>Ga0208459_1000200_pt1 | contig 79005 bp, 77 predicted proteins | sample AD_UKC087_MetaG_FD_184433 | JGI IMG/M metagenome (GOLD analysis project Ga0208459, IMG submission 184433) | Active sludge microbial communities of municipal wastewater-treating anaerobic digesters from USA - AD_UKC087_MetaG (SPAdes) (version 2) | ecosystem: Engineered > Bioreactor > Anaerobic >... | reverse complement strand
GACCGCAGAGCTTCTCTTGCCCACTATCTGAACCGGCTCATGGGATTCTTTCACCTCATCCACAAGACTATACAAACGTTTTCTTGCTTCTGTTGCTGTCAGGGTAGTCATATTATGAGTCTCCTTTACGTACGATATATCGTACGTTATAAGGCGCTCAATGTCAAGTCATTTCAAGGTCAACGTACGGATCAGCGGCGGGCTCAGGCCGTCCGTCTCGCTCCTGCAATACATGCTCTTGCTGGACTTGTTTTGCCCCTCACCCGAGCCCGCACCTAACTGGGGAGTACATCACCCCGGCGTTTGACTGGGACGGCACGAGGGAGAACGGCATTGTTTCTAGGTCGCATTCTTCAGGCTCTCTTGGAAGAATGCAGTGAACCTCGATAAGTCTTTGGTGCAGGATTTGATTCCCCTTGCACCCGCTGATGAAACCAAAGTCAGAGCAGCCGGCATAGAGCGAAGGGGATGAACGGGAGCTTCTTCCTGTTCGGTAGTGTTTTGCCAGCAGACACACAATGCCGGCGAAAACTATCTTTTCGCCGTGGGGGAGTTTTACCTATTGACAAGAGGAGGCCTTATAAGTGTTGGGCGTCACTGTCACGGATGTATGCCCCACGCACCGATGAGAATTAGCGACGAATTGCCCAAACGTCGTACTCGACCATCGGCTTGGACTTGGTGCGCAGGAAGGCATCCGCCTGGCGCTTGCCTTCTGTGGCAGACCCGGCCTCCCTGATGGTGGTGATGCGCCAGCCGCTGTCATTCAGGGAGCTCTTGATGAGGTTCAGAGGGTCTACGTGCCTGTCCGTAATGCCGCCGAACCGGATAACCATCTTGGCATCTTCAGCACACACGTTTTCCGCGTTGCGCCATACCTGACGCAGATCGGTCGCGAAGTCCTCAGGGCTTGAATGAGCGATCTGGGTGTGATTGGTGTAGTCGACAGCATCCGGGCCGCCGACGAACCAGTTGCGGAGCCACTGGTCGGGGATGTAGGTCCGCATACCATAGTACGGGGGTGAGGTGATAACCCAGTCGAACCGAGTGTCCGGGGTTTCGGGCTGGAGAGCATCGGCCTCTCGGCTGTCTGCCAATCGCACGGCTCCCGTGATGTCGGAAAACGTTCCGTAGTAGTGCTTCGCCCGCCGTTCAATCACGGCCAAGACATCGATGGGCTCAGGCTCAAGCCCTCGCCCCTGCCAGAAACGTGTCGCATAGGCAGGCTTGGGGGCGTAAGTGCGGGGGCATTGGTTGGAGAAATAGCTCGGGAAGGTTTTCTGCTTTGGGCCATGCAGCGCACCCAGGACGATGCCACGGAGTGCGATGCGGACGTCCGAAGTGCAATCCTCAAGAAATGCTTCCCGGAATCGACACAGTGCGTCCAGAACGATCGGGTGAAACGCCCATCGCCAAAACTCGCTGGCCGGGATATGGTGCGCCTTACGTTCGGCCAGAATCTTGCGTGCTTCGGAAAGGATGTCATCAACGCTGGCTTTCGCGAGCTTGGATGCCGTGATGGCTGCTGCAACCGGGCTGGAGTCCACCCCAAGGGAACGGAGGCCTACAAGTCGCGCAGCGAAATTGGTGGTCCCTCGGCCGCAGAAAGGATCCAGCACGACATCGCATGCACGTGCTCTCCGCTTCAAGATGTTGAGCGGAAAGTCGAGCGGGAACATAGTGAAGTAGGGGCAAATTCCGTTCAGGGCCGTTTGTGCGCTGGACACTGCCTAGCTCCTCTTCCTGACGTAGGCAGTGTTGCGTGTCGGGTGGCGGTATTGCTCCCACCCCTGGTCTTGAGGGCCGTAGAAATGGACTAGCGCCTTCTTCACAAGCTGAAAGGCCAAGTTGTCTCTATCGTCCAAATGAGTGGGCAAATGGTCGAGGAAGAACGCTTTGAGCGATCCCCAGGCTACCCCCTCCGACGATTCAATCTTTGCCATCAGCTTGGCATCGGTCCGCAGGGCGTCAATGGACCGCTGCTCGATGCTCGCCATGACGTCCACCGGCTCGGCTTCTTCTTCATGTTCGGCCTCTGTAGGAAACAAAGTGCCTGCGCCCTTGGCTTCAGGAACGCGGACTGTCGTCACGATCTGCCTCATCCCGGAGAAGGTGCTATGCAGCGTTTGTGCGTAGGTATGGCCGGCGGGTTGGTTGTAGTCATGGTCCCGCATTGAAAACATCTTCTCAAACGACAGGGCGCGGAGGCTGACGGGATAAGGCTTGCCTCCCACCGAGCTCCAAAACACACCCTGGCCCGGGATGGGCTCGTTGAGGAGTGAGCTCAACAAGTCGTCACTGAAATGGGCGTTGGCTCGTTTCAGGGACGTGAGATCCGCCGCGGACAACAGGTGGAAGATGAACCAGTTGTCGCCCTGGCTGAGAATCTCGACAGGAATACTGCCCGGCTGCTGAGTGATCAGCAGCGCGCCGAGATCGTACTTGCGACCTTCCTTCACCCAGGCGATATACGGCTCGGCGGCTGGCGTGTTCTCGTTCAGCACCGATTGGGCCTCTTCGACGACCGCGATTGTCGGGATGGTCCTTGGATCAGCAGCGGTGAATTCCTGCTGGTTGCGATCGAAGATCCGGCGCAGGATCAGGCCAGAGAGCACTAGCGACTGGCCGCCACGCATCTGGGAGATGTCGATGACGCACAATTTCCCCTCCGAGAGCGCGTGCATCAGCATGTCCATGAGCTGGCTGCTCTTGTCATGCAGCATCTTCACGATCGCTGTCATGTTGCCTCTGGCGGCTAGAGCCTCGGCCTCCTGCCGCTGAGGATCAAGGTCGAGTAGTCGGCAGATATCGTCAAGCGGCGTGGTGTTGCCGTTGGTGTCGATCAGATTGACCAACGACTCCCACCGGTCTTGCGGAAGCCCGCGCAGCTTCCGAACGTTCTGCTGCTCTTGACGATCCGGTCCGAGCGCGATCGAAATCACATCGCCTGGACGTAGGCGGCGAATGTCCAGCTTGATTCCCCCAGCCACGAACGACTGGTAGAATGGACTTGGGTTTTTCCTGTCGGTGAAGACGACGAGCTTGTCCTCCAGAGCCGGGACGTCGCAAAGGCCGGGGCGGCCCTTGTCGTCAGGCCAGAAATACTCGCCATCAGGGTCGAAGATCACCGTGCCAACGGGAACCTGCTTGCCGGCGCGCTTAGTGACGAAGGGCGTCGTCTCGTAGAGCTTCGAGAAGAGCAGCTTGTTGAGATTGGATTTGCCGAAGCCCGCGCGGGCAAAGATGAAACTGCGGCGAGAAACCAGCGATTCAATCGGGAAGCGGACCAACACCTCCGGGTCAACAACCTGCATCCATTCCTGCGACTGGATTGACTTGCTGCCGGCGGCGTAAATGTACTCACCGAAGGCTAGATGGCCGATAGGAGCACCGTCAATTTTGTGACCGGCGATCTCGCACAGCACTTCGTTGTTCGGGAAAGCAACCTTGCTACCAACATGGGGGAGCCGTCTATGCGAGGGGACGAAAGTCAGTCCCTTTCCATTCTTGCGCAGCACGCCCAACACACGGATATTGACTCGGTACTTGAGATACTGCTCACGCAGGTCTTCTGGGATCGGCCGATCCTCGCGGACTGCTCGGATGTTGAACTCCTCACCGGAACCGAAAGACAGCTTGCCCTCCGAGGAGAAGGAGGCAATGCGGCCTAACACGGCTTCGTCAGGCGTTTCTAATTGCACGAGGACGAACTGCCCATGCATTGGTATGTTCTGGAACTCGTTTCTGTAGGGCAGCACCAAGTCGGCGTGGAACTCCATACCGCCCTGCTGGAATCCACGGAAGATACCGACAACCTGTTCCCTGGGAAAGAGTTGGATTTCTGCCATGTTGTTCTCCCTTATCCGTACCGGCGTTGTGCCGGGTCAGCATCCTGTAGCTGAAACGCGTCCAAGACCCCCGCCTCTCTACCGAGACTCGATCGCACACCTTCGTAGATGAAGTCCTGCAGGATGTCGAAATCAAAATCGACCAACGCCGCGTTTTCGTGTGCCTTTTGCAAGCAACGGGGGTAGTGCGGAACCGGGAAGCCGTTGATTGCGTCGGCAAGCATCGAACCGATGATGGTTTGGGCCTCGCTGACTTGTGGAACAAAGATGTCCACCGGCCACACGGGGTCGCGGCGGTTTGCCCCGAACTTCACAAAGAACATCTTGCCGCCGACGAACTTATTGATCTCTCCACCCTCACCAGCTCGGTCATCACCTCGCGAGAATTCCGACCAGCGGTAGGCCTTTTCCTCCACCTCACGAGGAACCTCCACATAGACCGGGTAGTCGGTTTGAAGGATGCCTTCCAGGGCCATGGCGAGGCGATACCGCGAAAGCACCTTGCTGTGCTTGGCCACGCCAGCCAAGTACACTCGACGACGACCCTTGCTCCACTGCGCGTTGATGCGGTCTTTCATGCCTTGAAGCAATCGCTGGAACAGGTCCTTGGCGAAGACCTTGCTGCGCAATAGGCCGTCACAAATGATGAGAGTGTCGGTGCCGTAGTCCTTTCCGAGTATTTTGAACAAGATGGCCCACTCGACCAGTTCCCTGTAGACCTGTACCCAGCTCGGCGAAACCGGTTTCCCATTGTCGGTTGGGCGAATCATGTGAGAGAGTGCCGGCAGACTGTCCACCTCTAGAAAAGACATCATCTCGCCCAGCGCTGTGCGAGGATTTCTATCAGGTTCGAACTGGCGCTTGTCGAGTTTGTAGATGGGTGTCGTGGGCGAGACCGCCTCCAGGCAGTACTCGTTGTTGCTGCTGTCCACGACCCTGACCAGCTGGATGAGGAAGGGGTCGAACTGGAGCTGGTTGTTGCCACCATCGGTGCCGACCAAGGAGATCGACGTCGTGGCACGTGGTTGGATGCGGCGTGTGGCGCTCCTCAGTGGGCGAATCTCTTCCCGCAGTGCATCCAGCATCCCCTGGTCAGAGCCGATGCAATCTGCGATAGCCTCCTTCAATTGTGCTTGGCTTGCAGGGTCGATCATCTTCTAATTCCTCTGGGTGAGTCAGGTCGTGACGCCCAACAGCGGGCATTAGCCGCGCGCGGTAGCGCGTCGGCCTGCATGCCCTGGTTCGGTAATATGCCGATTTCAATTGTTTGATTTTTCATAGCCACGTTTAATGTTGGTTGCCAACTCCCAAGCTTTGCTGAGAAGTTTCTCAAAATGTTCGTTTAATTCTTTGTAGCCAGGCTTCCAAGCGAACACACCATCTTGGAAACTCTGTCCTAGAATAATGTCATTGAATGAGCCCATGCCTCCAAATGCACTTAGAAAATATTCAAGACCTGAATAATCGGAATCCTTTAAGCGTGATTGTGCTCGGAGCATCCATGAACTCCAATGAGTATCACCATTGCTTTCGAGTAAGGCTGCCAACTCGCCAAGGACTTCAATAAGCTCTTTTGTTATTGGTCCCATTACACTGCCCAATTAGGCTGATGCCGAACCATTTACTATACCGACGGCCCATTTCCGTATAAGCGACTAATAGGGCGAGTTTTACGGACAAACTTGATAAGTCGAATGCTCCGTAACTCCCTGTTCTTTACCTTAACAAAAACGATTTCTGGTGGTCCCTGGTACGGAGACCACCTTCAATGCAATCCGTATAAGCGGCTGATGAGGGGCCTTTTGCGGAACATATTATAAGCCAATAATATTCTATATCGTATTTTCCGTCCAGCAATAAAATGCAAAAGATCCCATCGCAGAAAACTCGCACCTCTTGAAGAAAGTAGGCAGACTCGGCTTCGTCCGTGGTGAGGGGCGGACGGCACCCCCTCCCGCCCCCTCTCCTCCGCACGAAGGGATTCTTCCGACTCATTTCTGCTGATGACGAGCTAGGAATTCTGATCGATGAACGTGACGATCCGCTGCATGTATTCCCGCGCGTGACGGGACACGAAGGCGTCGATGTGGCCCACGCCGTCGAGGATCATGAGCTCTTTCGGGTCCGCGGCGGCCTCGTGCATGGCTACCGAATGGGTGTAGGGCACCACCGCGTCGCTCGTGCCGTGGATGAAGAGCTTCGGCACGGCGCTCTTGGGCAGGGTGTCCAGGGCCGAGTAGCCCTCTTCCGGCACCTCGTTCTTGAGCTGGGGATAGGCCTCGCTGAAGAGGGCGTGGAACGAGTGGAGGCCGGCCTCGAGGATGGCGCCCTTGAGCTCAGGGAAGTCCGGGAGGATGCGCGCCAGGGTGTAGGCGCCCATGGACTGGCCGAACCCGAAGACCCTCTCGCCGAACGTCTCAGGCTTGGAGAAGAGATGGCGGAACACGGCCCGGGCGTCGTCCTGGATGCCCGCCAGGGTGGGGCTCCCCTTCGACGTGCCGTACCCGCTGTAGTCGAAGGTGACGATGTAGTGGCCGAGCTCGGGCAGGAACAGCGCGCCCGTGACGTGGGAGGTCATGTTCTCGGCATTCCCGTGGAGGTGCACAACGCACGCCGAGCGCTCGTAGACGGTCCTGGGGTGAATGAGCCAGCAGTGGAGACGGTCCTCCACCCAGAAGTCCTCCTTCACGAACCCGTACTCGGCGGGGTCGGCATAGGAGAAATGGTCGGGGTAGAAGCAGTTCTCTTCTCTGATCACCATGGGAGGACTATAGGCCATGCGGGGAGTTTCCGCAAGGGATCTCTTGACTTGGAGCACGATCCTCCCCATATGGTTCTCGTATGGGCGAGCGGATCGTAACCTTTCTCTCTGACTTCGGTCTTCAGGACGGGTACGTGGCGCAGGTGAAGGCGAGGCTGCTCTCGCTCGCGCCCGGGACCGCCATCGTGGACATCACCCACGAGGTGGCCCCCTACGGGATCACCTCCGCCGCGTGGATCCTCTCCACCTCGTACCCCTATTTCCCGCCCGGGAGCATCCACCTCTGCGTCGTCGACCCCGGGGTGGGCACCGCCCGGTCGGTCCTCGCGGCCCGGAAGGGCGATCACCTCTTCGTGGGGCCGGACAACGGCGTCTTCTCCTTCATCTACCCGGCCGACTCCGTGACCAGGGTCGACTGGAGGCCTGCAGGCCCGGTGTCCCCCACGTTCCACGGCAGGGACCTCTTTGCCCCCGTGGTGGGGGAGCTCCTCAGGGGCGCGCAGCCCGAAAGCCTGGGGTCTTGTCTCGAAAAACCGGTCAGCTTCGATACGAGCCGGGACATGGTCGCGCACATCGACCGGTTCGGCACGCTCGTCACCACCATCCCCTGCGCTAGGCTCCGGGACGGATGCAGCCTTCTGGTGGGAGGGGTTTCCATACGCACGGTGGCCCAGACCTTTGCGGACATCCCCCAGGGAGGGCTCGCCCTGATCTGCGGGAGCGCCGGCACCGTCGAGGTGGCTGCGGACCGCGGCTCGGCGGCCCAGGTCCTGGGCGCGAAGGTGGGGATGGAGGTGGTTTTAAAGGACGCGCCTCAGCCGGGATAGTGCCGGGGGCCGAAGATTTTCGTGCCGATGCGGACCATGGTGGCGCCTTCCTCGATGGCGATGAGGTAGGAGTCGCTCATGCCCATGGAGAGGTGCTTCATCCCCACCTTAGGCATGCCGGCCTTCGCGAGCTCGTCGAAGAGCGATCTCGTGGCCCGGAAATACGGCCTGAGCCCTTTCGGGTCGTCCAGGAAGGGGCCCATGGTCATCAGCCCCTGCACCCTGATGTGCTCGAGGGTGCTGAGCCTCTCGATGAGCCCGCGCACGTCCCCGGGCATCACTCCGGACTTCTGGGGCTCCGAAGCGCTGTTGACCTCCACGAGCACGGGCATGACCTTGCCGTACCTGGCCGCCTGCTCGTTGATCATCTCCCCGAGCGCAAGAGAGTCGAGGGTCTCGATCATGTCGAAAAGCGGGACCACGTGCTTGACCTTGTTCTTCTGCACATGGCCGGTGAAATGCCAGAGGGCCGCGCTCCCGAGCTCGGGTATGACCGAGCGTGCCTCCTGGAGGTAATTCTCCCCGATGATCCGGATGCCCGCGTCGATGGCCTCGCGGATCTCAAGGGCAGTGTGGCCTTTGCCCACAGCAACCACGTCCACGTTCCCGGGGATCGTGGACAGGACCTCGCGCACATTGTCTCCAACGCTTCCCATACCAGCGGCATTGTCCCCGGTTCCAGGCACCCTTGTCAATAATCAATCTCAAGGGAAATCAAAGGCGGTGCGTGCGCGTCCCGGAGAGAAGGGCCCTTCGTGCGCAGGTCTGCACACCGCAGAAGGGCCTGGAAAGGCGTCGGCCTGCACTCGTCCGTCTGCGTCCGACTTATCAGGGCAGGTCAGGGGCGCCCCTCGCGGGGCGTGTCCCTTTCAGCCTGTGGCTTTCCTGTCCCCTCAGGTGCCTACCACGCCAGGCCCACCTCCGTGAACGGACCGCTGAGGTCCGTGTCCCTGATGCTCAGATCGTCGTCGTCGATATCCACGCGGTCGAACCGATACCCGCCGTCGACGTAGAGCGGACCGGCGACCCTCAGCTTGAGCCGTGCGAGGAGGGTCCAGAACTTGTCCCCGTTGTTGGACCAGCCCCAGAACTCGCCTTCGAGGGTAACCCTCTCATGAGGTTTGATGTGCACCGCTGCATAGCCCTGGGGATAAACGACCGTCGCCCTCTGCGAATCTTCGAGGGCGGAAGTATCGATGAGCTCCTCGAGCCCGTCGTCGTCGATGGAACGGTTTTCCAGCTCCGCCCTGATGTGGAACCACTTGGCTCCGGCGCCGAGCTCGACGCTGAAGACATCGAGGTCCCCCTGCTTTATCAGGGGGATGGGTACGTACAGAACCGCGTCATACATATTCAGAAAGAAATCCGAGTCGATTTCGTCGCCTGCACCGAATACCGCATCACCGAAGGAAAACTCGAAGGAACTGCTTCCCGATGACTCGAACGACAGAGGGGTTGCCTGGAGATAGAGGCCGGGGAGCTTGGGTGGCTGCAGCTTTGCCCTGACCAGGAGCTGCCATTCGTCGTCGAAGCCCGCCTCGTCCCTGAGGTCGATGAACCGGTTCGCCCCATTCGGGGAGTAGGCGATCTCGCCGTCCGGTTCCGCGTACCAGGCCCCGGCGGACAGCTCGAACCCTCCGGCAGAGGCTGCCATGGGGAGGGCCAGGACCGCCAGTGTGAGTGCACAGATAGTCCACTTGTTCATATCTGCCTCCTTACGGGTCATAAGCCTATGGGTAAGATATGGTTCCCGATTCTCCATATCTGCTGGTTTACGGGGGAACCCGGCCTGCACGGGTCTTCCCCCTGTTCTCTCCATGCTCGTGAGGGGTGCCGTACCATGGTTTCAGGATGGGTGATCAGGGTGTCTGATGAAGGTAGTAGTAGTGGCTCGAAGGGGAAATATAAAGGGAGGGGGTCATGAAAGGCCCTTGCCCGGCCTGCATGGGATGTCGCCCTTCTCCGGGGCGCCCCGGCACGATGGCTAAGAGGCCTTGAGGTCGAGCCTTCTCAGGCGCCTGATCCTCTGGACGAGCGGCGGGTGCGAGTAGGTGAACCAGGCATACACCGGGTCGGGGTGGAGGTTGCTCAGGTTCTGCGTGGCGAGGCCCTTGAGCGCGCTCACCAGCGCATAGGAGCTCCCCAGCCTGGCATGGGCATAGTCGTCGGCCTGCCGCTCGAAGAGCCTCGAGATCATGGCGCCCAGCGGGCTCAGCAGATAGCCCACCGGCTTGAAAAAGACGGTCAGGAGGAAGAGGCCCGCATAGACGGTGATGCCGGAAAAGCCGAAGGCCGTGTAGAAGGCCTCGTTCGTCACGGCGAGGTATGCCCCGTAGAACAGGACCAGGGAAATGGTCACCGAGAGGACGATCTGCTTCCTCACGTGCCCCAGTTTCCAGTGGCCCAGCTCGTGGGCCAGGACGGCGAGGATCTCGTCGTGGGTGTGGCCGGCGAGCAGGGTGTCGAAGAGCACGATGCGCTTCGATCTCCCGATGCCCGTGAAGTAGGCGTTCGAATGCCTGCTCCTCTTTCCCGCGTCCATCGTGTAGATGCCCTTGACGTGGATGCCCGCGCCCTCGGCCAGCGAGGTGATGCGCGCCATGAGGCCGGCGTCGTCTATGGGCTCGAACTTGTTGAACAGCGGGGCGATGACCACCGGGTAGAGCCAGGACACCAGGAGCTGGAACGACACGAAGAAGCCCCAGGCCAGGAGCCACCACCATCGGGGGGCGCTGCTGATGAGGCCGAAGAAGACCGCCAGGAAGACCCCCAGGACCACGCCGGAGACCAGGAGCGTTTTCACCAGGTCGATGGTCCAGGTCCTCAGGCTGATGGTGCTGAAGTTGAAGCGCCTCTCCACCACGAAGGTAGCGTAGAGGTCGAAGGGGAGCTCGAGCAGCCCGGTGAGGAGGGAGAGGCTGAAGAAAAAGACGATCCCCGAGAGCACGAAGCCCGTTCCCAGGGACTCGATCGCGCCGGTGAGCCAGGGGAGCAGGCCGCTCAGGACGATGGCGATGAGGAAGAGGTCCGTGGCGATCCGTTCGAAGATGCCCAGCCTGCCCGTGGCGAGGGTGTAGTCCCTCATCTTCCTCAGCATCCCGGCATCCACGATCCCCGTGAACTCTTCGGGCACCGTGTCCCCGTGCCTCTTGAGCGATCTTACGTTCAGGGCGTACAGGCCCAGCCTGACCGCCAGTGCCAGGGCATAGAGGGCTACGAACAGGATCACCAGTCCATTCATAGAGGATCGAATTTATTTCCTCCGCCGGAAGCCGCGGGGGCTCTCCCCCGCAGCCGGGAGGACCTGGTTTCTAGCCACCGTCCGTCTGGGGGAAGGCGGTGTTGGAGAAGAGATACTCGACCTTTTCCTTGTGCCGGAGCTCCTCGCTCGCGATCTTCTGGAAGGTGTCCCTGAGCACGCCTGCCGGATGAAGGTCGGCGAGCCCCATGTAGAAATTATAGGAGTTGAGCTCACGGTGGGCCGCCACGAGGTACACGTCCTTGCTGTCCATGTCGCCCGAGATGTCCGGCTTTTCCATGTGCTCGGCGATCTTGAAGTCGATGGGATGGTTCATCCTCAGGCCGTCTTCCGGGTATCCGCCGTCCCGGTAGTTCTGGAGGAACTCCCGGTGCTTCATTTCCTCCCCGGCGAGGAGCTTCAGCGCGTCCTTTGCCTGCGGGTCGGTCACCCTGTTCATGAGGTCGGTGTAGAAGTCATACGCCTCGATCTCCCTCTGGATCGCGATGTCGATGTAGTTGCCCAGCTTTTTGTCGTCCATATCCTTCCTCCTGTCTTTCTTCTCCTATTAGAATAGCGTCACCTGTGAATATTTCAAATAAAAAAGATCAGCAAATACGGTTACATCATGGTGAGCCTCCACAGGAGGCCCATGGCGGGCAGGATGACCCAGAGCCCCTGCACGTAGATCGTGTACATGCGGTTGTCGAAGATCACCTGCTCGTTGTAGAAGTCGATGCCCTTGGCCAGGAAGAACAGGGGAGGGAGCAGCCCGTATGCCAGGGCCGGCGCTATCTTCAGGGGAAAGCTCAGGAAGAGGACCAGGGCGAGCCCCATGATGGTGTACTCCATGACCAGGATGGCGTTCTCCTCGTGCACGTACCTGGCCAGGCTCATGCGGCCGATGATGGCGTCCCGCTCCATGTTCTTCAGCCCGATGAGGACCTCCACCCCGAGGTAGTGGGCGCAGGCATAGGCCGCGAGCAGGAGGATGTTCGGGTTCACGGGGGCCGACGCGATGCTGAGCGGCGTGATGAGCGAGATGAGGATGAAGATCACGAGCCCGTAGATGCTCCTGAGGTAGTCGCTCACCCCTCCCACGTCGAGGATGGGGCGGAGCATGGCCACGCCCATCACGAGGAGGCCCGGGATCAGGCCTGCCCAGATCAGGCAGATGGAGGTGGCGATGCCCGTGGACACGGCCCACAGCGGCCACTGCCTGGCCTTGCGGTGCGGGCCGGTGGACGACAGGGCGAGGAAGAACACCGCCAGCAGGACCTGCCAGGAAAACCTCTGGCCGCAGAACACGAGGGCGGCCATGGCCAGCCCCATGCTCCCCAGCGAGGGCAGAAGCGGCGTTTCGGCAAGGAAGCCGAGCACGGCGTTCTCGAAGCCCACGTGGGCGTGGGAGGATTTGAGGGCGTTGATGCACTCCTCGATGACCCAGTGAGGGGTAGACGCCCCGGCGATGACCGCGACCTTCGAGTCCTGGGGGATCTTGAAGTCCCTGAGCTGTTCGGGGACCTCGACCTTGACCACCTGGCGTCCCTCCTTTGCCGCGATCTCGGCGAGCCGCTTGGTGTTTGCCGAGTCCTTGCCGCCGATGACGATGAAGGTGTCGTGGTCCAGGGCCAGGTCCCTCACCTCGCTCTGGCGGTCCACGGTGGAGCGGCAGATGGTGTCCGACACGTCGAGGATGTCGGCCTTGTCCTTGAGCACGGAGATGATGTCCTTGTAGATGGCCACGTCGAAGGTGGTCTGGGCCACCACGGCGAGCCTGCCCACGTGGGGGAGCTTCGAGGCGCCTTCCACGTCTTCCACGAAGACGCCCTTGTCGCCGGCCGCGCCCAGGTGGGCGTCCATCTCGGGGTGGTTCTTGTCGCCCACGATGACCACGAGGTCGGCGTTCTTCGTGGCCTTCTTGATGATGGCCTGCACCTTCAGGACCATGGGGCAGGCTGCGTCGATCACCTCGACCCCCCTGTCCTGGAGGGTCTTCTTCTTTTCCGGAGAGATGCCGTGGGCCCGGACGATGGCGATGTCGCCCTCCCTGAGCCTCATGTCGTCGACGTCGTGGACGATCCCGATGCCCCGGTGCTTCAGCGCCTCGATGACCTGGGGGTTGTGGATGATCTGGCCCAGGGTGTAGATCCTCTTGTCCGGGTTTTTCTGCCGCACCTTGAAGGTGATGTCTATGGCTCTTCTGACCCCGAAGCAGAAGCCCGCATAGCGCGCGATGGTGATCTTCATCTCTCTCCTTTGTACACGGCATGCACGAGGTATTCCTGATTGCCCTTCACACCTTTGACGGGCGAGGGTATGCTCCCGGAAACCCCGCAATTCAATGCCATTAAAAACTCCTTCATATCATGTATAATATCTTGAGCGATCTGTAAATCTTTCATCAGGCCGCCCTTGCCCACGTGCTCTCTGCCCGCCTCGAACTGGGGCTTGACCAGGGCCACGATGTGGCTGCCGCTTCTGAGCACCTTGAGCACCGGGGGGATGACGAGCTTCAGCGAGATGAACGAGACATCGAAGGTGGCCAGGTCGCAGGGGTCGGGGATGAGGGCCGGGTCGAGGGTCCGGGCGTTGACCCCCTCGAGGTTCACGACCCTGGGGTCGTTCCTGAGCTTCCAGTGGAGCTGGCCGTGGCCCACGTCCACGGCATAGACCCTGACCGCGCCCCGCTGGAGCACCTCGTCCACGAACCCGCCGGTGGAGGCGCCGATGTCGATGACCGTCATCCCGGCCACGTCGATGCCGAAGGCATCCAGCGCCGCCTCCAGCTTTCCCCCGGCCCTGCTCACGTGTTTGGGCAGCTCCTTCACGAGGATCTCGGCATCGCTCTGAACCGCGGTCCCCGCCTTGGTGACGGGCACGCCATTCACGAGCACCTGGCCGGCCATGATGAGGGCGGCCGCCTTGGACCTCGTTTCGGCAAGCCCCCGTGCCACCAGCAGGCTGTCGAGGCGAGTCTTCATAGGAGCCGGGAGACGGCCGCGCGGATACCCTCGGGGTCGAGCCCCAGCGTTTTTCTGAGCTCGCTTAAGGAGCCGTGCTCCACGAAGGAGTCAGGGATGCCCAGGAGCTCGAACTTGAGCGGCCACTTCAGGTCCCGCAGGGTCTCCACTACGGCCGAGCCTATGCCACCCTGGGTGCAGCCGTCCTCCACCACGACGAACCGGCCCTGGCAGGTATCGACCATGTCGCGGACGGTCTTTCTGTCGATGGGCTTCGCATAGACGAGGTCGATGACGGCCACGTCCTCCAGGTCTTCGGCCGCCTTGAGCGCGTCGTAGCACAGAGGCCCGGCGCAGAACAGGGCGAGCCTTGTCCCGGGCTTCAGGACCTCGGCGCTGCCGGCCTTGAAGCCCCCGGACCTGATGGGGGAGCGGACGATCCTGTCCCTCGGGTACCTGATGGCCACCGGCCCCGGGATCTTCAGCGCCTGGCCGAGCATCTTCTCCAGCATGAGCTGGTCCCTGGGCACCATGACCGTGAAGTTGGGGATGCTCCGGAAGAAGGCCAGGTCGAACGCCCCGTGGTGCGTGGGTCCGTCGGCGCCCACGAGCCCGGCGCGGTCCACGGCGAAGATCACCGGCGCGTTCTGCAGGGCGACGTCGTGGATGACCTGGTCGTAGCTCCGCTGGAGGAAGGTGGAGTAGATGGCCACCACGGGCTTGAGCCCGTAGAGGGCCATGCCCGCCGCCATGGTGACCGCGTGCCCCTCGGCGATGCCCACGTCGAAGATCCTGTCCGGATACTTCACGGCGAAGTTCTTCAGGCCCGTGCCCGTGGTCATGGCGGCGCTGATGGCCACCACCCGCGGGTCCCTCTTGGCGATGCGGGTGAGCACCCTGCCGAAGATGTCCGAGTAGGTGACCACGTGCGCGTCGGTCTTCACCTCGCCGCTTTCGGGATCGAACTTGCCCACGCCGTGGAAATGCTCGGGGTCCCGCATGGCGGGCACGTAGCCGTTGCCCTTCCTGGTGACCACGTGGAGGAAGATGGGCTCGTTCATGGCGGAGACGTTCTCGAAGGCCTGGATGAGGTGGTCGATCTTGTGGCCGTCGATGGGGCCCACGTACCGGAAGCCCAGCTCCTCGAAGAGCAGACCTTCGGCCACCACGCCCTTGAGGTTGCCCTCGATGTACTTGGCGGCGCGGTAGATCCTCTCGCCGATGAGCGGCACGCCCTGGAGGATGCCCTTGATCTCCTCCTTGACCTCCCGGACCTTTCTCGAGGTCATGATCCTGCTCAGGTAGTCGGCGATGGCGCCCACCCGGTGCGAGATGAACATCTTGTTGTCGTTGAGCACCACGATGAGCCGCTGTCTCTTCATGCCCACGAAGTTCAGGCCCTCGAAGGTGAGCCCGTTGGAGAGCGAGCCGTCGCCGATGACCGCGATGACGTGCTTCTTGCAGTCGGCCCGAGCCATGGTCTCGCAGATCCCGCTCGCGGCCGGGATGGCGTTGCCGGTGTGGCCGGAGACGAAGGCGTCGAAGGGGCTCTCCTTGGGGTTGATGAAGGCGCTCATGCCCCCGGACTGCCTCAGGGTGGGGAAGGCGTCCCTCCTGCCGGTGATGATCTTGTGGGCATAGGCCTGATGCCCCACGTCCCAGAGGATCTTGTCCTGGGGGGTGTTGAAGACGTAGTGCATGGCCAGGGTGAGCTCCACGGTGCCCAGACTCGAGGCCAGGTGGCCGCCGCAGCGGCTCACGTTCTCGATGATGAACTCGCGGATCTCGCCGGCGAGGACCTCGAGCTCGACGAGGCTCAAGGACTTGAGGTCCTTGGGCGACGTTATGTTCTGGAGCAGGCTTCCCACGTTCACATTACCCGTTTCAGCATCCATAGAGCGATGTCCCTGAGGGCCTTCGCCGCACCGCTGTCCAGGCCCGCAATGCTGGCGACCGCTTTGTCCGTCATCTCACCGGCCCATGCCCTGGCCCCGTCCAGTCCAAGGGCCTTCACCACGGTCGCCTTGTCCTGGAGGAGGTCCTTGCCCGTGGTCTTGCCCAGGGTCTCTCCGGTGGAGGTCATGTCGAGGATGTCGTCGATTGCCTGGAAGGCCAGGCCGATACAGGTCCCGTACTCCACGAGGGGCTCGATGATCCCGGGGTCGCGGGTGGCGATGCGCGAGCCCGCGAACATGCACAGCTCGAAGAGCCGCGACGTCTTCTTCCGGTGGATCTCCCTGATCTCCTCGAAGGGGAGGTCTCTGCCTTCGGCCATGATGTCGTCGTACTCGCCCTGGATGAGCCCGTCCACCCCGCACGCATCGGCAAGGCGGGCGAGGATGCCCAGCCTGACCTCCTGGGGCCAGGGTGCCTTGAGGATCACGGACATGGCCTCGAAGATCAGGGCGTCGCCGGCCAGGATGGCGGTGGCTTCCCCGAACCTGGCGTGGCACGTGGGGAGGCCCCTCCTGAGCTGGTCATTGTCGATGGCCGGCAGGTCGTCGTGGATGAGGCTGAAGGTGTGGATCATCTCGATGGCCAGGCACGCGGGCAGGGCGTCCTCCCGGTCTCCCCCCGCGCACTCGCAGGCGAGCATGGTAAGGGTGGGCCGGATGCGTTTACCCCCGGCCTGGAGGCTGTACGAGAAGGCATCGAAGATCCCTGAGGCGATACCCGAATGGGACAGGTATGAAGTGAGGTAATCATCGAAAACCTTCTTGCCTGTTGTGAGTAAATTCGTATCCACAAAGGTTCTCCTGGATTGGGAATAGCATGCACAGGGGGAATCTTCAAGGCCATATCGGGGAGGTATTTCCCGGGGGAAATCCAAAAAAGTCGTGTTATTCTCAGGATCATTCATCCGGAAGCTTGACTTGGCCCCAGCAGCGTCATAAAAGCGTGCTTATGAAAAGGCTTCTGATCGCAAACCGGGGAGAAGTGGTGCTCCGTGTCTTGCGGACGGCCAAGGAGATGGGGCTCGAGACCATCGTGGTGTATTCCGAGGCCGACCGGGACATGGAGTACATCTCCTATGCGGACGAAGCCATCCAGATCGGCCCGGCCCAGCCCTCGAAGAGCTACCTGAACATCGAGGCCATCATGTCCGCCGCGCTGGGATGGAAGGCCAACGCCATCCACCCCGGCTACGGCTTCCTCTCCGAGAACCCGAACTTCGCCGCCATCTGCGAGCAGAACGGGATCGCCTTCATCGGCCCCTCGAGCGCCACGCTCAGGACCATCGGCAACAAGTCGAGGACCAAGGAGGTGGCCAGGTCCCTGAACATCCCCACCATCCCGGGGTCCTACGGTGTCATATCCGACATCGAGCAGACCATCGTCATGGCCAGGCAGCTTGGCATGCCCGTGATCCTCAAGTCCCTCTACGGGGGCGGGGGCAGGGGCATGAAGGTGGCCCACACCGAGGAGCAGCTCCGCCAGCAGTTCGCGGGCGTCAGCTCCGAGGCGGACGCGGCCTTCGGCCGCAACGAGGTCTACCTGGAGCACTACATCACGAGCCCGAGGCACCTCGAGGTCCAGGTGCTCGCTGACGAGTACGGGGGCATCAGGATCCTCTCGGACCGCGAGTGCTCCATCCAGAGGAGGCACCAGAAGATCATCGAGGAGGCGCCCATCCCCAACATCAGCACCGAGGTGAGGAAGAACCTCTGGAAGTGGTCCGAGACCATCATCCGCGCCATCAGGTTCAAGGGCCTGGGCACGGTGGAGTACCTCATGGACCAGAGCGGGGACATCTACTTCCTCGAGATCAACGGCCGCCTTCAGGTGGAGCACCCGGTGACCGAGATGATCACGGGCATCGACATGGTCCGAGAGCAGATCATGGTGGCCGCGGGATCGCGGATCGACACCGCGAGCCCGGACATCAGGGGGCACGCCATCGAGTGCCGGGTCAACGCGGAAAACACCTCGAAGAACTTCGTGCCCACCACCGGGACCGTCGCTTCGCTGCGGCTGCCCGGAGGCCCGGGGGTGAGGGTCGACACCCACCTCTTCCCCTCCTGCGTCATCAGCCCCTACTACGATCCCCTCCTGGTGAAGCTCATCGGGCACAACAGCTCCCGGGCGGGCGCGCTCAAGCGCATGGGGCGCATGCTGAACGAAACGACCATCGACGGGGTCACCACCAACCTCGATCTTCTCAAGAAGCTGCTGGCCAACGAGAAGTTCCTCTCGGGCAACGGAGACACCTCCCTCGTCATGCAGCTGGTGAAGAAGTAGACCCGTCCGGCGGCAAGCCATGTACACGACCAGAAGGTGGAAACCTGCCCGTCCTGTGAAAACCCGGGTCGTGCGGGGTCTCGCGGCCCTGGCGGTCCTCGGTCTCGTCTTTCTCTGCGGGCTCGCCGCGGGTGTGAACGGATGGCTCCCCGCATCCCTGCTCACGGAAGGCAGGGCCTTTGTCGGGATGTGGCTCGAACGGTCCGGGGGTCGTCCGGCAGGCGCTCCATACGGGCTGAAGACCTCCCGGTACTCCTATTTCGCCCTGGACGGGAACGGCGACATGGCCCTGAAGGGCTCGCTGCCCTACCGAGCCGAACGGGTGTATACCTTCCGCAGAACCATCGACCCGGCCAGGCACGCGGTGGTGGTCATGGACCCCTGGACGTACGGGGCGAACGACCGCCTGAGTGCTTCCTTCCGGGGCGTGCTCGAGGGAAAGGTCATCCCGCTCGTCAGGCAGGCCATCGAGAGGGGCCACCCGGTCATCGTGCTCACCGCCACCCCGGGCCTGAAGGCGTACAACCCGAGGATCCACCCGGCGCTCGAGGCCCTCGCGGAGAGGGGCGAGATCACGCAGCTCTTCCACGAGGAGTACGACGACGACCGCTTTGCCGGCTATCTGCGCGTCCGGGGGATTAAGGCCCTCATCTACACAGGCTTTGCCTCAAACATGTGCGTGGTGGGACGGCCTATGGGCATGATCCCCATGGGGCACCACGGGTTCAAGATCTACTTCGTGCCCGAGGCTTCGGCAGCGGTGGAGTACCCGGAAACCTGGGGCACGGGAGCGGTGCACGAGGCGAGCACGGGGATCATCTCCCAGGGGTTTGCGGAGATCGTCTCCTATGACGATTTCATGAAGGCTGCGCCTGCGAAAAGATCCTGGTGATCTCGTCCGTGCCGAATTCCGGAAGCGCTCGCACGGTCCCGCCTTCCAAGAGGACCGTCTCCGGCCCCTCGGTGACCTCGCCGATGAGCGCGCCCTCGATCCCTCTGTCGGCCCACGCCTTGAGGATGCCCTCAGCCCGGTCCCTCTCGCAGCAGACCAGGAGCGACCCCGAGGCCAGCGCCCCCAGGGGGTCGATGGAGAAGCGGGGCAGGATCTTTTCCGCCAGATCGAGGACCCGGATGCGGTCCCGCTCTATCCTCATGCCGAAGCCGCTGGCGTGGGCCAGCTCCTTGAGCCCCGTGGCCAGGCCCCCCTCGGTGGGGTCGTGCATGGCGGTCACGCCGCCGAAGTCGCGGGCGATCCTGGCTTCTTCGAGGATGCTGATCCCGGGGTCCTTCACCAGGGCCTTCGCCCGCTCGAGCGTTGCGGTGTCGAGTCCCAGCCCCTCTCCCTTCTCGGCTGCGACCACCGCGGTGGCCTCGATGGGGATGCGCTTCGACAGGAGGACCGCGTTGCCCGGCCTGGCCCCCGAGGGCCGGATGAAGTCGCGGCCGTCCAGGGTGCCGATCATGAAGCCGATGGCGATGGGCCGGTCGAGCCCGTGGGTGATCTCGGTGTGGCCCCCTGCCAGGGTGATGCCGAAGGCCGAGCAGGCGGTCTTCATCTCGGCAAACAGGTTCTCCACAGCGGCCCTGCTCGTCCGGCCTTCGGGGAGCAGGAAGGTCGCCAGGAGGTAGCGCGGTGTCCCGCCCATGCAGGCGATGTCGTTGCTGTTGATGGTCACGAGGTACCAGGGCAGGTCGCCGCTGGTGAAGGTGATGGGGTCGGTCTTGAACACGAGCGTCTCGCTGCCGAAGCGAATGACGGAAGCGTCCACGCCGACGCCCGGGCCGGCCAGCACGTTCGGGTCGCCCTCACCGACCCCTGTGAGGAGCCTCTCCAGCAGATCGAGGGGGAGCTTCCCCACCGGAAAGAAGTCACTGCCCATGGGTTTCGCTCTCTATGTAGGCGTAGGCGCTGTGGTTGTGGATGCTCTCGAAGTTTTCCGCCTCCACCGAATACCACGAGAACTCGCTCATGGTGTTCAGCGCGGATGCGGCCTGCCGCACCACGTCCTCCACGAACATGGGGTTGTTGTACGCAGCCTCGGTGACGAACTTTTCATCCGGACGCTTGAGGATGGGGTAGACCGGGGACGAGGCGGACTGCTCGACCAGCTCGATGAGGTCTTCGATCCAGAAGAATTTCTCGTAGCGCACGACGACCGTCACGAGTCCCCGCTGGTTGTGCGCCCCGAAGTCGCTGATCTCCTTTGAGCAGGGGCACAGGGTCTGGACAGGCACCCTGACCCCCACCTTGAACTCCCGCTTCTTGCCGATCGTGCCCATGAAGGTGCACCGGTACTCCATGAGCCCTGTGGAGCCGGTCACCGGCGCCTTCTTTTCGATGAAGTAGGGGAAGTCGATCTCCATGTGGGCGCTCTCCGCCTCCAGCGCGGCGCAGATCTCGCCTAAGATGTGCTCGAAGTTCCGGATGTGGATGTGGTCCTTGTACTCGTTGAGGACCTCGATGAACCGGCTCATGTGGGTCCCCTTGAACACCCGGGGCAGGTCCACGTAGAGGTTGATGGAGGCCACCGTGTTCTGCGTGCCCCTGACCTTGTCCGCGACGACGATGGGGTACGAGATCCCCTTCACGCCGACCTTCTGGATGTAGAGGGGGTTGTCTGGCTTCCAGTTCTGTACGTCCTTCATGGTGCCGGTCCTTCAGGGGGTGATCGAGATGCAGGATGTGTCGTTCTCCCAGACGACCACTTCCGCGAGCTCCACCGGTTTCTTCATGAGGGGAGCAAGGGAGGAGAAGAGGTGCTGCGCGATGTTCTCGGCCGAGGGGTTGCGGTCCTTGAACGGCTCGAGGTCGTTCAGGTACTGGTGATCGAGCTCCGCGAGGGCCTCCTTGAGGAGGGCCTTGAGGTCCCTGAAGTCCATGACGATGCCGATGGAGTCGAGCACCGGCGACTGCACCACGACCTCCACGCGGTAGTTGTGGCCGTGGAGCCGCTCGCAGTCGCCCTGGTACTCCCGGAGCCGGTGGGCCGCACTGAATGTGTGGATGACGCGCGCTCGGAACATGGACTGAACATAGTATACAACGTACTGGAGTGCAATATGTATTGCAGGGTTGGCCGGGTAAGTGGGTATTGTGTTGCCATGTGAAGTGGTATATCAGGAATGGTGAGACATGAAGAAAAGAGGCTGACCACAATACATGCCCAATGTTGAATTTCCAGACCCGTACGTGCTGCGCCAGCTCGCCGGCGACAGCTGCTCCCATCTGAAGATCATAGAAGACTCCATAGGCGTGAAGTGCTCGCTCAAGGGGAACACCATCGAGGTCACCGGAGAGCCCTACGATGTCCAGCTCGCCGAGCAGGCGCTCAAGGACCTGTACAAGCTCGTCAAGGGGGGGTATCCCCTCTATTCGGACGACGTGTGGTACGCGGTGCGCATGCTCGCCAAGGACCGGAACGTGAGCCTCGAGGACGTGTTCAAGGACAGCATCTACATCTCGTCCACGAAGAAGGTGATCGTGCCCAAGAGCATGCAGCAGAAGCGCTACATCGACTCCATGCGGGTCAAGGACATCCTCTTCGGCATCGGCCCCGCAGGGACGGGCAAGACCTACCTCGCGCTGGCCATGGGGGTCTCCTACCTCCTGAAGAAGAAGGTCGAGCGGATCATCCTCACCCGGCCCGCCGTGGAGGCGGGGGAGAAGCTGGGCTTCCTCCCGGGCGACCTACTCGAGAAGGTGAACCCCTACCTGCGGCCCCTGTACGACGCCCTGTACGACATGCTCGAGCACGACCACGTACTCAGGCTCATCTCGCGCGACCAGATCGAGGTGGCGCCGCTCGCGTTCATGCGGGGAAGGACCCTGAACGACGCCTTCATCATCCTCGACGAGGCCCAGAACACCACCACAGAGCAGATGAAGATGTTCCTCACCCGGCTTGGCTTCAACTCGAAGGCCGTGGTCACAGGCGACGTCACCCAGGTCGACCTGCCCTCCGGGGTGAGGTCCGGGCTCATCGAGGCCTCCCAGATCCTCAACGACATCGAAGAGATCGGGTTCACCTACTTCAGCGAGGACGACGTGGTGCGGCACAAGGTGGTGGCCAAGATCATCAAGGCCTACGAGAGGTATTCACCCAATGGTCGTCATTGACGTCCAGAATCTCCAGGAGCGTCTGCCCGCCGAGGACCTCCCGCTGGGGGAGTGGGCCTCGCAGGTGATCGGGCTGCTGGGCATCGAGGAGGCCGAGCTCTCGGTGGTGGTGGTGGACGACGAGGAGATCACCGAGCTGAACAGATCATACCTCGGCCACGAGGGCCCCACGAACGTGATCTCCTTTCCCCAGCAGGAGGGAGACGGGCCCGTGGGAGACCATCTGGGCGACGTGGTGATCTCCATCGAGCGCGCGGCCCAGGAGGCCGCCGAGGCGGGCATGGACCTCGACGAGCGGATGCTGCAGCTCCTCATCCACGGCATATGCCACCTCGTGGGCTTTGACCACGAGCGGGGCACGGAAGAGGACGCGGCCCGGATGGAAGAGGTCGAGGAAGGCCTGTTCCTGACCGTCATGGGTCAGCCGGCGCAAGCCTAGCCCCCGTGTGGATGGGGAAGGATCAATTATAATAAGATACATGCTCTTTGAGCTCAGCATTCATGGCCTGGGGAAGTTACCAGGCAGGACAATGCCATATTTATAATTATATTAAAAGGTTAAGTGGTGTGAGGCCTGGGAGAAAAAGTTCTTGCCATGCCCCATACCCTCTGCTATAAGGCTCGTCTACGGGGCGTAGCGCAGTCTGGCTAGCGCACCTGCCTTGGGAGCAGGGGGTCGGAGGTTCAAATCCTCTCGCCCCGACCAATGCAGGTCGAACGGGTGGGCGCCTGTAGCTCAGTTGGATAGAGCAACGGACTTCTAATCCGTGGGTCAGAGGTTCGAATCCTCTCAGGCGTGCCAGGACTCATTGTATGGTGAGTGTAGCTCAGTTGGTAGAGCGCAGGATTGTGGCTCCTGTGGCCGAGGGTTCGATCCCCTTCACTCACCCCAAATTTTGTGGTATAAGCGCCCGTAGCTCAGATGGATAGAGCGTCGGACTTCGAATCCGCAGGTCGGGCGTTCGAGTCGCCCCGGGCGTACTCATAGAAAGGTATATGGACCATTAGCTCAACTGGCAGAGCAACTGACTCTTAATCAGTAGGTTCCCCGTTCGATCCGGGGATGGTCCATCAGGATAAGGATGGGGACCACACCGGTCCCCATCCTTTTTTTGTACGGACCGCGTGCCCTTGGCATCCTCAAGGGTCCGCGGCATGATAATCTCCAGGGCAGGTTATTTGTCTCGTGTTCTGCGGGCAGACCTGTTAAGGGAAATATTCAGGATCGGGTTTCACGGGTGAAACTGGTTGAACGGATGTATAGAAAGCAAAAAAAGGAGAACGAATGAATATTTATGTCGGCAATCTGTCCTGGGAAGTAACGGAAGATGATCTGCGCAACACCTTCAGCGCCTTCGGGGAGGTCTCTTCCGCCAATGTGATCAAGGATAAGTTCAGCGGCCAGTCGAAGGGGTTCGGTTTTGTGGAGATGCCTTCGAAGGGTGATGCCCAGGCAGCCATCGATGCATTGAACGGCAAGGAGTACAAAGGCAGGGCAATGACCGTCAACGAAGCCCGCGCCCGTGAAGAAGGCTCCCGGGGCGGCGGCAGGCCGGGCGGCGGTGGCGGCAGGTTCGGCGGCGGAGGACGGTCCGGAGGCGGGCGCCGCTACTAGGGGCAGCCCCCGTGCCCCGGTGATCGGGGCTGTCGTGTGTGTACCGAAAGGGCGGATGATGCCGTGCAGCGTGCATGTATCGCCGCCCTTGCCTTACTCCACGAATCAGAGAGGGGTGCCCCGGCTTTTCCCGGCCGGTGTGTCCGGGGCAGGGAGACCCGGACTCAGTCCTCCTGCTCCCGCTGCTCCTCGTCCTGCTCCTCTTCCCCCTCGAGCTCTTCCTGCTCGTCGAGGGGCATCTCTTCGGTCTGGGCCCCGACCCCCATCTCTTCCCCCTGTTCCGGGTTGTACCAGATGTTGGGGGCGGAAACCATGTTGTGCCACGCCCTCACATGGTCCATGAGCTCGTCTGCGGACTCGATCCTGATCCCCTTGATGGCGTCGAACGCACGGTTGTCGCCGTCGGTGAAGTAGTCCACGGCGATGTGCAGGATATCCCACAGGTCGCCCGTACCCTCACCCTCTAGGGCCTCCTGAACGATGTCGTCGGGAAGGTACTCCTCCAGCATCTCCCTGAGACGATCCTTATCGATCCCCTCCTCCCTGGCAGTGCCCCACTGCCGCATCTTCTCGATGAGCTGGTCGATGGACCTGACCTCGACCCTGTGCGCCTCTTCAAGGGCCTGCTCGTTGCCTTCCGTATAGTAGTCGACCGCCGCGTAGAGCACGTCCGACAGGTCGTTCATCACCCGATTTTCGAGCATGTCGGAGATGATGCTCAGGGGGATGTAGGGTTTGAGCCGCTCCCTGATCTCCTCCTTGTTCACCTTCTGATTCATGGTGCTCCCTCCTTTTTTGCTCCCCATACATATTTGGATATGGATGATCAGGAAGGATTCATGCCGGACCAGCCTGAAAACCCCGGTCCTGCCTGTCGGCCCGGAGCCGGGGGGAAACGACCGGGCAGGGGGCTCATGCGCCCCTGCCCGTGATGGTGTGCGGAATATCAGGGGGTGCGGTTCACGAGAGGCCGTGTCCTCAGATCCAGTGCAGCACACCCATGAAGACCACCAGGCACGCGAGGTCGAAGCCCAGGATGGCGCCCACCGTGATTGCCTTGGCGCGGATGGTCTTCATGTCGTGCACCCAGAAGGCCACGATGAAGAAGTAGGAATAGCCGAAGATCCAGAGGAGCCAGGGGTTCCGGGCGCTCCACCAGGAATAGTCCCAGGTCAGGGCGCCCATGGCGTTGAGGATGATCTCCACGATCACCGCTAAAGTGGTGAAGACCGTGACGAAGAGGACGCGGTTGTTGATCCCGAAGATCTTTATCTTCTTGTCTTCGGGCAGGACGATGGTGCAGGCGACCCCCATGAGCAGGAACATCATGCAGATCTCGATGTTCAGGCCGATGAGGATGAGGTACGCGGTCTTGCCCGGTGCGCCCCAGACGGGCGCGTACTGCGTGAAATGAAACACCAGCGCGTTCCATATCTCGTTGAACCAGTCGCATCCCCACAGCGCCAGGCCCGCGAAGATCACGCTCCAGTTCTTCTGCCGGGCCTCGTTGTGGTAGATATAGATGATCACGAGCAGGAACGGGATGAGGTACCACTGGAACTGCGAAGGATCCCTGAGGATGGAAAGGGCCTGTTCCGAAGACTGCGTCATAGCTACCTCCTCTCTCATGGTGCACATGCTTTGGATTATAAGAGATCGGTTCTGAATCCTGTGCAATATGGTATATTTGCAGGTGAATGAAGTCAACACGAAAATGAAACAATGAACATTATGTTCACGAATTCAATGAAGCGGCCTGAAGCGGACACCGGGCCTGAATTGCTATTGACATCGTACCCCTGTAATGCAACATCAGAGGAAAGGCAAACCGGTGACCGATGAACAGGGAAGAAAAACTCGCCGCCATATATGAAGCAGCTCTGAGGGTCTTTGCGCGCTACGGCTACCGGAGGACGCGCGTCGAAGACATAGCAGACGAGCTCGGCATGACCAAGGGGAACCTCTACCTCTATGTGGAGAACAAGCGGGACCTCTACGAGAAGGCGGTGGCCCACGGGCTATCCCGGTGGCAGGAGATGGTCGTCAAGGCCATCGAGAAGGTCGACGACGTGGTGGAGCAGTTCCTGGTCATGTGCAAGAAGAGCTACAGCTACCTTGCCCGGGACGTGTCCCTGAGAACCGTGCTCGTGAACGACCCCTCCGTCTTCCCCCTGTCCAGCAAGGAAGACCCGTTCTCCGAGATCAACCGCGCGTCCATGAGGCTGCTGTCGGAAGTCATTCGGAAGGGCATCCGGCAGGGCAGGTTCAGGGAGGTGGAGGTCGATCAGGTGGCCGAGCTCCTTTACTCCGTCTACGTGATGTTTATCATCAAGACCTATGTGAAGTCGGAAGGCAAGTCCACCCAGAAGCTGTTCGAGCAGGGTCTCGACATCATCCTGCACGGGCTTCTCAAGAAATAGCAGCCATGCCCGCCCGGTGTGCCCCATGAATGGAAAGGCGGATCGTGCCGCGGGGCCGGCCCGGAAGAAGAACGGGGCATGCCTGCGGCACGCCGGGAACGATTCATGATGGAGATGATCATTGAGTGGGCCCGCCAGAACCAGGTGCTCCTCCAGTACCTGGGGGTGGCCTCGTTCGTCACCTTTCTCATCACCCCGCTGGCCGTCTGGTTCCTCATCCTCAGGATCCCGGTGGATTATTTCCTTCCCGAAGGCGACCGCTCCGCCGATGCCTTCAGGGAGTCCCATCCCGCCATCAGGCTGTTCATCCTTGCGGTGAAGAACGCCGCCGGCATCGTCTTCCTCCTTGCGGGCCTTGCCATGCTGGTGCTGCCCGGTCAGGGGATCGTCACCATCCTCGTGGGCCTGACCCTGCTCAACTTCCCGGGCAAGCGCTCCCTGGAGCTCAGGATCATCAGGCAGAAAAAGGTTCTCTCGGCGGTCAACTGGATCCGGTCCAGGTCAGGTAAGCCCGGCCTGAAGGTGCCGGAGCGTCCGGCAAGGACGTGAGCCGGCTCCGGACAGCCTCCATTTCGCTCTCTCGATCCATGATGGAAATACCGATAACTGATTGCAGGTGGACCCTCCCTGTCAGGCATTTCTCAGGGGCGTGAAGGGGATGGGATTTACAAATAATTGAGATTACGATATAAAGTGTGCTACGTGTAATAGTCTCTCTTTATGATGAGGAGGATTCGAATGTATTTGCAGAGGACAGCAATCACCTTCGCAGTGATCGGTATCGTGTTTTTCCTGAGCCTTGCCTCGTATGCCTTTGCCGCGGACACAGCCAGGACGCCGGGGCAGGAGCCGTACATGAGGGCACAGTCAGCCTGGGAGAAGGGAGACTGGGAAACGGCCTTGAGCCTCTGCGACGAGTCCCTGAAGATCAACAGGCGCTACAAGGATGCGTGGCTCCTGAAAGGCCAGATCTACTGGCAGATGAAGAGCCACAAGATGGCGGTGAGCGCTTTTGACGAATACCTGAGGATCGACCCGAAGAACGTCATGGTGTGGGTGAACCGGGGGGCGAACCTCTTCGAGCTCGAACGCTACCGGGAGATGCAGGAGAGCTTCGAGAAGGCGCTGACCATCGATCCCGGAAGCATACCCCTCTACAAGAACATGGGGATCAACTATTTCCTCATGGGCAACTACGAGGATTCGAACAAGGCCTTCCAGAAACTGCAGGAGCTTGGGGAAACGAGCTCCTATTTCGCCCAGACCAGGCGGATGCTCCAGATAACCGACCCGGCACTGGCCCCTCCGAAGACCTGGACCGTGAACCTGGACAGCTATCATACCGTACTCGAGCTCACCGATCCCCGGAAGGCGGGATACCTGGTGAACATCACCTCCACCGAGGGTACGGCCATCAGGCTGGGCGGAAGCTCAGAGCAGCCGTTCAAGTATGCGCCGAATTTCGAGGTCTGGGACGGCGCCATGATCTTCGACAAGAAGGGCGAGGGGCTCCTCACCAGCGGGACCCATTACCGGTACAGGAAGATCACGGGCGACACCCTGACCATCGAAGAAGGCAGGATCAGAAACTGGAGGCTGGAGCTCAGCTCGAAGAAGTGCTTCCTCATCACCCAGTGAGCGCGCCGCCAGGCTCATGGGCAAGACCGTGTAACGATCTCCGCGCATTCTGCCGATGAGACCATCGGGCATGCACATGCCTTTGGCTTGCTTTGAAGCTGCCTCTGGGTGGAAATTCCGGGACGTAAAAGAACGGAAAAAAAGACAGGGATCGTAACAAGACAGCATGAAGACGACAGCAGTAAAACCCATGAAATGCGAGATCGCCACGGAGGGCCTGCTCTGGATCGACAAGATCGCCACCGGGGTGGGCATCATTCTCTTCAACCCGAAGCACAGGATCGCCGGCGGGATTCACGTGCTCAGAGGGCTCTCCCAGGGGGCCAGCACGGAGAACCCAGCCTACTATGCGGACACCGCTATCCAGTATGTCCTGAAGGAGTTCGAGAAAATGGGGATCAGCGGACAGATATCCGTTGCCATTGCCGGGGGTGCCGCAATGCTCTCTTCCGGAGAGGGAGACAGTGTCGGCGCCAGGCTGGTGGCGGCCATCAAGAGCTATCTGGCCGGAAAGAACCTCCCCGTCAAGCTCGAGTCGGTGGGCGGCTCGAAGCTCAGGACCATCATCCTCAACATCGACGAGGGAAAGATCAAGATATCGTGACGGGGGTGTGCGCACCGTGAATATTCGTTGCTCCAAGTGCTCGAAGGAATACATCATTCGTGAGGAAATCCTCCTTTCGCACAGCGACAGGGAAAGCGTCTCGATGCCGTGCCCCAACTGCAAGGCAGCCATTCTGATCCGCATCCCGAAGCTTCAGGAAAACGCCCCGGAGACGGGGGCCGAAACCCGGGCACCGGCCGGGGATGAGTCCAGTCTCACCGGGGAGAGCCTGAAGGCACGGATCTTCAGGACCATGAAGGATCTGCCTCCCATGCCGCAGGTGGCCCAGAGGGCCAGGCAGGTCCTTGCTAACCCGAACTCCAGCTACAGCGACCTCGCGAAGGTCATCGAGACCGACCAGGGCATCGTCACGCGTGTGCTCAAGATGGCGAACTCCCCCTACTACGGGCGCAGCGGAAACGTCTCCACCGTGCAGCACGCCTCGGCTGTCCTCGGCACCAAGACCCTCATGGAGGTGCTCAGCCTGGCGTGCTCCTCGGAGATCCTGGGCAAGACCCTGGACGGGTACGACCTGTCCGCGGGGGACCTCTGGAAGCACTCCCTGGCGGTGGCAAGGGGCTCCCAGATACTCGCGCTGCGCGTAAAGCCCGAGCTCGAGCAGGACGCCTTCTCGGCGGGGCTCATCCATGACGTGGGCAAGCTCATCCTCGACCCGTATATCCACGAGCGCAAACCCGAGTTCCAATCCTTCGTGAAGCTCGAGAACGAGTCGTTCCTGGTGGCCGAACAGAGACTCCTGGGGTTCGACCATGCCGAGCTCGCCTCGGAGGTGTGCGAGAGATGGCAGATCCCCAGCCACATCGCCCAAGCGATCCGCTTTCACCACGACCCCACACCTTCGGACAGGGACATCCTGACCCACATCGTCCACATGGCCGATGCCATCGCCATCATGAGCGGCATCGGGGGAGGCCTCGACGGCCTGCTCTACTCCATCCACGGCGACGTCATGGAAACCCTGCGCATGAGGGAGGAAGACGTGATGGAGATCATGGCGGACGTGGCGTCCTACGTGGAAAAGACCACCCAGGATCAGTAACGCCCCCCGGACACGAGCCCTGCCGGGATGCCGGTGTTTTTTTTCATATCGCCCATATGACCGGGCGCTACCCGAGAAAATCCCCTGTCGCCGGGAGGTTTTCTCTTTACATCGAATGCCCGCCGATGATTATTATAACCTCAATGGGGTATCGCATCAGAACATCTTGGGAGGTCTGACATGGCGAGCTTCGAACCCGTTTCCCTCGACCAGCAGGAGAGGTATCTCCGGCTGCTCCGAAAAAGCGGGACCAGGGCCTCGGACTACAGCTTCATCAACCTCTGGGGGTGGGCCGAGGAATACGGCCTGCAATGGTCTTTCGAGGACGATCTCGTCTGGATCAGGCAGACCCTTCCCGAGGAGGTGTTCTGGGCCCCGGTGGGTGACCTCGAAGGCGTCTCCTGGGGCGAGGCCTTCGGTTCCCTGGGGGTGCGCGACGCCTCCTTCATACGGGTGCCCCAGCCGGTCGTGGAGGTCTGGGAAGGCCGTCTGGCCGGCCGGTTCCAGGCAGTCGAAGACCGGGGCAACTGGGACTACCTCTATTCCGTGAGCGAGCTGGTGAAGCTCTCCGGCAACCGGTTCCACAAAAAGAAAAACCTCGTGAACCAGTTCAGGAAAAAGTACGACTACCGGTACGTGGACCTCGATGCGAGCCTCATCGGGCAGACCAGGGACATGCAGGAGCGGTGGTGCGCGTGGAGAGACTGCGAGTCGTCCCAGACCCTGGCGGCCGAAAACCGGGTCATCGGACGCGTGCTCGAGGCATGGGAGAGGCTTGCGAACATCCTGGGCGGCGCGATCATCGTGGACGGCCGGGTGGTGGCGTTCTCCATCGCCGAGGCCTTTTCCTCCGACACCCTGATCATCCACTTCGAGAAGGGGTTCACGGACTTCTCCGGGTCCTACCAGGCCATAAACCAGATGTTCCTGGCGGCCCACGAGGAATTTTCCCTCGTGAACAGGGAGCAGGACCTGAACGAGGAGGGCCTGAGGCAGGCCAAGCTTTCCTACAACCCCGTGGACTTTGTCCGCAAGTACCTGGTTTCCTTCTCCTGATGCACGTTCTTCGGGAAGGAGTTTTTCATTGGTTCCTTCCAGCCCGTTTGCTATAATAGATTATCGATGGGCGTGATATTCAAAAGGGCAGACAATGGGGAAGCGGATGGGGCGCAAGCCCTGGCTTCCCTGCTTAAGGAGATGAAGTCCCCGTTTTCCCGTGGAGACCGGGTGGGGATCAAGCTCCACTGGGGCGAGCGGGGCAACCGCACCTACCTCCCGCCCGCCTATGCCCGGGAGATCTCCCGCTGGCTCCTCGAACAGGGCCTGAAGCCCTTCGTCTTCGACACCACCGTGCTCTACTCCGGCGGACGCCGCACCGGCGAAGACAGCCTCGAGACCGCCCGGAAGCACGGCTTCATCCCCGACTTCCTGGGGTGCGAGGTGGTCATCTCGGACGGGCTCGACGGCCGGGCCGTTGTGGACCTGCCCTGCGGGTACAAGCACTTCAAGAGCGTCCAGGTGGGGGACGTCTTCAGTCTGGCCGACGGCTACGTGATCTTTTCCCACTTCAAGGCCCACCTGGGCTCCGGGTTCGGCGGGGCCGTCAAGAACCTCTCCATGGGCTTTGCCTCCCGCGCCCAGAAGCAGCGCATGCACGCTGACGCAAAGCCCCACCTGAGCAGGAAGAAGTGCACGAAGTGCGGGGTCTGCACCGAGGTCTGTCCCACGGGCGCCGCGAAGATAGCCGAGGACGCGGATGGATACCCGGTCTACGACCTTAAGGCGTGCATCGGGTGCGCCCAGTGCATCGCCATGTGCCCCGAGATGGCGCTCAGGATCTCCTTTGCGGAGGACAGCGGGGTCTTCCAGGAAAAGCTGGTGGAGACCGCCGCAGCGGTGTGGAAAAGGATCGAGGGCAGGTCCGTGCTCGTCAACGCCCTCGTGAAGATCGCGTCCGAGTGCGACTGCATTCCCGGGAAGCCCGAGTACGTCGCGGGCGATATCGGGTTCCTCGGCGGCTACGAGCCGGTGGGGCTCGACCTCGAGTCCCTGCGGATCCTGGGGGAAGGGGTCATCGACGCCGCCCATCCGGGCGTCCCCTGGAAGCGGCAGTTCAGCTATGCCCGGGAGATCGGGTTTCCCGGCAGCTGATTGCCGGCCCTTCCTGCCGTGAGGTCTGAGCCGTGAAGGAGCAACCAGCAGGGCCCAGGCCGCACGAACACGCACCAGCCTCCCGCACGGGCCTCAGGTGCCTGGTGCCGGCCGTCCTCCTGCCCGTCGTCCTCGCCTTCATCCTCTGCACCTGCACGTCCCTGCACGATGTCCATGAGGCCCCGGTCCTGGTGCAGGCCCAGCGGTGGCCCCAGGCCGAGGAGGCGTTCAGAAGGGACAGGCACTGGCTGGGCGGCGACGGTGCCTACTCCGTGGTCCTCTCGCCGGATCGGGTGCTCTGGCTCTTCGGGGACAGCTTCATCGGCACGGGGACTTCGAGGAACAGGCGTGATGCGGCCATCGTGAGGAACACGGTGGCGATTCAGACGGGCACGGACCCGTCCGCCGCGTCATTGAGCTTCCACTGGAGGGCCAGGGAGGGCAGGCCGGACGCCTTCTTCCCCTCCCGAGGCGAGATCTGGCGCTGGCCGGGCTCGGGCATCCTCATCGAGGGGAAGCTCCTGGTGTTCTTCATGGAGATCTCCTCGGAGCAGGGAGGGCTCGGCTTCGCGCCCAGCGGGTGGGGGGCGGTGCTCGTTTCGAACCCGGGCGACGATCCGGCAGCCTGGGTTGTGACCGAGCTCGACGTGCCGGCCAACAGGTTCGGGGTGCTGGTGGGCTCGGCCTGCTGCCTTGTCCAGGGCGGCCATCTCTACGCCTACGGCGCCGATGCGCGCGATCACGGGGCCTACCTCGTGCGGTTCAGGCTGGGCGATGCCGCCAGGGGAGATTTGAGGTCTCCCGAGTGGTGGACGGGCCGGGGGGGCTGGTTGGCCCAGGACAGGCTTACCGCCAGGCCCGAGCCCCTGTTCGGGGACGCCCAGATGGAGTACACGGTGCACTATGAGCCGTCCCTCGGGAGATACATCGAGGTCCAGACCGCAGGCTTCGTCGATCCCTGCCTGACGCTGCGCTCGGCAGCGGAACCCACCGGGGCCTGGTCTCCGAAGAGGGGCTTCTACTGCCAGACAGGGACGGAAGGGCTCCTCGTGTACGCAGGCAAGGCGCACCCCGGCCTGAAGGGAGGGGACCTCGTCTGCACCATGGCGTTGAACACCCTCGATGAGAAGAGGCTCCTCGAGGACGACAGCCTCTACTACCCCGTCTTCGTCAGAGGGACCTACCGGAGGCACGGGAAATGAGCACGGCAGGAAAAACGGATCTGGATCACGGGGGCGGATCATGCCCGGGCGGAACCGAAGGACTGTGCGCTGCGCTGCTGGATACGCTGGCCCTGTTCGAGGAGGTGCAGCGCAAGTATCACCCCGCCATGATGGAGAGGCACGGCGCCGTGCTCCGGGAAAAGGTCCAGACCCTCCGGGAAGCCGTCGACGCCTTCCTTCCGGATACCTCGGAAGGGGAGGCCCTCCTGGAGGCGTCCCGGCTCGTGGTGGAGGGGGCGGACATATTCACCTCCCCGGCAGACCTCCAGCCGGGTTTGATGAACGCCCTGCGGGCGGGGAGAAAGGTCTGCCGGGCGTACGAAGTCCTGTTCGGCCTGCGACATGAAATCCGGGCCATCGACGGCCTCTTCAGGGAAGAAACCTGGTCCCCCATTGCCGGGGACAGGCTGGTGCACCTGGGGCAGGACTCCTATGCCCGGGGCAGCGCTTCCCTCTACGTGCCGGCCGGGGGCGAAGGCCCAAGGCCCCTGATCATCGCCCTCCACGGGGGCCACGGCCATGGGAGGGACTTCATCTGGACCTGGATGCGCCAGGCGAGGAGCAGGGGGATCTTTCTCCTCGCCCCCACGTCGATGGGCGCCACCTGGTCCATCACCAACCCCGCTGTCGACTTCGCTTTCCTGCAGGGTCTCGTGGACCGGCTGGCCGGGGAGTACCCCATCGACCGCACGAAGATACTGCTCAGCGGGCTTTCCGACGGTGCCACCTTCTGCCTGGCCTGCGCCATGGAGGAAGGGGGTATGTTCGGCGCCTTCAACCCGGTTTCCGGGGTGCTCCCGCCGGGAGACTTCTCCCGGGTGAAGGCCCGCAGGATATTCTGGCTGCACGGGGCTTATGACTGGATGTTCCCGGTCTCCCGGGCCAGGTGGGGAAGAGAGGTCCTGTCGAGGTCAGGGGCCGAGGTGCGCCTCGAGATCCTCGAAGACCTTGCCCATGCCTTCCCCAAGGAGAAGAACCCGGCGGTCCTCTCCTGGTTCGACCCCCATGCCTGGCCGGGGGCTTAAGGAACGCGTTCCCCGTTGCCGATACGCTCCAGTGAGGAGGTGGGCAGGTGAGACCGGCCACTCTGATGATCGTACTGGCGTGCCTCGTCCTGTTTACGGGATGTGCGACGCACCGCGAGATCAAGGTCATGGAAGCCACGGGCTACGACGGCTGCGGGCAGTGCTGCGGCTGGGAGCGGGGAAGCTGGAAGTACATGAAGCTCGACTTCTGGAACAGGTACACCACCACGGGCAAAAACGCGGGCAGGCCCTACACCGGGCAGACGGCCAGCGGCACCTATCCCCGCGTGCCTCACCCGGGGCTCTTCTCCATGGACAGCCTCATGAACCCCTGGATGATCCCGGTCAGGATCGTCTTCTTCCCCTGGCTCTTCCTCCCCCGGCCCGGGACCATTGCCGCGGACACGAACTACTACCCCTTCGGCACCGAGATGTACGTGCCGGGCTGGGGCTGGGGCGTGGTGGAGGACCGCGGATCAGCCATCAAGGGCCCTACCCGGATCGACCTCTACTTCTACACCCACGGCCAGGCCCTGGACTGGGGAAGGCGCAAGGTCAAAGTTGAGATCAAAAGGTAGCTCCATGCGTCCGCGCCCTTGAAAAGCGCACGGAGCCAAAGTATCCATTAACACATGGAGCTTCAGAAGATCCAGGTCGAGTGCAGGGGAGGGCATCCTCATCACGAGGACCCCATTGCCTTTCATTTCCGGAACCGCCGGTACGTGATCGAGGAGATCGTGGACAGGTGGTATGAAGGCCGCAACAGGCCCGGCCATGTGGGGCTCGACTACTACCGGGTGCGCACGGACGGGGGTGTCTTCATCCTCCGCTACAACACCCTCTTCGATGCCTGGGCCATCATCACTACATCGTAAATCCCTTGCAGGGAACGCAGGTTGAGGGATAATAAGGCTATATGAGCGTCGACCTGCTGACCGTCAAACCCTTCGAGATCTGCTCCATCAGGCCGCCCACCGAGAACTCGAGCCTCACCTTCCGGCTCACCCGGAACTGCTACTGGAACCGGTGCGCCTTCTGCCCGGTGTACAAATGCGGGGCGAGGTTTTCGAAGCGGGGCATCGACGAGGTGGCAGAGGACATCCGCAGGGCGCGGCTCATCGACGAGCTCATGTTCGAGCAGGGGATCGGCTTCCCCATCTACCACGAGGGCGGGTATGAAAAGGTTGCCCGGCTCGTGGAAAGGATCGAGCACGCCAGGTGGGAGGCTGGCATCATCGATGACGGGCCGCCGGATGAAGCTCCAGCGGACCTGGACCCGAAGCTCGCGTGGTTTCTCCCCTGGTTCAAGGACAGGCCGGGCCTCCTGGACAGCTTCCAGAACGTCCTGTCCTGGCGCATCGGCGGCTCAAAGACCTGCTTCCTGGGGGACGCGGATTCCCTCGTCCTCAAGCCGGCGTTCCTGAAGCAGACCATAGGCCTTGTGAAGGAGAGCTTCCCCACGGTCGAGCGCTTTACGGTCTACGGCAGGACCGCCTCGGCCGCCCGGCTGAGGTCCTTCCGCGAGCTCAGGGCCTACCGGGACGCAGGCCTGCACCGGGTGCACTTCGGCATGGAGAGCGGGTCGGACAGGGTGCTGGCCCTGGCGCGCAAGGGGATCACGAAGGCCGAGCACATCGAGGGCCTGCAGAAGACCAGGGAGGCCGGGCTCTCGTGCTCGGTGTACGTCATGCCGGGGCTCGGGGGCATGACCCTCTCGGATGACCACGCCCGTGAAACCGCGGACGTCATCTCGAAGGCCGCGCCCGATTTCGTGCGCCTGCGGACCCTGCAGATCTTCCCGGGCACACCGCTGGACGGGCTGCGCTCCCGGGGAGAATTCGCGGAGGCGGACGAGGACCGGGTGGTGGGCGAGATCAGGACCTTGGTGGAGTCCATCGACTGCGACACCGTTCTCATGAGCGACAGCGCCACGAACCTGCTGCCGGTCCAGGGAAGGCTGCCCGGGGACAGGCCGTCCATGCTCGCCCGGATCGACGCCTACCTGTCGCTGCCGAAACGGGAACGGCTCGAGTTCAGCCTCAAGGCCCGGATTTCCTCGTTCCACGGCCAGTACGGGGGCCTGAGCCGGGACATCTACGCCAGGATCGCCCCCTTCCTGAAAGGCGGCTCCCTCGAACTCGGGGAGGCGACGGACGAGGACCTCGTCTCGGCCATCACCCTCATCCGGGAAAAGCTCATGCCGTAGGGCAGGTGAATGACCGTGACGCCTGCCTGAAGCCGCCTCTCGTCCTCGCGGTATGCCTGGCTCTGTGGAGGGACGTTCGGAAGAGGAGGGGAAGCTGAGCCCGTGACCGGAAGGGGCATCAGGACCCTTTTACTCCACAAGTCATTAAAAAGTCTTGAGTTTATGCCCAAGCTGTGAGACAATGGGTCTCTTGAGGGGCCGTTTTCCCTGGCTAAAAGCACCTGGGCCCCGTAATCTGCTTATCACTGCGGGCAGTGCCTGTTCAGAAAACGTGCTTGGAGGATGGGATGTCTGAAAAGGCCAAGGGCATGGTTCTGGGCTCCTTTGTCGGGGATTCCCTGGCACTGGGCGTTCACTTGATCTTTTCCACCGAGAGGATCGTCAGGCAGTACGGCAGGGTCGAGGACCTGCTTCAGCCTCAGGGCAACTCCTACCACAAGACCAAGGCAAAAGGCGACTTCACCAACTGCGGGGACCAGGCATATGTGCTGCTGGAGTCCCTGGCCGTGTGCCGGGGCTTCAGGCTCGATGACTTCTCCGGGCGGTGGTTCGACGTGTTCAGCGACTACCGTGGCTATGTGGACCATGCCATGCGCGGGACCCTGCAGAACTTCGCCCTGGGCAAGGGCCCGCTCGAGTCCGGCTCCCTTTCGAACGATCTCTCCGGGGCATCGAGGATAGCTCCGCTGGTCTACTGCCTGAGGCACGACCCGGATGCCCTGTTCGGCGCGTCGAGGCTCCAGACGGCCATGACCCACAGCAACGCGCTGACCATCGAGGCGGGCGAATTCCTGGCGCGTGTCTGCCTCATGGTCCTCGAGGGAGCCTCCCCGTCGGATGCGGTCTGGCAGGTCACGGGAGAGTTTTTTACGGACACGCATTTGAGCGGCTGGGTCAAGGAGGGCTATGCCTCACGGGACAAGGGCAGCGTGGAGGCGATCGTCTCCTTCGGTCAGAACGCTCAGGTCCAGGAATCCTTCCCGGGGGTGATCCACCTCATCATGAAGTACGAGGACGACCCCGCAGAGGCACTCATCCAGGCGGTCATGGCAGGGGGAGACTCCGCCTCCAGGGCCATGGCCGTGGGCATGGTGCTCGGGGCACACTCCGGGCCGGGGGCCTTCCCCAGGAAGTGGCTCGACGGCATCAACAGGGCAAAAGACATCGAAAGCCTGCTCGCCAGGATGGGTTGAGCAGGACCCGTCAGGCTGTGGGAAAACCTTTGCGGGACAGGCCGTTCGAGGGTGCCTGCCCTTTCACGACTTCCTGAATGACAATTCTCCGGAAATCCTGTATATTGTTCCTGTCACACAGGCACCCGACGGCATCACGCATCCCCGCATCCGCTACGGAGGATTGAAGGCCCGGCTTCTCATCCGATGAAAGAGGCCGGACAAAGGGAGAGACACCCACCCCAGACACCTGCCGGCTCGCCCCGCGGAGGTTCTCGGGAAAAATAAAAACTCTGCATCAGGAGGAAGACATGCTGAACATCAAGAACGAAGAAGGGATCATCATCGCTGAATTCGCGAACGGGAAGCACAACTCCATCACCCGGGAAACTTTGAAATCATTGGCCGAGATCGTAAAGTCGGCCAACGAGGACTACGACGTCAAGGGCATCGTCCTGACCGGGGCCGGCAAGACATTCTGTGGAGGGTTCGACCTGCCCATGTTCATGGGGTTCAAGAATGTCGATGAAGTGTATGATTTCTTCGTGGAGGGGGAGGAGATCCTCCTCAACGTGTTCGAGTGCAAGAAGCCTGTTGTCTCGGCCATCAACGGCCATGCCGTAGCCGGCGGCCTGATCTTTGCCATGGCCTCGGATTACCGCATCGCCTCCAACTTCCCCAAGATCACCGTCGGCATGAGCGAGATCAAGCTGGGCCTGGCGCTCACCCTTGCCCAGTCAGGCATCATGCGCTACGGGTTCGACTCGGACAAGAAGTTCCGGGACATGATGTACTTCGGCAAGATGCTCAAGGTGCAGGAGGCATACGACTTCGGGATTATCGATGAGCTCGTCGACGCGGCCGACCTCATTCCCAGGGCCAAGAAGATCGTCACGAAGTGGATCGACAACCCGGGCAGGGCGTTCATCAAGCTCAAGGAAGGCAACAAGAAGCCCGTTGCAGACAAGATACGCCAGAGGCTCGCGACCGAGGACTGGAAGACGCCGTTCAACTGTTTCTTCGACAAGGACGTACGCGGCTCCATCGAGTTCGTCATGTCCATGATGGGGTAGGCATCACGTGAATACAGCAGGAAGCGGGCAGGGCCTCCGCGGCGCTGCCCGCTTCCTTTTAATGACCCGGCGCTTGTTGCCGTGAACGGCATACAGCTCCATGCCGGGACCCCTCTTCAGTGATTTGCCGGATCAGGAAAAGCTTGCCGCCTTACGTCTTCCATGGCATCAGATACGATATGATATCAGTCACCGACCAGATCTTCCTCGATGAAAGCGAGCTCTGCTGGGACTTCGTCCGCTCGTCCGGCCCGGGGGGCCAGAACGTCAACAAGGTGGCCACCGCGGTCCAGCTGCGTTTCGATGCACGCTCGTCGCCGAACCTGCGCCCGGATGTCAAGGCGCGCCTCACCCGTATCGCAGGCAGGCGCATGACCTCCGAGGGGGTCCTTATCATCATTGCCCAGCGCTTCAGGTCCCAGGAGAAGAACCGCCAGGACGCCCTCGAGAGGCTGCTCGCCCTCATCCGCGAAGCGGCTGTCCCGCCCCGGCGGAGGATAAAGACCGCCCCCACGAGGGCGTCCCGTGAGGAGCGCATCCGCAGGAAAAAGATCGAGGGCTTGAGAAAGCAGAGGCGGTCGAAGCCGGTGAGTGGTGGAGACGAGTAAGCCCTTCCGGACTGCCGGCCGCTTGCAATAGAGAAGGAGGGATGACGTCGATGGAAATACCCTGGATATCCGCCACGATCACCGGGGGAGGCCTCGAGGAATCAGACCTTGCTTCGTGCCGGCAACAAGGGTAGATCTTTTGTCCAGGGCACGTATGATGAAGGATAGGCGTCGGGACGAGAAAGGTGCAGGGGCCATGAACGAGGCAGGGGGAAGGGAAGATGTCTGAGCGCAGGCTCATCGTCCTGGGCACGGCGAGCCAGGTGCCTTCCCGGGAGCGGAACCAGAACGGCTACTTCCTGAGGTTCGACGACCAGGGCTTTCTCTTCGACCCCGGGGAGGGGACCCAGCGCCAGATGATCCTGGCCGGGGTGGCGGTTTCCGGCATCACCAAGATCTTCATCTCCCACTTCCACGGCGACCACTGCCTGGGCCTTGCGGGCGTCATCCAGCGCATCTCCCTGGACAGGGTGCCCCATACGATCGAGGTGTACTACCCCGCGTCGGGCCAGGCCTACTACGAGCACCTGCGGGACGCCTGCTCGTACCACCGCGAGGGCAGGCTCAAGGAATGCCCCATCCATGGCGACGGGGTGGTCTTCGAGGACGAGAGGCTCGTCATCAGCGCGTCGAAGCTCGATCACGACATCGATACCTACGGATTCCGCATCCGGGAAAAGGACTCCCACACCCTCGACCCCGAGATGCTCTGCAAGACCGGGATCTTCGGGGCGGCGGCAGGAGAGCTCAAGCGGACAGGCTCCGTGCGGGTGAGGTCGAAGCTGGTGACGGTCGACGACGTGGGCACCGTGCTGCCCGGCCAGGTCTTCTCCTACGTCATGGACACCAGGCTCTGCGACGCCGTGTATGAGCTGGCTCACGATGCGGACATGCTCCTCATGGAGGCCACCTTCCTGGGCGACCTCGAGAACAAGGCCGCGGAGTTCGGCCACCTCACCGCCGGCCAGGCGGGCAGGGTTGCCCGGGACAGCGGCGCGGACCTCCTCGTGCTCACCCACTACTCCCAGCGCTACCCCTCTCCGGAGCCCTTTGTGGAAGAGGCCATGCTTTACCACGACAACGTGACGGCCGCCCGAGACGGTCAGGCCATCGACATGCCGAGACGCAGGCGCTCGCTGCGAATGAAGTGAAGAGCTTGGCTTCATGCCCACGGTGCCTATTCTTTTACTGTAAGGGGAAAAGACTGCCCTGAAACGTGCACGGACCTCAAAAGCCATGCACGCCTGGGGCATCATGAGACCGCAGGCATGGGGGCATCCGTTCATGGAGAAGAAGACCATCAGGAATTTCCAGGATCTTGGCCTGTCCGGACGAGGGGTGAATGTCCGCGTCCTGAACGAGGTCATCTCCCTTGCGGTCGAGATCGCCCGGGAGGGCAGGGAGGGCAGGAGGATCGGGACCATGTTCGTGGTGTCCGATTCGGAAAACACGTTGAAGCGCTCCGCCACCATGATCCTCGACCCGCTCGCCTGCCAGCCTGAGCGGCTGCGGCACATCGAAGATCCGAACCTGAGGGAGACGGTGAAGGAGCTTGCCCAGCTCGACGGTGCGTTCATCGTGTCGGATTCGGGCATCGTCCTGTCCGCCTGCCGGTACATCGACGCCTCGTCCCGGGGGGTCAGGCTGACCATGGGGCTCGGGAGCAGGCACGTGGCCGCGGCATCCATCACCAAGCACACGAACGCCGTGGCCGTGGTGGTGTCCGAGAGCGCCATCGTCCGTATCTTCGACAACGGCGAGCTCATCGGCGAGATCATCCCCGAAGAGTGGACCCTCCATCCGCCGGAGATCCACACCGGTATCGAGCTGCCGGCGAAGCGGGACGACCACGGAACGTTCAAGGGGAAGCGGGTCTGACGTTTCGCTTCCCGCGTCGCCCTTATCGACCCGGCACCTGTTGCCGCAAGCGGCATGCACCTCCATGCCGGGGTCCCGCTTTCAGTGATCCGTCTGCCGGATCAATAAGTTCCTGCATGTGGATCGGTCGGCCCGCCCGCTTCATCCTCGGGCTCGTCCCGCAGGCGCCTCTTCCTCGCGAGGAACCGGATGTAGGCCCAGACGGTGAGCAGGGCTGCCAGGATGAACAGGATGGTGTAGAGGTGCGCCACGAGGTAGGCGATGACGGCCGCAGGCCCCAGCAGCCCATCTCGCCAGCCCTGTTCGATCTCGGGCATTTCTTCGAGGAGGGTTGCCTCGACGGCGTCCTCGAAGGAGGCGCCCCTTCTCAGGGATTCCAGGAGGTTGAGGACCCCGTTCCTGCCGTAGTTGTTCACGATGTACTCCACCACGGACCTGCTCTGCCCGTAGGCCAGGGCAAGCCCCTGCCCGTCCCGGGGGAAGGAGCGGGACAGGCTTTCGAGCCTGGGGAGGCTGCCGGCCAGCGCCGCCTGGGTGAGCAGGGAGTCCCGGGCCGGCGTCACCAGCTCGGGGACGCCCTCGGATATCCACTGGGCGATGCCCTCGTCGAGCCATTTCGGCATGTCGGTGCTCCCCATGTACCGGTGGAGCAGCAGGTGGCAGAGCTCGTGCCTGATCGTGATCTCCAGGGTGAAGGGCCGCTGCCGCATCCTCGTGAGATCGATCACCATGACCTGCTCGTCGGGCACAGCGTAGGCCACGAAGGCCTCGTGTCCGGCCATCTGCCGGAAGACCCCGCGTTCTCCAACCAGCACGATCACGGGCCGGAAATCGATCTCCCAGCGGAACGCCGCTTCGAGATCCCTCCTGATCGAGGGGTAGAGCCGCACGACCTCACGGGCTTCCGGAATCAGGCCGGGAGCGCACAGGACCGCCACATCCCGGCCCTCCAGCCTGGCGAGCTCCTCCGTATGCCCGGGAAGGGAGGCTGCAAGGAGGAGGGCAAGGCACAGGAAGAGCCTCTTCATCCCTGCGGCTGTCTGTCCGGAAACCATATCCTTCTCCCCCCGTCCTCTTCGCTCAGGGCCCCATCATACACCAGTTGCCGCCCCGTTCACAGGGAGAGCGCACGGCTGTTGACAGAGCGGGAAAAACCCTTCATGAATGTACCGAGCGGTCTATTTTATGAAACTGTCCTTCCCCATCACGAAAGGTTCGAAGACCAGGACGTGGATCCTGGCGTCTGTCATGGCAAAGGCGGTATTCAGACAGAGGAGGGTGAGGGATGACAAAGGATGAAATCAGGGACCGGGCCCTGGCGCTCGGTTTCATCGATGTCGGGATAACCACGGCTGAACCCTTCGACAGGCAGCGGGAGTTCCTGCTGGCCAGGCAGGAGGAGTACGGCTGGGCGGAAAAGTCCGGGCTCGACCTGCTGGGAGGCACGGACCCGAGGTCGGTCCTCCCTGGGGCGAAATCGATCATCGTGCTCGTGGACTCGTACTTCAGGGAATCCTTTCCGAAGTCCCTCGAGAGCACCTTCGGGAGGTGCTACCTCGACGACGACCGCGTCACCAGGGACGGCCTCAGCGTGCGCATCAAGGCCTTCCGGCAGACGTTACGGGATGCGGGGATAGACTCGAAGGTGCCATTCAACCTTCCCCACCGGGCCGCGGCGGCCAGGGCGGGCCTGGGCACGCTGGGCAGGAACTGTCTCTTCTATTCCCGCAAGCTGAAAGGAAGCTCGTGGGTGATACCCCTGGCTGTGGTGGTGGATCGGGAGTTCGCCCCCGACGAGCCCACGGTGGAATATGCCTGCCCCGACTGGTGCCGCAACGCCTGCATAGCCGCGTGCCCCACCCGGGCGCTCAAGGGAAACGGCACCATCGACCCCCGCAGGTGCGTCTCCTACCTGACCTACTACGGGACCGATATCACCCCGCTCGAGCTCAGGGAGCCCATGGGCATGTACGTCTACGGGTGCGACCGGTGCCAGGACGTCTGCCCGAGGAACCGGGCGTGGCTCGCCTCCGAGCTGCCGGAAAACCCACGGGTGAAGGCAAGGGCGGGCAGCTTCGACCTGCGCACGCTCCTGGCCATGGACCTCGACTTTTTCCAGAAGAACGTCCGGCCCCACATGTTCTACATGGGCCCGGACATGCTCTGGAAGTGGAAGATGAACACGGCCAGGGCCATGGGCAACAGCCTCGACGAAGGCTATGTGCCCGACCTGGTGAAGGCGTACGGGGAGAACGAAGACGAGCGCGTGCGTTCCATGATCGCCTGGGCGCTCGGCAGGACCGGCGGCGCGGACGCGGCTTCCATGCTCAGAACGTGGGCCGCCGGCGCGCAGGGGAAGGTGCTGGGCGAGATCGAGCAGGCCCTGGCCATGATCCGTTAAGATTATGTGAGGAGGTTTCGATGAGCACGATCAATCCAACGGGCGAGCAGCTCGGGCTCTTGAGGAAGAGCAGCAAGCAGGGCCCCTTTGTCATGGTCAACCTGCTGAAGTTCAAGTCCGAAGGCAGGCGCTCGGGCGAGACAGGCAGGGAGTCGTACGAGCGCTACACAGGGCTGGTGGAGGCTCTGCTCAGAAAGGCGGGCGGGCGTCTGCTCTGGCTTGGCAGCGTGGACCAGGTCTTCATCGGGCTGGACTCGGACGGATTCGACCACGTGATGCTCGTGGAATACCCTTCCCGCCAGGCCTTCCTCCAGATGGTCTCCTCGCCGGAATACCTCGAGGCGAACCAGGACCGGGAGGCCGGCCTCGAGCGGACGGTCCTCCTGGCGGCGGACCCCCTCTTCAGCAGGTTCGGCAGGAAAGGGGACCAGGGGTAAGAGCGGAGAAAAGGGGCAGGCACGCAGACACACCCCCGGTGCGGGAAGGAGAGCCCGGGCGTGGCGCCTGTCTCAGGCAGCCTGCAGGGCCTCGGCCTTCATGTCCTCGACCCCCTGGTTCAGCAGGTCGACGGTCCGGCCGATCATGGCGTCGAGCCAGCCCGGCAGGCTTCCCAGGGACCTGCGCGCCTGGCGAACCCCTTCCTCGATGGCGTTGGCGAGGACTTCGAGCTTCTCGGGCGAGCCGTCCCAGAGGGCCCTGGCAAAGGAGAGGATGCGCTTGGCCGTGTTCTCCGGGGAGAAGAGGTCGTTTCCGTACGTGTAGTTCCCATAGCGACCGAGCTCGTAGGTTGTCTTGCTCAGGACTCCCTGCCGGGTGTAGTCGATGGTCACCGAGGTGCCGTCCTTGAGCTCGATCTCCATGCGGAAGGACTCCTTTTCCGTGGGGAGCGTGTACAGGGCGGCTCTGCTCTGCACCGAGCCGAGGAGAATGTTTTCGAGCATGTTCGAGCTGGAGCTCGTGTTCTGGTTCTGAGAAAGCAGTGCCTGGATGATCCCGATCCTTGAGATGTTCATGCCTACCTCCCTGTGGAGCCTTTCATGTATTATAGGAGGGCCGGGGGCGCAAGGCAACAGATATTCAGAATATGGTAAAACCCGTCGGCATCGGTGATTATCCCACAAGAGAGCCAAGGAAGGCCTACAAGCTCTCAAAAGGTTTCATAAATTCAGCCATCTAAAATCAGACATAAAGCTCATTTATCGAAGTTATTGCTTTTTTTTTCATTTTGGACAATCTTAGGCTACAGACTTCACCAATGAATACGACTGAGAAGGGGGTAGCTGTGGCAAAATATCAACTAGAAAAACCCGACAACCTGGTGGAGCTGTTCGAGAACAGCGTGAAGAAGTTCCCCGACAGAGAGTTTCTCGGGACGAAGAACAAGCAGGGCGTGTATGAGTGGGTCACGTACCGTGAAGTGGGCCGCCGGGTCGACAACCTCCGGGCAGGGCTTGCCGGACTCGGTGTGGGCAGGGGCGATGCCGTGGGCATCATCTCGAACAACAGCACGGAATGGGCGATCGGCCATTACGCCACCGTGGGCCTCGGGGCCTTTTACGTGCCCATGTACGAGGCTGAGCTGACCCGTGTGTGGGAATACATCGTCAAGGACAGCGGGATCAAGGTCCTCTTCGTGTCGAAACCCGCGATCCTGGAAAAGGTCAAGGACTTTCCCTCCCGCATCCCCACCCTGGAAAAGATCGTCCTGATCCCCGGGGAGGGCCCGGGCACCATGGCGGAGCTGGAGAAGGCAGGCGAGGCGAAGCCGGTCAAATCCATCTACCCCGACCCCGAGGAAGTCGCTGTCCTCGTCTACACCTCAGGGACCACAGGCGACCCCAAGGGCGTTCTCCTCATGCACATGAACTGGACGAGCAACCACCATGCGCGGGTGGTGGCCTACCCGGACTACAACGAGAACGACCGGTCGCTCTCGCTGCTGCCCTGGGCACACTGCTTCGGCCTGGGGGAGCTCCATACCTTCACGGCGCTGGGCGCGTCCATGGGCTTCATGGAGAGCACGAACACGGTTGTCCAGGACATGGCGGCCATCAGGCCCACCTTTCTCATCGCGGTGCCTCGCATCTTCAACAAGGTCTACGACACCATCGTCACCAAGGTGAACGAGGCCGGAGGCTTCAAGAAAAAACTCTTCGACATGGGCGTGGAGGCTGCCAAGCAGAGGCGGCTCCTTGCCCAGCAGGGCAAGTCGAGCCTGCTGGTGAACTTAAAGTTCGCCCTCGTGGACAAGATCGTGTTCCAGAAGATCCGCGACCTCTTCGGCGGCAGGATGAGGGGGGCCATGACCGGGAGCGCGGCCATGAACCCGGACATCTCCTATTTCTTCTACGACATCGGCATGCCCCTGTACGACGCCTACGGCATGACCGAGACCACGCCGGGCATCACCATGAACAACCCGGGCAAGTTCAGAATCGGTAGCGTGGGCCCGGCCATGGACAAGATCAGGGTGGTCATCGACAAGTCGGTGGTGGAGCCCGGGGCCAATGACGGGGAGATCATCTGCTACGGCCCCAACGTCATGAAGGGCTACCACAACAAGCCCGAGGCGACCCGTGAGATCATGACGCCGGACGGCGGCATCCGCACCGGCGACCGCGGCCGCCTGGACGAGGACGGGTTCCTGTGGATCACGGGCCGGATCAAGGAGCAGTTCAAGCTCGAAAACGGCAAGTACGTCTTCCCCGCAGCCCTCGAAGAGGACATCTGCCTGAACCACTACGTGCAGAGCGCACTGATCTACGGCGCAAACCGGTTGTACACCATCTGCATGATCGTGCCCGACCCCGTGGCCCTGGATGCGTACGCTGCAAAGAACAACCTGCCCAAGGACTACAAGACCCTGGTGGAGAACCAGGACATCCAGAAGATGATCACTGACGAGATCCTCGCGAGCCTGAAGAAAAAGTACGGCTCCTACGAGATCCCGAAGAAGTTCCTCTTCATCTCCGAACCGTTCACTCTCGAGAACGGGATGCTGACCCAGACCATGAAGCTCAAGCGCAAGGTCATCACGGAAAAATTCAGCGACAGGATCGAAGCTGCATACGCAGCGGGCTAGATCAGAAGGGCGCTTCCCCTCGCCGGGGAGGCGCCCTTGCAATGTTTCCTGCAAACCCGGTTCAGGAATTACCCTTAAGAGATCTCCTCGTCGGTGAGGTAGCAGGCCGGATCGACCCCCCAGACATCGCCGGTGGCGGCCTCCGCCCGGGCGCGGAAGTTGCCGCCGCACACGTCGAGCCACCTGCAGGTCCGGCACCTGCCCGTGACGTGCTCCTTCTTGCGCTTGAGCTGCATGAGGAGCTCGTTGTCCCGGTCTTCCCAGATCTCGGAGAAGGGGCGCTCCCGCACGGTCCCCATGACCTTGGTCCGCCAGAACTGGTCCGGGTAGACCTCGCCGTCCCAGTTCACGCAGCCGATGCCCAGGCCCGACGAGTTGCCGCCGTTCATCTTCAGGAGCTCGAGCACCTCGTCCGCGCGCGGGTCCCTGCGGGCCTTCAGGCGCAGGTACACGTACGGCCCGTCGGCGTGGTTGTCCACGGTGAGCACCTCCACGTTCCTGCCCGCGGCGATCATCTCTTCGGTCTTGTCCATGATGAGGTCGAGGGTCTGCCGGGTCTCCTCGTGGGAGAGGTCCTCTTCCATGAGCTCGCGGGCCCTGCCGGTGTACACCAGGTGGTAGAAGCAGATGCGGGGGATGCCCTCCCGGTGCATGAGGTCGAGGATCTTGGGGATCTCGGAGACGTTGCGCCTGTTCATGGTAAAGCGCAGACCCACCTTGATGTTTTCGTGCATGGCGTTGTAGATGCCCTTCATGGCGTCACTGAAGGCGCCCTGCACGCCCCGGAAGGTGTCGTTGACCTCCTGGAGGCCGTCCAGGCTCACGCCGACGTAGGAGAGGCCGTAGTCGGAGAGCCTCATGGCCGTATCCGGCGTGATGAGCGTGCCGTTGGTGGAGATCACGGCCCGCATCTTCGACTTTACCGCCCTGTCTATGAGCTCGTGCAGGTCCTCCCTCATGAGGGGCTCGCCGCCCGAGAAGAGGATGACCGGCGACCCGTAGTCCTTCAGGTCGTCGATGAGGCTGAACCCCTGGCTTTTCGTGAGCTCGTTCTTGGCGTGGAGCCTGCCTGCGGAGGCGTAGCAGTGCACGCACCTGAGGTTGCAGGCAGCGGTGCAGTTCCACACCACCACGGGCTTCTTGTCCGACGAGAACTGCAGGAGGTGCGACGGAAGCTCTTTCGAATGCCTGCCGTAGCGCAGGGGGTCCGATGCCTCAACCGTCCCGCAGTAGAGTTTCGAGATGCCGATCATGTTTCATTCTCCCTTTAACGCTTCGATGATCCCGGCGTCGGTGTATTCCTCAGCGGTCAGGCATGCCGGGATCCCTGCCTTCTCCATGGCCGCCGCGGTCACGGGACCGATGGCCACGAGGGTCTTGTTCTCCAGATGCCCGCGCTCGCCGTTCAGGAGCTCAAGGGCGTGCCTCACCCCGGAGGGGCTCGTGAATACGGCGGTGTCGGCCTTCGAGAGGGCGTCGAGGAAATCCTCCCGGTTCGCGTCCCCGGGCAGCACGGTGGCGTACACGAAGATCTCCTCCACCACCGCGCCCCGTTCCCTGAGGGCATCCGCCAGGTAGGTCCGCGCACCCTTGGCCCTGGGCAGGCAGACCTTTCTGCCCGAGAGCTCCCTGTCCCGGAGCATGTCCATGATCCCCTCGGCACGGAACTCGGACGCCATGCCGTCGGAGGCGATCCCGTACTTCAGGAGCGTGTCCCGGGTCTTGGGGCCGATGCAGAAGATCTCCTTGCCTGCAAGCGCCCGCGCGTCGAGGCCCGAAGAGAGGAGCTTGTCGAAGAACAGCGGCACCGCGTTCTGCGAGGTGAAGATGAGGATGTCCGTACTCGACAGGTCCGGAAGGTCGAAGGGCAGGGGGGAGATCTCCAGGAGGGGGTATACCCCGACAACGGCCCCGGCCTCGGCGAAGAGGGCCGCGCTCTCGCCCGCCAGGTGCGCAGGCCTGGTGATGAGCACGGACCTGCCCTTCAGGGGCCTGTCCTCCTCTGAGAAGAGCTCCCTGCCCAGGGAGGCGACCTCGCCCACCACCACGATGCAGGGCGAGCCGATGCCCTGGGCTGCCGCCTCTTCCCCCACCCGCTCCAGGGTGGAGAAGATCTGGCGCTGGGTGGGGAGGGTGGCGTTCTGCACCAGGGCGCAGGGCATGTCCGGCCTCATCCCCTCCTCCATGAGCCTCTCCGCGATGCTCTTGATGCGGTTAGCGCCCATGAGGAACACCAGGGTGCCCGTATCCCGGGCCAGGGCCGACCAGTCGAGGAAGCCCGCAGCCTTGGTGGGGTCCTCGTGGGCCGTGACGAACCTCACCGACGCCGCCATGCCCCGGTGGGTGGGCGGGATGCCCGCACTGACCGGGCCCGCGATGGCCGAGGTTATGCCCGGTATGATCTCGAAGGGGATGCCGCTGCGCTTGAGGTACAGGGCCTCTTCCCCGCCCCGGCCGAAGATGCACGGGTCGCCGCCCTTGAGGCGGGCGACCTTCATGCCCTCCCTGGCGAGGCCTGCGATGAGCTCGTTGATCTCGGGCTGCTTCATGTAGTCCCTGCCGGCCCTCTTGCCCACATAGATCTTCCGGACGCCGGGCCGCGCCAGGCCGAGGATCTCGATGGGGATGAGGTCGTCGTACACCACCGCGTCGCACGTGGGGATGATGCGGGCCGCCTTCAGCGTGATGAGCCCGGGGTCTCCGGGCCCTGTCCCGATGAGGTAGACTTTCATGGGAGGGCCTCCGTGTGGACCTTTTCCATCAGGGCCAGCGCGAGGCTGCGGCCGATGGAGGCGTCGCGCCCCTCGATGTGCATCCGCTCGATGCACGCATCGTCCGGGGAGCCCAGCATGCCGAAGAGCGAGATGGTCCCGTTTTCGAAGGTCGCATGGGCTCCTGCCGGCAGGTTGCAGTCCAGGCCCAGCGCGGCCAGGAACGACCGCTCGGTCTCGGCGCAGACCCGGGTGGGCAGGTGATCGATCTCCCCGAGGACATCGAGGAGCTCCGCGTCCTGCTCCCGGCATTCTACGGCGATGATCCCCTGCCCGGGCGATGGCACCACCTGCCGGGGGTCCAGCGGCACGCCCTCCTGGAGCCCGAGCCTCTTCACGCCTGCCGCCGCCAGGACTACCGCGTCAACTGTGGAGCCCACCTTGGCCAGGCGGGTGGGCACGTTGCCCCGGATGTCCACGATCTCGATGTCCGGCCTGAGCGTCTTGAGCTGGCAGCGCCTGCGCATGCTCGAGGTGCCGACCCTGAAGCCCGCGGGCAGTGCCTCCAGCGGGAGGTTGTCCCGGGAGAAGAGCATGTCCCTCGGGTCTTCCCGCACCAGGTATGCGCCGATGGCGAGGCCTTGAGGGAGCACGGCCTGCATGTCCTTGAGGCTGTGCACCGCGCAGTCGATCTCGTGGGCCAGGAGGGCCCGCTCGATCTCCTTGACGAAGACCCCCTTGCCGCCGATGGCATCCAGCGGCGCATCGGAGAGGATGTCGCCTGTGGTCTTCATCATGCACACCTCGGTAACAATCCCGGGCCTCACGAGACGGAGCGCCTCGCCGACCATGCGGGTCTGGTGCAGGGCCAGCCTGCTACCCCTTGTGCCTATCCTGATAGTCTCCATCGAGTCGGAAAATCCTCCGCGTGTGTTCGATGTTTGCCAGCGACGGGTGCTCCTTCAGGAAGCTCACCACCCGGTGGATGAGCCTCCTGAGCGCCGACCGCAGGTTCTGCTCCAGCCTGGCCGCCTCCTCGCCGCACAGGGCGCTCTGCCGAACCTCGTCCTCGACGTAGGCGTCCAGCATGCCGAACAGGTCCTTGATGGTGGCCTGGGCGTTGAGCGAGTGGACCCACCGCTCGAAGGAGTCCACCTCTTGTGCAATGATGCCCAGGGCCTTCTCTGCCTGCTCCTCCCGGTTGGTGAGGTGCCTGTCCACGATGGCTTTGAGCGCGTCGATGTCGTAAAGATAGCAATTATAGCATTTAGCCACGGCCGGGTCCACATCTCTGGGCACCGCGATGTCGATGAGGATGAGCGGGCTGCCGCGCCTGGCCTTCATGACCTCGTCCATGAGCGGCTTCGTGATGATGGGCACCGGAGAGCCGGTGGAGGCGATGACGATGTCGCAGCGGACGAGCTCGTCCTTGAGGGACTCGAAGGGCCTCGGGGTCCCCCCCAGCTCTTCGGCCAGAGTGCAGGCGGCCGCATGGGTGCGGTTCACGATGACCAGGTCGTGAGCGCCCCGCTCCTTGAGCCGCGATGCCGCGATGCCCGCCATGTCGCCTGCGCCGACCACCAGGACCGTTGACTGGTGGATGTCCCCGAAGATGTGGCAGGCGAGCTCCACCGCCTCGGATGCCACGGACACCGGATATTTACCGATGTCGGTCTCGGTGCGCACCCGCTTTGCCGCCCTGAAGGCGCTGTGCAGGGCCTTGTTCAGGAAGATCGAGGTGGTCTTGGCCTCGAGCGATGCCCGGTAGGCGTCCTTGACCTGGCCCAGGATCTGGGCCTCGCCGATGACCAGGGAATCGAGGCCGCAGGACACCCGAAAGAGGTGCTTCACCGCGTCCCTGCCGTGGTGGACCTCGCTGAACTTCCTCAGCTCCTCGCCGCTCAGGCCCGATCGCTCGCACAGCCGCGCCGCCACTGTCCCCTCGTCCATCCCGGTCCAGTACACCTCGGTCCTGTTGCAGGTGGTGAGCGCGTAGAGCTCGGCGTCCCGGGGCATGAGGTCCTCGAAATCCTTCAGGGACACGACCACCCGTTCCCTGATCTCCACCGGGGCAAGCCTGTAGTTGATGCTGATGCAGGAGATGCGGTTCATGCCATGAGCCCCAGTCCGTGGGCATCGGGGAACACGAGGTTCAGGACGATGAACAGGATGGTCATGAGGGCAAAACCCAGGATGGTGGTGACCGCGGTCCTCCGGCCGGCCCATCCGATGGCGAACCTCTGGTGGATGCTGAAGGCGAAGACGAGCCACGTGAGCGCACCCGCCGAGGCCTTGGCGGCGAGGTGGGAGAAGCTCACCCCCATGCTGGACGCCCACAGGGCGCCGAAGGTCATGCCTGCGGTGATGGCGACAAAGCCCAGGCTCAGGCAGACCGTGAGGATGCGGTCGAGCATCCGCAATGGCGGAAGGCTCGTGGCGGCTGAATGGATGTTGCCCCTCCTGATGCTGGAATCGTGGAGGAGGTAGACCACGGCGACCACGAAGGCCACGGCGAACAGGGCCTCCCCGCCGATCACGGTCAGCGTGTGCAGGGGGTACCAGACCCGGGAGGAGGCCAGTGATGACGCCCCGGCCTGCGTCAGGGCAGGCGCGATGAGCCCCAGGACAAACCCGGCCACCGGCAGGAAGAAGGCGCCGAGCACGGTGGTGGATCTCCTGAAGGCGAAGAAGACGAAGACCAGCGAGGCCAGGAAGACCATCATGTTGGCTCCCTGGGCAGGGGACAGGACCGGGAGTCCGCCCGTCTGCCTGGCCAGGGCGAGGATGAAGATCAGGTGGGCACCCACGCTCAGGACGAACAGCGCGCGGCTCGCGGCGGCCACTGCGGGCTTCCTCGTGAACAGGTGGGTGATGAACCCGATGCCGGCCAGGGTGTAGAGCAGGAACACGGCATTGATGGTCATGGCATGATCTCCGTCAGGTCGATGTGCTCGCCGAGCGCCTCGTAGAGGATCTTTTCCGCCAGGGCCCGGTCATGGTCCCGGATGGCGTCGATGAGCTCGGAATTGATAAGGATCTCGAAGATCCTCTTGTGGCTCTCGAACCCGCCTTCCCCGGCGATCACCAGGGGCCGTATCCGGCCCATGACAAGCGCCAGCGTGGCGTACTCGTCGCCGAGGAACCGGCTGATGTCCCGCCTGAGCTTCTTCGACAGGGTGGGGGAGATGCCGCCCGTGGAGATGGCGATCTTGATGGGGCCCTTCTCGACCACCGAGGGCACGATGAAGGAGCACAGCTCGGGCTGGTCCACTACGTTGCAGAAGATGTTGCTCAAGTGTGCGTCCCTGCTCACCGCGAGGTTCGTTGCCTGGTCGTCCGTGGCCGCGATGACGAGGCTCGCGGCAAAGAGGTCTCCCGGGGCGTAGTCCCTGAGGACGACCTCGATCTCCCGGTCCTCCCGGATCCCTGGGGCGACCTCCGGCGCGATGACCTTCACCTTGGCGCCGGTCCTGCGCAGGGCCTCCACCTTGCGAAGCGCCACCGCCCCGCCTCCCACCACCACCACGGTCTTCCCCTTCAGGTCGAGGAACAGTGGATAGTAGCGGTTCATCATCGTGCCCTGATCGTCCATGCCCGTGTCCTCACGCTTAGCCAAGCGCGTCCTTTTTCAGCCAGTCCCTGATGATGCCGATGGTCCTGGGGTCCTTTCGCAACTGGTGGGTCGCCCCCTCGAGCACGGTGAGCTTCTTGGGCATGCAGGCGGAAGCGAACAGCCTTTGGGCATGGGCGGGGGGGACGGTCTCGTCCTGGTCGCCGTGAACGATGCCCACGGGCACGGGCGAGACGAAGGGGAGGAATCTCGAGGCCTTCAGCTCGAGGAAGCCCCGGTGCCAGGAAACGGGGTCCTCGGGGAAGCCGTCCTCCCGGATGACGCCTAAGTTCCTGAAATGCGCGCTCAGGAGGCTGGGATCGTCCGGGATGATGTCTCCGAAGTCGTCCGGGGTGGCCATGAGCAGCAGGCTCCGGAAGAGCTTTTCCCGGGAGGCGAACTTCGCGGCGATGGCGCCGCCCGCGGAAAAGGCCACGCAGTGGATTGCCCCGGGGTCGATGCCGGGCAGGCCATGGACCTTCCGTGCCACCGCGGCGAGATCGTCAAGCCAGCCCCGCATGTCGATGCTGCCGCCGGAGAGGCCGCAGCCGCGAAAGTTGAAGGTGACGGAGCAGTAGCCTTCCCGGCCCAGCTCCTCCACCATGTCGAGGTAGCCCCGGTCCTTGGGGTCAGGCGTCCCTCCGGGTATGCCGTGGCAGAAGAGGACGGTGCTCCGGAGGCCTGCGAACGAGTCCTCAGGGCAGTACAGCCATGCCCTGATGCTTGTTCTGCTGGGGGTTAGAAGAAACTCTCTGGATCTCATCTTCAAGCAGGTTGTATCTCCTGTATACAAGGGCCCATGATTTGAGCTCATGCTCGTCGAGGATGAGCTCGTCGCTGTCCGTGCCCATCCTGGCGGGGACACGGTTGCTCAGCGCCAGCAGTTTGATGGTCGACTCCGGGATCTGGAGGATGTGCGACGCCCGCTCGATGGATGCCCGCTTGTGCTTCGTGCTCCCCACCTTCTTGAACACGAAGGTGTGGAGGATGTTCGCCCTGGTTGCCTCGCTGTCCAGCTCGAAGGCCTTGTCGAGGATGTCGGTGTACTCCAGGTCCATCTGGTACCGGATGTTCGCCAGCTCCACGAACGCCCGGATGTCGTCGGGGTATTCCTGGAGCATCTTCATGAGGACCTGCTCGGCCTCTTCCATGTTGTTCAGGAAGAAGTTGATCTCGGAGAGGTAGAGATAGGTGTCCTTTTCGCGATCGCCCAGGTCCATTGCCTTGGTGAACATCTCGAGCGCGAGGTCGAGGTGCCCGAGCTCCCGGTGGCAGATCCCGATGAGCTTGTAGATGAGCGGGGACGTGGAGCACAGGATGTTCGCCTTCTCGAGGTCGTCGGCGGCGATGGTGTAGAAGCCCTGCTCCATCTTGCTGCGCGCCCGGTTCATGAAGGTCTTGAAGCGCTCGTCGAATCCCATGATCGAGAGGTTCGACGGGGCGTCCTTGAAGTTGAAGCCCGAGGTGCACAGGTCGATGTACTCCCGGTTCTCGTTGAGGTGCCCCTCGGACTGGAGCACCTCGATGACCCGCTGGCAGAGGTTCTTGATGGGCAGCACGCTGTTGAGCTTGTTGGCCACCCCGAAGCCCACGGTGCCCACCTCGGGGTTCTCCATCTCGGAGAGGTGGCGCGCCTCGTTCATGAGCTCCTTGAAGAAATGGTTCGTCATGTCCTTCGAGTTGCTGATGGGCAGGACCATGGCCGATTTGTACTGTCCGGCCGGGCAGCTGTATTCGTAGCTGAGCCAGAACTCCCCGTACTCGGCGTCGATCCGCTCGACCTCCACGGAGATGAGTTCAATGAGACCTCTTGGTTGTTCTAGTTTCCCTCGCATACTCACGATCTATTCTGCATGCACGCAAAAGTCAACAGCAGGGACACGGGCGGCTCCTAAATACGGGTGGAAACAGGGTTTGAATTGTGATAGCTCAGGGCGTAACGGAGGGTCCCATGAAAAAACCTTACTTGTTGTTCGGGAGCATGGTTCTCGTTGCGCTTGTTCTTGCCGCCGGTCCTGCCCTGTGCGCACCCAGGGTCGTTGTCATGAGCCCGGTGTACGATGCGGGGGAGGTTCCCCAGGGAAAGGACATCGCGCACGATTTTCTTTTCAAAAACACTGGCGACGAACCGCTGACCATCAAGCCGAGGCCCTGTTGAGGGGTCGAAACTGCCCCGGGCGGGCAGCAGACGATTGCTCCGGGAGAATCGAAGAAGATCAGCGTGAAGATGTCTACCTCCGCGTATCGGGCCGATCTCTTCAAGGAGATCAAGGTCGACACCAACGATCCGGGCACGCCGCTGGTCACCCTGACCCTGAAGGCGCAGGTTTTCGAGTTCATCAAGGTGCTCCCCAGGACGATCAGCTTCGGGAAGATGCTGCAGGGCCAGACCGCGACCAGGGAGATCAAGGTGGAGAACGTGGGCAAAAAGCCGTTCAGGATCACCAGGGTCAGCACGGAGGCATCGAGCCTGCTCACCGTAACCCCTGCCGAGGCGTTCACGCTCAAACCCGGCGAGAGCAGAAAGCTCTCGGTGAAGGTGGCCACCGGATCCGCTGTGGGTTTCATCTTCGAGAACGTGACCCTGGATACGGATCTTTCCTATCTTCCCCAGAAGAAGATCTACGTGAACGTCGAGGTGAAGGAGAAGCAGGACAAGGCACAGTGAGGAAGGGCGGGCACGGTACGGCATCCCGATGAAGAGGAGCTCGTTTAAGAACATCGCTACGGTGGGAGCCCTCACCGGGATGAGCCGCATCCTGGGCTTCGTCAGGGACATGGTGATGGCGTGGATCCTGGGCGCCGGCTTCCTCATGGACGCCTTCATCGTGGCCTTCCGGATCCCCAACCTCCTGCGCAGGTTCATGGCCGAAGGCACCGTGAGCGTGGCCTTCATCCCGGTGTTCACCGAGGTGAGGGAGAAGGACGGGCTCGACAGGGCCTTTGCGCTCACCCGGGACATGCTCACCTTCATGCTCTACGCCCTTTCCGCCGTGGTGATCCTGGGCGAGATCCTCTCCCCGGCCATCGTGGCCGCCATGGCCCCCGGCTTCCTCAGAAACAGCGAGGTGTTCGCGGTCGCCGTCCACCTGAACAACATCATGTTTCCCTTCATCCTGCTCATCGGGATCGCATCTCTGCTCATGGGCCTGCTCAACTCCATGGGGCACTTCGCGGCGCCTGCGGGCGCGCCCGTGCTCCTGAACGTCTTCATGATCGGCGTGCCCGTGGTCGGGTACGTGATGTTCCCGCTGTTTCCGAGGCCGGAGGATGCCTTTGCCTGGGGGGTGGTCCTGGGCGGCATTGCCCAGATCCTGCTGCAGCTCATACCCATCCGGGCGATGAAGATCCCGCTGGGCCTCTCGCTCCGCTTCACCCACCCCAGGCTGGGGCAGATCCTGAAGCTCATGGGCGTGGCCGCCATCGGTGCATCGGTCTACCAGCTCAACGTGTTCATCGGCACCCTGCTCGCCTCGCTCCTTGCCGCCGGAAGCGTTTCCTTCCTCTACTACGCCGCCCGCATCCTCGAGCTTCCCCTGGGGCTGTTCGCATTTTCCGTGAGCAATGTCATGCTGCCCGAGCTGAGCACGGCCTTTGCCCGGTCGGACACCGAGACCGTGGCGAGGCTCACGGGCGAATCCCTGCTGGCGGTGCTCATCTTCTGCATCCCGGCCACCATCGGCATGCTCATGCTGGCCGAGCCCATCTTCGCGGTCCTGTTCATGAGGGGCGCCTTCGGGATGGAGGATGTCCGCGCCTCTGCGTACGCCCTCCAGATGTATGCCGTGGGCCTGTCCGCCATAGGCGCGGCGAGGATCCTGACCCAGACGCTCTATGCCATGCAGAAGCCCCAGGTGGTGGTGAAAACGGCATGGATCAGCCTGGGCGTCAACGCGGTGTGCAGCCTCGCCCTCATGCCCGTGATGGGGCACGGCGGCATCGCCCTGGCAAGCAGCCTCTCCACGGCGGTCCAGATGATCATCATGTACCGGATCATCGCAGGGCAGGGAGTCTCCTTCGGCCGGGAGATCTGGCTCAAGCTCCTGCGCATGGCCGGGGCATCGGCGGTCATGGGTGTGGTGCTGTTCGGCTTCCTGCGCCTGGACTTCTGGCAGGGCGGCCTCTCGCTGGCCAGCGTGTCGCTGCTGCTTGCGTCGGTCGTGGCGGGCGGGGGGGTGTATTTCGGCCTGCTCTGGGCCATGGGGATGCGGCCCAGGCTGAGATAAAAAACACTTTGAATATTCGAACTATGAAGCCCAGAACGGGTGTGATATAATTACCTTGTTGGCATCGGAAATAGTATGTAATTTCTTTCTTATAAAGAGTAAGAAAAGTTCTTTCTTCAGGATTGCTTCTCTCGGGAAGAACAGGGCAGTTGTTTTATAACTGTGTGTAATGGTATCTCATTTTATAGCCTGTAGTCTATGGCACCATGTTTGCTATTTTTGTTTTGTAGTTTTTTACGGCAGGGGAAGCGGATGAAACTCACTCGCAGAGAGATTCTTGAGCAACTTGAAAGGCTCGGAGTCCGGGGGCTCTCGGAGATAAAGAGAGCGTGCAGAGAGTTCGAGGCCTATTGGATTGGCATTCAATATAACAAGTTAGGTTGATCTGAACTCATCTGTTGAGAACATACGGTGGAGGAACCGGTAGCGCATCATGGGCAGTGATAGATTGACCAGTTTTCTCGTTGATCAGAAATTGGAGCTCACTCCAGATTTCATAAAGCAGAACGCCCCGGTCATTCCCATGCTCTTCCAGGTTTCCCTGCTCAGCGAGGTGGAGGTCAGGGTCGAGAGGCTCTCGGATCTCTTCCTCAATTTCGTGTCCCACATCACCTCCTTCGACATGGCGCTGGTCTATGTCTGGGCCCCCCAGGACGCCTGGTTCTGCCGCGGGTTGCAGGGAGAGATCCCCGACAGGATCGACCAGGGCAACGCCTTCACCGCTGTGGTGCGGGAGACAGCGAAGCCTCTCCTCGTCCCCGATATGCATAATGCCTGTCTCGACGGCCACGAGATCCCCTTTGCCTGCCATTCCATGATCGCCCTGCCCATCTACAAGGACACCAAGATCATCGGGTGCCTCGAGCTGTACCGCAAATCGGCGCCGGGCTTCGACATCAACGACATCATTCTCATCAAACACCTGCTCCTGAGCTCGGAGAAGATCATCCAGCAGGTCATAGGCAACGAGCCCGACTATGACGAGGCCCTCGACATCCGCATGGACATCCCCCAGCGGCACGTAATCCTGGACATCCTCCTCCAGTACGAGGAACTCTCGAAGAGGCTCTCCTTCCCCTTGAGCGTGGCCATCCTCGAGATCGAAGACCGCGACAGGTTCGGCCTCTACCAGCACCTCCCCGAGGGGGTGAGGACGCTGAAGACCCTTGCCAAGAGGATCCAGGACGGCCTGAGGCGCTATGACAAAGTGCTCAGGTACGAAGAGCTGAGCTTCTTCGTGATCCTGCCCGGCTGCTCCTCGCAGGACGCCATAACCGCCCTGCACAACGCCACGCTCAACTTGGGCGCGGACCTCGCCAACAACATGACCATGGGCATCGCCACCCTGCCCGACGAGGCGCAGGACGCCAAGGGTCTCGTCAATATCGCCCACCAGGCCCTGTCGCATGCGAAGAAGAAGGGCATCCACATGGCCCGCTACTCCCAGACCGGAGCCCTCAAGCAGACCAACCTCTCTCTGGAGCTGAGGATGAAGAGGATCCTCCAGGCAGGGCCTCACATAGGCGTGCTCAACGAGCTCCTCGACCTGCTGCGGATCCAGTGTCAGGCAGACGACCTCTCCATCAGGAAAGAGCCGCCGGGCTCCCCGGTGAGCTGGCAGGGGAACGAGCTGGGCTACCTCGTTCACGAAGGTCTTCCCGCGGACGTCTACGAGTGGCTCGTCTCCTACATCACCCCCGCCTGGGCTGTTGCCCTCGGGCTCGACCCGGACACCCGCAACTGGTACCTGGGCACGCTGACCACCGCATCCATCCTGAGCGACCTCAGGGCGGGATATCCCATGGGCTACTCCATCAAGGTTGCGGACCAGATGTTCACCCTGGCCAAGGAGATGGGCAAGGGCGAGACCCAGGCATCCATCTGGGCCAATTCGGCTCTGGCCGCGAACATCGGCTACCTGGGCATACCCACGTCCATCTTCACCAAGGGCGAGATCACGCCCTTTGACAAGAACAAGATCAACACCCACACCTTCATCGGGTCCAAGATGCTCAAGGACGTCATGGTGCTCAACCTTGACGACGACATCCTGATGTACCACCACGAAAACATCGACGGCAGCGGCTACCCGCGGGGGCTCAAGGGAGAGGACATTCCCCTGGGCGCACGGGCCCTGCGCGTGGTGGACACGTACAACGCCATCACGAGCCCAAGGCTCTACCGGTTCCAGCTTGATCAGGAGCAGGCGTTGCGGGAGATGTGCTCAATGGCAGGGAAATCGCTCGATCCCGAGGTCACTTCCCTGTTCGTGGACCTTATCGGTTCTTAAGCCACCTGGGGTGGGTGATACCGTACTTCTTGATCTTGTAGTGGATGACCCTCTTGCTGATGCCCAGCGTATCAGCAGCGTCTTTCTGGATCCAGTCGTTCTTCCTCAGGGCGTCGAGGATGCTCTCCTTCTCGTTCACGGCAAGTGAAGAGAGGTGGATGCCTTCCGCCCGGCCGTTGTTCTCGAACTTGGGCTCGCTGTGGATGGAGATGTCGTGTGAGCGGATGGTGTTCCCGTCGGAGAGCAGCACAGCCCGCTCGATGCAGTTGCGTATCTCCCGGACGTTCCCGGGCCAGTCGTAGTCGAGCAGGCACGCCAGCGCGTCGGGGGTGATGTCCATGGTGGGTTTCTTGAACTCCTTGGAATATTTGTTGATGAAGTACATGATGAGGGGCTGGATGTCTTCCTTGCGCTGCCGGATGGGCGGGATGTCGATGTTCACCACGTTGATGCGGTAGTAGAGGTCCTCCCGGAACCTGCCCTTCGCCACCAGGGAGTGGAGGTCCTGGTTCGTGGCGGCGATGACCCGCACATCCACCTTAATGGTCTTCTCGCCGCCCAGCCGTTCGAACTCGCGCTCTTCGAGCACCCGCAGGATCTTTGCCTGCAGGGCCATGTCCATGTCGCCGATCTCGTCCAGGAAAATGGTGCCCATGTTGGCCTGCTCGAACCGTCCCGTCCTGGTCTTCACCGCGCCGGTGAAGGAGCCTTTCTCGTGGCCGAAGAGCTCGCTCTCGAGGATGTTCTGGGGCAGGGCCGCGCAGTTCACCTGGACGAAGTTGCTGTTCGACCGATCCGAGTTGTGGTGGATGGCGCCGGCAATGAGGCCTTTGCCCACCCCGGTCTCGCCGGTGATGAGCACGGTGGAGTCCGCCTTGGCCACCTTTTCCGCGACCTTGAGCACCTTGCGCAAGGGGGCGCTCTCCCCGATGATGTCGGAGGTGCGGTAAATGATGTCTTCCTGGGTGTGCCTCAGGTAGTCGATCTCGTTCCTCATGCGCTTCAGGGCCAGGGCGTCGTCGATCTTCTGGACGATCTCGTGGAGCCCGAAGGGCTTCTGGATGAAGTCGTGCGCACCGTTCTTCATGGCCACCACCGCGGTGTCCACCGAAGCGTAGCCGGTCATGACGATGACCATGGTGGACTGGTTGGAGGCCTTCACCTTCTTGAGCAGCTCGATGCCGTCCATGCCCGGCAGCTTGAGGTCGGTGAGCATGAGGTCGTAGATGTACTTGCCCATCCTCACCAGGGCTGACTCGGCGTTCTCCACCAGCTCCAGGTCGTGGCCGTGCTTTTTGAGCTCCTGGAACAGGATCTGGCCGAGATTGATGTCGTCTTCGACTATGAGTATATGTGCCATCTCACCTGAGTTCATCGGAAAACCGGGAGAAAAACTTTATCCCCGGCAGGGTCATTTTTCCCCACAGGAACAAGTACCGGAGAAAACGAATAAAGTTATGGTGGTTGACCTATCATTCCCGGTATACTATCCTGTGACCGATGGTTTGGGTGTTTTAAGACCTCATTGTGTGAAGGGGTGTGTATGCTGCTGAGTACCGTGGTTGTTACCGAGTTCATGACGAACTGCTATATCGTGGGCGATGAGGTCACGAAAGAGGCGGTCATCATCGATCCGGGCGGGGAAGGGAAGAAGATCCTCCAGGAAGTCGAGAAGATGGGGGTATCGGTGAGCGCCGTGGTGAACACCCACGCCCACGTGGACCACATCGGTGCCTTGAAGGATATCAAGAACGTCCTGAACGTGAGCATCATGCTCCACCAGGGCGAGCTCCCGGTGCTCAAGAGCGCTTCGCGCATGGCCCGCCTCTTCGGCATCTCCATCGACGATCCGCCTGAGCCCGACCGTTTTCTGGCGGAAGGCGACGAGATCGCCGTGGGCTCCATGAGCCTCAGGGTCATCGAGACTCCCGGCCACTCGCCGGGGGGCATCTCGCTGGTGACCTCGGACGGGAAGTTCTGCTTCGCCGGGGACAGCCTGTTCGCGGGGTCCATCGGCAGGACCGACCTCCCGGGCGGCGACTATCAGACCCTCATCCAGTCCATCAAGTCAAAATTGATTCCTCTGGGTGATGATGTTAAGGTTTTCACTGGGCACGGACCTGCAACCACCATGGGCATGGAGCGCAGGTACAATCCTTTCCTGTAGGAGGGGCAAACATGAAGAAGCTGTACGCAGGGATGGTCGCGGTACTCATGATGGGTGCCTTGATGTTGCCGGGATGCGCGAATCTGAAGGAAACCATGGGTGTTGGCAGCCAGGACGCTCAGCAGGCCCAGCCGCAGCCCCGCTACCTTGATTTCGCGGACATCCTGATCCCGGGGGACCTGAACAAGGACGCCAAGGAGAGCTACATCGTCAACAACAGCCACGGCAGGCTGGTGGTCAAGGGCAGGGTCTATGCCGACTCCCTCGCCCAGTTCTTCATCACCTCCATGAACACCGACGGCTGGGCAATGCTGAACCAGTACAAATACCAGGGATCGGTAAAACTCTTTTTCAAGAAGAGCGAGCGGTTCTCGACCGTCACCATCTCCGAGAACCCGCTGGCGACGTGGGTGGAGATATGGGTAGTGCCACAGGAGAAGATCTAGCCGGGAAGACGGTCGTTTACGGCATCACCGGGGGCATCGCTGCATACAAGGCCCCCATGGTGGTGCGGGGGCTCAAGTCCCTGGGCATCGACGTCCATACGATCATGACCGAGGCGGCCACGCACTTCGTGACGCCGCTCACGCTGCAGACCGTGTCCGGGCGGGCCGTGTACACGGAGCTTTTCCCCGAGCTGTCCCCGGACGCCCACGAGGTGGAGCACATCTCCTTGGCGGACCGGGCCGACCTTCTTCTCATCGCGCCGGCAACGGCCGACTTCATGGCCAAGATGGCCCTCGGGCTGGCGGATGATCTCCTGTCCTGCGTGGCCCTTGCCACCAAGGCCCCCATCCTCGTGTGCCCCTCCATGAACGTGAACATGTACAACCACCCCGCCACGAGGAAGAACATCGAGACCCTCAAGGAGCGCGGGGTGCACTTTCTCGAGCCCGCCACGGGCGAGCTCGCCTGCGGGTGGGAGGGGGCGGGGCGCCTGCCCGAACCGCCGAGGATCGTGGCCGAGGCCAAGCGGTACCTCTACCAGAAGGACCTCGCCGGCATCTCCGTGATGGTCACCTGCGGACCCACCTGCGAGGACATCGACCCGGTGCGCTTCATTACCAACCGGTCCACGGGCAAGATGGGGGCCGCCCTCGTTGAGGCCGCGTGCGTCCGGGGAGCGAACGTGAAGGTGGTCTCGGGGCCCGTCACCACCGAGTACGCCCCGTGGGCGGAGGTGGTCATGGTCCGCTCCGCGGAGCAGATGCTGAACGCCGTCACCGACGGGCTCAAGGGCGCGGACGTGCTCATCATGGCCGCGGCCGTGGCTGACTACACCCCGGCCCAGTACCGCTCTTCGAAGATCAGGAAAGGCGACAGGATCACCGCGGTGGAGCTCAAGTCCACGGCCGATATCCTCTCCACCATCAAGCCCCTGAAGAAGGACTCCTTCTTCGTGGGCTTCGCCGCCGAGACCGAGAACCTCTCGGACTCCGCCCGCCAGAAGCTCGTCACGAAAGGCCTCGACATGATCGTGGCCAACCGGGTAGGGGAAGCGGGCAGCGGCTTCGCCTCCGACACCAACAGCGGCCTCATCCTCGTGGGCAGCGGCGTGCTGGACACCTTCGAGCACCTTGAAAAAGAGGCGCTGGCCCATAAAATACTCGATTATATAAGGGAAAGGGTGTGAACGACCTCGTCGTTCAGATCCTGCGCGAGGAGGCCCGGTACAGCGGCGGATTCCTCGTGCTCCCCGGGGATGATCGAGACATGCCGCAGGAGCCTTCGAAAGCGCAAGCCCTAGAGGCGATCAGGAAACGTCTGGAGGGCTGCGAGTGCTGCTCGCTCTGCAGAAACGCCAAAAACATCGTGTTCGGGGAAGGCAACCCCGATGCGGACGTCATGGTCATCGGGGAGGCCCCGGGCGCGGTGGAGGACGAGACGGGCAGGCCCTTCGTGGGGCCTGCGGGCAGGCTGCTCACGGACATCATCGAAAAGGGCATGGGGCTGAAGCGCGGCGACGTGTACATTGCGAACATCGCCAAGTGCCGGCCCCCGGGCAATAGAGACCCCCTGCCCGAAGAGATCAGGGAGTGCATCGGCTTTCTCCAGGAGCAGATCAGAGTGGTCGAACCCAAGGTCATCGTGGCCCTGGGCAAGGTGGCCGCTCAGACCTTCCTGGACACCGAGGCCCCCATCACAGCACTCAGGGGGAAGTTTGCCGAATACCAGGGTGTGCGGCTCATGCCCACCTACCACCCGAGCTACCTGCTCCACAACCCGGCAAAGAAGAGGGACGTATGGGAAGATATAAAGAAGGTCATGCAGTTTCTCGGCATTCCCCTGCCCGTAAAGGAGTGATGGCCGCCTTTCTGGGGCTGCTGCTGCTCTGTCCGGCAGTCTCGAAGGCCTCCGAGATCACGGTCCTCGACATCAGGGACGCCATCACCCCCCCCATCGCCTCGTTCATCGGCGAGAACATCGATTCCGCGGTCTCTTCCGGGAAGACGGCGATCATCATCCGCATGGACACGCCCGGGGGCCTCGACACGGCCATGCGGGACATCGTGCAGAAGGAGATGAACGCGAACATTCCGGTGATCGTCTACGTGTACCCTCCCGGCGCGCGGGCCGCCTCCGCAGGGGCCATCATCGCCCTCGCCTCCGACGTCGCGGCCATGGCGCCGGGCACGAACATCGGAGCGGCGCACCCCGTGGGCGTAGGAGGAGTCGGCGGGGGTGAGGAGGCCAAGGAGGAAGCCAAGACCATGGCGGAGAAGGTGACCAACGATGCGGTGGCCTACGTGCGGAGCATCGCCCGGGAGCGCGGGAGAAACGAGGCGTGGGCCCAGGACGCGGTGGTGAAGAGCATCTCCACCCCTGCGCACGAGGCCCTGCAGCTCGGTGTCATCGACCTCGTGGCCCAAGACATGAACGACCTCCTCAAGGGGCTCGACGGCCGTACCGTGAAGAAGAACAACCGCACGTTCGTGCTCAAGACCACGGGAGCCAAGCTGACGGAGGTGGAGATGGGGTTCAGGTACCGGCTCCTGGCCGCGCTGTCGAACCCGAACATCGCCTACATCCTCATGCTCATCGGCCTTGCCGGCATCTTCTTCGAGCTCTCCAACCCGGGGGTCATCCTGCCCGGGGTCATCGGCGGCATCTCGCTCATCCTCGCGTTCTTCGCCTTCCAGACCCTGCCCGTGAACTATGCCGGCATCGCGCTCATCCTCCTGGCCGTGATCCTCTTCATCGCGGAGATCAAGGTGCCCAGCTTCGGGCTGCTGACCGTCGGCGGCGTGATCTCCATGCTGCTGGGGTCCCTCATACTGTTCCGGGACGAGGAGATCTACGCCCAGGTGTCCCTGGGGGTCATCGTTCCCGTCACCCTGCTCTTCGTGGCATTTTTCGTGGCGACCCTCTCGCTGGTGGTCAAGGCACACCGGAGGACGGCCGTCACCGGGGCACAGGGCATCGTGGGCGAGCAGGGCGAGGTGTTCACCTGGGGGCCCGAGGGCCGGGGCAAGGTCTTCTGCCACGGAGAATACTGGAACGCCCAGGGCCCGGCGGACCTGCTGCCCGGGGACCGGGTCGTGGTGACGGAGCTCAGGGGCCTGGAGCTCGTGGTCAGGCCCGTCGGCCCTTCCCGGTGATCGGGCGGCCTCTGGGGCGAGGCCGGCTGCGGGAATGCCGTCGTATGCAGAAAGGTATGGAGGGACCTCGATGGATAACCCAGGCACCCGGATCCCGGTTCATTCCCGCTCCATGAGCATAACGACCTACCTCACCGGGGACGACTCCATCATGGTGGAAGGCGTGCTCAAGGACGACCGTCTCGCGCGCACCTTCTCGCTCACCACCGGAGACGGGATCGAGCCGGGGACCGTGCACCACTTCACGGTCAGGCTCATCATCAAGGGCCCCGGGCTCGTCATCGACGAGGTGGAGGTTGACATGGACCACGTGCCCCGGGAGGACTGCCTCCGGACGAGGGAGTCGCTGAAGCCCCTGGTGGGGCAGGCCATCGCCCCCGGCTTCACCGGGTGGGTGAAGAAGAACCTCGGGTGCGCCCGCGGGTGCACCCACCTGAACGCCCTGGTCATCTCCATGGCCTCGGCAGCGGTCCAGGGGTTCTGGAGCGCCAGAACCTCCCGGAGGGAGGACCTGCGGGGGGCAACGAAGGGCATGTCTCAGAAGTTCCTCATCGACACCTGCTGGGTGTGGCGCGCCGAAGGCCCGCGGGCAGCAGAGCTGGCGTCCCTGCTGAACGGGGCGCCCTTCGAGGAATGACACGCCACGCGTTTCTTCCGGAGGGCCGGTGATGGAGCTCGTCCTCACCTCCGCCCTCGTCGTCTTCCTGCTCCTCTTCTGCTGCCTCTTCCTCTTCTCCCTCGTGATCTTCGCCGTGCACCACAGGACCGGCGGCGCCATGTTCGTGCCCACACCCAAGGTCATGGTGGCCAAGATCATGGATTCCGTGGACTTCTCGCAGTTCGCCGACATCCGGGAACTCGGCTCCGGGGACGGGAGGTTCATGACAGCCCTCGAGAAGCGCTATGGCCGTCCCGTGACGGGCTACGAGGTGAACCCCATCGCATACGCCATCTGCAGGCTGAAAATCCTCCTGTTCCGTCTGAGGTCGAGGGTCTTCTACCGGAGCTTCTGGGACGTGGACCTGGGGGAGGTGGACTGCACCTTCTGCTACCTCTTCCCGGACATCATGCCCAGGATCGGGGAGAAACTCGGCCGCGAGCTTAAGGAAGGCTCGCTCGCCATCAGCGCGAACTTCCCCATCCCCGGCTGGAAGCCCGAGGCCGTGCTCAGATGCGAGGGCACGATCTTCAACGACCCCATCTACCTCTACCGGATCGGGCCGCACAAAGGGTAGCAGGGCCGGCTCGAAGGGTCTTGGGCGCTCCTCCCCGGTACCTGTCATGACAGGGGGTATGGAAGAAAGGGACGTGAAAGAACGTGCTTGTGCCGGGTGCATCTGGTATAGGTGAAGACACGGGAGGGTCCCTTGAGCAGGGCAGGGGTCATCATCGGCGGCAGGGCGCACAACCTCGGGCAGGCGCGCGAGGAGGGAGAGCTCGGCCTCCCCTTTGCCGAGATCTCCCTCGACCACGGAGAGCAGGCGGAAGGCATGCTCGCCGAGCTGCTCGAGCTCAGGGAACGCTACGGGCTCTCGTACATCGCCCACTATCCCAACGAGGGCAACCCCTTCGACGCCGACGCCCTGAAGAGGGACTTCGTGCCCAGGATCAAGGGGCTCGTGGACGTTTCCGAGAAGCTGGGCATCGAGAAGGCCACCATCCACTTCTGGATGGACAGGCGCTGGGCACCCGCCGACCTGGTGCCGAAAAAGATAGCGCTCCTGGACGAGATGGCGACCTATGCCGCGGACAAGGGGCTCGTGCTCTGCCTCGAGAACCTCAGCGAGCGCTTCGACAGCTTCCTGCCCGCCTTCGAGGCCATCCCCTGCCTGCGCATGACGCTGGACATCGGCCATGCCCAGCTCCTGTCCAGCCGGAACACCTCCTTCGGCTTCATCGAGAACACCTTCGAACGCATCGCCCACCTCCACGTCCACGACAACAACGGCGGCACGAGCGTGCGGGACGACCTCCACCTCCCCCTGGGACAGGGGAGCATCGATTACCGGGCGATCTTTGGGGAGCTGAAGCTCAGAGGGTACGCCTCGACGGTGACCATGGAGATCAAACCCCGGGACATGCCGGGCACGGGCGGGATCATCGAGCAATACCTGCGCCCGTAGCGTCACTGGCCCGTGCTGCTTGACTAATTACCGGCCTGAGGCTAAGGTCAGCTTATGGTGTGCTTCTCACGCGAATGGATAATCAAAGGCCGCGTGGACAGGAATGCGCTGCCTGACCTGAAGTTCACACCTCTGTTCAAATCCCTCATGAAGATCAGGGGGCTGAACACCCCGAACGACGTGTGGAGCTTCCTGAGCCCCAACCTCGGCCAGCTCAGGGACCCCAGCGTCATGAAAGACATGCACCGGGCGTGCGTGCGGATCGTGCAGGCCATCGAGAACCGCGAGAGGATCGGTATATTCACCGACTACGACGTCGACGGCGTCTGCAGCGCCGTGCTCATGCAGCGCTTCCTCACCAAGGTCGGGTGCAGCCCGCCCGAGCTGTTCATCCCGGACCGCGTGGGCGACGGCTACGGGCTCAACACCCGCGGGATCGAGGAGCTCAAGTCGAAGGGCGTGACGCTGCTCATCACCGCGGACTGCGGCATCACCTCCATCTCAGAGGTGGCCTACGCCCGCTCGCTGGGCATGGACGTCATCGTCACGGACCACCACGAGCTTGGGCCCGAGGTACCGGACGCCCACAGCATCCTCAACCCCAAGCAGTCCGACTGCCCCTTCTTCGGGGAGGACCTCTGCGGGGCAGGGGTGGTGTTCCACCTCATCATCGCCCTGAGGTCCCGCCTGCGGCAGCAGGGCACCGAGTGCCTGCCCAACCTGAGGGACGAGCTCGACCTCGTCGCCATGGCCACCATCGCGGACGCGGTCTCGCTGTCGGGCATCAACCGGGTCCTGGTGAAGGAGGGCCTGAACATCCTGAACGCCTCGGGAAGGGTGGGGCTGGCGGCCCTGGCAAAGGTCTCCGGGCTGAACCGGGAGCTCCTGTCCCGCGACGTCGGCTTCATCCTCGGGCCCAGGATCAATGCGGCAGGCCGCCTCTCCGATGCCAGGAAGGCCTTCGACCTCCTCATCACCGAGGACGAGGGCGAAGCGACCCGGCTCGCCCGGGAGCTCAACGACCTCAACCGGCACCGCCAGGTGGAGGAGCAGCAGGTGCTGAACGAGGCCCTGAGCCTCCTGGAGGCGGCCCCCCAGCTGGAGAACGCCATCGTCGTGGCGGGCACGGGCTGGCACGCCGGCGTCATCGGGATCGTGGCCTCGCGGCTTGCCGGCATCTTTTCCCGTCCCGCGGTCGTGATCTCGCTCACGGACGGGGTGGGCATCGGGTCAGGGCGGTCAGTGGCCGGCGTCGACCTGCACGCGGCCGTCTCGAAGGCCTCCGCCCACCTAAACGGTTTCGGGGGCCACAAGATGGCGGTGGGCCTGAGCATCGACGAGCACAAAATCCTCCCGTTCGCCCAGGCCCTGGACAAGGTCCTGTCCGTTCCCGAGGGATACGTGAAGAGCTTCGAGGTGGACCTGAAGGTCTCGCCCTTCGACATCACGCCCGTCTTCCTGGAAGAGCTCGAGATGCTGGGACCCTTCGGCGAGGGAAACCCGGAGCCGGTATTCATGATGCCTTCCATGGAGGTGGTGTCTGCGAAGAAATTCGCACGTGGGCAGTACAAGCTGCTCCTGAAGCACTCGAACAGGGTGTTCCACACCTTGAAATGCACCATCGATCAGGGGACCCGGGGCCTGGCACGCTACGTGGACGTCGCGTTCACGCCGGTGAAGATGAGGTCTAACGGCTATCAGTACCTGTACCTAGCTTTGAAAGCCATATCCCCTGCCGGGCATAGTCCTGGGCCAGCTCCTTCTGAATCCTGACGCTCGAGGAGACGTTCTCGGGGATGAAATCGCCCTTGATGATCCTGGGGTGGCCGATGAACGCAAGCGCCGCCAGGGTGATCACCAGCAGGGCGATGGCCGCCCCTTTCTTGACCCGCAGCAGGAACACCCGCTTGGCGATGGACGAGTCGCGCGTCTCGATGATGCCCTGGGGGAAGACCTCCACGAGGCCGCAGTCGATGAGCTTCACGAGGGAGCTCAGCGCCTCGAACGAGGGCTCCAGGGACTGGCGGATGATGGCCTGCACGGTCCTCTTCTCGTCGATGAGGTCGAAGATGTGCATGTCCACGGCGCTCAGCCGGTACTTCTTCACGAGCTCCTCGGTGAGCGGCATGATGGTGACCGGACAGTAGTCCACCGGCGGGATCTTGCCCTTGACGAGCGGCCACTCGTCGATGACCCGCAGGGTGTCCAGGATGACGCCTTCGGTGGGCACATGGCAGGGCAGCAGGTTGTCGCCGTCCACTTCCCAGTCCTCGAACTTGTAGTTGCCTTCCTTCCACTGGAACACCTCGAGGAGGATGGTCCTGATGACCACGTTCGACGCCCTGTCGAGGAAGGTCTGCTTGAGCTTGCCCTGGGAGATGAGGATGTCGTGCCACTTGTGGGAGTTCTTTTTCTCGCCGTCGAAGGCGGCCTTGAGGTCCTTCTCGAGGATGAACCCCGCCTTGAGGAGCAGGTCGGCCCGGGGGTCCATCTCCCACTTGTCGGACTTGATGCCCTCGATGGTGCCGTTGTTGAATCCCAGGGAGATGGTGGCCTCGGGGGAGGTCAGCACGAGGGTGCCGGTTTTCATCTGCTGCGAGATGAGCTGGAAGATCTCGGTTACGCCGAAGCCTTTGAGTGTTCCGAGCAGAGCCATGGCTTTACACCCCGTATTTCAGCGGAGGCGTCTTGAACGTCCTCCAGTAGAGAAGGCCGGCGATGAGGACCCCTGCACCCCGTGCATACGCCGCGTAGTCGGTGGTGGAGGGGACGAAGGAGTGGATGAAGGAGCCGCCCGTGACGATCAGGAGCGCTGCAGCGCTGAAGACGGTCAGCTTGAAGATGGCCTGTGCGGTCTTGTTCACATAGAAGGAGCCCATGCCCGGGAGGATGAGCTCGAGCTTCCACGCCTGCCTGGCGTTCTTCACCCTGAAGCCCTTGATGTCCTCGGCCTTGCTCGTGAGGATGGTGTTCATCTTGCTCTTGGGCTTGGTCTCGATCCAGAGGCACTGGAGGCACATGGGGTAGCCCGACAGGGAGGTCGAGCCTGCATAGTACTGGTTCCCGCACCGGTTGCAGCGCTTCGTGAACTTCTCCTCCGGGATGTGGCCCAGGAGGAACAGGATCAGGAGGATGCCCAGGCTCAGGTACATGGCCCAACCCCGCTCGAAGATGCCGAAGGCCATGTGCCAGAGGCTGTCCGCCGCCCCCTTGAGTCCCTGGGACGGCTTCATCTGGCGGGCGAGCTGATCCGCGATGGGGACGTGCTGGGTGATGTACTTCTTCACGCCCTTGTACTTCTCGTCATGGTCCAGGAGGTGGCGTACCCTCTCGGGGTCGATCTTGCTCGCCTTCTGGATGGACCGGTCGGCCTCGTAGAAGTTGAAGGTCGCCTGGTAGATCCTGCTCAGGTTGAAATGATGGACGAGGTTGTCCGGATCGAGAGTGGCCGCGTTCTGGAACGCCTTGATGGCCTCGCCGTTCTTGCCCATGGCCGCCAGGGCGATGCCCAGATGGTTGTAGTAGCGGCTGTTGTCGGGGTCCAGGTCCAGGATGCGGGTCAGCAGGGCCACGGCCTCGCCGTAGTTGCCCCTGTCCATTTCCCAGAGCGCCTTGGCGTTCAGGGGTTCCGCATCGGACGGATGGGTCCTGGCCCAGCCTTCGATGGCTGCCCTGTCCTTGCCCGCCCCGATGGACCGCTCCACGGCGAAGATCTCCCGGCTCACGTTGGTTTCCGCATAGGTGAGGAACCCAGCGCCCACGAGGGCGAGCCAGCTCGACATGAAGATGAGCGAGACGAACACGAACACGATGCGCTTTTCGAACATGTTGAGGTAGCCCCACAGAACCAGAAACCACCAGAGCAGGAACCACAAGGGTCCCGCGTCGAAGAACACCGGGAGCAAGAGGATGAGCGCGACCCAGAGCTTCAGGCCCAGGTCGGGCAGCTCGCTGTTGGTCCCGTTCCTGATGTCGTTGATGAGGTTGGGCACGTACTTGACCAGCAGACACACGCCGATGAGGACCAGTGTCAAAATGGTAGTCGCAATCACGAGAAAGTAACCGTTCCCGAGCGCCGCCGCGACAAAGGGCCAGAAAGAGAAGTCCCTGAAGCACGACATGCCCAGAAAGCCCTGAACCAGCGAAGGTCCGCTCACGCCCTTATTCCTCCGGCACTATCCTGTCAAGCTTGACGGCCAGATCCATGGTAAACGTCCGTGGATCGCCTTCTATCTTCAGATGAAGAGGGATGCTTATCGCGTTCACGGATATGATTTTTGCATTATCCGTGCCCACGATCTGTATGCGGCCGCCCTCGAAGCCCCCCGGGAGCGGCTGGACAGACTCGGGCTGCCTGGACACGGGACGTTCCTGGGCAGGCATCTCGGACCTGTGGGACATGAGGTCGGCATGGGACACGGTCTGCTCGAGCTGGCCCTGCAGCGCCGCGTCCGGGGCGTGCCTCTCGGGCACGGGCCTCTCCGCCGGACGCTCGGGCGCCGGCTCCGGCCTCTGCGGAGGCTGATGGGGCTTTCCGCTGGTGCCCATCTCGATATGCTTGAGCACCATCTTGGTGATCTTCGTCAGGGTCTGGAGCACCCCTTCGCCCGTGGTCGCCACCGCCTCGAAGTAGGGGTAGCCGTCGGGGTTGAGGATCTGCTCCATCTCGCTCACCGGGGTCACGTCCGGAAGGTCCCGCTTGTTGTACTGTATGACCAGCGGCATGGTCTTGATGCTTTTGCCGTAGTAGTTGAGGTTCTCCTCGAGGTTCGTGAGGCTCTCGACGTTCTCCTCCATCTTGTCCCGCTGGGAGTCGGCCACGAACACCAGGCCGTCCACGCCGGTGAGCACCGCCCTGCGGGTGGAGTTGTAGTACACCTGTCCCGGAACGGTGTAGAAGTGCAGGCGCGTCTTGAAGCCGCGGATGTTCGCGATCTCTATGGGCAGGAAGTCGAAAAAGAGCGTGCGGTCCGCTTCGGTGGCCAGGGATACGAGCTTGCCCTTCTGGTCGGGTTTTATGCTGGCGTATATGGACTGGATGTTCGTGGTCTTCCCACAAACGGAAGGCCCATAGTACACGATCTTTGCAGAAATTTCCTTCTTCGAATAGTTGATGACCGCCATATTATCCTCCACCCGCCAGTCTTACGATCTCGACCTCGACGTCTTTGAAGTCCTTGTGCTCTTTCTGGATGTCCCTGAAAATCGCCAGGGCGTTGGCATTGTCCCCCATGGCCTTGTAGGTCTGGGCGATCTCATAGAGGATTCCCACCTTCATCTCCGTCGAGGCCTCTTCCAGGCATGCGCCATCCCTCAGGGCGCTCAGGGACTCCTTGAACATCCCGTTCTCCCGGTAGGTGATGCCGAGCATGATGTGTGCGTCGAACAGTTTTTCGCCCAGGGCGATGACCTTGTTGAACGATTCGATGGCGTCGTCGAGCAGGCCGGTCTCGCGGTAGGCGAGCCCCATGTTGTACAGAAACAGGGGGTCTTCCTTGCCCTCGGCCGAGGCGTTCGCCGCGATGGCCTTGAAGACGCTCTCGACGCCCGTGTCGTCCTCGGCGTCCGCCGAATGGGTCTCGGTGATGTGGAGATCTTCGATCTCCTTGTCCAGCTCGCTGTTCAGGTCGTAGAAGTCGGTCTCCCTGACGTCGGGCTGTACGGAGGTCTTGGGAAGGGGGTCCATCATGCCCTTCTCCCGTACGTCGAAGGACTGGACCTTTCTGTTCACGGACGAAAGGGCCGGGTCGAGGTCGGCCGCCTTCTGCATGTACATGGTGGCGGCCTCGTGCTCCCCGTTCTTCTCCAGGATCTCGGCGAGCTTCACGAACTGGCTGGCGGCTTCCCTGCCGAACCCCTGGAACTGGTAGAGTTCGGCCAGCTTTTCAAAGGGTCTGCTCCAGGTGGGGTTGATCTTGATCGCCTGCTTGTAGAGGGCGATGGCCTTGGGGTAGAAGCCCCTGGCATGGTACGTGTCCCCCAGCCGGAGGTAGATATCCGATGCCTCTTCGTTCCTGTTTGCCTTGAGATAGAGATCACCGAGTTTCTTTAAGAGCACCGCGTCGTCAGGACGTTTCTCCAGGGCCGACTCACAGGCGCGAATCTCCCTCGCGCCCTTGTTCTTGCCGAAGAGAGTATCGAACAGGCTCATATCGTGATACCTTTCATAGAAGGATTATCCTCTTGTGGGCTCCCCATCTTTGTTATTGAGCATATGGTTGATCATCGGTGCTCTTATATACAAACTTTAACGGTATTAACCATTTAATAATGGTCGCCGGGGATACGCCAAGCATATTCCATGCCTTGACAATCAAGGGGGAGTCACGCATGAAGGAGGGGAGGGTCTTGACATGAACGGGGCGCAGGAGGACCGGGAATACGAAGGGGTGCTCGAGAAGGTCGTCTTCCGCAGGGAGGAGAACGGCTGGGGCGTCGTGAGGATCATCGCCGAGCCCGACATGACCCCCATCACCGCCACCGGGACGATCTTCGGAGTCGAAGCCGGAGACCGGGTCCTGGTCAGGGGCAGGTGGGTGAACAGGGACCCCTGGGGCCCCCAGCTCCAGATGAGCTCGTGCCTCCCGGCCAAGCCCCGGACGGTGCAGGGCATCGAGGAGTATCTGTCCTCGGGCTTCATCAGGGGCGTGGGCAGCGGAATCGCCCGGAAGCTGGTGGAGGCCTTCGGGGTGGGCCTCGTCGACGTCATCGAGAAAGGCCCCGAGAGGCTCACCGAGGTCCCTGGCATCGGCCCGAAGCGTGCCCGTACCATTCACGCCGCGTGGAAAGAGCTCCACGAGATGTCGGACATCATGATCTTCCTCCAGTCCCACGGGGTCTCCGCCGCGTACGCGTACAAGATCTTCACCTTCTACGGCAAGGACACCCCCCGCATTGTCCAGGAAAACCCCTACCGGCTCTCCTACGACATCTTCGGCATCGGGTTCAGGACCGCGGACAGGATCGCCTCTGGGTTCGGCGTGCCCAAGGACTCCCCGGCCCGTGCCCGGGCAGGCGTCGCCTATGCCTTGAGCGAGATCTCCGAGCAGGGGCACGCCTGCTGCCCCCTCGACGGCCTGGTGAAGAAGGCCGTCTCCCTGCTCGAGGTCCCGGAGCTCGTTGTCAGGGAAGCGGTCGAGGGGCTCAGGCAGGAGGGCCAGGTGGTGGTGGAGGAGGCCTCGGGCAGGCCCTACGCGTACCTCGCCTTTCTCCACGAAGCTGAGAAGAGCATCGAGGAGGGCTTGAAGGCCCTCATGGAAACGCCCTCCCGGATCGCCGTGCCGAACATCCCGGCCGTGGTGAAGTGGTTCGAGGGCACCTACGGCATGGAGCTGGCCGGCGAGCAGCGCGAGGCCCTGGCTGCCGCGCTCACGGAAAAGGTGCTGGTCATCACCGGCGGGCCCGGCACAGGCAAGACCACCCTCATCAGGGGCATCATCGAGATCGTGGAGCGCAGGGGCAAGAGCGTCGCCCTGTGCGCGCCCACGGGCAGGGCGGCGAAGCGGATGAGCGAGGCGACGCTGAGGGAGGCCAAGACCATCCACCGGCTGTTCGGGCTCCAGCCCGGCAGCGCCCACGAGCCCGGGGACGAGGGCCGCACCCTCAGTGCGGACATGCTCATCATCGACGAGACCTCCATGGTGGACACCCTGCTTTTTTCCTGGGTGCTCAAGGGGATCGACCCCGGCACCACGCTCATCCTCGTGGGCGACGCGGACCAGCTCCCCCCGGTGGGCCCCGGGAGCGTGCTCCTCGACATCATCAGGTCGGGCCTGGTGAAGACGGTCCGCCTCACCACCATCTTCAGGCAGGCGGGGGAGAGCCTCATCGTGGTCAACGCCCACCGGATCAACAAAGGGCTCATGCCCCACGCGGGCGACGGGGAGGCCGGGGGGGACTTCTTCTTCATCCACCGGGAGAACCCGAGCGACGTCCTCGACGTGGTCAGGGAGCTCGTTGCCAACAGGATCCCCGGGCGCTTCGGGCTGGACCCCTTCAGGGACGTCCAGGTGCTCTCCCCCATGCACAAGGGCCTGCTGGGCGTGGAGAACCTCAACCTGGAGCTGCAGAAGCTGCTCAACCCGGAGGGCAGGGCGCTGACCATAGGCTCCCGGAGGCTCTGCGAGGGCGACAAGGTGATGCAGCTCAGGAACAACTACGACAACGGGGTCTACAACGGCGACATGGGCACGATCCTGTTCGTGGACCCCGGGAAGAGGATCATGGATGTTGACTTCGAGGACAGGATCGTACGATATGATGGGGCGGACATGGATGAGCTCGCCGTCGCGTACGCGTGCTCCATCCACAAGTCCCAGGGCAACGAGTACCCGGCGGTCGTGCTCGTCCTGCACACGCAGCACGGGATCATGCTCCAGAGGAACCTTCTGTACACGGCGGTGACCAGGGGCAGGTCCCTGGTCACGGTAGTGGGGAACAGGAAGGCCCTGGAGATCGCCACGGGAAACATGACAAAGGCGCATCGCTACACCCTGCTCGCGGAGAGGTTGAAACGGCTCGTGTGAGGCGATGGCGCGGGAACAGGAAACAGCATGAACGTGAACGGAACACAGGCTGACCTCCGGGAAAACGGCACGTCCCCCGGGGAGCGGGGGCGTCTCCTTGAGGTGCAGGACCTGCACACCCACTTCCACACCCCGGGCGGCGTGGTCAGGGCGCTCAACGGGGTCGGCCTTAGCCTCGAGACGGGGCGTACCCTGGGCATCGTGGGCGAGTCGGGGTGCGGCAAGACCGTGCTCGCGCTCACGATCCTGAGGCTCATCCCCCAGCCCCCAGGGAGGATCGTCAAGGGGCGCATCATGTTCCAGGGGACCGACCTGCTCACGCTGAGCACGTCCGAGATCCGCAGGATCCGGGGGAACAAGATCTCGATGATCTTCCAGGAGCCCATGACCTCGCTCAACCCCGTGTTCACCATCGGGTCCCAGATCGAGGAGGTCATCAGGCTCCACCAGCCCCACCTGGCGAAGACCAGAAGGCAGGCCCGGGACATGGCGGTCCACATGCTCGACATGGTGGGCATCGCGAACGCCTCCAGGCGGGCCGACGACTATCCCCACCAGATGAGCGGGGGCATGTGCCAGCGGGTCATGATCGCCATGGCGCTCGCCTGCAGGCCTGCGCTCATGATCGCGGACGAGCCCACCACGGCGCTGGACGTCACCACCCAGGCGCAGATCCTCTCGCTCATGGCCGACCTCAAGGCCGAGACGGGCACCTCCATCATGCTCGTGACCCACGACCTGGGCGTGGTGGCCCAGTCGTGCCAGGAGGTGGCGGTCATGTACACGGGCAACGTGGTGGAGTACACGGACGTGAACAGCATCTTCGAGACGCCGCTCCATCCGTACACGAAGGGGCTCATGCGGTCCATCCCCACCATCGAGGCCAGGCAGCGGGGGGAGAGCCTCCACGCCATCCCGGGCAACGTGCCCGGCCTGAGGGACATGCCCTCCGGGTGCACCTTCCACAACCGCTGCGAGGAGGTCATGGAGATCTGCACCAGGGAGTATCCCCCGGAGTTCGGCCCCAAGCCCGGTCACACGGTCAGGTGCTGGAGGTACGCCCCCTGATGGACGCCCTGCTGAAGATACGCAGCCTCAAGAAGACCTTCCCCATCACGTCGGGGATCTTCAGGAAGGTCACCGGCGAGGTCAGGGCCGTCGACGGCGTGGACCTCGACATCTACCCCAACGAGACCCTGGGCCTCGTGGGCGAGTCGGGCTGCGGCAAGACCACGCTCTCGAAGCTCATCCTCGGCCTCGAGGAGCCCGACTCGGGCAGCATCGCCTTTGACGGGCACGACCGCGCGGGCGCGCGGGACGACTACCTCGAGGGCATCAGGAGGGGCATCCAGGTCGTGTTCCAGGACCCCTTCGGGTCGCTCAACCCCCGGAGGAAGGTGAGGTCCATCATCGAGGAGCCCATGATCATCCACAACGAGGGCACGGCCAGGGAGAGGTTCGAGAAGACTCTCGAGCTCATGAGGCTGGTGGGCCTCAACGAGGACATGCTGGGCAGGTACCCCCACGAGTTCTCCGGGGGCCAGAGGCAGAGGATCTGCATCGCCCGGGCGCTCGCCATCCACCCGAAGCTCCTCATCTGCGACGAGCCGGTGTCCGCGCTGGACGTGTCCATCCAGGCCCAGGTGATCAATCTCCTGGTGGACCTCCAGAAGAAGCTCAGCCTCTCCTACCTCTTCATCTCCCACAACCTCTCGGTGGTGGGGTACATCTCCCACCGGATCGCGGTCATGTACAAGGGCAGGATCGTGGAGCTCGCCCCGTCGGACGCCCTGTTCGCCAACCCCCTGCACCCCTACACGAGGTGTCTCATGGAGGCGGTGCCCGAGCCGAAGCCCGCTGGGGGCGCGGGGCTCAGGTTCGTGCGGAAGAACGAAGACCCCGCTGGCCCGGGCGCGAGCGCGTGCCCATGCAGGGCCTGGTGCCCGAAGGGCGAGGAAGTGTGCAGGGTCGAGGTCCCGCGCCTCGAGGAAAAGGCGCCCGGCCACTTCGTGGCCTGCCACCGGCCCGGGTAGCTCCCTGCCGTAAAGATCCCCCGTGAAGGTCATACCCATAAGCGGAATAAATCAGTCCTCTTTTTCAATAGACCAGCAGGCGATAGAACGAGTACAATGAATTCATTACAGGCCGGGCGTACCGCCCGCGCGGCTCATGAGAAAACGGGGGGCGGAGCAGGACGACGCAATTAAACGGGGGGCGATGAAATGAAAAGAGCGGTTATCTTCAGTCTGTTTTTCGTGGTGGCGGTTTCCGGCATCTCCATGGCCGCCGAGGCCGATGTCAAAGGAAGCAAGGATCACCCTCTGCTTACCAGGATGCCGGATTTCTTCATATCGGATTACAGGTACAACGAGTTCGACAGCCATAAGTTCATCGACCAGGCCAAGAAGCCTGTCGTCGTCGAGGGACAGAAGTACTACATCCGGTACAGTCTGAAGAAGGGCGCCCAATCGCCCGGGGAGCTGAAGATACGCAGAAACATCCAGGAGGCCCTGAAAAAGATCGGCGGAAAGGTCCTGTTCGACGATAACTTCAACAGGGTTTCCACCATCGTGCTCCAGAAGGACGGCAGGGAAACGTGGGTCGAGGTGAGGTCTCTCGAAAAAGCGTACTGGCTGAACATCGTGCAGAAGGAGGCCATGAAGCAGGAGGTCGTGGCCGACGCCGCGGCCATGAGCAGCGACATCAATGCCACTGGCCATGTCTCGATATACGGCATCTACTTCGATACCGGCAAATCCGACATCAAGCCCGAGTCCGAGCCCGCCCTCGCGGAGATCACGAAGCTCCTGAAAACCAGCTCCGGGCTGAAGCTCTATGTTGTCGGCCACACGGACAACACAGGCTCGATCGATTCCAACATGAAACTGTCGAAAGACCGCGCGGACGCGGTGGTGAAAGCCCTCACGGGCAAGCACGGGATAGCCTCCGCACGCCTGAAGCCCTATGGCGTGGCCTCCCTCTCTCCCGTCGCATCCAACGACAGCGAGGACGGAAAGGCGAAGAACAGGAGGGTGGAGCTGGTCAAGCAGTAACCATCCGATCCCCATTCTCCACAGCCAGGTATTAAAGCTACTGCAGATAATGGAAGTCAAGTCCTCGAAGTTCTGTAAAATGCCATCACCGATGTCAGCATTAAGCAGCCAGTAGATCTTTGGTATCTTTGCCAGATACCTCCATATCGAAGACGAGGTATCGGCGGACCATCCATTCTTCGCTCGTTTCCATAGCCATGGCAGTCACCAGTCTTAAACAGGACTCCTGATGAGGGAAGATCCTGACCACCCTGGTCCGGCGCTTCAGTTCCTGGTTGTAGCGCTCCAGCATGTTCGTCGATTTCATAAACCGCCGATGCAGAAGAGGAAGCTGATAGACAGCAAGGATCTCTTCCCCATGCTCCTCGAGCATCTCAGAGACTTTGGGATGCGTCTCCTCAAGGGCTTCGATGACTTCGTCCATTCGTTTGCGGGCGCTCTCATAGCTTTGTGCCGTCATGATCTCACGGACCATCTCGATCACTTTGGCCCGGTCCTTCTTGCTTACCTGCGAGATAATGTTGCGCATAAAGTGCACCTGACAGCGCTGCC
>Ga0208459_1000194_pt1 | contig 80207 bp, 61 predicted proteins | sample AD_UKC087_MetaG_FD_184433 | JGI IMG/M metagenome (GOLD analysis project Ga0208459, IMG submission 184433) | Active sludge microbial communities of municipal wastewater-treating anaerobic digesters from USA - AD_UKC087_MetaG (SPAdes) (version 2) | ecosystem: Engineered > Bioreactor > Anaerobic >... | reverse complement strand
GGCGTATGCCCGGGAGAGGGAGAAGGCCATGGCGACTGCGCGCAAGGCGTTGGCCTGGGAGGCGCAGATCGAGAACTGCCTGGATCCATACAAGGCACGTGCGTTGAGAGAGTCCAGCGAGATCGGCAAGGACGACGTGTGCACCATGTGCGGCAAGTTCTGCGCCATCAAGTGCCTGCAGGATGTCCTCTAGCTAGAATATGCTGGAAAGGAAGCATGTGCTATTGAGGTCATGAACCTCCTAGTACTACAGTGGCGAAGCCTCACAAAATGAATTTGAAGTACATCTTTTCTGGTAGTGGTAATATTTTGCAGCGGGCATGGCGCCCTTCCGCCGCTCCCTACCCGCCGGAGAGCTTGGCCGGATATCCCTTCTTCTTCAGCTCATCCACGAGGGCCGCGCGGTGGTCCCCCTGGATCTCGATCACCCCGCCCTTCACGGTGCCGCCGGTGCCGCACCTGGCTTTCAGCTCCTTTGCCAGGGCGCGTAAACCGTCTTCGTCAAGGGGCAGGCCCGTGATCACGGTGACGCCCTTTCCCTTGCGCCCCTTGGTCTCGCGCCCGATACGGACCGTGCCGCTGCCCTTGGGGGCCTGCTTCCCGTCTGCGCAGATGCAGCCGGAAGCGGGGCGGCCGCACTCCGGGCACATCCGCCCGTGCTCTGTCGAATAGACCGTCTTTGCGTTCATATCATCACCTGATATCACGAGTGTTTCCCGGGAACCAGCTCTCGGATGCGTCTCTATGGGCTCGATCCTCCCGGAAGATCGGTCGAACGCCATGCGCCCCGACTGAACGATCCGTTCCTTTGCCCCTTTCGAGAGCCTCTTGAAGCGATACTCGACCTTCAGGGCAAGGCCCCGGTCCCCCACCGCCATGGAGAAGACCAGCTCCCGGGGCTTGTGGGCGAGCAGGTACCGGGAAGCCTTCCTCCCCTGGGAGAGGTGCTCTTTGAAGCGCCTCCTTACGTCGGTGGCGATGCCGGCGTAGAGAAAGCCGTCGATGGTGCGTACCACGTACAGGTGCCAGCGATCCATGGCTGATTCTAACCTGTGAAAGGATTGAAGTAAACCGTCAGGCAGGGGAGAACACCTGATGCCGGCGTCGGCCGGTCGAGTGACGGATACGGGAAGCGCTGGGTCCATCCGGCTCTCGGCTTCCCCTTTGGAAACCTTGCCTCCGGATACGGCGGGGGAAAGAGCATCAAGGTCGGTAGAAAGAGAGAGGCTAGAGGTGCGCGCCCTCTTCCTTGAGCGCCTTGCCCACGGACAGGGCCCGGGAATCCATCCCGTTGATCCTCATGATCTCCTCGATGAGCTCCCTATTGGTGTACGCGTCGGTCAGGGGGAGGTAAAGGCCCGTGATCCGGGCGTAGGAATCGCCTTCCCTGACGGTGTACCGGGTAATACCCTGCGCCCATGCAGCGGTGCTCACGGCCGTGGCGAACAGCGCCAGGCACGTCATGAGCCTCTCCATTCTCTTCATCTTCGCGCCGTCAGCGCCTGATGCCCATGATCTCGCGGGCCTCCGCGGGCGTGGCCGGCTCCCGGTCGAGGAGGGCGGCGATCTTCACGGCGTGCGCCACCTGCTCGAAGCTCCCTTTCGCAAGGGCGCCCCCAGGTACCCTGATGTTGTCCTCGAGGCCCACCCTCATGTGCCCGCCCATGAGGCAGGACATGGTGACCGCCGGGAACTGCTCGATGCCGATGCCGCAGGTGGTGAACACCGAGCCTTGGGGCAGCGCGTGCACCATGGCCGCAAAGGCGTCGGGCCGGAACCGCTGGCCGCCCGCCACCCCCCAGACGAAGTTGAAGACCATGGGGGTCGAGAAGATGCCCTGTCTGGCGATGAGCAGGGTGTTGTCGATGCCGCCCATGTCGTAGCACTCGATCTCGGGCTTGACACCGGCGCTCTCCATGGCGCGGCCGAAGTCCTGGAGCATGGTGAAGGTGTTCTCGAACACGTGGTCGGCCACGATGCGGCCCGTGCCCCGGTCGATCAGGCTGAAGTTCATGGAGTTGGTGTTGAGCGACGCCACCTCGGGACGGACCGCCATGACCTGGGCGAGCCGCTGCTCCGGTGTCTTGCCGAAGCCCACGGCAGAGGTGAGGTTCACGATGAGCTCCGGGGACCTCTCCTTGATGGCGTCGTGGGTGGCCCTGATGCGGTCGATCTCGTGGGTGGGCATGCCGGAGTCGTCCCGGGCGTGCACGTGCACCATCGCAGCCCCCTCCTGAAAGCACCGGGCTGCCTCCTCGGCGAACTCGTCCGGCGTGTAGGGGACCGCCGGGTTCTGGCTCTTCATGGTTGCAGGGCCTGCGAGCGCTGCACAGATGATGACCTTGTTCCCTTTCATCGCCTTCCCTTCCCCTGTGCGTTGTGGCAAAAGGCCTGCCTCGAGAGACGCGAGTCAGAGGGGCGCTGTCGTTACGCCTTTGCGCCGTGCATGAACACTTCCATGATGGCGTGGACGGCACGCTCCTGCCGCTTCTTCGTGAGGGGCTCCTTGCCGAGCACCATGACGGAGATGAAGGTCTCGATGGCCCCGTAGAATATGTACGTGAGATGGTGGGTGGGGACGTCCTCCTTGAGCAGCCCCCTCTTCTGGCCCTCGAGCATGATCTCCTCGCACAGGCTGAAAAATTTCAGGAACTTGGAGAGGCCTTCCTCGGTGTGGTAAACCGAGCTCCTGCACACCTCGCTCACGAAGATGGAGATGAGGTTGGGCCTCTGGACGTACGTCTCCAGGAAGAACTGGATGATATGGATGAGCTTGTCGCTGAAGTCGCCGGTGGCCTTCTTTTCGCGGTCCATCATGGTGTAGAGGTCGTTCCACCAGGTTTCCACGATGAGGTCGAACAGGACCTCCTTGCTTCCGAAATAGTGGTAGACAAGGCCGTACGATACGCCTGCCCTGCGGGCGATGTCCGCCATCCTGGCATTGGCATATCCTTTTTCGCGGAACACCTCGAGCGCCGCGTCGATGATCATTTCCTGCTTGTCGCCTTTCGCCATAGCCTCCCCTTGTCACCGGGTGTATGTATATGACATTCAGCCTGATTAACATAGTCCGACCGAGTAATCAACAATCCGTAATCAGCGCGAAGGCGTATTGATGCTTCCGGGGGAAACATGTATTATCTTAAAGAAGGAATCAAAAACGAGGGAGCGGATCAATGGAACGCAGCGGAATGAGGGATGTCACGGAATCGTGCAGGATCAGCATAGACAAGGACGGCAAGTGGTTCTATCAGGGCCGCGAGATCGTGAACCCCCTGGTACTGGAATACTTCTGCAACGCGCTCGAGAAGGATGAGCATGGGAGGTACCGCATCGTCCTCGAGCAGGAGATGTGCTACCTCGAGGTGGAGGATACCCCCTTCGTGGTCGCCTCGGTGAGGGGCGAGCCCGAGACCGGGCTCGCCGTGCTCCTGAACACGGGGTCCCTCCACGACCTCGACCCCGCCACCCTGTGCATCGGGGACGGCAACGTCATGTACTGCACCGTGCTCAACGACATGAAGGTGCGCTTTTCCCGGGCCGCCTACTACATCCTCGCCCTCATGATGGAAGAGGACGAGCGGGGCGACATCGTCCTCAGGACAGGGAACAAGGTCCACCGTATTTCCCCCGGTGGTGCTGACAGCGATTAACACCTTCATTTCGCTCCCTATTATTTAGATACATCAATAATACTCATATATTTTCGTCAATTGTCGATAGGTATCCTTACGTACAGCTCTCCCGGTCATGCACGATCGCTCTTTGACATGACGGAAAGAGCCTCCGGTCATTTCACAGCACGAAGGAACACACAACATGGAGGTAAGGATATGAGCAAAGGGAAGGTTTTCGGCGCGGCTGCAGCACTGGTGTTCTGGGTCCTGGCAATAACCGCATCCTCGTTCGCGGACGACGCGGCAAAAAGAAAGGTGCTCATGGACGGGGTGAACTACGGCGTCAAGGTCATCGAGAACAAGGGCAAGGCTGCCCTGGACGAGCTGAAGTCATACCGCTTCGGCGACGGCACCGGGTACGTGTACGTCACGGACATGAGCGCGGTGGTGCTCATGCACCCGGTCGCCCCCGAGCTGGTGGGCAAGGACTGCACGGCCATCAAGGACGCGGCGGGCAAGTACTTCGGGGCCGAGATGAAGCACAAGGCACACAAAACCGGCTCGGGGTGGGCGAGCTACCTGTGGCCCAACCCGGCGAAGAACAAGCAGCCCGAGCTGAAGTGCTCCTACTTCAAGAGCGCGAACATGGGCGGCACAAAGGTCATCGTGTACGCAGCGGATTTCGGCATCTCCGAGGCGGGGTGCAACTAGAGCGTTCCAAAGGAAACGGGATGGGGGGGCGCCTTACAGCGACCCTCCTCCCGCACCACCCTGCCTGCGGGTTCATACAAGGCGGTTGGGCTGTCGAACGCACTCGGCACACAACATAAAGGGGATGCCGGTCAAGACCGGCATCCCCTTGCCATGCCTGGAACAGGTGATCCTTCTAGCTGTTGTAGTTGCTGAGCAGGCCGGACAGGGCGGACTGCTGGGACTGCATCTGCGAGAGCAGTTTCTCCATCAGCGTGAACTTCGCGATGAGGCTCTCCTGGTACTTCGTGAACCTCACTTCCATCCTGTCTATCTTTTTATCGATACTGTCCATCTGGTTCTTCAGGGATTTCTGCTTGTCCACTATGTAGCCGTCGAGGTTGTCCGTCATGTAGTGGATCGCGCGGTCCAGTTTCGCGCCCACTCCCTTCATGAAGGAGAAGTCCAGCGTCACCGGACTCAGCGGATCGCCTCCCGTGCCCGTGTATCTCAAGGTCAGGCCCTTGGCGGCCTGGTCACCATCGACGGTCAGGGTCTGCCCATCCCCGGTCATGGTCATCCAGTCTTCAGAACCTGATTTCCTGATCCTTCCGGCCGCATCCTTTCCGGTGTAGGTCGTTTCGGTGATGCCGAAGGGATTCGGGTCGGCTCCCGAGACGGCAACAGTGAAGCCGAAGTCGCCATAGGCGTCGGTGGAGAGCTTCAGTTCGCCACCGACTTTCTCGGCGGTGATGCTCATGCGGTATCTCCCCTCCCGGGAACCGTCTGCACCGGAGGGGTCAACGTCAATGGCCCCGAAATCGAGATTCGCCGTGGCATTTATGGTCAGGGTCAGTTTAGAGTCCCCTGTGACGGTGTCTTTGATCGCTATGCGTCCTTCCGGATCGATGTAGGCGTCGTAACCCGTGCCGAACTTGCTCTCGATGGCACTCAGCAGGCCGCCCACGTTGTCCGTGTCCGCATCCGTTATGGTGTAGCTCCCGCTCACAGCCTTGCCGGCCCTGTTCGTGCCCGAGAACATGATGGTGCTCCCGTCCTCCAGGCCCGCGTTCATGCCGTTCGAGTCGTAGACGCTGGCCCAGGTCGTGTTCGCGTCGATGAAGTCCGGGTCGGCGCCGCTGGAGGAGTAGTATCGGTTCTCCCCCACGCGGATTTCCTGAAAGTCCCGTGACAGCTCGGAGTTGATGGCGTTCACGATGGAGGTGATCCCCCACCCCGCGGAGAGGGAAATATTCGCCACGCGGCCCGCTTCGTCGGTGATGGTCAGGGTGAGGTCCGCATCCAGGGAGCCTCCCCCGAACCCGGTCCCGGTCACCGTGGCCTTTTCCGCTGCCTGGGTGATCTCCACCTCATAGTCACCCTCGTCCAGGTCGTTGTTTGAGAAGACGTAGGTGAGGTCGCTGCTCGTGCTCGTCCCCTGGGCAGTGAAGAGGTTCATTACGTCCTGGAAATTCGTTTCGAGATACCCGTCCAGCTTGTCGTTGTCGATGGTGAGCTGGCCTTTCTTGTCGACGCTGATCCCGATAAGGCTCAAGTGGGTCAGCGTCGAATCGATGCCGCTCACCGCGGACATGATCGTGCTCCTCAGCGTGCTCTTGATCGTACGGAGCGATGAATCTGCGAAGAGGGGATTTGTCTTGGCTTTTTCCTTGTCATCCGAGACGGTCGCGGTCTGCTGCTCCTCTATATAGGTCATGATCGAGTTGTAGCTGTTCACGAAATCCTGTATCAGCTTCTTCACCCCCCCGGTGTCCCGGGTGATATTGAGGGTGACGGTGGCGTCTTCGTCGGCGCCGACAAGGTCCAGCGTCACGCCGGCGATCACGTCGCTGATCTTGTTCGTGGAGCGCGTGATGCTCACGCCGTCCAGGGTGATGAGGGCGTCCTCCCCGGCCACGATCTCGCGGTTCCTCACCGTGGAGAGGGTGAACGACCCGAATGCGAGGCTGGAGCCGGCGTCCTGGATGTTCGCTGAGAGGGTGAGCGCAAGGCTCGAGGGCAGCGTGGAGGTGTTGTCCTCCACCACGATAGCCCCATCGCCGTTCAGATAGGCAGAGACCTCGCCGTTGCCGCCGTAGGCCGCCTCGATGGCTGCCAGGAGATCGTCGACGGTGGAGTCTGCCTCGATGGTGAACGTGGCGCTCACCGGGTTCCCCGAGTGGTCTGCCCCGCCGATGGAGATGGTGTCGCCCGGGGTCCAGGTGGCGTACCCGTCGATGTCGGCAAGGAGCGTGTCACCGGTTATCGTCGTGCCGTCCGCTGTGTTCTTCCCGGAGCCGGTGACCCCTGTGACTGCCGAAAATCCCTGCTTCAGCACGCCCAGGGCCTGGAGCACATTGTCCGGGTCGTCGAAGCTCTCCGCGCCCGCGACCCCTTCGATCTGGAGGGTGTACACGGTCTCGTCGTCCTCCTCGGACGTGACGACGGACGCTCTGATGCCCGCCAGTGTGAGCCTGTCGGCGATCTCCTCCAGGGAGTCTTCTGAAAGGTCGATGGAGACGTCGATCCCATTTACCGTCACCGTGCCGGAGGCCGCGTTCGACAGCCCCAGCAGGCCGCCCACCGATTCAGAGGAGCTCGAGAGGTTCCACGACCGGGCGCCGCCGGCGATGCCGTTCCTGAGGGAAAGCGTTTCGTCGGCAAGGCCCAGCTGAGAGAGGATGTCATCGCCTGAGCCGTTGGCGATGGAGAGGCCATCGGCCCCCGTGGCCTTCGAGGTGAGGCTCAGGCGGTACTCGCCTCTGGACACCGAGATGATGGAAGCCGTGACGCCCGCGGGGTGTTCCCCCGAGTTCAGGCTGTTTATCTTGTACTGGATGTCTGAAAGGCTGTCGGAATCCGATATGCTCACGGAGCGGCCGTTGATGATCAGGTCGCCAGTGAGCCCCAGGTCGGTTGTGGTGGAGCTGAAGCTCTTGGAGGCGATCTTCTGCGCCGTCGCAAGGTTGTTCACGGTAATGTTGTAGGTGCCTTCGGACGCGGTGGACCCCACCGCGTATTTGAGAAGGTCTTTCACGTCGGCATCGGAGCCGGTGACGGACCCGCTCGCGGAGAAGAGGTTGAAGTCGTCGGCGGACGAGAGCGCGGAGGCGGAGCTTTTCAGTGTCGAGAGTTTGGAAATGACGTCGGACCAGGCATCGTAGCGGTCGCTGAGGTCGGACTTATTGCCCTCGAGGAGCGTGACAGGCCGTCGCTCGAGCTGCATGAGCTGGTTGATCATGGTCTGCCAGTCCAGACCGGACGCCATACCGGAGATAAACGATGTTGATGCCATTGGGTCCCCCACTACTCTTCAGTGAAAACAGCCAGGTCCCGGGATGCATGCCGAGACCTGACCTCTTTGCTGATCCTAGACCTGCCCTTCCACGAGCAGTCCGGCCATCTCGTTCAGCCGTTCTCTGAGCTTCAGCACCTGCTCGGGCGGGAACTGCTTGATCACCTCTCCGGTATCCTTGTTCACCACCTTCACCACGACGTCCTTTGACGAATCGTCGATGCTGAATCTGATGGACCTGTTCATACTTTCGAGCTGATCGTTGATCGCCTCAATATCCCTTTGGACATCATCGGCAGACAGGGTCTTTTTCTGAAGAGTTTCCTTGGGCTGCGCAGCTTCCTTCGTGTGATGCGGGGATACCTGGGCAATGGCCGCAGAGCCCCCTCCGGATCTTTCCACCCGGACAGGATCCACTGGTAATGTTCTCATGCTCTCTATCCTCATGGCCACACCCGCCTTTCAGCGTTGCGGGTCATGGGGCGAGCCCATGACCCGCTCGGCATTCACTTCGTTACTGCATCAGGCTCAGCACGCTTTGGGAGGACATGTTGGCCTGCGCCAGCATCGATGTGCCGGCCTGGAGGAGGATCTGGTTCTTGGTGAAGCTGACCATCTCCGCTGCCATGTCGACGTCCCTGATGACCGACTGCGAGGCCGAGAAGTTCTCGATGCTCACCTGCAGGTTGGAGTAGGTGTAGTCGAACCGGTTCATGACCGCACCGATGTTGCCGAGCACGACGCCGACAGCGTCGATGGCGCTATCGATGGCCGTGAGGGCGGCAGCCGCATTGGTCTGGCTGGCGAGGTCGGTTGAATCGAGGCCGAGGTCCGCAATCGTCAGGCTGCTGATGGCCAGGTCGATCTTGTCCTCGCCATTGGCGTTGCCGGAGCCCACCTGGTAACGGGCGCTGCCGCTTTCGACTATGATGGTCGTGCCATTAAAGTCCCCATCGGTCGTGTCGAAGGCGTAGGACGCGTTCAGGTTGATGGTGATGCCAAGTGCATCGAAGTTCAGGGTCTGCGGCCCGCCGTCGTCCACAGTGATTTGCTGGGTAACGCCGTTCGGGCCTGCAATGCTCCACGCGCCCGACGCTGATTCGGTGATGTTGTAGGTGCCTTCGGATGCGCCGCTGAGGGCGATGGAGTCCAAGGCGGCGACGGTGTTGACCGTGGAGTTCGTGTCCACCGAGCTGCCGAAGCCCTTGAGCAGAGTGGCACCCTGATACTTGGTGTCGTTCACGATTCTCGTGATTTCTTCCTTGAGGGCGCTGAATTCTGCGTTCAGCTTGCTGATGTCCTGGGCTGCATTGCTCGATGCGCCCTGGGTCGCGAGCTCTTTCATACGCTCGAGGATGGTTTCGACCTGGCCTGCGGCGCCTTCTGCGATGGACACCATGGCCCTGCCCTCGGTCACGTTCCTGGAGGCAACGGTCAGGGAGCGGATCTCTGCGCGGAGCCTGTTGGCAATGGACAGACCTGCTGCGTCGTCGGACGCGCGGTTGATGCGATAACCGCTGGAGAGCTTCTCCATGCTCATGCTGAGTCTGGATTCGGTCCCGAGTAACTGACGGTGTGCGTTGAGTGCCGCTACGTTGGTATTGATACGAAGTGCCATAATTCAATCCTCCTTGATTGATGTTTTTGTTTTGGCCTTCCTTGGCCAATATGTTTTTTTACTCGATCGGTTTTTCTGTCCCGATCTGACAGGGTTATCATCGACCTCCTTTCATGGTTTTCTTTAATTCTTTTATTGTTATCGTCACGGCGTGAAGATACTTTAACAAAAAATCACCGATATATTTGAAGGCAACAATCCGTTCCCGCACCGGGGGGTAGGATGCCGCCGGGCTGTCATTTCCCCTCGAGCCTGCGGACCCTCTCCTCGACCAGGTGCGTGGAGGCACCGTTCAGCAGTGCCCTTTCCCGGACGCGAGCGCGACATCCGCCCGCACCAGGCATGCCGAAGCAAGGGCGCCGTCAATCCTCATGGCCGCATCCGCAAGCCTCCCGGCGAGGAGCACATCCCCCGCATCCAGAAACCTCCGGGCGGTCTCCGCGCACGCTTCGGCAACATCGGGCAGGGCCGCCGCCGATCCTGCACGCTTCACGATCAGGACCGCGTCAAGAGTGGGGCGTTCGTTGTTTTCCATGGTCAGGCCTCGGCATCGTCACAGATGATGATTCCTTTCTTCTTCCATGTACTTTCAGGGCGAGTCATGGGATATCCCCGGACAAGGACCATCTCCTCTACAGGGGATGGACGTGGTGCCGACTGACGATCTCATTCCCAAGAGGCCAATATTTTGACATAAGGACGCGACCGCACGATGCCGATCCCAGAAATATTTTTTAACTCATTAATATTACAATACAATTAATCCCCCAAAGAAGGGGCATGTTTCTTGCTTTTCTGCAACTAAAAAGATTTTTTACTGGCATGCGGGCAATGCAGGCATGGCTGCGAGATGCTTCATCCGGGTCCTCGAACTCGATCCCGGCAACGAGGATGCCAGGATCAACCTGCGGGAGATGGAGAGCACGGGGGATCGGAACGAATGAAAAGACAGGTGAACACATTAGTTATACAGAGCGGGGTGAACGCATGACAAAGGCATCGAAGAGGGCGGAAGCAGGTAAGGGCCCTTCCATAGACCGTACAAGGGACAGGGGCGAGAGTGCAGGCCTGCTTGCCGAAGCCTTCAGGCACCACACCTCCGGTGCCCTCGACAAGGCACGGGATCTCTACGGGCAAATCCTGACACGGACCCCTGATCACCCGGATGCGCTGCACCTGCTCGGCGTGCTGTGCTACCAGGCAGGGGAGCTGGCATCCTCCGAGGAACACATCAGAAGGGCACTGGCCGTCAGGCCCCGGGCCCCCGAGTATCACTGCAGCATGGGCAATACGCTGAGCGGCATGGGAAGACACGAAGAGGCAATCTCCTTCTATCAGGAGGCCGTCGCGCTCAAACCCGACTACGCGGAGGCCTGCAACAACCTGGGCGCGTGCCTCAGGGCCGTGTCACGAGTCCGGGAATCCATCGAATGCTACCTCAGGGCCGTGGAGATCAGGCCTGATTACGGCACCGCTTACCGCAATCTCGCGAATGCCTACAAGGAGGCTGGCGAGCTCGACAGGGCCGTATGGAGCTACAGGCGGGCCCTCAGGGTCAGGCCCGATTGCTCGGAGACGTTCCACAGCCTCGGCACCGTCCATTGGGAAAGGGGCGAGCATGAGGAGGCCGTCTCGTGCTTCAGGAAGTCGCTGGAGCTGAACCCCCGGTTTGCCGGCGCGTATGAAAGCCTGGCCAGGCTCTACTGGAGTGCGGGCAGGGACCGGGAGGCCGAGGAAGCTTGCCTCGAGGCCCTGGACAGGAGCGAGGGAACCCCTGTGGTCCATCACCTGCTCGGAGAGGCTCATTACGGTGCCGGGAGGTACCGCGAGGCGGAGAGATGCTTTCTGAAGGAGCTCGAAAAGGACCCTGGCAGCGTCCAGGGCCTAAACAGCCTGGGCTTGACCCTGCAGCACCTGGGCAGGACGGAAGAAGCCCTCTCGTGCTATGAAAAGGCGCTCGAGATCGACCCCGGATACGTTCAGGCCCACACAAACCTGGGCAACACCCTCGTACAGATGGGAAGGGCCGACAAGGCCATCGCCTCCCATGAAAAGGCGGTGGCGCTCTGCCCGGAATCAGCCGAGGCGCACAACAACATGGGCAGTGCCCTTCTCGTACTGAACAGGCCGGAGGAAGCGGGAGAGTACTTCAGAAAGGCTACCGTGCTGAACCCCGACTTCGCCGAGGCGCACCTCAACCTCAGCCTGTCGCTGCAGATGCTCGGGAGGTTTGACGAGGCCCGTGCCTGCATCAGGAGGGCCCTTGAAATCAGACCCGGGTATGTGCAGGCCCACATCAGCTTGGGTGACGTCCTCAGGGAGAAGCAGCTCTTCACGGAAGCCCTGGCCGAGTACCGCAGGGCCTTCGAGCTCGATCCCGGGAGCCGGGAGGGATATGCGAGGACAGCTGGAGTCCTCACCCTTCTGGGCATGGTCCCCGAGGCCATCCGGCATTACCGGAAAGCCCTGGAGATCGATCCCGGTCACACAAAAACCCGCTCCAGCTTCCTCATGACCCTGCATTACCAGGACTCCATCGACCCTGTCGAGCTGCGGGACCTCCACAGAGAGATGGGCAGCGTGCTCGACAGAATCCTCCCGGCTTGCGGGGAGCCTCATTTGAACGACAGGACAACGGGCCGCAGGCTCCGTATCGGCTATGTATCGCCCGATTTCCGCACGCATTCCGTGGCCTGTTTCATCGAGCCTGTCCTCGCCTGCCACAATACGTCCGCCTTCGAGGTTTTCTGCTATGCGGACATCTCCTCCCCGGACGACACGACCAGGCGCATGCAGACGATGGTGATGAACTGGCGTGACATCCGTTCTCTGAGCGACGAAAGGGTCGCCTCCATGATCAGGGAAGACGCCATCGACATCCTCGTGGACCTGGCCGGGCACACAGCCGGGAACCGTCTCCCTCTGTTCGCGAGGAAGCCCGCCCCGGTGCAGGTGACCTACCTGGGATACCCGGGCACGACCGGCATCCCGGCCATGGACTGGCGCATCACAGACAGGTACTCCGATCCCCCGGGTGTGACCGACCACCACTACACCGAGGGCCTGATGCGGCTTCCCCACGGGTTCCTCTGCTACAGGCCGCCGGATACCGCCCCGGAGGTCTGCCCTCCCCCGGGGTCCAAGACGGGCGTCATCACCTTCGGCTCGTTCAACAACCGGTCCAAGATAACGCCTTCGGTGGTGCGCGTCTGGTCCGAGATCCTTAAACGTGTCCCCGGAAGCCGGCTGATCCTCAAGGCAAAGGTCCTTTCCGACCCCGGCGCACGGGACTTCATCCTGGATGCGTTCGCCCGCAGCGGGGTCGAACCCGGGAGGATCACGTGTCTGGGGCATGTGGAGGCCAAGAACGACCACCTGGCCCTGTACGGCAGCATCGACATAGCCCTGGACACCTTCCCGTACAACGGGACCACAACCACCTGCGAGGCGCTCTGGATGGGCGTGCCGGTGATTGCCCTGGAAGGCATGTGCCATGCATCGAGGGTCGGCGTGAGCATCCTGTCCCATGCAGGCCTTGCCGACCTGATCGCCGGGACGGAAGAAGAATATGTCCAGAAGGCGGTCGAGCTGGCCCGGGATGCCGGGCGCTTGGAATCCCTGCGCTCGGGCCTGAGGGGGAAGATGGCCTCATCCCCCCTCATGGATGCCGCCGCCTTCACCCGCAGTCTCGAAGATATCTATAAAAGCATCTGGCATACATTCTGTTCCACCAATCTGCATGAAAGCGAAGAGGATGACATGGAAGAAGGACGGAACTCGATGAACCTCACAGGACAACAGGAAGAAGCATCTAGAGCACTCACCCAGGAGGGAGAGGTACATTTCACCACGGGCAGGGTAGACGAGGCCATGAAGGCATTCGTTCAGGCCATTGAGACCAACCCACGGAACGTCTCCGCCCTCAACAATCTCGGGGTGCTCTTCTGGAGCCTGGGAGACGGAGGCAGGGCCATCGAGAACTTCGAGCTGGTCCTGAAGATCGAGCCGGACAACGAGGATGCTGCTCACAATCTCCAGATGATCCGTGAAGCCCTGAAGGACGCGACTCAGGGGCAGTCAGGGGAAGAGAATCCCCCGTCCGGAGAACCGGATGACGGATGTCTCCACGTGAACATCAGGGGCGGCGTCAAGGTGTGTGTCCCTCCCTCCATAGACCATATGACCCCGTACATCCTCGTAGAGCAGGAGGACTGGTTCGAGGATGAGATCCACTTCATCCGGAAGGCTATCAGCCAAGGGATGAACATCATCGACATCGGCGCCAACTATGGCCTGTATACCCTGACCATGGCATCCCTCATCGGTCCCTCGGGCAGGCTGTGGGCCTTTGAGCCCACCAGTGTGACCGCTTCGTTCCTGAGGAAGAGCATAAGGGCGAACGGGTTCGCGAACATCACCCTCGTTCAGGCAGGGTTGTCGGACAAGAAGGGGACGGCACAGATCTCCCTGAACACCAACCCCGAGCTGAACGCCGTGACCGACGAGTCTGTTCCGGGCGGCACGTACGAAACCATAGAGCTCATGAGCCTGGATGAGTGCGCACACGAGTATGGCTGGGAAAACATCGAGTTCGTCAAGCTCGATGCAGAAGGGCAGGAGCACAACATCATCGTGGGCGGGAAACATTTCCTGTCCACCCAGTCGCCGCTGATCATGTTCGAGCTCAAGCATCTGAACTCCGTCAATACCACACTGATAGACGATTTCATGGCACTGGGGTACGGGATGTACCATCTCATCCCGGGCCTGAACATCCTGGTCCCCATCCCCGGCAACAGGGTTTTCGATCCGTTCCAGCTCAACCTCTTCTGCTGCAAACCGGACAGGGCAAAGGCATTGGAGGAGAAAGGTCTGCTTTCTTCCGGGCACGCCTTACCTGATTCCTCGAGCGAGCCTGACCTCTCGATGAAGCACCTGCAGGCCATGCCCTGCCAGCGGTTATTCCTCGAGGCCTATGCCTCCGTCGGGCAGGAGATGCGCTTGCCGGGTTGGGATCATTACGAGCGTGCATTGAGCCTCCATGTGCACGCACATGACGGCGGCAGGGCAGCATCATACCGGTATGCGAGCCTGCTCGGCGCGAGGGAAGAGATAGGGCAGGCATTGAAGCTTGCCGTGACCCTGCCCAGGCTGATCAGCCATGTGCGGATCCTTTCCGAGCTCGGGGAGCGGGACGAGTCCCTGAAGACCGCGAATGCCATCTTCAACCTCATTCAGTCAGAAACGAGGATTCGTTTGGACGAGCCGTTCCTCCCTGCCTCACCCCGATTCGACACCATCGTGCCGGCGGACACGACCAAGTGGATCGTTTCCTGCATCCTCGAATACACGGAAAAGGCAAAGGCCTTCTCGTCGTACTACACCGGCAACGCTTCCCTCAACAATCTCGAGATCATCAGGCAGCTGGGCTACCAGTCACCGGAGATGGAGAGACGGAGGCAGCTCATCAGGATGCGCTTCCGCATGCAGGCAGAGCCGCACCCCGACCCGGCCGTCACCGACGTATCCACCGACAACCTGAACCCGGGTTTCTGGAAAAACGGCGGCGACTTCAATGCAGAAAGCAGGAGTGCGCCCCCAACCCTCGAGATAAAGCTCAAGGACAGGATCCACATCCTCGACATCGGGGCAATGGATATCGCCGGCGACAAGAACCCGTATGAAGAGCTCCTCTCGACCGGCATCGCGTGCGTTACCGGCTTCGAGCCCCTTGAGGAGGAGTGCGGCAAGCTCAATGGGCAGGGCGCAAAAAACAGGAGGTTCTTCCCGTACGCTCTCGGGGACGGGTCGAAAAGGCCTTTCTACATCACCAACACGGGCATGACCTCGTCGATCTTCGAGCCGAACCACGCCCTGACATCCCAGTTCGACAACTTGGATGAGCTGATGCAGGTAATCCGCACCGAAGAGATCCAGACTGTCCGGCTGGACGACATCGCTGACCTGGGCGATGTCGATTTCATCAAGATCGACGTCCAGGGCGCGGAGAAAATGATCTTCGACAACGCCCCACGGGTCCTGAAAGACACCCTCGTCATCCAGACAGAGGTCGAGTTCGTTCCCCTCTACAAAAACCAGCCCCTGTTCGCAGACATCGACACCACCCTGAGGGGGCATGGTTTTGTGTTCCACAAGTTCCTGGGCTATGCCGGGAGGCTGTTCAAGCCCTTCTCCAAGATAGGAAACAAGGATATGAGGCTGAGCCAGACGCTCTGGGCAGAAGCGATCTATGTGAAGAGCTTCACCGAGCTCCACAATCTGAGCGACCAGAAACTTCTGAAGTACGCCTTGATCATATACAAGGTCTACAGATCCATCGATCTCTGCCACCACGTCCTGGCGGAGTACGATCGTCGCACCGGGTCGAGCCTTGCCCAGGGCTGCATGCAGCTCATAGCCGAAGGGAGGATGTAGGGATGGACGCCATGCATTCACAGATGAGCACCACGGAGGAGTAATATCTGGAGCTGCTGAAGAAGTCGCTGGCCAACCTGCTGTACCTGGAGAACGAGGCCAGGCTGATCTATGTGCTGCTCTCCGTGATCGGCGGATATAATGTTGACATCAAAACGATCCGTGATATGGAAAAAGAGGACCACCCGATCCTGAAGGTTCTGCGGGATCTCCGCCGGGAAGGCAGGCCGCAGTTCGTATGGAGCTACGTCGACGCACGAAACGGAGAGACAAAGTCAATAAACCTCAGGGATGCAACGGAAGTCGCCCATAGCATGATCGGATGCAAGAGGCTCGACAACATCCACCACTGCCTCGATGCCATCCGGCGCGAAGGGGTGCCCGGAGACCTAATGGAAACGGGAGTGTGGATGGGAGTCGCGGTCGTTTTCATGCGGGGGTATTTGCGGCATACCATATGACCGTTGCCCCAATTCTTTATTGGCTTCTGGATCCCCGGAGATCGCCGATCCTCTTGCCCGTTTAGAAAAATCAGGTTCTTCAGGACCGACCATCTACCTTTTCCATGCAACGATTCACGAAGTCAATGCTATATCTCAGTCATGGACAGAATGGTCTCAGCCTGGCCAAATTCATATGTCCCCGGAATCCCGGTCCGGGTTGATCAATGGCATGGAATAGTGACTTACGTTCGTCGACAGGTACAGACACTCAAACAAAAGGGCGTAAACAACCCTGTTCGAGGTCAACACGTTCAGAAACGTCGTACTCGAGATGACCGTCGAGCTCACCAGCATCAAGCCGATACGGGAGCCGAGAAGAGAACTCTACACCCCGCCGAAGATAGAGATAACCCTGTGCCTGTTCTTCAGTCGGGCGTAAGGTTGAGGAGAATATTTCCGTCCGCTGCCTACTTCTTCCAGGGCTTCCATTCCTCGGCCATGCGCTTGGCCTCGGCGATGTCGGCCGGGTCCATCTTGGCCGCCACGACCCTGCGGATCTCCCGGGCGTTCGCATATCCCCGGGAAGCGGCCAGCTCGAGCCACATGTAGGCCATGACGTAGTTCTGGGTGACTCCCTTGCCGAGGTGGTACATGGTGCCGAGGAGGTACTGAGCAACGGGATTGCCCTGCTCGGCCGCCTTCCAGTACCACCGGAAGGCCTGGGAGAAATCCTGGTGAACCCCCTGCCCCGTCTCGTAGAGATATCCAACGAACACCTGGGCCTGCGGGTCGCCCTGCTGGGCTGGAAGGAGATTTTCTCTCAGGACCGCGCCGGTCTCGTATGGGTCGCCGTCCCAGGACAGGAGGGCCGGCGGCTCGGTAAGCAGACAAGCGCCTGCCATGACTGAAAGGATCAGATACAGTCCACGCCTGCTCATGGAACCCCCTCTTCCCTCACCGTAAACAGACCATTCCCTCTCATTGAATAACGCCTGCAGAATAAAGGCATATTATTCACAAGTCAATACTTTCCCTACAACATTCATGAATTTAACCCACATTGCCCATGCACCTCGGGGCTCCCTCCGCTTTACCATTAGACTCAGAGCCTTTCGAAGGACTGCCGTGAAACCGGATGGCCTGTCTGCCTGCGCCCCGGAAAGGCCCGGGCAATTCATCAATTGACCCGGGGCAGTGAATTGGGATATCAAACGGTAAGACAGACATCCCATCCGGGGGGCTCAAGCGGCTCCGGAAGAGCGGGGACCGGGATTGATCCAAGCCTCTCCAGGGCGGTTCGGTCTTCCCCTTTCCCAGCACCTGCGCACGGAAGGCGAAAAGAAGATCGCAAGGCGGAAACTTGAGAAAGGATGCTCTTGCTTCGTTTAAGTTTTTCCTCAACCGATACGAGTGATGCGTCATCGTGCACCGGGGACGGGAAGCCCGCGACACCGGGCGCCACACCTGATCGTTTCCCGCCCGCCGGCCTCGGGGGTGCCCTGCTGTCTCACCCCGCAGGGGATCGGGGAAGCGTCCTCGACCGGGAGGCTGACCGGCGGTGAACAAGAGATCGCGACGCATCATCACCCTGTGCATCTCAGCCCTGCTCCTCGCAGGGTCCTACTACCTGCTCAAGCTGGCGCCGGGCTACCTCATGTATCAGGAACCGCCCCGGAAGGCCGACTGCATCATCCCGTTGCTGGGCAAGGAGTACATCGAGCGGAAGAAGGAGGCGTATGAGCTCATCTCCGAAGGCTACTCCCGGGTCCTGCTCATCCCGCCCCGCTACCGGCTCGTCCATGTGAACGACGGCAACAACAGGGTGCCTGTGCCGGTAAAGGAAGAGCTCTCGGAGCTGTCGATCCTTGCCTACAAGGAGCACCCCCAGTACCGTTGGCACGAAAACACCCACATCGAGCTCATCCTGGCAAAGCAGTACATGATGGCCTACGGCTTCACCTCGGCCATCGTGGTGAGCTCCCCCTACCACATGCGCAGGGTGAAGCTGCTGAGCTCCTACGTGTTCCCCGAAGAACAGTACACCATCACCTGCGTGCCGGACCGGCACGCCCGCACCGCCAGCCCCTGGTGGTCCACCAGAGAGGACTTCACCTGGGTGACGAGGGAGTACGCCAAGATAGCCTGGCTCATGATCTACTACCGGTTCTCTGAGCTCATCACCTTTACCTCCGACCTCCTCTCCGGACTGTTCGGCAAACGGTGAGCCGGCGGGTTCTCCCCGGACGCCCCATTCAGGGCTCGTTGAGTAGAGGCCGTGAGGAACGGCTTGCTGCAGGCTCAGGCGATATGCACACTGCTGCGCGGTGCAGCGCCATGTCAGGCGTGTGCGACAATGGCTCCCCCTATGACCACCAGCAGGGTCCCGACCGCCAGTTTCAGGGTGTGCACGTCCCTCCACTCGGCAAAGAGGCACAGGCCGATGAGCACGGTCACCACGGTATTCATGTTGTAGACCGGCACGAGCCTGGAAATGGGAACGCCGTATCTCGACAGGGCGAATGCGACGAGCCCTGCCGCCATTGCCCAGGTTATGCCGACGAGCGAGGCGTAAAGGCACGAACGCACGGATATCGTTCTGTCCGGGACGATGAGACAGCAGAACGCCCCAACCGCTGCCACGGACAGGCCGATGCAGAGGATGTACAGCCCGGTACCGATCCCGGCTTGATTGCTGGGTTTGGCAAAGGCGCCCGACAGACCGAAAAGGATGGCGGGAAGAACCCCTCCGATAACGATGGCCAGACTGGATTGCGTCATTTTTTCTTCCTCATGATGGCATGAAGGCATTCACTGCCACACTCCTCCGCTCCATGGCAACCGCAACCATGCCTGACATGTTATGATCTCTTCATGTCGAGGTATTCACGAGGGGTCAAGATCCTGGTGTATTTGTACTTCTTTAAATCCAGCAAGTCTTTGTCACCCGTTACCAGGTGAGGAGCATGGGTGTTCACTGCAGTTGCAAGGAAGATGTCATTGTCGGAACTCTTACAGACACCGGCAGCCTCTTCCCTGATTTCGATCACCTCGAAAAACGGGAGCAGCTCGTCTTTCATGATTGACCGTATCTCCTTTTCGGCGAGATCGAACTTTGGATAGCTGAGTACGGCTATGGGTTTGGAGTGTACCCATTTGTCAACTGTGGGCCTAGGACTTCATTACGTCTCTGCTACTATTCATCCAACGGAGGATCGTCAGCGTGTGTCAACAACGTTGCTTTCTAGGACTTCGTTGCGCCCAGTGCCGAGATGGAAAAACCAGACGGATACCATCTGTGCCAACAACGTTGCCTTCTAGGACTTCGTTGCGCCATCTCTACCGTACGGTCAGGGCTGCCAGGCCAGTGCCAACAACGTTGCCTTCTAGGACTTTGTTGCGCCTGATCCGCCTCCACTCATCGCCCGCATTCTTGTCGTGCCAACAACGTTGCCTTCTAGGACTTTGTTGCGCCAGCGTTGTGCGGACATACTTTGCCTGGGGATGCGTGCCAACAACGTTGCCTTCTAGGACTTTGTTGCGCCTTCCCTGCGCTGAGACACCGACACAGGAAGGGTTGTGCCAACAACGTTGCCTTCTAGGACTTCGTTGCGCCGTTTGCCTACACATTTGCTCAAGTTCAGTATGTTCAGGTGCCAACAACGTTGCCTTCTAGGACTTCGTTGCGCCTGGAGGTAGAAATGAGGAACAAAACCGGATCTGGCAGTGCCAACAACGTTGCCTTCTAGGACTTCGTTGCGCCTCAAGGAGCGCGCCCGCGCCATCTGCGATGAGGAGTGCCAACAACGTTGCCTTCTAGGACTTCGTTGCGCCTGTCGGCAAGCATGAGGCTTCTGATATTCCCATGGTGCCAACAACGTTGCCTTCTAGGACTTCGTTGCGCCGGTATTCCGGCCGCAGGCTTGGCCGCTGGCGAAATGTGCCAACAACGTTGCCTTCTAGGACTTCGTTGCGCCAAGACCTTTGTACGAACCTTTGCCGATACCAGGTGCCAACAACGTTGCCTTCTAGGACTTCGTTGCGCCGGCGGATCCGGGCGTGGGCGGGGTACTGTCTCATGTGCCAACAACGTTGCCTTCTAGGACTTCGTTGCGCCCGTCTCCCTGAAGAGGGCGGTGGTATCCGGGATAGTGCCAACAACGTTGCCTTCTAGGACTTCGTTGCGCCCCCCCTTCTTCTTAGTATCTTTTCCCGTCCTCTGTGTGTGCCAACAACGTTGCCTTCTAGGACTTCGTTGCGCCGTCTACTGCGGGGCGATAGCATAAGGGAGGGCTCTAGTGCCAACAACGTTGCCTTCTAGGACTTCGTTGCGCCGATTGCGGGGGTACGCAATATCTTGTATCACTGATGTGCCAACAACGTTGCCTTCTAGGACTTCGTTGCGCCCCTCGATATAAAGAAATGAAAGATTCCATGGCTAGGAAGCCACTTTCCGCGAACCTTGGAAGAATGATAGTTGCAGGCCGGTCGATTTGCACAACGATGTTATTTCCTATTTAATTTTCAAAGATCTTGCTCGCCGCGAACACCCCTGAAGAACACTGTTAGCAATAGGTTCGCGCTGCACACATAAAAGAGCACATTATCCCAGGCAGCATAAGTTGTTCCAGCCGTTGACAGCGGTCTGATTCCGTTATCCAGGCACACCGGCTGACTCGACGGAGACCCTATAGATCTCACTTAAATCATTGAAGCCTAATCTATCTGAAATGTCAAGCATTCCAGCAACTTCGATACTGTTCGTCTCTTGACGCTTCCCCAGAAGGCCTTCGAGGGATACCAAAGGTCCTTCGGGAACAACACGCTGGACGGGTCCCTAAAAAAGACCACAACCTCGCCGCTGTCTTCAAGGAGCCACTCTTCGACGTCCTCAAGATTCAAATCATCGGTGGACTCCCCGTCAGTCTCCTTGACACTCCCTCCGAGCTTCAACCATTCCTTTCTCGTGATGTTCTCCCATCGGCACGACCCGCTCTGATGGTCTGTCGGTACCAACCACCCGTACCCCTTGAGAGATCCCATGATCCGCTTGCCCATACTCTTTGGCACCCAACGCTCTTCCCCGTTAATGAGGAGTCGACGGCAAGGAATACGGTAGGCCTCCGCGTGCCTTGTCCAGAAACGACGCTGTAAATTCTGGGCGGCATTTATATCGGCATGAATAGTGATGAGCCCATGGGAGGCATTCAAACAAACGAATAAGTCCCCGCCGGAAATTGGCACGATGCTCCCTGGTCTCAACCGGCCCCACTGTATCTCGGGGTTCTCGGTTTCGATTATTTTTCGCAGCTCGATGTTGCCCATATCTTCTTTGGTCAGGGTATGGCATCGAATGCCGGGAACCTGTGTTGCAGCATGGTATCGACTTGAGAAAGCAGGCTCCGTCTCACAGGTGTGGATGCCATAGATTTCACCCTGCATTTTGACCTCACTCGGTATGCTCCTGTGAGCCCACCGCATGAGCTGAGAGTTTTCCCTTCGAGGTCTATCTGTCTTCATCCGGTATCTACTGAGGTCCTCAAACAGGACGGCATGACAGGGAGAAAACGACGGGTTGCCCTTTCCGAAAGCTCCCCGAGCTGCCTGTATAATGAGGTCTGCCCCGGTCTTCAACCTGTCGTTTTTGATCCCATCGAGGTGCCTCAGGAGCCCCCCGGCATAGACACCCATTCTAGCTCTGTCGAGCCGACGAATCTCATTGGACTCCATCCCTGAGAGGCTCCAACTGACTAAAAAGCTGCGCACACGGGTAAGATAATCGATGGCCCACATGGACTTGCCCATCATCTTCCCCGGTGTCCTCGGTTTGTTGGCTGACCGCCAGTTCTTGACGAAGATTCCGAAGTTTTCCCTAAAATGCTTGATTGCTCCAGCTACCCGCTGTTCCCACTCCGGGGCAGAAAGCCCGGCGTGAGCCTTGAGGCTCGACAAGATCTCCCTGCTGAACGCCAGCTCAGGCCTATCCTCGACTCCACCAAGCAGGCTATCGATGATCGACAAACGCTGGTCTGGATCTGCTGCAGCCTTCAGGGGGTAATACTGCTTGTAGTGGCTGAGCATGCTCCTCAGCTTTCTGAGTTCATCACTCCTGCCCCTTCGCCACTCCTCGCTTCTTTTATCTGGTACCTCTCCCGGCATGGTGAGAAGGAACGACCTCTCATGTACAGCCCACAGGCCGTGACATACCGGAAAAGCTAACTTCTTGTTGGGCTCACTGTCACGCAATTCAAAGACCGAGCACGCCGCAAAGGTCCCAAGTCCCATATCCACCGAGAGAACCCGCAGACCAGGAGTTACATTTGCAGCATACTTCTCGTTGCCCCGTGCTGTGGTGAAATGCATGAGCGAATGGGGCCTCTTCCTATCCCAGCCTGCTGGGTACTTCGGGGTTATATCTATAACAACTTTCAGGTATGCCGGTCCTATTGTGCCCGAGATGACCGCCTCCATGTTATGGTGCCGGAAGAAGTCACAATCAAAGAGCAGGTCAGCTGAGTTCAGGATACCTGTAAACAGCTCGCCTGTCTGGCTGCTGAATGTCAGGTGGGTCTGCTTGCCGTTAGTGTCGATCACCATGCTCTTGAATTGCTCAGAAGGAGCGAGCTTTATCTTCAGGGTTGACTCGGCAAAAACCTCTCCCTGGGCTTGGAGAACCGGCAAAGAAGCATAAATGGTGTTATCCTCGACGGTGAGCCGGTAGTTCTTGAGATTCGACCCTCCGGCAGGCTCCCACTGGACCGACCGGGGGTGCTCAAGGGAATCGGGAAGGGTCATTATCGCTTCGGAACGTGTCCTCTCGAATATCCTCTGGAGAGTGTTGTAGTGAGTTACCAGGCTGACAACATCGGCATCTTTCTCCCACACATGGTGGTTCTCTGGACGGATCAAGAAGGAATAAAGATGGGGGTCTCCAAACTTTCCCATAAGCTTGGTTTGTTGGTCGGACAAGATCTTAAGTAGGGCCTCCTGGCTCTTGTCCTTGGATTTCCGCAGACGCTCCCTCAGGTCGGGCCAATTGCGGATCATCCTTCGCGTGATCAAAAAGGGCTTCACAGGTGCCAGACCAAGAGTTGCCAGTTCTTTATGGCGCTCGTATTCGTAGCATCGAAGTATTTCGATTGATCGTTGTAACTCTGGGCGGGAAAGATATCGCTGCCGGAATCGATCGACGTCAAGCTTTCGTCTTTCATGCTCTTCTTTGGTCTTCCTGCACCACGACTCCCACGACAGGAGGTGGGCAACAGCAAGTCTGAATGCGAGTCTGTCCCACGGGGTCAGGGCGGCTCGGCTACCTGTGATCTTCGGTGCGAGGTATGGGTCAAACAGGGGCAGTACCTTCTTGTCCCTAAGCGATTTAATGATAACAGGAACCCCCTGGATGTCTTCAAGTTTCTTTTCGTAGTCCTTCAAAAATGATACAGGCCAGTCTGTGTCTCCTTTCCGGACCTTCCTAACCCAGTTCGGAGGAGACCCGGTTGCACAGAGCCTGTCTTTCCCTTCCGGTGACTTCAGCCAACCACAGGCTTCTATATATGCACTTTGGTCACCCTCTCTGATGCCAGCAAGCCAAGATGGCGGAGCACTAACCTTATCAAAAATATCTATGAAGGCACGACTGTGAGGGTCGGTGAGTGGGCTAATAAATGCGTTCGCCTGCTGGGCATCACCCTTGGCCCCAATGCTGGACGGGACAATGTACTCGTATAGTTTCCTCAGAAGCGTTTTGATCTCCTCTATTTCATCACCGGGAAGAGGGCTGTTTCTGCCGTTGCTTTGGCAGGCTGCCTTGATGAGGGATTCGAGCTGTGATCCTGTAGTTTCCTCGCTAACGAACGTATCATCTTCAATATGGTATCCCTGTCCTCGCATCTTCAGGAGATGCTGCTCATAATACTCGACGGCTTTGTTGACAGCACAGTGGGTTGTGAAGAGATCTCTGGCGGCCTGAATACCTTTTTCAGTCTTCCGGGGAATGACTAGTTTCAAAGTAATCGAACGTATTGGCACAACGGTGCCTCCCTTCCACAACAATATAACAAAATAACTTCATACACCTATCATTGGTATATTTCCACTTTCTGTTATTTCAGGTGATGCAACAGAACTTGTGTCAGAGAGAGGAGAAGGGGTACCAACTTATTTTAAGCGTGACCAAAAAACAAGGAGGTACCCCATGGAACGACGTTCCGTAATACAGAACTTGCCACAAGCATTTGAAGCAATCAAAGGTATGGATGACAAAGAATGTATCGACTTCAGCTCATCGATTGAGTTATCGTATTACATATTTTGTATCGATAGGAGATTCATTGTGCAGAGAGTAACTATATCACCCAAATACCAGGTCGTTATCCCCAGATCGGCAAGGGAGTCCCTTCGTCTCCAGCCTGGTCAGAAAATGCAGGTTATCGAATACGAGGGACGAATTGAGCTCATTCCTGAGCGCAATATAAGAGATCTGCGCGGGTTCGTGAAGGGAATCAATACCGAATTCAAGAGGGAAAAAGACAGGATATGAACGTTGTCGACTCCTCCGGATGGCTTGCTTTCTTTGCTGACGAAAAGAATGCCGGCCAATTCCTCCCCATACTGGAAGATACCGCCTCCCTTGTTGTTCCATCAATAACGATTTACGAGGTCTTCAAGGTCATCCTCAGGGAATCCGGCGAAAATGCGGCACTCCAGGCATCCGTCGCCATGCAGAGGGGCAAGGTGGTCGACGTGGATACCGGCTTGGCGATGAAAGCCGCAAAACTCGGTTTGAAGCATAATCTCCCCATGGCTGGCAGCATCATCCTGGCAACAGCACAAATGCACGATGCTGTCCTGTGGACGCAGGATACGGATTTCAAGAACATCCCTGGCGTGAAGTTCCTGCCAAAGAAGTAGCGTTTTCAACGGTTGGGTTTTAAGATCTATCGTATCGATTGGGGAATTGATTGGTCGGGACGAGAGGATTTGAACCTCCGACCCCCTGAACCCCATTCAGGTGCGCTACCAGACTGCGCTACGTCCCGAAACCGCTCTCTTGCTAACACAGCCCTCATTCGATTTCAAGGTGAAATCTCTCTTTTATCCCACCGTATTCATGGAATGAACGACGCCATCCGGCCCCCGGCAGGGTATGGCCCGAGGCGCCCCGGAGCCTGCGCCCCCTATTCCGGGAACACCGGCTCGGCCACCGCGAAAAAGATGCTGCTCTCGTAGATCATGCCCTTCAGCCTGCCTGCCCCGTCGACCACCGGCAGGGTCGTGATGCAGCGCCTGAGCATGTGGTTCACGCATTCCATGAGCGGGCGGTCTTCCTCAACGGCATCCTCGGGCGACGTCATGAGGTCCGACACCCGTTTCCCCATGAGCCGCCGGGCCATGGACTCGAGCATGCCGTCCCAGGTGAACTGGCTCAGGTGCTCCAGGGAAAGATAGGGCGGATGTATGGCCTTGAGGAGCTCATGGATGGAGACTATCCCCACGAGCCTGCCGTCATCCTCGAGCACCGGCAGGGAGCTGATCCCGCACGTCCCGTCTTCGTTTCTCAGCTTCCTCATCGTCCGGGCGAACGCATGGATCTCGTCTCCCGGTTTCAGGTGCGCCGTGATCGGTATCATCACATCCCTTGCCTTCATGATCACCCTCCCTGCATGCGATGAATCATACCTATTATAATAATCGTTCCAACCACTGCCCACCCATAAGCCCGAAGCCTGCTCACTATCCCGCAGGGCCTCGCCCATGCAATCGAAATGCCGGGTAATTTTTCGAGGAACCCGGAAAACGGGCAACGATATATCAAGATCCGCGGAATTTATTCGATAAGGGCCCATATAGGAGCATCTTAACTTTGCCGCAAGGACGTGGTATGAATGCTGTGAACATGGCGCGCTGCTCGGGTCCTCTCGCTCTCTGCCTCTGCCTGCTGTTCGTGCTCACGCCGGGAGGAGCATGGGCCGAAAACCGCCCGATCTCCCCTGTCGCCGGCATCCCCCAGACAGCCACGCAGAGGCCGGAAACACCGAAGGAAAACGCGGCATGGTCAGTGGAGCACCGGGGGTCATCCTCCGAGAGCTCCGGCAATTTCCTCTGCAGGTTCAGCCATGACAAGCTCTCCGGCACCATGGGCACCGTAACCCTGCCGGTCACCGACCTCCTCAACCTCTCCCTGAAAAGGGCAGGCCTGGTGGTGGACACCCAGATAGCCGGGATCAAGGCACAGGCGTTCGCCCTGCATGACACCACGGCCTCCTTCACCAGCGCTGCCGATGCGGCCGGGAAGATCACGGGCGGAAGCGTCAGCCGGGACGTGCTCGGGGGCGAGAAGCTCATCGTGTCCCTCACCCACCTCGACGGCATACGCAAGGGCGCGGAGAGTACGACGGCCTCGACGGTCGGGGTGATCGGAAGCGCAGAGAGCGCCCAGATGGAGAGCAGGCTGCTGGGTGACCTGCTCAAGCTCAAGGCGGAGTACTGCCAGACGAGGTTCACCGACACCGCTTCGGAAGGCAGCGAATCGATCCGCGACAGCGCATGGAGAACCCAGCTCTCGGGCACCTGGGACACCCTCAGCTGGGGTATCACCTCCAGTCAGCTTGGCCCGGCGTTCATGACGGCATCGACCCCCTCCAGCGATATGACCAGATCACGCTACAACTTCAACTCCACGCTTAAGTTCCCCAGCTCTTCGGTCAGTCTGAACCTGTTCCAGAGCAGGGACTATGTTGACAACTACGAGCTGAACCCCATGGCCGACACCAGGTCCGCAGCGGTGAAGTACACCCTCTCGAACCAGGGATGGCCGACGTTCTTCACCAGCTACTCGCTGCGCACCATGGACTACCTGACCGAGGACCCGGACCCCACGAGGAACATGACCCACACGATCACCTTCGGCACAGCCTACGAGCAGCCGAAATGGAGCATAACCCCCTCGTGCACCCTCAAAAGACACGATGACCGGTCAGCCGACACTGACCTCGACAGCAGCACCTACATACTGAAGCTCGCGGGGGGGATCAAGCCCGCGGAGGGCGTTTCGCTCTCCCCCCTGGTTTCATTCACCAACACCCTGCTCGAGAGCACGGGAGTGAGGAGCTACACCTACCAGTCGGCCATCTCCGGCACCGTCAGGATCGTGCCTCGGCACCTCGACCTCAACACGACCGTCTCACGCCTGAACAGCCAGGCCGAGGACAGGTCCGTCGACACCACCATCCTCTACGCCAGGGGCAGGATCGACTGGTCCCTGGACCGGTACATCCGCGCCCAGGTAAACAAGTCCGTCAGCCTGGGCGGCCAGATCACGAAGACGACGGACCGCATTACCGAGACCGACTCGAAGGTGTGGGATATCTCAGCCACGGTGAACATCGGCCTGTCGCCCGATCTCGTCAGCTTCGGCCAGGAACGCACGCCGAGCTACCGCTGAAGTCCGGACCCTTCGCCCCCCGCGGGTCCCGGTCGCCTGAACCAGCCTTTCAATCCCGCACGTGCTCTTCCAGGAAGGGCAGGATCATCCGGAGAACCCTCGAAGTCCTGCAGCGGGAGCAAAGGGCGTACTCCAAATGAAAACACGGCAGCAGGGGATTTCTCAAACGGCCTGTCGTTTTCTCCAGATACAGACGGCGCAAAAGTCCGGGGGTCAGGGGCCGCAATATCCCTGTTCGTTGCGGACGGAAGCGAGGGCCATATAATTATCCCTATGGCGCCCGTGCCGGCTTGAGGGCTTCTGCCCAAAGCGAAGGACCTTTTCCGCCCGGGTCTGCCGAGCCGTGTTCCATGCCCGGCACGAACCCTTTCCCTTCAATGAACCCGGAGGAGGAGACATGGGAGGAAGAACATGTCCAGGGACGATCCGAGGCAGACCCTCTCTGTTGCCGATGCCGTGGCCATCATCGTGGGCATCGTAGTAGGCGTGGGCATCTTCAAGACGCCCTCCCTCGTGGCGGCGAGCTCGGGGAGCGCCGGGGCAGTGATCCTGCTCTGGCTGCTGGGGGGAGCCATCTCCCTCCTGGGCGCCCTGTGCTATGCGGAGCTGGGGTCCGCCTACCCCCATGCCGGGGGAGACTACCACTACCTCACCCGGGCCCTGGGCAGCGCCCCGGGGTTTCTCTTTGCCTGGGCCCGCATGGCGGTCATCCAGACGGGGTCCATCGCCATGGTCGCCTTTCTCATCGGCGACTACGCCACCGAGGTGCTCCCGCTGGGAGAGCATTCCCCGTCGTACTATGCAGGGGCCATCATCGTGGCCATGACCGCGCTCAACGCAGCCGGCATCAGGCAGGGCAAGTGGACTCAGCGGGTGCTCATGGGGTCTCTGGTATTGGGGCTCCTGTTCGTTGCCCTGGCGGGATACACCTTCGCATCGCCCCCGCCGGACAACACAACGCCCGCCGGCGGCACGACCGTGGGCAAGGCCATGATCTTCGTGCTGCTCACCTACGGGGGCTGGAACGAGGCAGCCTATCTCTCCGCCGAGCTCCGGGATTCGGGCCGCAACATGGTGCGCGCCCTGCTCTACAGCATCGGGATCATCACGTCCCTCTATGTGCTCATCAATGCCGTTTTCGTGGCCAGCCTGGGCCTGCCCGCCATGTCGAGCTCCCAGGCGCTGGCCGCGGACCTGATGGACAAGACCCTGGGAAAGAACGGGGCGTGGCTCATCAGCCTGCTCGTCATCGTTGCCGCGCTGAGCACCATGAACGCGACCATCATCACCGGCGCACGGACGAACTATGCCCTCGGCCGCAATTTCCCATGCTTACGCTTCCTCGGCAGGTGGGGGAGCCGGGGGGACACCCCGGTGAACGCGCTCATGCTCCAGGGCGCCATCGCCCTCCTCCTGGTGGCCCTGGGAACAGGGTCCCGCAGCGGATTCGCCATGATGGTGGAGTACACCGCCCCAGTCTTCTGGTTCTTTCTGCTCCTCGTGGGGCTCTCCTTTTTCGTGCTCCGCCGCAGGGACGGGACCGATGCCCGCCCCTTCAGGGTCCCCCTGTACCCCTTCACGCCGCTCCTGTTCTGCGGCGTCTGCGCATACATGCTCCAGTCGAGCCTGGTGCATACGGGCACGGGGGCGCTCATCGGCGTCGGCGTCCTGCTGGCCGGCATCCCCCTGCTGCTCCTGGCGAAACCGGGCAGGAACGATCCACACAAGGAGAACTGACACATGAAGAAGAACCATGTCTTCTTTCCGACCATACTGGCGCTCGCGGTCTCGGGAATGCTGGGAACCGCGGGGTATTGCTCATCCCTCGCATCGGTGTCGTATGCCAGGGGCCTGACGCTCATGGCGGCCATCGGGGCTCAGGACCTCGACGTGCCGTTCGTCCCGACGCCCGAGGAGGTTGCAGCCAAGATGCTCGACATGGCGCAGGTGAGCAGCAGGGACCTGGTCTACGACCTCGGGTGCGGAGACGGGCGCATCGTCATCATGGCGGCACGGGAAAAGGGCGCCCGGGGTGTGGGGTTCGACCTCGACCCCGACCGCATCTTCGAGAGCAACCAGAACGCCCTGGCCGCAGGGGTGGCCGACCGGGTGAGGTTCGTGCAGAAGGACCTGTACAAAACCGACCTGAGCAGGGCAACGGTGGTGACCCTCTACCTGCTCCCCTCGGTCAACGTCAATCTCCGCCCCAGGCTGTTCGCCCAGCTCAAGCCCGGCACGCGGGTGGTGTCCCACGATTTCGACATGGGGGACTGGGAGCCCGACCAGTCCGAAGAGGTGAGCGGGCACAACGTCTACTACTGGGTCATGCCGGCCAACGCATCGGGCACCTGGGAGTGGACCGCACCCGCCCAATCCGGAGACAGACCCTGTTCCCTGTCAATCGGGCAGAAATACCAGAAGGCGTCCGGAACGCTCGATACGGGGGTGTCGAGAACACCCATCCGGGATGTCCGGATCACCGGGGACGCCATCCGGTTCACCGCAGACTCGATGGTGAACGGCAGGATGATGCCGTTTACCTACGAGGGCCGCATTGCCGACGACACCATCAGGGGCACCATCAGGGCATCAGACGGATCCGCCCCCGTGGCCTGGAAGGCCAGGAGGAAGCCTGCCACTGCGGTCGCCATCTGCAATCCGTGACTAGGCGGGTCACCCGCGCGAAGCCTCCTGCCCCCTCCTGCGAAGGGGCCTGACCAGGACCTTTTCCACCTCCACCAGCAGGAACACCATGAGCCCGGACCCCATGATCCATGCCCAGTCCGACAGGGGCAGCGGGGCCGTGCCGAACAGGGTGTGCGCGATGTCCAGATAGGTGAAGCCGAGCTGGAAAAATACCAGGACGAGGACGGCGACCAGTGCCTGCCGGTTGCTCAGCAGGCCTCTTACGCTCAGCGACGAGCTGTCGAGGAAGCGGGTGTTGAACAGGTAGAACATCTCCCCGGCCACGAGGATGTTCACAGACAGGGTCCGTGCCTCTTCGATGCCCGCCCCTTCGGACATCCGGCCGCTGAAGAGGGCGATGGCCGCCACGGCGATGAGCACGGACACCAGCGCGATGCGCCAGAGGAGATACCCGGTGATGAGGGGCTCGTCGGGCCGCCGGGGCGGCCGCTCCATGATGTTCTCCTCCGCCGGCTCGAAGGCGAGCGGCAGGGCCAGGGTCACGGTGGTGATCATGTTCACCCACAGGATCTGGATGGGCGTGATGGGCATGGCGTCGGAGAGGACGAAGACCGCGCTGATGACCATGAGCGACTCCGCCCCGTTGGTGGGGAGGATGAAGAGGATGGTCTTCACGAGGTTGTCGTAGATGGTCCTTCCAGCTTCGACGGCCTTCTCGATGGTGGCGAAGTTGTCGTCGGCCAGGACCATGTCCGCCGCCTCCTTGGTGGCCTCGGTGCCCTTGATGCCCATGGCCACGCCCACGTCCGCCCTCTTCAGCGCCGGGGCATCGTTCACGCCGTCCCCGGTCATGGCCACGATGTCGCCCCGGGACTGGAGGGCCTCCATGATGCGCAACTTGTGCTCCGGGCTCGACCGGGCGAAGACGTCGTTCTCCTCCACCAGGCGCGCCAGCGCAAGCCCTTCGACCCCTTCGAGGTCCCTCCCTGAAACGGCGTGCACCCCGTCGCCGATGCCCATGGAGGCGCCGATGCTGCGTGCGGTGAGCACGTGGTCGCCCGTGATCATCTTGACCCTGATGCCGGCGTCGAGGCACTTCCTGATGGCTGAAAGCGCCTCCTGACGCGGCGGGTCGATGATGCCCACCAGCCCGAGCATGGTGAGGCCTTTCAGCTCGACACCCTGAAGTGACCTGACACCGTCCAGGCGCTTTTCAGCGATCGCCAGCACCCGGTGCCCGCTGTCGGCAAGCTCTTCTTCGAACCTCACCCAGTCTTCCCTGCACATGGCGCCGGTGCCGTGACCGGTGCACTCCTGGGAGCACATGTCGAGCAGGCGCTCGGGGGCGCCCTTGACATAGACTATCGAGCCCCCCCGCGGGTCCGCGTGAAGACTCGCCATGTACCGCCGGCCGGACTCGAAGGGGATCTCGTCGAGCCTGGGACGGGCATCGAGCTCGTCCTGCCGGTTCATGCCCGCCTTGTGCGCCATGACCACCACGCCTCCCTCGGTGGGCGGACCCTCGATATACCAGGAGTCGCCATCCTGGCGCAGCCGGGCGTCGCTGGCCAGCAGCCCTGCCCGGGCCAGATCGACGAGCCAGGGGTGCTCCGCGAGGGAGACCTTCCGGCCCTCGAGGCTGAACTCGCCCTCGGGCCTGTACCCCACCCCGCTCACCGAGTATGTCCTTCCGGCCGCCGCCACCTTTGCCACGGTCATTTCGTTGCGGGTCAGGGTGCCGGTCTTGTCCGAGCAGATGACCGTCACCGATCCGAGGGTCTCCACGGACGGCAGCCTTCGGACGATGGCGTTCTGCCTGGCCATTCGCTGCACGCCCATGGCCAGGATGATGGTCATGATGGCGGGAAGGCCCTCGGGGATGGCGGACACCGCAAGGCCCACCACGATCATGAAGATCTCCTCGGCAGTGAAGCCGATCAGGTAGTAGCCCAGAACGAAGACCAGGGCGGAAAAACCCACGATGACCACGGACAGGGCCTGGCCGAAGGAGTCGAGCTTGCGCAGGAGCGGGGTGCTGATGGTCTCCACCCGGGAGACCATCTCGCTGATGCGGCCGATCTCCGTCTCGCTCCCGGTGGCAACCACCACCCCCCGCATCCGGCCGCTGGTTACCACGGTGCCCGAATACGCCATGCTCTTCCTGTCCCCCAGGGCGGCATCCTCCTCCACGGGCTCCGCCTGCTTGTCCACCGGTTCGGACTCGCCGGTCAGCGCCGCCTCCTCGACATTCCCGTTCAGGGAATACAAAACCCGCAGGTCCGCAGGCACCCGGTCCCCCGAGCCCAGGAGCACGATGTCGCCGGGAACCAGTTCGTCGGCCGGGATCTCCTGCCCCTCGCCGTCCCGCAGCACCGTGGCCTTCAGGGACAGCATGCGGCGGATGGACTCCATGGCCTGCTCTGCCCTGCCTTCCTGGATGAGCCCGATGACGGCATTGATGACGACCACGGCAAGGATGACGACCGTGTCCACCCACTCGCCCAGGAACGCGGTGAAGACCGACGCTGCAATCAGGACATAGATGAGCACGTTGTTGAACTGCCTGAGAAGGCGCCTTAAAGCGCCGGGCTTCTCTTCAGAGGGAAGCGCGTTGGGCCCGTACTTCTCCAGCCGTGCCCGTGCCTCTTCCCTGCTCAGCCCCTGCTCTCCCACGCCCAGCGCAGAGAGCACCTCCTCCCGCCCCAGGGCGTGCCATGCCCTGGGCTTTTCCTTCACGCCCGTCCCGGATTCCCGGTCCTTTCCCATGCCGCACCTCTTCTCTCGTTCTCGCACGAAAGCGCTGCGAACGCTCTTCTCCTCTGCCCTAATAGTAACAATGGTTTGCTGGAAAAAAAGGATAAGGCCGAAGAGGTGCTGCTGAAAACTGATTTATTACGGTGAGTTACTAAGGCTGAGGCCCCCGGAAAAAGCCCTTTGCTCCCCGGTCCGGCCGGGCTTTATCCGATCCGGCTTATGCGCCTGACGATCTCGGAGGCGATGGCCTCGACCGTGCGGTCGGTCATGTTGATCACGTGGAACCCGCCTTTTCGGAAGAGCTTCCTGGCAATGCCCACCTCCTCCTCGACGGCCGAAGGGTCGGAGTAGGGCGTCCGGCCCGATATGCCGATCCGGGCGATCCGCTCGGAGCGTATCTTCACGAGCCGGTCCGCGTCGACGATGAGCCCGAAGACCCGGTTCCTGTCCAGGTCGAACAGCTCGTCGGGCACGGGGATGCCGGGCACCACGGGGCAGTTCGCGACCTTCAGGCCCTGGACGGACAGGTAGACGCTCAAGGGCGTCTTTCCGCTGCGGGACAGCCCCACGAGCATCACATCGGCCTGCGGCCACCCGTGCGGGTGCTGTCCGTCGTCGTGCTCGAGGGTGTACTCGATGGCTTCGATGCGGGTGAAGTACTCCGCCCGGAGCTTGCGGTAGAGGCCCGGCATGCCGAGGGGCTCCCGGCACAGAACGGATGTGAGACGGCCCATGAGCGGGCCCATGAGGTCCACTTCCGCGACGCCCCGGCTTGCCGCCAGGCTCGTCAACGCCTCCCGGAGCCGTCCGTCCACCAGGGTATGCACGATGGTGCCGCCGGCCGTCCTCGCCTGCTCCACGACGGAGACAATCTCCTCCACGTCACGGACGTTGCCCACGGTGACCATGGGGACGACGAGATCGGGGAACTGGGCGAGCACCGTGTTCACGATCGCCTCGCCGCTGGTCCCGGTGCCCCCGGACACGATGTAGACAGGCGGGAACGCACCTGGACCGCGTGCTTTCTTCTTCGGCACAGCGCCTCCCTTCTCCCTCAAGGCCGGATACCTATACGGTGCCGTTTCTCATTCGTTCACTGCCACGAGCGTGGGTTTGGAGAAATAGTGACGGATGATGTTCCTGGCGAGATCGAACGACTCGACCCGGGTGTTGCCGTCGCGGACGACCAGGCAGCCGATGGTGATGGCCTCGCCGGTGGCCGGGTTCTCGGCAAAGCCCATGAACCAGATCCTCTTGCCCTGCGGGTCCGTGCCGTTGATGCTGCCGCTCTTGGCGCCGATGGAGAGACCTCTGAGCACGGCATCGCGCTGGGCGCTGCCGAAGGCACGGGACACGGTGCCGCTCCTGACCGTCTGGCACATCATGTCGTACAGGTCCCTGGCCGTGCCGTTTGAGATGACCTGCTCCATGGACGAATCGCTGGAGCGGAGGATCCGGGGCCTGATCATGGCGCCGTTGTTGACCACGGCGCTCGCCATCTGGGCTGCATGGACGGGGGACATCCTCGTGAAGCGGTTGTACCCGCTCGCCAGCTCGGCGAGGTTGAAGTCGGTCTCAGGGATGAAGACCGTGCTAGGTGTACACTCGAGGTCCACCGCAGGCGACTTCCAGAAACCCAGCCTCGTGGCCGTGAGCAGCAGCGGGCTCTCTCCCAGCTGCATGGCGCCGAGCTTGCCGAAGATCACGTTGTTGGACGAGGCAAAGGCCTTCGCAAGGGTGACCTGGGTGGTCCAGCGGTTCTTCTTGTCCGTGATCTGGTTCTTGAACAGGGTGTGCGCGTTGCCCGAGAACGATAACATGGAGCTCGTGGAGAGACCGGCATAGTCGATGGCCGCGGCTGCCGTCACGACCTTGAAGAGGCTGGCGGCGAGCTGGGTGCCCAGGGCCAGGCTGCAGTTCTCCCCGGAGGCGTCACGCCCGTACAGGGCGAGGATATCGCCCGTGCGGGGGTTGAGCACGGTCACGGTGACGAGTCCTGACTTGTTGTTCCTGCACTGGTTCGAGATGTATTCCTGGAGGTCCCAGTCGAGGGTCAGATTCCTGCTCCTGATCACCTCGGGGGTGATGATGCGCACGGCATCCCTGGCGAGCATGGACCTGCCGGCATGGGACCTGACGATCTCGGCCTCCCCGGTCCGGTCGGGACAGAAGACAAAGAGGAAGGTCACGAGCGCAGCGAGAGGAAAAGACAGATTCCGCGTGAAGATATTCCACACCCTCATCATTGTTTAAAACCCCGTTTTCTCACCATTGGATTGTCCGCCTCAAACCGATGGAAATAACATTATAATAAGCCTTTATCTCATATCGGGATGTTCTCTGTCAACCACCGGCCGGCTTCCTTCCTATTCAATCGGCCGACAGGGCGGAGAAGATAAGGGCAATCTTGAGGTATGCCCTTCCATGGCCTGAAGCCGGTACAGGGTGTATCGACGCTGCCCCTTGCTGCGGCATCATCGAGTTGAAAATCACATCCTGTTCTGTTAGGCTGTACGCCGGGAACGCATGGAATGCCGGGCATATCCGGGCTGCTTGGTGTCAAGGAAGGACTCTTACGGAGACGAGATCCCCTGGCCAGGGACATGCACGCAGGGAACCGACATGGGAAGAGATATCGACACGCTGAGGAAGGCCATCGACTCCATCGACGACGAGCTGCTCAGGCTCATCCGGGAGCGCTGCGAGCTCTCCGTGGAGGTGGGCAGGATAAAGCGCCGGGAAGGCGCGGACCCCTTCGACCCTTCCCGGGAGGCTGAAATCGTCGAGCGTCTCGCCTCGGCAGCCAGGCCTCCCGTCACGAGGGCCATGATCGGGGACATCTTTGCCCGGATCTTCAGCGCCTCCCGCTCGCTCCAGAAGAGGAGCAGGGTCGCCTACCTGGGCCCCGAGGGGAGCTACTCCCACCAGGCCGCCCATTCGGTCTTCAGCCAGGACGCCGACCTAAAGCCCCTGGGGGACATCGAGTCCGTGGTGGCCGAGGTGGTGAGCGGCCGGGCGGACCTGGGCGTGGTGCCCGTGGAGAACTCCACCGAAGGGATGGTCAACCGCACGCTCGACGCCATGTCCGCATCGAAGCTCTTCGTGCGCGCCGAGATCCTGCTCCCCATCCGCAATTGCCTGATCTCGCTCTCCCCCTTAGGCGAGATCAGGACGGTGTATTCCCACCCCCAGGCCCTTGCCCAGTGCAGGAACTGGATCCACGAGCACCTGCGCGGCGCAGTGCTGGTGGAAACACCGAGCACCTCGAAGGCGGCCCTGGCCGCGAAGGGCGAGCCGAACAGCGCGGCCATCGCCTCCTCGCTGGCGGCCGGGCTCTACGGCCTGACCGTCCTGGCGGAGAACATCAACGACTGCCAGGAGAACATCACGCGGTTCTGGGTGATTTCCCGCACCATGCTCCCGGTGGAGGGAAGGGCCAAGACCTCCATCATCGTCTCCCTGGAGAACATCCCGGGCGCGCTGTACCACGCGGTGGGGGTCTTCGCCGCCAAGGGGATCAACCTCACCAAGATAGAATCCAGGCCGTCGAAGAAGAACCCCTGGGAGTACGTGTTCTTCATCGACTTCGAGGGCAGCCTCGAGGACGGGAACGTGAAGGCGGCCATGCAGGAGATCGCATCCTATACCCGGGACATCGTCGTCCTCGGATCCTACCCGGAAGGGAGACTGCCCGATTGAAAGAGCCCAAGCCCGCTTCGTGGATACAGAAGATCCCGCCCTACGTGCCCGGGACGTCAAAGGAGACCGTCATGGAGCGCTACGGGATAGCGAACCCCGTCAAGCTCGCCTCCAACGAAAACCCCCTGGGGCCGAGCCCCATGGCCCTGGAGGCCCTCGAACAGACCTCCAGGCGGCTGCACCTCTACCCCGACCCGGACGCCACGGCCTTGAGAAAGGCCGCAGCGGCCCACTTCCGCTGCAAGCCCGAGCAGGTCATCGCCGGCAACGGCTCCGACGAGGTCATCGACTTCCTGTGCCGCGCCTATCTCGAGCCCGGCGACGAGGTGGTCATCCCCTCGTGCACCTTCAGCTACTACCGCATCGCGTCGCTGGTGTGCGGGGCTTCCGTCCGCACCACGGCCATGAAGGACCTTGCCATCGACGTGGACGATATTGTGAGCTCGGTATCCGACGGAACCAAGATCGTGTTCCTGGCGAACCCCAACAACCCCACCGGCACCTGCCTGGGCAGGGAAGACATCATGAGGCTCGTATCGGGCCTGCCCGGTCACACCCTGCTGGTGGTGGACGAGGCCTATGCCGCCTTTGTCCGCAGGGGCGACTTCCTGAGCGCGGTCAGCCTCATCGACTCCTTTCCCAACCTTGCCGTGACCTCGACGTTGTCGAAGTCCCACGGACTGGCGGGCCTGCGGGTGGGTTTCTGCATGGCAGGGGAGGCGGTCATGGGGACCCTGTCCAGGATCAAGCCTCCCTTCAACATGAACATGCTCGCCCTGAAGTGCGGCGAGGCGGCCCTTGCCGACGCCGGGTTCCTCGAGAAGACCCTCAGGACGACCTGGGAAGGCCTCGACTACCTCTACGGCCAGATGGAGCGCCTGGGCCTCCCGTACATCCCCTCCCAGACCAACTTCGTGCTCGTCAGGGTAGGCCGCGACTCGGATAAGGTCTGCGAGGAGCTCATGAAGCAGGGGATCATCACCCGCTCCATGAACAGCTTCGGCCTCGAAGGCTACCTCAGGGTCACCGTGGGCCTGCCCGAAGAGAACAGGGCCTTTGTCGACGCCCTGGAAAAGGTCTTATGAAGCTTGCGATCGTCGGCCTCGGACTCATCGGGGCATCCATCGCCAGGGCGCTCGCTGATAAGGCGTCGGTCACCGGCATCGACCGGGACGCAGCGACGGTGGAGAAGGCCCTGTCCGAAGGGGTGATCTCACGGGGCGGGTGCGACCTCTCCCTTGCCGCCGGGTGCGACACGGCTGTCATCGCCGTGCCCGTGGGCAGCATCGTGCCCGTTGCCCGGGAGCTCACCGCCCATCTCGACCCAGGCACGGTCCTCACCGACACCGGCTCCACGAAGGGAGAGATCGTGCAGGCCATCGATGACCTCTGGCCATGCTTCGTGGGCTCCCATCCCATCGCGGGCAAGGAGAACCCGGGCTACGGGGCAAGCCAGGAAGACCTGTTCTCGGACAGGGTGGCCATCCTCACGCCGGGAAGCAGGACGGACAGCGCCTGCATCGAGCGGGTACGGGCCCTCTGGGAGGCCTGCGGGTCCAGGGTCGTGGAAATGGAGCCTTCCCTGCACGACGAGCTCATGGCGAAGATATCCCACATTCCCCACCTCCTGAGCTTCGCATCCATGGGCTTCGCCCACGACCTGCACATCCACCGGGACCTGCTGGGGGCGGGGTTCAGGGACTTCACGAGGATCGCGGCCTCTGACCCGGTGATGTGGAGAGACATCTTCCTGGCCAACAAGGGGCACATCCTGAAGCTCATCAGGGACTACATCCGGGAGCTCGAGACGATTGCCGGCATGATCGGCAACGATGAAGCCCGTGCCCTCGAAGGTCTCTTGAGGACCTATTCTTCCATCAGGAGGGATCTCTATGAACATTCGCGGTGAACTCCGGGCGCAGCCATTGCCAAACTCGGACCTCTTGCTCGTGGAGGGATCTCTATGAACATTCGCGGTGAACTCCGGGTCCCCGGAGACAAGTCCATATCCCACCGAGCCTTCATGCTGGGCTCCCTTGCCCGGGGGAGCACGACCGTCTCCGGCGCCCTCGGGTCGAAGGACGTGGCCAGCACGAGGCGCGTGCTCGAAGCCCTGGGAGCGCGGATCGAGGAGAAGGGCGGAACCTGGCTCGTCACCGGGGGAGACCTTCGCGAGCCGTCCACGGTGCTCGACGCCGGCAACTCCGGGACCACGGCCAGGCTCGTGAGCGGCATCTGCGCCGCCATCGAGGGGGTGAGCGTCATGACCGGCGACAGCTCCCTGGTGACCCGGCCCATGGGCAGGGTCATGCGTCCCCTGGGCAAGATGGGGGCTCAGTTCCTGGCGAGGCAGGACCGGCACCTGCCCATGGCCGTCAGGGGCGGCCGCCTCACCGGCATCTCCTACGGGATGGACGTGGCCTCTGCCCAGGTGAAATCAGCCATCATCCTTGCCGGCCTGAAGGCGGAGGGCTCCACCGAAGTGACCGAGCCCTTCCCCAGCCGGGACCACTCCGAGCGGATGCTCTCCTACTTCGGCGCAACCCTGGCCAGAGGGGGCAACTCCGTCGGCCTCGAAGGCCCGCAGGAGCTCGAGGCCCGGGAGGTCAGCGTCCCGGGTGACCCCTCGTCCGCGGCCTTCCCCGCCGTCTGGGCAGCGGCGACCCCCGGCTCGGAGGCCCTCATCAGGGAAGTCTGCCTGAATCCCACCCGCATCGGCTTCATCCCGGTGCTGAAGCGGATGGGGGCCGTCATCACCCTCGAGAACGTCCGGGAGGTGTGCGGCGAGCCCGTGGGAGACATCCTCGTCAGGGGCGCCGTCCTGCAGGGGACGATCATCGAGGGCGAGGAGATCCCGAAGCTCATCGATGAGATCCCCATCCTTGCGGTGGCGGCCTGCCTCGCGGAGGGGAGGACCGTGGTCAGGGACGCCTCCGAGCTCAGGGTCAAGGAGACCGACCGCATCAAGGCCCTGGTGGAGGGGCTCGCGTCCCTGGGGGCCGGGGCCGAAGAAACCCCGGACGGGCTCGTCATCGAAGGCCCGCTGAAGCTCGAGCGCGGTTCCGTCAGGACGTACTCCGACCACCGCATCGCCATGTCGTTCCACATCCTCTCAAGGGCAGCCGGCATCGATGTGGCCATCGACGACCCCGGGTGCGTGGACATTTCGTTCCCGGGCTTCTTCGAGCTGATGGAGACACTGGCATGAAGCACGTGGTCGTGACCATCGACGGACCGGCGGGCACCGGGAAATCCACCGTGGCACGGGAGGTGGCCAGGAGACTCGGGTACCTCTTCCTTGACACCGGGGCCCTGTACCGGGCAGCGGCCGTGGCCGTGGAAGACGCCCGGGGGGACATCGACGATGACGCGGGCGCAGCCGAGGTGGTGCGGCGCGCGAGCATCGAGATGACAGAGCAGGGGGTTTTCGTCAACGGCACGGATGTGACGGCGAGGATCCGCACGAACCGCATCAGCTCGCTGTCCTCGAGGATCGCCGCCCTCCCGTCCGTCCGCAAGGCCCTGCTGGGCCTGCAGCGCTCCTTCAGGGAAAAGAGCCCGCTGGTGGCGGAAGGACGGGACACCGGGTCGGTGGTGTTTCCCGATGCGGACCTGAAGTTCTACCTCGACGCCTCGCCGCAGGTGAGGGCCAGGCGCAGGTACGACGAGCTCGTCTCAAAGGGCTCGACGGTTTCTTTCGAGCAGGTGCTCAAGGAGATGGAAGAACGGGACGGGCGGGATGCGTCACGGGATACGGCGCCGCTCGTCGTCCCGCAACACGCAGTTGTGGTTGATACGACACACCTTGATTGCCAAGGAGTCACAGAAAAGATAGTGGAAACGATACGTTCTCGGCTAACCTATTAACAGACGATCCTTTTTGCCTGAAGCCTCTGACTCGGCCTGCTTCCTCATTTCGGATGCCATATGATCGAGCATCTCTTTCGAGAAGTTGATGATGTCCTTGTTGGTGAAACCATTGCTCACGAGCTCTTTGTACAAGGATCTCGCCAGGATCTTGGTGGCTCTATCCGTATCCATGTTCTTTAATATGATATCAAGATTCCCTTTTCTGCTCATATTGCACCCTTTCTTAACACTCCGTTAACAAATGCATCTATCATGCCAAAGAAGGGTTGCCTTATAGGTTTAATTATTTCAATATGTTATAGGGATTCACATCGGGCCCCCGCTCTATACATGTGTAGAATATGCAATAGGTAGAATCAATACCCCGCTGGGAAATTTTTTTGTGCTGCCGGGGTGTTAGCCGGCAGCAGCGGGTGCCTCAGGGGGTCGGCGCGGGTCTTGACGGGCATCCCGGGCCGTCGGGCGGCCGGCTCCCCGTGCCCGGGAAAGGGCGCGTGAACCACACAGCGGAGGGTCGAGCGATATCACCACATCATGGTGGCTTTTCGGAAACAGCCCCAGGACTCCCCTATATAATGGATATCATTCCTTTCCCGCCGCAGGTCCTCTTCTCCTGCGCCGCCCCCTCCACCGGGGCCGCTTCTTGTTCCAGGGTCCCGACGAGGAGGGATGCTCGTCCCTGAACAGCCGGCCGAAGGGGTCGGGGATGTCGAGCACCTCCCCCTTGTACAGCAGGGGGAAGATCATGGAGGCGTCCTTGTAGTGCGTCCTCTTCTTGAGCGACCACCTCATCCTCGAGGTCTTCATGGCAATGAACATGCGCTCGACGATGGAGAGGGTCTGCACGATGCCCGCCCTCATAGCCTTGGGGACGGTGATCACCATGCCGGAGGCCTGTATCTCGTCGTGGAGTATGTCGTGCACGTCCCTGCCCTCCCGCATGCCTTCACCCAGGACGCCAGCGGCCCAGGGCCAGAACAGCAGGGTGAGCACGGTCTCCGGGGCAAAGGGCTTGCCCGACTGCGCATGGGCGTCCACGAGGTCGAGGTTTCTGCGAAGGCCTTCCCAGGCCCCGGGCACGTCCTGCAGAACCTGCCCTATCTTCCCGAAGAGGGAGGCGAGGACGCCATAGGTGTGCAGCGCCTCGAACACAGGCCCGAGGTAGCCCGACAGCAGGTCCTTGTTCAGCTCCTCGAAGAGCCGCGCTCCCGAGCACGAGCACAGGAGGCCCCGGTCCTGCACGATGGCACGGGCCGTCTCCTCTTCAACGGAGAAGCCCAGGCGGGATGCATGCCTGAGCACCCGCCACATCCTCACCGGGTCTTCCACATACCGCTCGTGGGGGTTGCCGATGACGCAGACCCGCCTGGCCGCTATGTCTTCGAGCCCGCCGACGTAGTCGATAATGGAGAAGTCCGCGATGTCGTAGAAGAGCGCGTTGATGGTGAGGTCTCTCCGGAAGGCGTCCTCCCGGGGGGTGCCGAAGGAGTTGTTGTGGTCCGCATGGGCGTGCCTCGCGTGGAGGTCCTCTTCACGGCCCTGCTCCTCAGCGGGCTCCTGCTCGGGTGAAGCCGGCATCTGAGGTTCCTGCTCGAGGACCGCCTCGGGCTCTTTTCTGAAGGTGGCAACCTCGATGACCTTGCCCCCCTTGAACCTGATGTGGGCGAGCCGGAACCGCCTGCCGATGAGCAGGCAGTTGGAGAAGAGCTTCTTGACCTGTCCCGGATGCGCGTCGGTCACCACGTCGAAGTCCTTGGGCTTCCTGCCCACGAGGAGGTCCCTCACGGCGCCGCCCACCAGGTATGCCTTGAACCCGTTGCGGTAGAGCCGGTAGAGGACCTTCAAGGCATCCGGATCGATGTCCCTGCGGGAGATGCTGTGCTCAGCCCTGGTGAGCACGACGGGCTCACTGCCCTCCGTCTGGCGTTGTGCTGCTGTCTTCGTCTTGTTCATCTTTGGCTATCCTGTAGGATTCTTCTGTCCAGTGGATGAGGTCTAACCCCTTGCAGGCGCGGGAACAGAAGGGCCTGTACGGGTTTTTCTCGAAAGGGGCCATCCTGCCGCATGAAGGGCAGGGGATTATTCTTGTTTTCTTTGGTTCCATGGCTCTCACACTCTCGGATGAGAAAGCTCCTGTGTCAAGTATTCATTGCGGACATCACTCATTGAACGGGTCGGGTCCCCGTATGGTACCCCTGTGGGGGGACATGACTTTCTGATGCCCACGATGGGTATATAGCACACTCTGAATAATGTCAATTCAAGGCGATACCCACGCTGTGAAATATTCGCAATTTTTGCTTCTGAAAAATTTCTATTGACTAAAGCAGAAAAACAATGGTTTGAAAATACCAAACACCACAGAGGAAGATACAGAGATGCAGAAAAAAGTCAGACGGAAGAGGCAGATTCTTCGGAATAAAACCATCATACTCAGATCCGCCCGCGAGTTATTCCACAAGAAAGGCTTCTACGGCACCACCATGGAAGACATAGCCGAGCACTCCGGGTTTGACCGTCGCACCATCTACAACCATTTCAAGAACAGGGAGGATATCTTCGCGGCCCTGATCTCCGGCATCCTGGGCGACATCTCCTCCGTGTTCAACGAGATCTCGGAAGAAAAGTCTTCCCCCCTGGACAAGCTGAGGAAGCTCGTTCTGCAGCTCCTGGATCTCTACATCGAACACTCGCAGCTCCTGAACATCTTCATGTCGGAATACGAGACCAACGAGATCAAGAAGAAACGGCACATTTCTGCATACACCCTCAAGAACATCCACGACTACAAAGAGATCGAATCCCGCCTCGTGGACATGATCCGCCAGGCTCAGGAAGAGGACCTCATCGTGGACCTCCACCCCTACATCCTGGCCGGCGTGCTCAACGAGCTCATCCTCAGGAGCGTGATCGTGCTCCACAACCACAAGGGCGCCATCAGGAAGAAGGACCTCATCCAGGACATCTTCGACCTCCTGGCCAAGAACGTGGTGAAGGCGCCCCAGCAGGACAAGGCGGCCACGAGCTGATCCCTGGTTTTTCCCCCGAACGGACAAAGGGCCGGGTGAGTCGTCACCCGGCCCTTTATTAGTATCTGGCTTTTTTCAGAGCGGCCCTGATCTTACATCATGCCGCCCATGTCCGGCGGCATGCCGCCGCCCGGCATTCCGCCCGCGGGCTTCTCCTCGGGGATCTCGGCCACCATGACCTCGGTGGTGAGCAGCAGGCCTGCAACGGAGGCCGCATTCTGCAGGGCCGACCTGGTCACCTTGGTGGGGTCGATGATGCCTGCCTTGAGCATGTCCTCGTACTCTTCCTTGTCGGCATTGAATCCATCGTTGCCCTTGAGGCTCTTGACCTTCTCCACCACGATGCCGCCCTCGAGGCCGGCGTTCACCGCGATCTGGCGGATGGGCTCCTCGAGCGCCTTCTGGATGATCTTCACGCCGAAGATCTGATCGCCGTCGACCTTGAGGTCGTCGAGCTTCTTCACGCAGCGGAGCAGCGCCACGCCCCCGCCTGCCAGGAAGCCTTCCTCAACCGCTGCGCGGGTCGCATGGAGCGCGTCCTCGACGCGGGCCTTCTTCTCCTTCATCTCGGGCTCGGTGGCAGCACCCACCTTGATGACAGCCACGCCGCCGGCGAGCTTGGCGAGCCTTTCCTGGAGCTTCTCCCGGTCGTAGTCAGACGTGGACTCCTCGATCTGGGCCTTGATCTGGGCGATCCTGCCCTGGATGGCGGTGCTGGAGCCGGCGCCCTCGACGATGGTGGTGTTGTCCTTGTCGATGATGACCCGCTTGGCGTTGCCGAGGTCGACCACGGTGACCGAGTCGAGCTTCCTGCCGAGGTCCTCGGAGATGACCTGGCCGCCGGTGAGGATGGCGATATCCTCGAGCATTGCCTTGCGCCGGTCGCCGAAGCCGGGGGCCTTCACGGCCGCGCACTTGAGGGTGCCCCTGAGCTTGTTCACCACGAGGGTTGCCAGCGCCTCACCCTCGACGTCCTCGGAGATGATGACGAGCGCCCTGCCCTCTTTGGCGATCTGCTCGAGCACGGGGATGATGTCCCTCATGTTGGAGATCTTCTTGTCGTAGATGAGGAGGTACGGATCTTCCATGACCGCCTCCATCCTCTCCGCGTCGGTGACGAAGTAGGGGGAGAGGTAGCCGCGGTCGAACTGCATGCCTTCCACCAGCTCGAGCGTTGTCTCCATGCCCTTCGCCTCTTCCACGGTGATGACGCCTTCCTTGCCGACCTTGTCCATGGCGTCTGCGATCATCTCGCCCACCTCGGAGTCGCCGTTGGCGGAGATGGTGCCCACCTGCTGGATCTCCTTCTTGTCCTCAACGCTCTTGCTCATCTTCTTGAGCTCTTCGACGACCTTGACCGTGGCCTTGTCGATGCCGCGCTTGAGGTCCATGGCGTTCATGCCGCCGGCCAGATACTTCAGGCCCTCGCGGTAGATGGCCTGGGCCAGGACCGTGGCCGTCGTGGTGCCGTCGCCCGCCACGTCGGACGTCTTCGAAGCGACCTCTTTGACCATCTGCGCACCCATGTTCTCGAACTTGTCCTTGAGCTCGATCTCCTTTGCCACGGTGACGCCGTCCTTGGTTACGGTCGGCGCGCCGAACATCTTATCAAGAATGGCGTTCCTTCCCTTGGGACCCAGCGTGGCCTTCACCGCGTTGGCCAGCTTGTCCACACCACTGAGCACTCTCGCCCGTGCATCCTGACTGTAAATGATTTCTTTTCCGGCCATGTCTTCCTCCTAAATTATTCGATAATCCCGAGAATGTCGTCTTCTCTCATGATGAGCAGCTCTTCGCCTTCGACCTTGACCTCAGTGCCAGCATACTTGGAAAAGAGCACCTTGTTGCCCTTCTTGACATCGAGGGGGACAATCTTGCCGTCCTCGGTCTTCTTCCCGCCGCCGACGGCTATCACCTGCCCCATCTGGGGTTTCTCCTTCGCCGTATCAGGGATGATGATGCCACCCTTGGTCTTCTCTTCCTCTTCGATCCTCTTGACCAGTACACGATCCTGCAATGGTCTGATTTTCATCATTTCCTCCTTTACCGAAGTTTGTTAGCACTCAACATGAATGAGTGCTAACACGGATATCACATCCAAAGAAAATTTCAACCTCAATGTGCTTTTTTGGCTATTCGTCCTCCAATGTTATTCATGATAAACCCTCGCACTCCCTTTCATAGCTAATTATTCTTCGCATATCCTTTTCCTTCCTCACGCTTTCTCCTGCAGGTGCCGTTCACGTCCCCGGGAATAACAGCCATGTGTAACCACTGGCATTCATGAGCATTGTTCGGGAAGGCTGCCGCTGATCCCGATCCAGGGACCATGGGAATACACGGACATGAACCGGCCTTGAGATGGAGGCACGGCGCAGCCCGCGCCGTACGACCCGCTTCTCCCCGCTTTGACCGCGCATCCCATGAACCTCGCATCCGCGAACATCCGCTGGAAGGACCTGGCCAGGTTGTGATATGGGGGTAGTCATCTATTATAAATGTGAATTGAAGTTTTTTCATTCAGGGGGATCGAACAGTGAGCTATCTCGGCATCGACATAGGGAGCTCTTACCTCAAGGTCTGGCACGAAGGCGAACGGGGCAACCGGATTGAATCCGCGTGCTTCCACCACCGGGGGTCCCCCCGGGAAGCCCTGATACGATACCTCTCATCCTCCCCCCTCCCCGACGCACTCTGCTACACGGGCAGCCTCCAGGGCATGACCCTGACCACATGGCACGAAGACGGCCTGCTGGGGGAGATCCACTACCTCAGGGAGATCTACCCCATGAGGAAGCTGCTCATCCTTGGAGCGGAAAAGATCGAGCTCGTGCATTTCGACGATGCGGGCAGGATCCTTTCGTTCCTGACGAACCCGGCCTGCGCGGCAGGGACGGGCTCATTCCTCGACGAGCAGATGGGCAGGCTGGGCCTGAGTTTTTCGGACCTCAAGCGCATCCCGATCAATGAGGGCGCACCCATGGTGGCCACCCGGTGCGCCGTGTTCGCCAAGACCGACCTCATCCACCTGCAGCAGGAGGGCTACTCGGCCGAGGACCTGTACAACGGCCTCTGCAAAGGTCTGGTGATGACGGGCCTCAAGAGCGTGTTCGGCGGCAGTATACCGGACGGAAGCGGCGTGCTCCTCACCGGCGGCCTGCTGGCAAACCCCCACATCCGCCACTATCTGAAGGCGGTCCTGCCCAAGGCAACCGTGGCAGACGATCCCATCTTCTCACGGGCGCGGGGCATGTGCCGCAGGGCACGGCTGGGAAATCATTCCCTGGACGGGTTCATGAGCAGCCTGAAGCGGCAGGACCCGGTCTTGCGCGGGGGAAGCGGGCCGGCCCCGCTCGGTCTGAAGAAGAGCTCGTTCCCGTCTTATTCCATGAAGCGCACCCTCGACGGGGAGGGAAACGAGGTCTGGCACGACATCGGGCACGGGGAGGAGCTCGACGCCTATCTGGGCGTGGACGTGGGCTCCACCTCGACAAAGGCCGTGCTCGTGGACGGCAGGACCGGCTCCATCCGGCTGGACATCTACACCAAGACCTCCGGGAACCCCATCGAGGCCACCCGAAGGATCTTCAGGAGCATCACGGAGCTCAAAGCCCGCTTAAATTTCAGGGAAAACATCAGGGGGTGCTGCACCACCGGTTCCGGCAGGAAGCTCATCGGCGTCATCATCGGGGCAGACCTCGTCATCAACGAGATCTCGGCCCACGCAAAGGGCGCGCAGTCCCTCGACCCTTCCGTAGAGACCATCTTCGAGATCGGGGGGCAGGACGCCAAGTTCATCCGCCTGGATCAGGGCAGGATCGTGGACGTGAACATGAACTACGTCTGCGCGGCCGGGACGGGCTCCTTCATCGAAGAGCAGGCGGGCACCCTGGGCATGAGCCTCGACGACATGGGCGAGGCGGTCATGGGCGTTTCCCCCCTGCCCAACTCCGACCGCTGCACCGTGTTCATGAACCAGGAGATCACCCGGCAGCTCGCGGCGGGCTTCCCCAAGGAGGCCATCATGGCAGGGGTGCTCCATGCCGTGTTCAAGAATTACCTGGGCCGCGTGGTGGGAAACCGCGCCTACTCGTCGGAGACCATCGTGTTCCAGGGCGCCACCGCCCGGAACAAGGGGCTCGTGGCGGCACTCGAGGGGATCACCGGCGCGGAGGTGAAGGTCTCGCCCTTCTGCCACGTCATGGGCGCATACGGAGCAGCCCTGCTCGTCCGGGAACGGGGCATCGCCTCGTCATCCTTCAGGGGCTTCACGATCCCGCAGGTCCGGATGGGCGAGTCCGTGTGCAAAAGGTGCGAAAACTCCTGCAGGATAACGACCGTCAAGGACGGCACCCGGACCGTGAGCTGGGGGTACCTCTGCGGCAGGGAGCAGGGGGAGAAAGGCAAGGCCCGCAGGGAAAACCCGGCCATGCGGCTCCGGCATGAGCTTCTCCAGGGCTACCGTGCGGGCAGGCGGAAAGAGGGCCGCACCCTGCACGTCCCTGCCCTGGCCCTCTACGACGAGTTCCTCCCCCTGCTGGGGGAGATCTCCCGGGAGCTCGGCGTGCCCATCGAGGTGTCGACCCCCTCCCGGGAAGAGCTTCAGCGGGAGCTGGCGACCCTCGGCTCCGGCGATTTCTGCTACCCCATCAAGGTGGCCATGGCGAGCGCGGGCGTTCTCCTGCGCACCTGCGGCGACGACCCCGTCCTCATGCCCTTCCTTATCCAGGACCACAAGGATGAGGCGATCCTGCCCAGGAGCCTGTACTGCCCCTTCGTCACCTCAACGCCGAGCCTGTTTCTGCACGGGCCCCACGGCGGCAGGGTGTTCGCACCGGTGCTCGACCTGAACGAGAAGCCCTCCCGCCTGGCCCGCCGGCTCCTGGGAACCTTCGAAGAGGCGGGCTTCACCGGCCTCTCCCGGCCGAAGGCCGTGCGGGCCGTCCGCTCGGGGCTCGAGCACCTGGCCCGGTACCGCCAGGCCCTCACGGACCGGGGAGCGGCCCTGCTCGAGGACCTTCCGGCAGACCGGCCGGTCATCGTGCTCTTCGGAAGACCCTACAACCTCTACCACAAGATCCTGAACCTGGGCATCCCCGAGCTGGTCGAATCCCTGGGATACACGGTCGTCCCCATGGACATCATCCCGGACGAGGCGGACAACACGGACGTCATCGCGCAGTTCCCCGACCTGTACTGGCTCTTCGGGCAGAAGATCCTGCGCAAGGCCCTCACCATCAGGAACAGGCCCAACCTGTTCCCGCTCGTGCTCTCGAACTTCTCCTGCGGGCCCGACTCGTTCATCCTGAGCTATTTCGAGGAGATCTCCCGCAGCAAGCCCTACCTCATCCTCGAGTTGGACGAGCACGGGTCCGCCACCGGGTACGGGACCAGGATCGAGGCATTCTGCGACATGATCGAGCAGTACCGTGCCGGGAAACAGGAGACCGAGGCCAGGCCGTCCAGCCGTGTCCGCCACCGGCTCGAAGACCTCAAGGGGAGCCGGCTCTGGATCCCCCAGATCCACCCCTACACACCCCAGCTGTGGTCCGCGGTTCTGAACCGCTACGGGTTCGCCGCCTCCCCCACCGGGGAAGAGACCCCTTCCGACTGCATCTTGGGACGGTCCTACTGCCGGGGCAGCGAATGCCTCCCGGCCGCGGTGACCATCGGCAGGTTCCTCACCCGCCTTTCGGAGAAAAGCGATGAGGACGGCAGCGACATCCTCATCATGCCCAGGGCGGAGGGGCCGTGCAGGTTCGGCCAGTACGCCACCATGCAGTCCCGCATCCTCGAGCGGACAGGGCACGCTTCGTCCATGATCCTCTCCCCCACCTCCGAAAACGGGTACTCCTTTCTCTCCCCCCGCATGGAGCTCGAAGTCTGGAGCGCACTCTGCCTGGGCGACCTGTTCTACAAGCTCAGGTGCCGCACTCTGCCGTACCACCCGCGGCCGGACCAGGCGGCAGGCCTCATCGACGAGGTGGTGGAGGAGGTCTGCCGGCTAGTGCTCACGGGCCATTCCTGGGAAAACACGGTCCGGGGCCTGGTCATGGAGCTTGACAGGACCATGGACCACAGGCGGCCGAGGAAACCCCTGGTGGGCGTGGTGGGGGAGATCTTCGTGCGGCTGAACACCTTCTCGAACGGCCACCTCATCGATGCCATCGAGGAGGCCGGGGGAGAGGCGTGGCTGGCGCCCATGTCGGAATGGATCCACTACGTCTGGACCGCTGTCACGCGCAAAAGCGGCCCCGTGAACGCCCTGGGGGTCACCCTGAAGAGGACCTACCTGCACTGGGTGGAGCGCAGGATCCACGCGCTGTTCTCCCCGCTGCTGGACGACCGCGGGGAGCCCCCCATCTCCGAGGTTATCAGGAAGGGGCGGATGTTCATCCCCGTGGAGTTTGAAGGAGAGGCCATCCTCACCATCGGCAGGGCCAGGATATTCGCGGACCAGGGGGCCTCTCTCATCGTCAACTGCTCACCCTTCGGCTGCATGCCCGGCAGGATCACCTCCTACCTGTTCCAGATGCACCCCGGGCTGTTCAAGGTGCCGGTGGTCAACCTCTTCTTCGACGGCATCGGGGACGTTTCCTCGCAGGTGGCCATGTACCTGAAGTCCATCACCCAGGCAGGGGCGCCGACCTTCCGCTTTCCCCGGGGGAAAGGGGCTCTGAGCGGCACGACCGCTTATGAAGGAAGGTCAGGGCCCGGGGAGGCGCTTGCTCCGGGTGAGCGCAACCCTGTCTGAGCGCCGGGGAGGAGCGCATCGGGCGGCACGAAGGGAGCGGGCACCAGCCGTGAGCGCATGTCTGTCCCCCCCCCTGGCAATCGGGATTATTTCCTCGGATTTTCTGCCTTTACCCTCGTCAGCTTGCCCTTGACCGGGAAAGGCCTTTGGCCTATAGTTCTCCCAGTGAGTACGAGCTCCCGGAAGGGAGCGGTAATCCAGCATCCCTCTCACGCACAGGCCAGGGACAGCGCGAATATGGACAAAGTCGCTTCCATGATTTTCAGCGGAAAAAAGGGCGAACTCAATGACTCCATGAGCCTCATGGAGCAGGAGGAGGCACGGCGGCGCCTCCTCGAGCTCATGGCCGTCGAGACGTCCATCCTCGATGCCATCCCGCAGGCGGTGGTGGGCCTCCACAACCGCAAGATCATCTTCGCGAACAGGGCCATCAAGGGGACCTTCGGGTGGAGCAGGGAAGAGCTCATCGGCAAGAACGTCTCGATCTTCTACCGCAGCGAGCAGGAGTCGAAGGAGATCGCCCGGTACTTCTACTCCACCCTCAGGCGCCAGCGCACCTTCGTGAACGAGTTCTACTGCCGCAGGAAGGACGGCAAGGACATCCTCTGCCGGATGCGGGCCGCGCGCATCGGGGACAAGCTGGTGGAAAAGCGGATCGTGATCACCTACGAGGACATCACGAAGCAGAGGCTGGCGGAGGAGGAGATCGAACGCTCGCACGAGCAGCTCCGCAACCTGACGGCCTATCTCCGCTCGGTCCATGAAAAGGAGAGCTCCCGCATCGCGCGGGAGATCCACGACGAGCTCGGCCAGTCGCTCACCGCCCTCCAGATGGATGTCTCCTGGCTCGGGAGCCAGCTTCCGGCCAGAATGAAGCATCTCATCGAAAAGACGCACCGCATGGAGCAACTCGTGAACGGCACCATCGACAGCGTGCACCGGATCATCACGGAGCTCAGGCCCATCCTCCTGGACGACCTCGGCCTCCCCGCGGCCATCGAGTGGCAGGCCCAGGAGTTCCAGAACCGATCCGGCATCAGGTGCGACGTGCACGTGAGCTGCCGGGAGTGCTCCATCGACAAGGACATGGCAACCGCCCTCTTCCGTGTCTTCCAGGAGACTCTCACCAACGTGGCGCGGCATTCCGGCGCCACGTTGGTGAGGGTCCGCCTCACCCACGGGGAGGAGGGGGTGCGCCTCGAGGTCACGGACAACGGAAAAGGGATTACCCGCAGGCAGATGGAGGATCCCAGGTCGTTCGGGATCATCGGCATGCGCGAGCGGGTGAGCATCTTGGGCGGCAGCATCAGGATTACGGGAAAGCGCAACCGGGGAACGGCGGTGAGCGTCGTCATTCCCATCCCCCAGGGGGGTAGAGATGATACGGATACTCGTGGCTGATGATCATACCGTGGTGCGGGAAGGGGTGAAGCAGATCCTTGCCGGCCTGGACGACATGGTGGTGGAAGACGAGGCCGAGAACGGGCAGGAGACGCTGGAAAAGGTGCTCAAGGGGCACTGCGACTTGGTCCTGCTCGACATCTCCATGCCCGGCAGGAGCGGGCTCGAGATCCTCGAGGACATCCTGAACCTGAAGCCGAAGCTCCCTGTGCTCATCCTGAGCATGCACCCGGAGGAACAGTATGCCGTCAGGGCGCTCAGAGCCGGCGCATCGGGCTACCTCACCAAGGCCAGCGCCGCCCATGAGCTCATCGGCGCCATCAGGAAGGTATCCCGGGGAGGGAAATACGTGACCGCTTCCCTTGCGGAAAAGCTGGCCATCGAGCTGGACAGCAAGGCGGACAAGAAGCTCCACGAGAAGCTCTCGAACCGGGAGTTCCAGGTCATGATGATGCTGGCGTCGGGGAAATCGGTGAGCGAGATCGCCTCGGAGCTGTTCTTGAGCGTCAAGACCGTCAGCACCTACCGGATCCGCATCATGGTCAAAATGGGCATGAAGAAAAACGCCGAGCTGACGTTCTATGCCATGAACAACGGCCTCCTCAACTCCTGACCCATCCCTGAGGCTTTCCCCCGCTAAAAAAAAGAATACCGGCCTGCGCCCGCCGCAGGCCTCCTTTGTCAGAGAAAACCCGTCATCAGTACACTGTGTTTCTGACAGATGAATACCGTCATGCATCCAATGCATGTGGACAGAAAAAAAAGGTCTTGCCTGATATCCTGCCCTTTCAGGCCATGGTAATCACATATCCAATTCAATCCCGTGGAGACCTGTACGCTGCTGAAAAGAGATTGAAAAGGGGGTAGTTCCATGAGCGAAAGCGGCATTCTGTCGGAATCGGGGGAACGGGCCAGGAGGAGAGCAGAGGGCTCCGGTGCGTTCTTCTCCATGGATTTCGGGTCGCTTCTGCAGGAGGATACGAAGGCCATCATCAGGAAGGCCCTCAAGGAAAACCGGGGCTGCCTCATGGAGCACGAGTGCAAGGAGATCCTCGAGGCCATCGGCATCAAGACCACGGGCGGCCTCGTCGCCGAGTCGGCCGCACGGGCGGTCGAGATCAGCAGGCTCATCGGCTACCCGGTCGCCATGAAGATCGTCTCCCCAGAGGTGACCCACAAAACGGACGGGGGCGGCGTCAAACTGGACATACGGAACGACCGGGCCGTGCGGAAGGCCTTCCGTGAGATCACGGATGCGTTCAGGCACTGCAAGGTGCTGGGCGTCTCGGTCCAGAAGATGGCGGAGCCGGGCATCGAGGCCATCGTCGGGGTCACCCGCGACCCCAGCTTCGGCCCCGTGCTCATGTTCGGCCTGGGCGGCATCTTCGTGGAGGTGCTCAAGGACGTCACCTTCCGGGTGCTTCCCATCACCGGGGACGACGCGGCCGAGATGATCGAGGAAATCAAAGGCAGCAAGCTGCTGAAGGGATACCGCGGCCGCACCGCGGACATCGAAGAGCTCAAGGGCCTCCTGCTCAAGATCTCCCGGCTGGTGACAGAGCATCCGGAGATCAGGGAGCTCGACCTGAATCCCGTGTTCGTCTACCCCTCCGGGTGCGTGGCAGTGGATGCGCGGATCTTCGTGGAGGAAGCACAGGAACAGCCCTCCAGGAAAGCCGTCGCAGGCGGAAACCTCCGCACCCTCTTCTATCCTAAAAGCATCGCGGTGCTGGGCGCCTCGGACACTCCCGGGAAGCTCGGCTACAACGTGTTCAAGAACCTGCTGGACCATGGCTTCCACCTCAGGGGCAGGATCTTCCCCATCAACCGGAACAAGGACCTCGTGCTCGGCGTAAAGGCCTACAAGTCGGTCCTCGACATTCAGGAGGATGTTGACGCGGCCATCATCATCGTGCCGGCCGAGACCGTGCCCCTCGCCATCGAGGAATGCTGCGCCAAGGGGATCAAGTACCTGGTGGTGGAGACGGCCGGCTTTGCGGAGATCGGCGATTCGGGCAGGGAGGCGCAGGCCCGCATCAGGGAGATCGCGCAGAAGAAGGGGTGCAGGATCCTCGGCCCCAACTGCTCGGGCATCATCAACACCCACCACGACATGGTCCAGTCCATCGGCCTGCTCGACACCCTGGGCAAGGGCAACGTGGGTCTCATCGCCCAGGCGGGCGTGTATGCCGCGGGCATCCTCGCAGGGCTGAGGAACGTGCTGGATTTCGGCATCGTGGCCACCATCGGGAACAAGATGGACATCAGCGAGACGGACATCCTCGAATACATGGGAGAAGACGAGTACATCGACGTCATCGCCATGTACATGGAGGACATCACCAGCGGCAAGCGCTTCATCGACGTGGCGAACCGGATCTCCCACAGGAAACCCATCATCGTGCTCAAGACCGGACGCACCGAGGCGGGCAAGCAGGCCGTATCCTCCCACACGGCGTCGCTGGCGGGGAACGACGAGATCAACAACGCCGCCTTCCGGCAGTGCGGCATCATCAGGGCCAGGGACAACGAGCACCTCTTCGCCCTCATGCGGGGCTTCTCCAAGCAGCCGCTCCCCAAGGGGCCGGGGGTTCTGATCATCACCTACACGGGCTCCCTGGGGGTCGCGGCCACGGACATGCTCTACCTGAACGGCCTGCGGCTCAGCACGCTCGAGCCGCACCTGAAGGACCGGCTCGCCACCTACCTGCCCGGCTACCTGAACCTCCAGAACCCGGTGGACTGCTCCTTCACCATGACGCCGGAGCAGCTCAAGAACATCATCGAGATCGGCACGGTGAGCAGCGATGTGCACAGCATCATCGTCATCATCCAGGGCGAGAAGCTCGCCTCCTTCGTGGACACCCTGAAGGGCATCGACTACAAGGGCAAGCCGGTGGTCTGCTGCGTTGCGTGCAAGGAATTCATGATCGCCGACGTCATCCGGATGGAGGGGGCGGGCATACCGGTCTACTCCACCTCCGAGATGGCGGCCGAGGTGCTGGGGGAGATGTACCGGGCTGGCCAGCGCCGCCGCAGGAAGATGCTCAAGATGCTCGACTCCAACCTTGCGGACAAGGGCATCACCATCGACGGCAAGCCCGTCAGGTTCCGCCTCCTGAGGGTGGAGGACATCGATCTGTGGACGGATTTCGTCAGGGACTGTTCGCAGGAATCCCTGTGGCTCCGGTTCCTCTCGCCCTTCAGCCCCACCCCGGAAAGGGCGAAGCGCTACTGCGACATCGATCCCGAAGAGGAATTCGCCATCGTGGCCGAGATGAACGAGGGGGGCCGCAGAAAGGTCATCGGGATCGCCCGCCTCGTCAAGATAACGATCAACAGCAACCACGAGGCGGAGTACGCCGTGATCGTCTCCGACCCCTGGCAGAAGAAGACGCTGGGCCACCAGCTCTCCGAGATGAGCATCGGGCTGGCGCGTCAGTGGGGGATCAGGAGCGTGCTCACCGAGACGGTCCGGGACAATCATGCCATGATCAAGATCCTAAAACGCTGCAATTTCAAGGTAGATAACAAATGCGGAAACATGTTTTCCCTGTCGCTCAGATTCTGAGCACGGGCCCCGGCATGGGAGACCGGGGCGTCCGATCCGTCCACGTACGGGTGTGTTGCCCATGAACAGGCGGCTCCTGGTAGAGCAGCCTTCAGGCATCACCAGGCCTTTACCCGTCTCCTGTTATGTCCCGTCCAGGGGAATGTATTTCCGTTCCGCCCTTTAACCGGTGGGGATCCCCCCAGGAGGGATTCCCTTTTCTTTTTTTTTAAGGACCGCCTCCCGGGAAGGATTACTTTCCCGACTGGTAGGGGTCCCAGTCGAACCCCCAGGTCTCGCTGTTCATGGGGATCTTGTAGCCCCTGCGCTCCTCGTAGGACGGGCACCGCCTGTTCCCGGACGCGGGGTTCATGGGCACAGGGAATTTCGGCGGCAGCAGGCCGTGCTTCTTCGCCTCCTCCTCCAGCCACGGCCGGTCGTCGGGGTGCGCGATGGAGATGAGCGCCGATGCCCGCTCGTAGCCGGAGAGCCCCCTGAGGTCGACCATGCCGTATTCCGTGCACACGTACTGCGCAAACTGGGCGGGCACGTCCACGGACGAGCCTTCCGGGAGGAAGGGCACGATGCGGGAGGTGCCGTGCTTGCTCCGGGAGGTCATGGCCGCGACTCCCCTGCCCCCCTTCGAGTGCCCGGCAAAGGCGGCGAATTGGAAGAAGCCGCCGGAGCCCGACACGGGCCGCTTCTCGTAGAACCCGCAGCACTGCTGGCCCAGGAGGTCCACGGCCACGCAGTTGTTGATGCCGATCATGTTGTCGATGCGGCTCAGGATGTTGAAGTTGTTCGTGTAGCTGATGTCGTAGACGGCAAGGTTGAGGTTGTGGTGGATGGTCTCGTAGTACCACTTCGCATCCACGGGAAAGGCGAAGGTGTAGACACTCTTGCCCCGGTCGAGGTTCTTGTAGGCGTTGGTCACCTGTCCGGACTCGATGAGGTTGATGAGGCCGTGGTTGAGCATCTCGGTGTGGATGCCCAGATCCCTGAACCCGGCCTCGGCCATGGCGCTCACGCATGCCGACGGCAGCGAGCCGATGCCCACCTGGATCACGTCCCGGTCCCGCATGATCTTCATGATGTGGCTCGCGATGGCCTTCTCCTCCGGCTTGGCCTTGATGGCCTGCTCGTCCATCTGCGGCCACTTGTACCGCTCGCAGTCCACCTCCACCCAGTAGTCGATCTCGTCGATGTTGATGGTGTTGAACCTGCCGCCCTCGGCCCAGGGATAGTCGGACCTCACCTCGAACACGATCTTCCTGGCGGTCTGCTTGAAGATGTTGCAGTTGTTCGTGCCGTAGGACATGTTGAAGAAGCCGTGGTTGTCGGGCGGCGTGGCCGCGTTGAACCACCAGTCCATGCCTCGGCCCTGGCGCGCGGCGTTCACGAACCGGTAGTGGTGCGCCCACATCCCGTACGCCCAGCCCCAGTGGGTCCAGTCCGTGGCGTTGTTCTTGTCCCGGGCCTTGCGGTTCCAGGGAAAGAAGAAGAACTCGTGGATGCAGTGGTACTGCTGCAGGGGGTCGATCTCCTGGAGCTCCGGATGGGGATAGAACATGGCATAGAGCCACAGCTCAATGTCCTTCAGCTCGCCCGGTCCGGGCCCCAGCCTCCTGGCCACGGCCTCGAGGCATACCGTGGAGTCTCCCCCCACGCTGCCCCCGTTGATCCAGTCACCAGATTTTACCATGTCCGCGATCTGCTGGGGCGTCCTCTTCTTGTTGCGTATCTTCTGCTGCACCGGCGTTGTCATGCATTTCCTCCGCGAAAAACGATGGGAGAGGTCTCTAACATATAGAGAGATCAATTAAAAGAATAAAATCAATTGATTGACGTATATATCAGGACAAACACGAGTGATTTTCGAGAGGAAAAAAATGAATCCGTTGCGGGGTTACACCGGCTGACCGGGCGCGCATCCGCATGAAAGGAAGCACCGGGCAGCCCGGTCGGCTTACAGGCTGCACGACGAGGAGGTCCTGCCCAAGAGCTCCATACGGACGCGGTCCCGCTCGCGGTCTATCTGCTCTGCGGTTGCACCGAGCTGCCGGAGGACGAACTCGGTCATGGTGAGCGCCACCTCGCCTTCCCCTGAGAAGACGGCGTCGGCCCCTGCCGAGCAGAACGTATCGATCTCCCCGAGGAACAGGGTGCGGGCGTATATGAGGATGTTCGGGTTCAGCTCGCGCGCCAGCCTTATCACCTCTGCGGCATTGTGCATACCGGCTGTGCTCAGAACGAGGGTGACGGCACCCTCCACCCCTGCTCCCTTGAGCGTGTCGAGGTGGGATGCGTCTCCGTACACGGCGGTTATGCCCGCCGACCTGAGGCTGCGCACGGTGGCGATGTTCATCTCGATGACCGTGGGCTCGACCTCGTTGTCCCGGAGGAGCCGTGCGACCGTCTGCCCCACCGGGCCGTAGCCGACCACGATCGCCCGGTACCGCGGCGCGTGGATGACCGCGTCCTGCTCATCCGGCACAGGCCCGTCCTTGAGTCCCCCCTGCATGAGCCTGTTCAGTCCGTTCCAGATGCGGGGGCTCCTCTTTACATGGGCTTCGAGGCGGTCCGTCAGCTTGTACAGCATGGGGTTGATGGCGATGGACACGATCGCGGCGGATATGACCGTGTTGATCGCATCCCCTGTCAGGATGCCCAGCTGCTTTCCGAGCGCCGCGAGGATGAAGGAGAATTCGCCGACCTGTGCCAGCGCCACGCCGACGGACAGGGCGATGCGCAGGGAGTACCTGAGAAAGAGCACGATAACTATGGCGGCAAGCGGTTTGCCGAAGAGGATGATGCCCAGCGTCGCGCACACAAGACCCGGGGATTCCAGGAGGTGGTGCGGGTCGAAGAGCATGCCGATGGACACGAAGAACAGGACTGAGAAGGCATCCCGCATGGGGAGCGCCTCTGTCGCGGCCCGGAGGCTGAATTCCGATTTGCCCACCACCATCCCCGCAAGGAACGCGCCCAGCGCCATGGACACGCCGAAGAGCTTGGCCGAGCCCACCGCGATGCCCAGGGCGATGACCAGGACGGCGAGCATGAACATCTCCCGCGAGTGCGTGGCCGCAACGCGCCCCAGGGTCCACGGGATGATGCGGTCGCCCACCCAGAAGGTGAACCCCACCAGCATGGCTATCTTCAGGGAGGACCATCCCAGATTCATGGCGAGGGTTCCCGGCCCTGTCTGTCCCGTGCCGGCGAAAACGGGCAGGAGGACAAGCACGAGCACGGTGAACAGGTCCTCCACGACCAGCCAGCCCACGGCGATGTGTCCGGTCGGGGTCTGGAGGGCGTTGTTATCCATGAGCACCCGGAGAAGCACCACCGTGCTCGCCACGGAGATGGACATGCCGAACACGAAGCCGGCAGACCAGCCCCATCCGAACTCGTGGGCAACGAGGCAGCCGAGCAGGGTTGCGATGAGGCTTTGGAACACGGCCCCCGGTATGGCGACACGGCGCACCTCGAGCAGTTCCTTGAAATGGAACTGAAGCCCGACGCCGAACATCAGGAGAATGACCCCGATCTCGGCAAGCTCGTTTGCCAGGTCATGGTTGGCGGTGAACCCGGGTGAGTACGGACCGACCATGAAGCCGGCCAGGAGGTAGCCCACGATGGGAGACAGCCCCAGGCGGAACATCACGTATCCGAAGATCAATGCCGCTGTCAGGCCGCCCGTCAATGTCAGTATCAGATCCAGGTTGTGCATGCCGTCACTTCACTGCGTGATATTTATACCGCCCTTTCCGGTGGATGCCAAGTCCGCGGACTTGAGCCAGCGGAAATATGGGGATTCATGCCGTTGATAATACATCCTGCAGGCTGTGGGCGCCAGCTAAAACTCACGGCCCGGGGATGGGCCTTCGCCAGGGCGGGCAAGGCTGCCTGTTCATGCAGGTTGTGATGTGTCCGGGTATGCGGTGGCGGGTAAAAATATCTGTGGGAGGGGAAGAACCGGACCGACCCAGCCTTCTCCTCCCACCGTGAAACACTACATGGCTTTGTTTATGGGTATAAGAGGTGCCTTAGTTTCAGCCTATGCTCTTTCTCCCGTTGATCAGGTCATCGACCACACCCGAGTCTGCCATGGTCGATACGTCTCCGAGATCCGTGAAGTCGTGGGCCGCGACCTTCCTGAGCACCCGGCGCATGATCTTGCCGGACCTGGTCTTGGGAAGACCGTCTGCCCACTGGATCAAATCCGGGGTGGCGATGGGACCGATCTCCTTGCGTACCAGGGCGATGAGGTCCTTCTTCAGGGCATCACTCTTTTCGACGCCGGTATTCAGGGTCACGTAGGCATAGATGCCCTGGCCCTTGATGTCGTGGGGGAATCCCACCACCGCCGACTCGGCCACTGACGGATGCAGGGTGAGGGCTGCCTCGATCTCGGCCGTACTCATCCTGTGGCCGGAGACATTGATGACGTCGTCCACCCTGCCGGTGATCCTGTAGTCGCCGTCCTCGTCGCGCTCGGCGCCGTCGCCCGAGAAGTAGTAGCCCGGGAACTGCGAGAAGTAGATTTCCTTGAACTGCTGCGGATCGCCCCACACGCCCCGCATCATCCCCGGCCAACACTTCTTGATGCAGAGCGAGCCTTTACCGGGACCGACGATTTCCTTGCCTTCCTCATCCATGAGGGCGGGAACCACACCGAAGAACGGCTTCATGGCCTTTGCGGGCTTGATATCGATCGCGCCGGGCAGCGGGAGGATCATATGTCCGCCGGTCTCGCTCTGCCACCAGGTATCTGCGATCGAGCACCTGCCGCCGCCCACCTTGTTGTAGAACCACCACCATGCCTCGGGGTTGAGCGGCTCGCCCACGGAGCCCAGGACCCTCAGCGACGAGAGGTCGTGCATCTCGACCCACTTGTCGCCTTCCTTCGCGATTGCGCGGATAGCGGTCGGTGCGGTGTAGAAGTTGTTGACGTTGTATTTTTCGACGATGGCCCAGAACCGGTCATAGGCCGGATAGCTGGGGACTCCCTCGAACACGATGCTCGTGTGCCCGTTGCACAGCGGGCCATAGACGACGTAGCTGTGGCCGGTCACCCACCCGATGTCGGCCGTGCACCAGTAGATGTCTTCATCGCGCACGTCGAATGCGAGCTGCTGCGTCATGGACGCAAAGAGGAGATACCCTGCCGTGGTATGGAGCACACCTTTGGGCTTTCCGGTTGAGCCTGAGGTGTAGAGGATGAACAGGGGATCTTCGGCGTCCATCTCCTCGGGCTCGCAGTGCATCGGGGCCTTGGCCATGAGATCTTCGTACCAGACATCGCGGCCTTCCTTCATGACCACCTCAGTACCGGTGCGCCTGACGACGATCATGGTCTTGACGGACGGGCAATTATCGGCTGCCTTGTCGGCGTTGGACTTCTGTGGAACCGCCTTGTTGCCGCGGAACGTCCCGTCGCAGGTGATGATCACCTTGGCGTCGCAGTCAATGATCCTGTCTCTGAAGGCCTCGGCGGAAAAGCCACCGAACACGACAGTGTGCAGGACCCCGATCCTGGTGCATGCCAGCATGGTGATGACCAGCTCCGGGATCATGGGAAGGTATATGGCTACCACATCACCTTTCTTCAGCCCCAGCTCCTTGAGGACGTTGGCGAACTTGTTGACCTCGCGGTACAGGTCCCAATAGGTATATACCTTCCAGTCGTTGGGATCATTGCCCTCGAAAATGATGGCTGCCTTGTTCTTCTTCGTTTCCAGGTGCCTGTCGACACAGTTGTAGCACGCGTTGAGCTTTCCGCCCTCGAACCACTTCACGTGCAGGTCATCGCCGAACGACCAGTCGGACACCTTGTTCTTGTCGAACGGCTTGAACCAGCTCAGCCTGGTCATGGCCTGCTTGGCCCAGAAGGCATCGGGATTCTCGATGGACTCCTTGTAGAGCTTGTCATACTCTGCCCTGCTCTTGATGTATGACTTCTCTCTCACCCTATCCGGAACGGGAAAAACCTTGTCATAAAAATCTTGATCATTTTTGTCAGCCATTATCTGTCTCCTTCGCCCTTTTTTTATAACCAAGCACGTACGTGTCGTAAAAAACCCGCTGTGCCCGCTCTTTCACCAGCATTCATAACTGCGCGCCCCGGGAGCGCTTCACCTGTCCCCTGCTAGCGGACGTAGGAAATGTAGGACAAAAAAACAGAGATGTATGCCCAATGAAGTCCGATATTCTTGCGAAATATTTTCTTACTTTCTATCGGTGTCCCACTTACAGGGGAGGCTCCCCGGGCTCTTTTTTATTGAAATCGGCCCCGGCTGGGGCGAGTCCCTCTTCCATCGTGGACGCTCCGCCGGCATCGGCCCCCGCGACCGCGAACCGGGCAAGCCCGGGATGACGGGCTCACGGATGGGCTCCCGCCTGTGCTCGGGGCGCCGGGCCGGCCTTCTGAGCGCGCCCCGGCGCCGTCCGCATGGCTGTAAGCCCCTTGCCGATAGCCCGTAAGGGAAAGATTCACGCCAATATAAGACGGCATTGGGCATACATGGGAAGTTTTCTGCCCTACAAGGGATACTGCGCACACAGTAAACAGGAGGTGAGCCATGTTCCAGAAATTCCTGGAAGCCTTGAAAAAGAAAGGGGAGTGCATGGGAGACAGCCTCATGGAAGAGATCCGCATGAGGTCAGGCACCTGGCACTACCTCGATGTTCCCGACGAGGTCCTCTCCGAGCGGATCTCCCAGGTGACCAGGATCGTGCACGCAAAGCTCGTGGCGTGGTTCAGCAGGAACGACCCGGAAAACACCCTGTTCGGCACCTTTTCCGGGCTCGGAGCCGACAGGTGCCAGGAAGGCATCCCCCTCGAGGAGGTGTCCCTGGTCATCATGCTCGTCAAGAGGGAGGTCTGGAAGATCATCAGGGAACAGGCGTGCGCAGGCGACGGGTTCTCCCTCGAGGAGCTGCTGGAGATCAGCTACTCGGTCGGCCTGTGCTTCGACAGGATCATCCAGGCGCTCATAGCCGGATACCAGAACGAGCTGGCGCTGAGCGCCGTCAAGGGACGTAAGAGAATTTCCTACACGGGAGCGGGAACAACCGTCGAGGGTCAGGACCTGGACAAGGCCTTGTGCCTCAACGCACCCGAAATGTGAGGGGGCTTCGGTGAATGTCCTGCGTCTCGATGTCAGGAGAAAGGAGCAGTCCATGAAGAGGATCCTCATGTACTACGACGGAAGCGAGTATGCGAAAGATGTGCTGGGCAAGGTCAAGAAGCACGTGAAGGCGTTCAGCGCCAGTGTAGACGTGGTATCCTCTCTCTCCCGGGGCGGCGAGTCGAACCACAAGAGGCTCACGGAGATCAAGAACGACCTCCTGTTCCTGAAGACTGCCCTGGAGCGGGACAAGATACCCTGCGAGACCCACATCTTCATGAGGGGCAACTACGCGGGCCACGACGTCATCAATTTCGCCCAGGAGCGCGGGGTGGACGAGATCATCATCGGCGCGGAGAAGAACACCCGGGTCGACAAGCTCATCCTCGGCTCGGTGGCGCAGTTCCTGATCCTGAACGCCGACTGCCCGGTGGTCATTGTCTGACAGGCAGACCCTGCTGCAGGGCACGCCCCTTTGCCTTGGAAGGCATCCGTGGGTGCCCTGCCCGGGAAACGCGCCACGCTCAAGCCCTGGCGCTCCCCCCTCTGCTCACAGGTAGCTGTGCAGCCCCGGAAGGTAGTTCACGCCGAAATAGGTGAACAGCACACTCGCCAGCCCTATGAGCGAAAGCACCGCCACCCTCTTCGTCACTCCGCCTTCCCTGACCTTTTCGTGGATCACTGCCCCGTAGACGAGCCAGGTGATGAGCGCCCAGGTCTCCTTGGGGTCCCATCCCCAATACCTCCCCCACGCCATCTGTGCCCACACCGAGCCGGTGAGGATGCCCACGGTGAAGAAGATGAACCCGATCATCACGCAGCGGTAGAACATGGTCCCTGAGGGGTTCTCCCCGGGCGTGGCGCCTGGGTCCCTGAGCAGGATGATCCCGAAGACCGACGCCACGAAGAAGGAGGCATAGCCCAGGAAGCAGGTGATGACGTGGATGGCGAGCCAGTTGCTCTTGAGAGCCGGGATGAGCGGGTGGATCTCGCTCTCAACGCCCGGGGAGAAGGACGCATACCCGAGCATCAGGGCCGCGGCCGGCATCACGTAGGCGAGGACCGTGTCCCTGGTCCCGCCTTTCATGCCGAGGAAGGTGACGAGAATGGTCGCCCAGGCAAAGAAGACCAGGGACTCGTAGAAGTTCGCCAGGGGCACGTGGCCGACGCCCAGGGCATAGGATTCGTACCACCTCAGGAGGATCCCTGCCGTATGGAGCCCGAACCCGCCCAGGGCAGCGAAGAAGGCCGGACGCGCAAGTCCCTTCTTCCCCATGATCTGGCCCACAAGGGACAGGGAGAACACCCCGAGGTAGACGAAGGTGACGATGCCGATGATGGTCCCGCTGTTCATGTCCTGCTCCCCTTCCCTTTTGCCTTCACCCTGCCGGTCGCTGCAGCGCCTTCCTGCCCGGACGTCCGCCCGGAAAGCCCGTCCTCCCTCCGTGGCCGCCCTCCCGCCCCGCCCGGCGGGGCAAGGAACATGAGCAGAAGGCTCACGAGGAAGAGTCCCCCGCCGACCGCCACCAGGGGGATGCCCGGATCGCGCCTCACCCCGATGCCCGTGACCGAGGACGCCTCAAGCTTGCCCAGCGAAAAGGTGTAGGGCCGGAACCCGGAAGGATCGAGCTCGGGCGCCCTCTCGAAGAGATCGGGCAGGTGGCCCTTGATGGCCTCGATCTCCTTGAACACCCACAGGTAGCGTTCCCCAGCCGGGCTCTGGATGAGGAGCTTCACGGCCGGGCCTGCGTGCATGAGGTCGTCCCATATCTTCACCACGCGGGCCTGGGTGCCTGCGGGCAGGAGCGGGACGACGTCCCCTTCCCGGGCATCGACCGCCACCGTCTTCTTCCCGTCCGACCACGTCAGGGCGGCCGAATGGGATTGCCGGAAGCTCTCCTGGTAGAAGCTCATCCCTTCGAAGCTGGCGGGGTGGTTGACCTTCAGCCGGGCCTGGCTCACGACCTGGGCGTTCTTCACGAACGAGAGGTCGGACACGTACTCCTTGGGCATGCCGTTCTCGTAGTACTCCGCGACGAAACGGTCGCACCTGACGGAGAACCCGAGGTCCAGGGAGGACCCCCTCCTGAGGTCCACCTGGGACACGGACCCTCCCTCCGGGATCTCCACGAAGCCGTCGACGCCCATGGAGCCCATGGCGTACCCGACGATGACCAGGAGGATGCTCCCGTGGAGGAGGAGCATGAGCACGTTCCTCCTCTTCAGCCTCACTCGGCGCCTCATGCACAGCACGATATTGACGATCAGGAGGAACCCTGCCGCCAGGAACCAGGCCGAATGGAATATGTCATAGGGGCTGAGCAGCGAAGGGATCCGGGAGGCCCATCCGTGCCCATGCTCCGCCAGCTCGTGCCCCTGGGGGAAGATGGTCCCCACCAGGCAGAGCAGCGTTATGAAGAAGAGGAGAACCACCGTGAGCTTCAATGAAGAGAGTGTTTTCAGCAAGCCGGCACCGCCTTTCCTGAATCTGTCCTGCAGCCTTGACCGAGGATGTGCACCGCCATGTCCCTCATCTGGCCGGGATGTCCATCCCGGCCCCCCAGCCCCTGCCTTCCGGCCCGCCCTGTTCCCTGCATGCAGGCACCCTTTCAGGGGATTCCTGTGGTGGTATCATACCTGCTCGGGCAATTCATCATCTTTTTACAGCACTCTCCTCTCGATACCTCCTCACGATGGCCCGTCCCTGCCCGTGGTTTTGTGATTCTTCCGCGTACCCCTGCGCATTTGTTTTGCATCCGGTACCGCTCTATGATTGTATAACAGGCACAGTATGCGCTGAACAGAGGTGCCGCCATGACCGAAGAGAAGACGAGCCGCGAGCTTCCGGACAGCAATCCCCCCGCAGAAGAGATCCGGGACATCCTCAGGCAGGCGAAGACCATCGCGGTGGTGGGCCTTTCGGCCAACCCCGGCCGGGACAGCAACCGGGTCTCGGCATACATGCAGGACCACGGCTACCGCATCGTCCCGGTGAACCCGGCCCTGCCCGAAGTCCTGGGGGAAAAATCCTACCCTGACCTCGCGTCGATCCCCTTTCCGGTGGACATCGTGGACATCTTCCGCAAGGTGGAAGCGATCCCCGGCATCGTGGACGAGGCTATTGCCATCGGTGCGCAGGTGGTATGGATGCAGTCGGGCCTGGCCCACAACGCATCCGCTGCAAAGGCCAGGGAAGCCGGTCTGCAGGTGGTCCAGTCCAAGTGCATCATGGTCGAGCACAGAAGGATGCCTGAGGGATAGCCCCCTGGCTACACCGGGCCCGCCGGTCACCGGTAGAAGAGAGAGGACCCTTCCGGGACGTTCCATCCGCATTCCCGGAGCATGGTCCGGCAGCCCTCCGCCGTCTCACCCCTGAAGCTACGCCCCGCCCATCGCCTCCCGGATCCTGCGGGCCAGCTCCGTCATGGAGAAGGGCTTCTGCAGGAAGTGCACCCCTGCCTCCAGCACGCCGTGGTGCACGATGACGTTCGAGGTGTATCCCGAGACGAAGAGCACCTTCGTGTCCGGCTTCACGGCCAGGAGCCTGTCCCGGAGCTCCCTGCCGCTCATGCAGGGCATGATGACGTCCGTGATCACGAGATCGAAGGGGGCATCGCCGCCCTCGCACAGCGAGAGCGCCTCGAGGGGGTTGCATGTTGCCTTCACGGTGTAGCCCATGGTCTCGAGCATGTCCGCCGTCATGTTCCGCACCAGCTCGTCGTCCTCCACGAGCAGGATCCGCCCCGCTCCCGCGACCGCATGGGGCTCGAGCCGCTCCCCCCTGTCCCCTTCACCGTCCTGGACCCTGGGGAGATAGATCCTGAACGTGGTGCCCTGGCCGGGCTCGCTGTACACGTTGATGAATCCCCCGTTCTGTTTGACGATCCCGTAGACCATGGCGAGCCCGAGCCCCGTGCCCCTCCCTGTTTCCTTGGTGGTGTAGAAGGGCTCGAAGATGTTCTCCAGGGTCTCCCTGTCCATGCCGACGCCGTTGTCGCTCACGGCGATCAGGACGTAGTGCCCGGGCCTGGAGTCGAGGTGCACCCGGCAATACTCCTCGTCCAGGGTGACGTTCACGGTTTCGATGGTCAGCTTGCCCCCGTCGTTCATGGCGTCCCTGGCGTTGACCGCGAGGTTGATGAGGATCTGCTCCATCTGGGAGGGGTCCACGCTGACTTTCCAGAGGCCCTCGCCCGGGAAGAACGTGAGCTCGATGTCCTCTCCGATGAGGCGGGCAAGGGTCTTCTGCCCGCCGATGATCAGGCCGTTCAGTTCCATGGGCCTCGGGGTGATGATCTGCTTGCGCGAGAACGCCAGGAGCTGGGCAGTGATGTCCCGGGAGCGGCTCGCTGCCCGCTCGATCTCCTGGATGTCGTGCTGGAGAGCCTCTTTGTCGTCGAGGCGCATCTTGATCAGTGTCACGTATCCCAGGATGACGCTGAGCATGTTGTTGAAGTCGTGGGCCACGCCCCCGGCGAGCCGCCCGATGGACTCCATCTTCTGCGCCTGGATGAGCTGGCTCTCCAGCCTGGCCTTCATCTCCTCGGCCTGCCTGCGCTCGGTGATGTCCCGGGCGGTCCCCACGAGGCCGATGGCCCTGCCGGTCTCGTCCCGGTTGAAGGCCGCCGTCACCTCCACGGATACCAGGCTGCCGTCCTTGCGCACAAGCTCCAGCTCAATGGGCCCCAACCCGTCCGTGTTCGTCTCCTCATCCCCGATCGCAAGGGCGACCGCCTTGCCCAGCATGGCCTCTGTCAGGGCATGGGACTCGGGCGTCATCTGCTCCGCCATGGGCCTTCCCTGCGTCTCCTCGGGGGTGTAGCCCGTGAGCCTGACAATGGACGGGCTCAGGTAGGTGAAGCGCATGTCGAAATCAATGGCCCAGATGGTGTCGTGCATGTTCCGCGCGATCATCCGGTAGCGCTTCTCGCTCTCCCTGAGGGCATCTTCCGCCTTTTTGCGGTCGGTGACATCGCGGGCCAGGATGCGGAAACCACAGGGCTTTCCCTCCTTGTCCCGCAGGAGCACGGAGTTCGCCTGATGGACCCGTATGGACCCGTCCTTGCGCACGATCTCGTAGTCCTGCATGAACTCCGGCCGGCCGGTGGTGTATATCCTGTTGTAGATCTCGTAGAGCCTCCGGGCCGACTCGGGGGTGGTGTACTGCCGGTAGTTCATCCCCACGAGCTCTTCGCGGGTGTAGCCCATGAGCCTGCAGGCGGCATCGTTGACAAAGGTGACCGTGCCTTTGAGGTCGTCCTCTAAATACCCCTCCTCCATGATGTCGAGGATGGACCGGTAGCGCTCCTCGCTCTCCCTGAGCGCCTCCTCCGCCCTGATCCTCTCCGAGGCGTCCCGGACGATCCCCTTGAAGCCCACGGGTTTGCCGTTCGCATCCCTGAGCAGGGAGACCGAAGACTCGACCGGGATGGCCGTCCCGTCCTTGCAGATGATCTGCCAGTCGAACCCCTTCAGGGGCTTGTTCTCGGAAAAGACCTGCCTGAACGTCCGGGAAAGCTTTTCGGCGTTCTCCTCATCGACGAGGTCCCTGTAATGCATCTCGAGGATCTCGTCGGCCGTGTACCCGAGATACCGGAGCACGGTGCTGTTGTAGAACCGCACCCGCCCGTCGAAGCCCACCTCGAAATACGCCTCCTCCATGCTGTCCAGGATGTTCCGGTAGCGCGCCTCGCTCTGGCTCAGGACTTCCCGGGACACCTCCTGCATGCCGGAAGCGCAGGCCTGCGCCCCGTTCCGGTTCTGCAGGCCTTCGAACAGCTCGTTGAGGGCCCGGGCCAGGTCGCCCGTCACGTCATCCGCATCGGAAGGCTCGATCCGCAGGGAATAATCCCCTGCAGCCGCCTTCCTGACCGCTTCCGCCAGGTGTCTTATCCGTTCCCTCTCCAACTTCGAGGCCACGTGATCACCGCCTCTTCCATCGGAGGGCCCGATCACGACAGGCCATGGGCCGGAGTGACACGAGATATCGTTCTTTGAGGCGGTTCAACCGTATGCGCATGTTCAGCTCCCTGGAGATACCCGCACGACAAGGGGTCCATGCCTTCACATAACATATTATGCATATTATCATGTTCTTTTCCTGCTTATCAAACCCTTTGTATGCCCGAGCACGCCAGCGCTTTGCCGGGGGGAGATCCGCTTTGTGAAGGCAATCACCGGATGTTGACAGGACAGGGTTGTGTCGAGTATTTTCAGGCAGGTTGGAAATGATCGTGAGGAGCGAATAAAGGAGCATGAGGTCAGAAGGGGCACTGACCCGTCGTGATTTTCTCAGAACCGGCGTGCTGGCTCTGGGCGGCAGCCTGTTTCCGCAGGCCCTCATGGGGTCTTTCTGCCCGAGGCTTCCCTACGAGAAGTCTTTGTCCCTGTACAACCTCCACACCGGAGAGAGTCTCAGGACCGTGTACTGGTCCGAGGGCCTGTACATCATGGACGCGCTGGCCGACATCAACCGGATCCTCCGGGACTTCCGCACCGGCGACGTCAAACCCATCGACACCGGCCTGCTCAATCTCCTCCACTCCCTTCGCGAGCTCGTGGGGTCCCGGAACGTTCTCCATGTCGTCTCCGGGTACCGGTCACCCGAGACGAACGCTCTCCTCAGGAGAAACGACGACGGCGTGGCCGGCAAGAGCCTTCACATGGAGGGGAAGGCCCTGGATTTCCGCCTGCCGGGATGCGCTGTAAAGTCCTTGTACAAGGCGGCGGTGCAGTTGCAGGGCGGGGGCGTGGGCTACTACCCGGGCCCCGGCTTCATCCATGTGGACATCGGGCGCGTGCGCTACTGGTAGGAAAGGGACCTTGCATATCCTGTTCAGACAACTGGTGATTCTGCTCCTCTGTGTGCTTGGCCTCCCTGCCCTGGCGCTCCGGGCCGAGGACGACCCGGTTACGGCAATGCTCAGGCAGACTCTCGAAGGCGTGAAGACGGAGACCGTGCTGAGCCTGGGCGCATGCCGGTATTCGTCGTGGCCTGTGCTTCCCGGGCTCTATGAGCGCCGCGGGTACCGCCCCGTCTGGACCTCTCCCGAAGCAGTCGACCAGCTCCTCGCTGCCATACGGGAATCCTACGAGGAAGGGCTCAACCCCCTGGACTACAACCTCGAGGAGATCCTCCAGACTCTCGAGGAACACCCCCTGGGCCAGACCGTTGACCCGGTCCGGGCAGCGGTCCTGGACCTGCTCCTCACGGACGCCTTCGTGCGGCTCGCGAGCAACACCATGTCCGGCAGGGAGGACCCCTCCGCACACCAGCCCGAATGGAGAATCGAGGATAGCGGCGGAGGCGAGGACCTTGTGGACTATTTCGAGAAGGCGCTTGCGCACCCCTCCATCACCCGGGTCGTGAGCTCCTGGAAGGTCCGCTATGTGTATTACGAACGGCTGAAGCAGGCCCTGGCCTCCTACCGCGCCATACGAGCAAGAGGCGGCTGGAGGCGGCTGCCCGAAGACAAACCCCTGGCCATGGGCAGCTCGGGCCCGAACGTTCTGGCGCTCCGGAAGCGCCTGGCGGCCGAATACCCCGGGCTCGGCCTGTCCCTGGACAACCCGCTCTACGACCAGGGGCTGAGCAAGGCGGTGCGCCATTTCCAGGCCCGGCACGGCCTCAGGCAGGACGGTGCGGCGGGCAGGGAAACCCTGGCGGCCATGAACGTCCCGGTGGGGGAGCGCATCGACCAGATCCGGATCAACCTGGAGCGGTGCCGGTGGGTGCTGAGGGACCTGGGCGACATCTTCGTCCTGGTGGACATCGCGGGCTTCAAGGTCTATGTCCAGGAGGGCAGCAGGACCGTGTGGTCAGGCAGGGCACAGGTGGGCCAGCCGTTCCGCAACACGCCGGTGCTGAGATCCGCGATCACCCACATCGAGTTCAATCCCACCTGGACCATACCGCCCACCGTGCGCGACGAGGACATCATCCCTGAAGTAAAGAAGGACCGGGGTTACCTGCAGAGGCACAACATAATGATTATTGACCGGGAAGGCATGGGCTTCGTCACCCACCCCAAGGACGTGAAGTGGTCGCTGTACCCCAACCCCAACGAGCCCTTCCCCTTCCGGCTCGTGCAGAGCCCCGGCGCAGACAACCCCCTGGGCCGCATCAAGATCATGTTCCCCAACACCCACCGGGTCTATCTGCACGACACGCCCAGCAAGTTCCTGTTCGACCGGGACGAGCGGACGTTCAGCTCGGGGTGCATCCGGGTGGAGAGGCCTTTCGAGCTGGCAGCACTGCTGTTCCCCTCCTTCACCGGGTGGAGCAGGAGCAAGCTCGAGCGCGCGGCAGGCAACGGCCTGACCTGGAGGCTCGACCTGCCGGTGCCGGTCCCCATCCTGGTGATGTATTCCACCGTGGTGGTGGACAGAATGGGCGTGCCCTTCTTCAGGAAAGACCTCTACAACCGCGACCCCGCCATCAGGGAGGAGCTCGGCCCCGACCCGGTCATCGATCCCCGCCTCCTGGCTTCCGGACCCGCCGCCAATGGTCGGCAGCAGCCTCAGGAGCCCCTTGCGGCAGGGGACGGGACGGCACCCTGAGAGGTCTCTTCGTACGGAAGAGAAAACGGGACCGACATCAGGGCCGATCCTGTGCACAGGTAGGGAAGCGGGGATTTGAACACGTTTACCTTCGAGTATTTATTGCGGTTTTCTGGACGTTTCTTGGCAATGTTACGGCACATACAATAAAAGGGATATACGAATTAAAATGTAAGGTCTAGGAGGTTGGATGGATTCATTTGATAAGGCGAAGATGTGGTCGGACCAAGAGAAGCGAACGGGAAAAAGTCTATAATTCGAGGTCTTCTTTCTTCTGATCGGATTCCTCTTTTGTGATCTCTCCCTTTTGGAATCAACGGGGTCAAAGGCCATTCGCCTTCAAACAGATCAGGCGATACGGGCTCGTGCATCCAGGGCCATGACGCCTTGCCCCCGATCGAACACCCGCACCGGGTTTACATCAAGCTCTACGATGTTAGGAAAGTCGGAGAGAAGCATCGATACGCGCACGACGAGATCGACGAAGGCGTCGATGTCTCCGGGGGCCTTGCCGCGAAGGCCCTGCAGCACCTTGTATGACTTGAGCCCCCTGACGCGCTCCAGAACGATCTCGGGCTGTGCAGGACACAGGGCATTCGCCACGTCCCTGAACACTTCTATGTATATACCGCCCATGCCGAAGAAGACGACGGGCCCGAAAGACGGATCGTGTTTCCCGCCCACGAACATGTCGTGGCCTTCAGGAGCCATCTTCTGCATCCTCACCCCTTCGAAGGAGGCCTTCGGCCGGTGCTTGAGGAGGTTTTCCCGGATCGTGCCGAAGCATGTTCTCACCTCTTCGGGCCCGCAGACATTCAGCATGACGCCGCCGGCATCGGATTTGTGCAAGGCATCGGGTGATATCACCTTCATGGCCACCGGATAGCCCAGCTCCCGGGCATGCGACACCGCCTCATCCCCGCTGGTGGCCTTTACAGAGGGGACAGCCTTCACGCCGTAGGCGGCGAGGAGATCGAGCACTTCTTCTCCATAGTCTCCCTTTTTCCCGCTCATCCATTTCCCGGCCTCACCCCTGTCGATGCCCGACGGCGAGGCAGTATCTTTTTCCTGCCTGTTCCGGCGAGCGTAGAAGTTCATCTGGATGGCCAGGGCGTTCACCATCTCTTCCGGGCTGTTGAACACAGGAAATTCCACATATCGCTTGGTCTGCTGGATCTTTCTCGACGGTCCGAACAGGGACACGCCCAGGGGCTTGCCCGAGGACAGAATGGAGCCCCATGTCTCCTTGGACAGGTCTGAGAGAAACATCTTGTGGAACACATCCTCTCCCGCAGGCATCTGGGGGCGCTGGCTCACGAAAACCGCGCCGTCGACCCTGTCGGAATGCATCACCGAATAGATGACGTGGGCGGTGAGCTCGGGGTTGTAGATATCCCCCATGTCGAGGGGGTTCGAGAACTTGATGACCCCTGCATTGCTGAACTGGCTCAAGCCCTCGTAGAAATCCCTGCCCATGTCGGCGAACTCGAACCCGGCCTTTTCACAGAGATCCGCGGTTATGACCGAAAATCCTCCTGCCGGGCTCATCACCATGATCCTCCTCCCTTTCATGGGCGGAAGCTGGAAGGCCTTGGCCACCTCGATGAAGTCGAGGAAGTTGCGGATGCGGATGATCCCGGCCTCCTCGAAGGCGGAATCCATAATGTCCTCGTCGTTGCTCACTGCGGCGGTGTGGCTCATGGCGGCTTTCCCTCCGGCAGAGGTGGTGTTTGACTTGTAGACCACGATGGGCTTGTCTATCTTCGCCGCGGCCTCCACGAAATCGCGGCCGCGGTTCACGCTTTCGAGGTAGAGGCAGATGATCCTGGTGTGGGGGTCTTTCCCGAAGTACTCCAGGAAGTCCACCTCGTCCATATCGAGCTTGTTGCCGATGCTGGCGAACTTCGAGAGGCCGACGTTCTCGTCGAGGAGAAAGTTGAGCATCATGAGGGATACGCCGCCGCTCTGGGAAATGATTGACATCCCGCCCTTGGGGGCCTTGTGCAGGGGGACGAAGGGCAGGCACAGCCCGTTGTCCGTGTTGGCTACGGTCACGCCGTTCGGCCCCACAAAGCGTATGCCGAACCTCCGGGCATTGTGAAGGGTATCTTCGGCGAGCTTCCTCCCTTCTTCGCTGAACTCCGAGAAACCTCCCGAGGGGATCGCCATCCTCCTGATGCCGAACCGTCCGCACCTCTCGACCATGTCCGGGACGAATTTAGCGGGGATGAGGCAGAATGCCAGGTCCGGAACCTCGGGGAGCTCCTCGATGTTCTTGTACATCCTGATCCCGTCCACGTGCACGTCCTCGCACCGGGGATTCACGCCGAAGATCCTCCCGCGGTATCCCCACCGGAGCAGATTCTCAAGGGTGATCCTCGGGATATTCGAGGGCTTCGATGAAAGGCCGATAATGACGAGCGAGCCGGGATAAAACAGTTGCTGCATGATAGTCCTCCTGAAGAAAACGGGGAATGCCCTATATCCTGAGCGCCCCTTTCGGAAGCAGCTTCTCCCACCTGCGTTTCCTGGCGATGACGGTCTGCTCGTTCCAGTACCCCGTGATGACGGACTGGATGATTCCGGCAAAGATCTCGCCGCGGTCGTTCCTGCCGAGCCGGCTTTCAAGTCTCTTCTGCACATCCCCGATTACCTGGGATATGCGGTCTGAGACGGCTTCCTCCGGGGCTGATGAGTAATACCCCCCTTCAGCTCGCGCCAAGATCTCTGCCAGTTCTTTGTCCGTGATTTCCTCTGCCTTTGCTTCAATGGCTTTCAGGCTGTCTCGATACATGACCGTCTCCTCGAATATAACATCCATAGTAATGAATCATTTTCTGCCACCATCAGAACGACGATCCGGTATTCCAGGTGCGAGTCAGTTCCCGCAAAGAGAGAAATACCATGGCAGGAACCTCTTTTGCATAGGGCGGGGTCTTTTTTTTATGTCGGAGAGTATGGCAGCACTGACGGATTATCGCTTACTCCCTGGTCGAACCTTTTCCCGGCACCTCAAGAAATGGACACCGGGGTCAGAAACAGTTTTCCAGGCTGGCTCATATGCAGGCAAAAAGGGGGCGGGTCCGTGCCGGTATGCAAGGCCGTACATGAAGATCGCCTTGAATATGATCGCCAGGAGGACAATCCATAAGAGGACGGACCAGAGCATCATCATCGTGTCACCGTACATCATGACTTGTCACCTCCGCTGTCGCATCATTCATAAGGCATGCAGGGGTGGCGTCATGATTTTTCAAACAGAGGTGCGATATGAGCTCTTCGGGGAGGAAGCGGGCGCAGGGGAATCGTCGCCCTTTTTTCTGATTCTTCCCGGATGGGTGTGCAAAGCCGACCGCGAAAGCGAGGATTCAGGAAGCACGGGATCCCCTGTGCCTGCGGGGTCAGGTCTTGCCTTTTGCCATGAGACAGAACAAAGATTATTTCACTTCGGGGTTGGCCCGAGGACGAACAGGGAACGATGCAGATAGGGAAGTGGTCGGGAAGCGGGGATTTGAACTCCGCTTCCGGCCTGTTGTAGCCTTGTTCTACAGGCATCGCGGGACAGTTACGGGACAGTCAAGAATCCGCAAAGGATTTGAGCTGACTCTAGCTGGAGGATTCGAACCCCCCATCAATCAGGCGTGATCAGGGTTTTCAGGCGGGGTGCTACCAAGGTGCTACTTGTTCATGATAGCAAGCTGTATTCTATCTGTATCCTTATAAGGATGAAATGATAAAGATTCCCAATCAAATCTTCTTGCTATTATCTAGAGCTCTCTTTAGTTTATTAACCACCCATTTGGGTCGCTTTAATGAATGCTCCCAGATTCTCACCACTTCCCATCCTTTTCCCCGGAGCTCTTTATTAATGCGCCGATCTCTAGCCCTGTTATTTGCGATCTTTTTAGTCCAATATTCCTTGTTTGACTTGGGGGGGATAAAGCATTTAGGGCACTTGTGCCAAAAGCATCCATCGATAAATAGTGCGACTTTTTCCTTCCGGAAAACGAAATCGGGATTGCCTGGCAGTTTTTGATGCCTTCTCCATCCAGCAATACGATTTTCCTTAAGCAACCCCATCATCTTTAATTCGGTGCTTGCATTGCCCCGTGCTCGTATTTTGGACATCGTATACGAGCGTTTCTCTTTTGACATCTGGTCAGCCATAACTCTATGTTGAGTAAATAGGGATTTTTTTAATCTTGGCGTCTAATAGGCTTTCCAGGTCAGAAGGGTCCAGCGCATCAAGAATAGTAACACCCCCAACTTGATTAATGTACTTCATAAGATCCCTGAAGCTTTCTCTATGATAGAAAGGCTTCCCTAGGGTCTCCAGCTTAGCCATTGAAGACAATATAGTCTTGGCGATATTCCTATTATGTGAAAATGCTCTGCCTAGCAGGCTTTCGCTTATATCTAGTGTCTTCAAAAGGACTCGTGTCAGCTCATATGGATCTGTCCTTTTTTCATCATATGACACATACCCATACCACCAAAGCCTAGCTATTCCATTTCTTATAAGCCCCCGGCTTCTGTTTGGGATAAGAAAATATCGCTCTTTTATCAGTTCGTTAACCCTTGGTTTATCAGCCCAATCCTCTACAGGCCATCTGCTGCGCATATATTTCCAAAATGTTGTATGGCATAATGATGCCCACAATCTTTCATCAGATGCCTGTGTAAGGGATAATCCCTTTAGTGCGTCATAGATGATTTTTGTATTTTCGAAGTCGTAATGTTCTGTTGCGCTTTTTGGGGAGATAAGCTCAACATCTCCAAAAGGTATTTTTGATGGAAGATACCATCCCCCCTCTTTAAAAAATGAATCCAGCCATGGATCTGGCTGACGATAGTAATTTATGTTTGCATTTATATGGTGTCTTAAGTCATCCAAGTGTCCCTGTTTGAGATATACTAGGTTTGTCATCTTAGTCATCCTCTTGAATAGAGTTCAATGCTGCAAGCGATTGTGAAAGCGGATCAGCAATGAGCTTTTGTACAAGAGCGACTGTCGATATAGGCCAATCGGTTGCATTTGCATTTATGCCGTGCTCTTTTAGCTTCTTTACTAAAACTTTGTACCACCGTTTATCCTCAAACTCTAATATCTCATCATCCCGCTTCAGCACCTTTATTCTTTCTAAGATTGATACCAATGCGGGAACAATGACGAACTGAGCAAGAGCTGGTTGCAGGCTTTTTGTGAGCTGAAGGGTCTTGAATAACCTATAGTTTTCTTCTGATAAGTAGACCGTAATCTTATCAGAGTCATATTCAATGTCGATAGGAGCCGCCTCAGTATCCTTATTAATTTTGATGCGGAATATAGATGGAATGCTTCTCAAAGGATCAAAGTCCTTGTCTGCATCAAATATCTGTGTGGTTCCAAGGGCAAGGATATCTCCCTTTTTAATTTTAAAGCTGAACCCGCTATAGTCTGCATGGAAATTTGTGTTTGTATAATTATCAATGTCTTCAGTTGCTATTATGAACCTGCAAATATGCACTTTCCCATCAAGCTGACTTGCAGGAACTTGGAATTTATGTGCTTCTGTATTCCATTTATAAATGTCCCTGAACCTTGTTTTTGGACATTCAAGATGCAATGCAAAGCTGGCTCTGCCATGCAATATTAGCAAATTCAGATCCTTGTTGCTTGTCCTTGAAACGACACCAAATTGATAAGCATTGCTTGTAGGCACAATTGTCACTGAGCATTGATATTGGCATTCAACAACATCATCAGAAAAAAAAGATAAAACCGGGTGGGGGAACAATCTTGGATTAATCTGCATTTGCCGTAACCTCCATTGCACAACGGAGTCCATCCTGCAATGCCACCTCTAGCTTGCCAGGCCTGCTTTTTGAAAAAGTAATTGGGCCAATTAGTCCGGTGCCATTAATAATCAGGGTTTCCCCTGTATCAGAATCTTTTGCTGATCGAACTGATACCGCTTCACGTATTCCATCATCACCAATTGCATTCAGCTTCAGGTATCCTTTGCAATCTTGATCTGGCTCAAAAATTATTTTGTAAACCCCTTCATCTGGATCTGTACAGAAGACCCTTATTCTTTTTAGCCTTATTGGATGGCTTCTTTTTGGTGCCGATGACCCCCCCTCATCGCTTGGTCCATCTCCTCCGCCTCCGCCATTTCCGCCTCCTGGCCCAGGGCGTACTGGCTCCGTCCCCCGTGACCCTGTGTAGGCGCCTCCTCCATTAACAGTATCATCATCGCCGCTCCCATCATTGCTGGTGGGCTCCCCCTTATCGTCTTCATGAGACGGCGTTTTTGGTTGTACACTTTTTACTTCTACTTCCTTTGGCGTTATCGGCTCTACCCCTTCTTGCTGCCCAGTGTGTTCAGACTCAAACTCATCTTCGTCATCAGGCAGGTATTGGGAGATGCCTTCTACATCCAATTCCTCTCTTTCATCGATATTCGCCAAGGATCTTATATTTGCATTAATCCATGAGTAGATATCTTTTATTGTTTGTTTGGCGAAATCAGGATCATCATGCCGCTGGGGCTCCCATGCATTATGGCTTGGTGGCTCAAGCCTTTTCATAAAATCATTTATCCCCTCTCCTCGTGCAATGAAAACCCCAGCAAACTGAATTGGGGTATGAAACCTGTCCTTATTGAAAATTTTCATTCCAGTTCCACGAACCATTGCAACTCTTTTGGGAAATCCCTTATCTTGGAGGACATAAAGCTCAACTTTCCCCATTCTTAATAAATCATCTTCTGGGTAGATAATCTTGTCTGGCGAAACCAATGCCCGATAGAACATAGGAGAAAGGCATTCAGGATCTTTGCTGAGATGCTTATCTATTAGCTCTGGAAGCCTGGAAGCGCGGATTATGGTATTGCCAACCTTAACGATAAGTTTGTTCTCATGAATCGCAACAAAGTAATTTTCAATAACAGATTTGATAATTTCGTTTTCCCAGTCTTTCGTCTCTGTGAAGCCTGCAATTAAGATATCTGTGCCCACCTCATCTCTTATGTAAAAAGGATCAAGATTTGCGAAGTTGTAGATAGGGCCATTCCTATTTATCGTCCCATAAAAGCCGGTTCCTCGGGTTTCGTTTCCGTTGCGATCCTTGTGGGTCATCATCTTTGCAACACCTTGGAACGCTGTGTTTCCCTCGATATCTTTTGTTGCATAAAAAACTGTCCTTAGGCGGGAACATGCAAATGGGGCGTTCTTTCCTATGCCGAATGAGCCTATCTTGCCCATCCCCTTATCAGACGATCCTGATGACTTAATTAGGTTTTCCCAGTCATTATTGCCCCCATCATCTCTAGATCCAAGAAGGCCAGTAGTATTGTAGTCGCTTATTTTTAGGACTGAGAGCTCTTCATTTCCCATTTCTTCAAGGGCTACTTTGAAAAAGCGCTGTGTTGCTTCATGATCAGGCTTTTCACGCTTGCATGCCTCCAAAGCAAAGATGAAATCTTCCCTGCCAAGAAAGACTTTTGTAGGCATCCTAATAAGCTCAAAGTGGACTTGTACTGGAGCCCCAGATTTAGGGTTTGACGCATCTAGAGAATTCTGTATAACCTCCCTCGCCAGCGAGTCATAAGGCGTTCCCTTAAAGGTCTCTATGCCTGAATCATTCAACCCATCCTTTTGCCCGTAATTATTGGGCGGGAAATTCCATCTTATCATCTAGCACCCCCTTTAGCGCTCTCAAGCTTGATCAAACATTCCCTTGCAAGCAGCTCCACCAAAGGAACTGTCACAGAGTTGCCTATTTGCTTGTATTGCTGCGTTTTTGAAAGTGATTCGGGGAATGAAAAACTATGATCAAATCCTTGAAGCCTTAAACATTCTGTAGGTGTAAGATTACGTATCCCCCAGCTGTCTTTAATGACTGGCTTGTTATGTCCCCCCTCCCCCATATTTGCTGTTAGTGTTGGGACCTTAAAATTTTTCAGCTCCCTTACATACCAGCGCCTAAGCTGATATATGGATTCTGGGTTGCCAGCGGACATAGATTCGGCAAATAATTTACCATACTTGGTAGACTCATCAAAGTAATATTCGGGATCTGCTGGCTTATCTATATCGAGAAAATCAGCTGCAGCTCTAGGCTCTCCATTCTTCTCTGGGAATTTAAAGTCATTATAATCATACACGTCCCAGGACAGCGCCACCATGTATGCTCTTTCTCTTATCTGAGGTATATCAGTATGTACATTGGTGCTTAAAACTGCAGCGTTGTTTTCATTGAACCAATATCCTAGCGCTTGGATCTCATTAACAATCCTGGTGAATGTTTTACCGCTATTATGGTAGAGAATGTTTTTTACATTTTCGAATAACAATATTTTTGGCCTGTCATTTCCAAATTCTCTGATAATCCTGACGATATCAAAAAAAAGTATCCCTCTTGGGTCCTTAAACCCTGTTCTATTCCCCGCCACCGAAAAAGGCTGGCATGGAAAGCCTGCTGTCAGGACATCAACGGCATCCAGCTTGTCAGGAACTACAGAGAGGTCAGAAATCGACTTTACAAAAAGCCTCACATCAGGGAAGTTATGCTTATAGGTTTGCGCAGCAAAGGGATCTATTTCATTGGCCCAAGCAACCCTGAATCCCACATTTGTGAAGGCCTTACAGATCCCCCCCATACCTGCAAAAAGGCTTGCAATAGAATATCGTTTGTCAGCCGCCTCTTCAGGCATTTCTTAATACCCCTCTATTTGTTATTGTTTCTTAAATGAAAAGCTCCCTGCATCCTGCCTTGCTTCATCCTTAAACAGAGCTTTTAAACGCTTTAGTTCTGTCTCAAGAGCATCCATAATTTGTCTCGCATGCTCACCAGTATATCTGTAATTACGTTTGTTTGCTAAGTTGCCAACAAGTCTAAGCTTTTTTAAGGCCTCTGTCACCCTTTTTTCTGCCAAACGCTCAAAGCTTTCTAATTTTTTTTCCATAAAGAGCTCCTTTTAATCAGAGGATGGGCTAGTCATTGCTTATATTTAAAATATTATAAACTATATTATGGCAATGTGTCCACTGATAGTTGGTTACATTGTTATTATATAGGCTACATTAATCATATATATGCTGTTTTAAATTTTAAATGAATACCACCAGTGAACTGGTGGTATCCTGACGCCCCCCTAAAGGGGGGTCTCAGGTACCAACTGCCCTTCTTGTTGTTTATCTACGGTGTGTTTGCAAAGATCATAGCCAGAGGATAATAGCGCCGATGAGCCACATGGAGAGATAACTGTCGGCTCGTTTATCATATCTTGTTGCG
>Ga0208459_1000190_pt1 | contig 81646 bp, 75 predicted proteins | sample AD_UKC087_MetaG_FD_184433 | JGI IMG/M metagenome (GOLD analysis project Ga0208459, IMG submission 184433) | Active sludge microbial communities of municipal wastewater-treating anaerobic digesters from USA - AD_UKC087_MetaG (SPAdes) (version 2) | ecosystem: Engineered > Bioreactor > Anaerobic >... | reverse complement strand
AATAGTCAATTCTTTTAAGAGAAGTGGTTTGATCCATCTCATCTTCTCCTCTTGATTTGATTGTGGCATAGTTTTGGACATATGTCTCTAGGATACCAGAAAGTGCAATATGTGTGTGCACATTACCAACACCCATTGACAGAATTAGAATAAAGTGCTAATATAAATAATTAACTAGGTCATTAACAATCAACCAACCAACAAAAATCACCTATAATAAAAAGGTGGTAAGGAGATGACATGAAAAAAATTTATTTATTAGTAGTAATAGTAGTAATACTATTCATGGGTTGTGAAAAAAAAAGAAGTTTACCGTGGCTCAAAATTAATGGAGCCACCCTGTATGTACAGGGAAGCGGTATGCGGAGCTATCATCAAGGGGTCACTTATTGGGATCACTATTATCTCATAAGTGAACCGCCTAATCCAAGGTTTGATCTGGCGTTGCCAGATTGTCCGGAAAAGTTGGTATACAAGGACCTAAACAATGACGGCATAAAAGACATTGCCGTCACCTCTCGATATGGAAATATCGAGGGAGAATGGGAAGTTACGAAAGTAGCTTTCGGAAGAAAAAATGGAACTTTTGAAAAAGAGTTTCAAGAGTTCCCCCATAAGCTCCTTCGCGAGCGAAAGGTTAAAAACCAAAGACATAAATCACTCAACTACAGAGACATATAATAGGGAGTGATTTCAAATACAACTTTACCGCATGGTTCGCCCAGCGGTTTTTTATTTTAAAAACTAAATATGTTTTTTCTAAATAAATAAAACAAAATTTTGCAGGTTATTCTGTTATGTCAGTTGACAGATATCAATACAAACGCTAGAGTATTTAGCTGGCTCTTTTTATATAAAATAAACAAAAAGGAGGTGTCTCTCATGGAAGAGAGTATGTCAAAAAAATTATTTTCTGCCATGAGGGTGTACACAACTCTCTCAATAAAGCCCGATTGGCGGGAGTTTTATGATGACAAACAAAAAATACTCAAACTGTTTGCATCATTGTGGTGATGATGTTTCGGGCCGGACTAGTACATTGTTTTTTACCTTCCAGCAATGTAGCTTTCCGGTGTCCCCAGTTTTTACTTCTGGCGGATATCTGGGATGATAATTTTTTCCCAGAGTTTCCAGAAAGCCGGAAACACTGGCAAAGCAAACTAGGGCTGGCTTAATTCCCTCAACGCTCAAATTATATTAAGACGTTGGGGGATTTTTATTTTTATAAAACATGGTTTTGGCTAGGTAGTTTATAGCTTGGCGGTAGCGTGGTATAATAAAATATAAGTTAGTAAAATAGGTTTATGAATAAATTGGAAAGTCCCATAGCCGATAATTCTAATGATTTAGCTGCAAACCGAAGGAGAGATGCTTTTAATAAAATGGTTGATAAACGCAAGCAGTATATGTCGGCTATTTTGAGGCGGGCCAGTGAGGCTAGCCATAAGCGTGGTTTGCCTATTGGAATAGTTGGTCTCCCAAGACCAAAGTCGGAGTTATTTGACGATCAAGAAGATGATTTAAGCACGGTTGATAATGGCGAAAAAATAGACAACGAAAAAGAAAAAGACAATCAGTCTGAAGTTAATTCTGAACAAAAAGATCAGACTACGGAAGATATTGTTAGTTTAATTCAAAAAAACGCTAACGAATTTGAAGAAATTTTTAAGATTACTGGTGAACAACAAGACTTAGAGAGTGCTCAATATTGGCAAAGCCTAACTGAAGAAATTAAGACACCAGAGGGCCGAGAGAGAGTCAATGATTTTGTTAGTAATTTAATAATTAATCAAACACAATTATTAGAGGAAGTTCATGATTTGGATGTTAGTATAGCCCTAAGAGAAAGCATTAACAATAAAAAGAAAATTCAGGCACTGTTAAAAACAGCCATAACAGAAAAACCATTAACTCCAGAAAAAGAAATGCCAACAGATAGCAGAGGTTTGTTTCGTTATTTTGTGACCAATTTTAAAGACATTTATTCCATAGAAGACAATAATCAATTTTTAGCTAAATTTACTCCAGAAATTTGTCAAAATTATTTGGATTGGTTTAAACTTAAAATAGCAGCTATGATTAGAGAAATTCCAGAAGGTGCTCGTTATCCGGATACAGCAGCTTCAGTACTTGGTAATGGTGGCTATGAATTAAAAATGTTTCAAGGAGTTATGGCTCTAAAAGATGGTCATATTTCTAATATTACTGATGAGTTTTTAAAAACTCCTTTTTCTAAATTAGCTAAACAATATTTAGATTGGGATGTTGGCGACGATTATTTTAAAGCATTTTCTAAAAGAGATTAGCTGCACTTGTCAACATTTTTAATTACGTTGAAGGTTATCTGCAAATTAAATAATTATGGCCCGACAAAACAAGATTGAATCATTTTTTACTAAACAAGACAATCACCTCAGTCATGAAATTGACGAAGCTGTTGTCCCTGTTGATGGTAGTTTAGAAAAATATACTCAGCCAGAATCGTTTAGTCCAACAGAGAAGGCCGTTGATAATTCTGTTGCTAACCAAGATAAATCGTTAGCAGCTCAAACGAATGGTCAAAATAGTGAAAAAATTAATGATCTTAGGCACGAGATCGCTTCGTGTCAACTGTCTTCAACAACAGTTATTGAAGAACCGTCCGTTCGCCATAATTCTAACAGCAAATTTAATCCCACAGAGATTTTTTCTTATGGTCAGGAAAGGTTTGCCGGTCATCTAGCTCAAGCCAGCTTACGCACCTTGATTGGCTATATTGAAAAAAGTGGCATCAAAATTAAAAACATTAAAGAACTGTCTTTGGCGGATAAAAAATCTTTAAGATTGCTTAAAAAGAAACAACGCAAAGTACTTTTAATTAATCCTCGATTATATTTTTTATCTCAAGCTGATGCCGGTATTTTGGCAACTCAAGAATTACTCAAAAGACTTAAAACGGATCAAAAACAGCAGCAGTCAATATAAAAACGCACTCCAAGGTGCGTTTTTATATTGTATAGAGTAGAAGTTGGCTTAATTTTGCATTTCGTTTCTGAGAGCATCTATTTGTGCCTCGTCAATAACTTTACCAGTATCGTTGATGAATGTTTCTAGATCATTTAATTCGTTTTCTACAAACTCCATGTCTTTGTTTAATTCGTTTTCCACATTAGCAATTTCGTTAGACATTTGTTCTGTGGCTGCGTTCATAGCTGAATAATCTTCTGGAGTAAATGGTACTGAGAGGTCAGAGTCAATGTCTTCTTGGATTAGAGTTTTAATTTGCTCTTTAATATCCAAGGTTAAATCATTATTTTCTAATAAATTGATAATTTGTTGTTTGCGGGTAGCTTCAATTGAGCTAGCTTTTATTTTATCGATTAATTCCTGTTTGTTCATAGAAATAATATTTATAGGCTAAAATTAGCTGGCATTTTCCACTGATTGGAGAAGGCCTATTTTTTCTAATAAGCTTTCTCGTTTTAAGCGAAGTTTTTCAGCCTTTTCTGAGGCTTTTTGTTCTTCCTGCAATATCTTTTCATGTTCAGCAGTTAGACGGTTTAGTCTAATAGCGTTCATTTTTTGACGATAAGCGTCTTTAATTTTAGCAACTTCCAGTTTGGCCGCGGCAAAAGCATTTTCAGCAAAAGTTTTAATTTTATTATATCTATTTTCAATACCATGGCCTACTTTTTCTAAGCCCTCTTTAGTCTTGCCGGCAGTATAAAAGGCTAGATCTTTAGCCATTTCAACTTTATCTTGAGCAAATTCTTTGACCTGATTCGTTTTGTTTTGAGTAAAATCACGAGCTTTATCATAATTCGATCCGACAAATTCGGAAACAAATTCTTTAGCTTCGCCTACTTTATCGCTGGCGAACTCGTAACCTTTTTTAGCTAAAACATCAGCCGACAGGGTGGCGGCTAATACATCAATACCGAACGATTTAGCCTTTGAGCCGAATCTTGATAAAGCTCCGCCAATTTTTTTGAATAAAGATATGGCCTTGTCTTTGGTATGGGAAAAGAATTCACCAATTGAAGCTAGACGTTCTCGACCCTTAGCAAAAGGATCTATTTTTTGTGCCTCAAGAGACTCGTTGGATTGATTCACTAATTCATTCACTAATTCATTTTCTCGATCCAGTTCTTCTTTTTTCGTAAATTGATTTGCTAACTTTTTTTCTAGATCCTTATCACTATTAAGGTTTAGGCCAGTCCCTTCTTTCTCCATAAATTGATTCACTAATTCATTTTCCTGGTTATTATTTCTATTAATCGCCGCATTACTATCAAACCCCAGATTAATCTCTTCTTGTTTCATAAAAAGGTTTAATTAAATTTTTAGCTTAATTAAATTTTATGCCTTTTGCCAAAAAAAATCAAGAGCTGTAGTAAAATTAGCCTATTTTTGTTAAGATCTTTAAATAATTTATAAAACAGGTTTGTTTATGATTTTTAATCGACAGCGGGCCAATAAAGATTATTGGCAGTATAAGACTATAGCCGGCCATTTAATTCACGAACGTCTGGAATACTACAACCAATTCTATGGATTTCAATATAATCGAGTTAGTGTTAAGAATCAGCGATCTCGTTGGGGCAGCTGTTCTCGACAGGGCAATCTTAATTTTAACTATCGTTTAGTTAATTTACCTAGCGAATTGGCTGATTATATTATTGTTCATGAGTTATGTCATTTAAAGGAGCTCAATCATTCACCGCGTTTTTGGCGATTGGTCGCTCAAACTATGCCGGATTATTTAGAGCGGCGACGACAATTAAGAAAAATTAAAATATATTAGCCATATTTTTTAAAAGACCCTGAATCAGTTCACTCTCATTTTAGACTCCACAGGGGGCAAGAGAATAAACCGAGATGGATTAATATATACCCTTGCTAAATTTTTTTAAATATGTTAAGAATTCTTTAAATTGTCCATTGACAACAAAAATAAAAAAAGGAGGAACAAGAGATGGTTCCAACAGTCTTCTGGTTCATACCAATAGCCGGAATCTTGGCTCTTTTGTTTGCGCGAATCCTGTATGTTCAGATGAAAAAAAAGGATCCAGGCAATGAAAGAATGCAAGAAATTGCCGGGCTCGTCCAGGAAGGAGCAATGGCCTATCTGCGGCAGCAGTACAAGGTCGTTGCTATTGTTTTCTTGGTCACGAGCATTTTTTTCGCTATTGCGGCTTATAGCCTCAATCTGATGAGCCGCTATACGCCGTTTTCTTTTTTAACCGGTGGCGTTTTTTCAGCGCTAGCCGGATATGTTGGCATGTTAGCGGCCACTCATGCTGCCTCTCGGGTGGCTAGAGCAGCCCAAGACTCCCTGAACGCTGGCTTGCAGGTCGCCCTTAGAGGCGGTGCAGTTTTAAGCTTTGGGGTAGTTGGGTTCGCTCTGTTAGATGTTTCAATATGGTTTTACATATTGAATTATTTCTTTCAGGGCGATCCTCAGTCAAAAATGCTAACGATAACCACCATCATGTTAACTTTTGGCATGGGAGCTTCTTTACAGGCTCTATTTGCCAGAGTTGGCGGCGGCATTTTTACCAAAGCTGCCGACATGGGGGCGGACTTAGTTGGTAAAAATGACGCCGGTTTGGCGGAAGATGATCCGCGCAACCCAGCAGTCATTGCTGACAATGTTGGCGACAATGTTGGCGATGTAGCTGGCATGGGCGCGGACTTATATGAGTCCTACGCCGGCGCCATTTTGGCGGCGGCGGCCTTGTTTGCTAGCTCTAGCCAAGGGCTATCCCTGGACACGCAAACAAAATATGTTTTACTGCCAATGATTATTGGCGGTTTGGGAGTAATTTTTTCAATCATTTCCCTGTTTATTGTCAAGGCCAAAAATAGTTCCGGCATGAAAGAGCTGGTCGGTTCCATTAATAATGGAATTTGGCTAAGCTCAGTATTGATTGCTGGCGCCACCTTTGTGGTCACGTCCCAGCTGGGCCTGCAAAATTGGTTAGGGTTGTCGCTATCAGTGACTCTAGGCCTGTTAGTTGGCGTAGTTATTGGAGTCTGGGTTAATTACCAGACTTCACAAGACTATCAGCCAACTCAGCGAGTCGCTGAGAGTGCTGCAACCTCTTCAGCCACGGTGATCACCAGTGGCTTAGAGTTAGGTATGAATTCGACCAGTGTTCCGGTTATCGCTGTATGTATCGGAATGGTCGGGGCTTTTTTCTGTGCCTCAGGCTTTAGCCTGAGTGTCAGTAATATTGCTCAGGGCCTTTCCGGTATTGCTATGGCGGCTGTTGGCATGTTGGCTAATCTTGGCTTTGTCTTGGCAACTGACGCCTTCGGTGCTATTGCTGACAATGCCGGGGGCAATGCTGAAATGGCTAAGTTGCCAGGGCATGTTCGGCAAAGAACCGACATGCTAGATGCCGTCGGTAACACTACGGCAGCCACTGGAAAGGGCTTCGCAATTGGGTCAGCCGCCCTGACGGCGATGGCCCTGTTGGCGTCGTATGTGGAGGAAATCAAATTAGCCCTGTTGCGGAAAGGGGACATTAACCTGGTTATTAATAACCAGGAAGTCCCGTTAGCCAAGGCTAATATTCTGGACCTGGTTAATTATTACCAGGTCCATGCGATGAACCCCAAGTTCATCGTCGGCGCCTTTATCGGCGCGATGGCGGTACTGGTGTTCATTGGCTTAACCACCGGCGCCGTTAGTAAGGTTGCTAAAAAAATGGTGGCGGAAGTCCGCCGACAATTTAGCAACCCACGTATTTTGGATGGCTCCGAAAGCCCGGAGTACCAGAGATGTATACAGATCTCCACTCAGGGCGCTCAGCGGGCGATGATTATCCCGGCACTATTAGCTGTAATCACCCCAATTATAACGGGGGTGTTTCTAGGTGTTGCCGGTGTCATGGGCTTATTATTAAGCGCCATGACAACTGGGTTTGGCATGGCCGTTTTTTTGGCTAATGCCGGAGGAGCCTGGGATAACGCCAAAAAATACATTGAAGAGGGCCATTTGGGTGGTAAAGGTTCAGCCGCCCATAAGGCCGCCGTCATCGGTGATATGGTCGGGGATCCTTGTAAGGATACCTCTGGCCCAGCATTGAATATATTAATAAAACTGATGTCCATGGTCGCTATCGTGACCGCTGGCATCACTATTCTTTTTTAAAATTACAATATAACCCAGCTCCGGCTGGGTTTTTTTTGAGCTAATTTTGTGTGTCTAAACTAGTAATTAGACAATTATTATCATAGCTGTTATAGTCCCATTGATAAAGCTCGGACCGAATCAGTGCGCAATAAAGTTTAATATAATTTAATTTGGGTTCATTTTAACAAGATTGACTGGCGATACTAGCCAAATTAGATTATAATGAATTTATTAAATATTAAATCAATTTATGAGAAAAGGTTTTACTTTAATTGAGTTGTTAGTGGTTATCGCCATTATTGCCCTATTATCTACTTTATCAGTCGTAGCGCTTAATAACGCTCGGGTTAAATCGCGGGATGCCCGTCGTTTATCAGATATCAAGCAAATTAGAACAGCACTGGAGATGTATTTTAATCAAAACAATTCTTATCCCATTGATGGCGGCAATCTTGGACATGGTTACGATTATGGTTGTATTGGTCCAGATGGTTTTCAAGACACTAACTGTCCCAATGCTTATATGGAAGTTATCCCTTCAGATCCTAAGGGTGTTTATTCTTATGTGTATAGTAGTACAACTGGATTAAATTATGAATTAAGCTATCACTTAGAAGGAACTAACCAAGACTATACCGCCACCCCGGCTACTATGGGCTATTAAATTTATAAATCATGGATATTTTGCCAACTATTTTGTCCTCTAAAGAGTTATGGACCGTTGTTTATTCAGCTATTCCGGTTACTGAATTGCGGGCGACAATTCCTTTAGCCATTACTGTTTGGCACGTTAAGCCATTAACTGCTTTTATTCTAGCGGTTATTGGTAATAGTTTGCCGATTCCAGTGATTATTTTAGGACTTAATAAAATTGTTCAATTAGCTAAGCGTTATTCTAAGTTTTGGACTAGAGTTCTTGAGGCTATCTTTCGGCGGACCCGTCGCAAGACCAGTCAGCAATTTGAGAAATACGGCCTATTAGCCCTATGTTTATTTGTGGCCGTTCCTTTGCCGATGACGGGCGCTTGGACCGGAGCAATTGCTGCTTGGTTATTTGGCGTGCCAGTGCGTAAAGCCTTTTGGCCGATTTTTGGTGGCGTTATTATTGCCGGCCTCATCGTTACTATTTTAACAGTTGGCGTGACCGCTATTATCTAAAATAAATTTTATGGAATTCAATGAGTATCAGAAGAAAAGCCGCCAGACGGCAGTTTATCCGGTTATTGGTCAGGGCTTTGTTTATCCGGCTTTGGGGCTAGCTGGTGAAAGCGGCGAAGTAGTGGAAAAGATTAAAAAAATTTTTCGTGATCAACAAGGAATAGTTAGCACTGAACAACGTCAAGCCGTCGCTAAAGAATTGGGTGATGTTTTATGGTATCTGGCTCAACTAGCCACTGAATTAGATTTGGAGCTTAATCAAGTGGCTCAAGACAATTTAGATAAACTATTATCTCGCCAGCAGCGGGATCAATTGCACGGCAGTGGTGATAATCGCTAATTTATGGAAAGAATACCGAATTTACAGATTGTTGGGCAAGCTGATTCCGCAGACAAAGAACAAACTAAAGATTTTTTTAATGCCAGGCTTTTTGAGCATAATGCCTCATTACCGGATAAAGATCTAGAGATTATTAAGAAATATGAGCTAGCCAAAACGCCGGAGGCGTTAGATTTTATTTCTTTTGCTAATAGCGAAACTAATCGTTTATGTCAGCAGTTTGGCCTTGAGGGTTATAATGTGCCGGCCGAAAACTATCATTTTTTACCTCGGGAAGCGTGCCAGAGATTAAATATGACAGCGGCGGCTATGACCTATAAACTTAAACAAGGCATTATTATTCAAAATGATAAGTTTCTGGATAGTAAATTATCATTGGCGGCGGTTATATTTCATGAGACTATGCATCTCAAGGCTTTTACCGCCCTGCAGAGTGATCAGGGTGTTAAAGATTTTAGTCTTTTTCGATCGGGAGTTTCAGCCCATTCCAGGACTGGTCATGAAATGCCAAAACATGTTCATTTTAAAGGTCTTCATGAGGCGATTGTTAGTGAACAGGAGATTAGAACTTTAGATAAAATTATGCTTCTGCCCAATTTCCGTGAAGAGCATCTATTTCTGGAAATACCCATAGTTAAGGAACAAATTGCTAAGTTTAAGCGGCAAAATAATATTAATTCTGATTCTTTTGTCTGGTTTAATATTCAGCAAAATTGTCTTGAAGTTGTGGAAACATATAATCAGCACCGTAAATTATTAAAATATATTTGCCAGGAAATACAACAAGAATTTTCCGATCAATATGCTGATGCCGATACTATTTTTACTGAATTTTTACGGGCTCATTTTACTGGCAGCTTATTAACCATCGGCAAACTAGTGGAAAAAACTTTTGGTCCCGGTAGTTTCCGGTCGCTGGGTAATGTGTCCGAGGACGAAAATAGTGTTAATCTTTGTTTTGAAGATTTATCACGCCGTCGAAAACAGCTGGCGGCTATTGACCACCAATAGGCTATTTGTTATAATTAATTTATTCAGCTTTATTGTTGATGCCGCACAAACAAAGGCGCCCGTTTTGGGCGTTTTTTGTTAATAAAAACAGCCCCGCGAACGAGGCTGTTTTTTTATTTTAAGTCCAAATTTAAACTTTAATCACAACTGGTAAGACCATTGGTCGGCGTTTGGTTTTATTGAATAAGAATTGACTGACATCAGCGCGAATCTTATTTTTTAATTGATCATCATCGTTAAAGCCGTGGCCGCCGATTGGGTTCGCCAAGAAATCAGTTTCTTTGACAATTTTTTTGATACGCATTCGTGTATCCTGAATCAAGTCTTTATTATCCTTCATATAAATAAAACCGCGAGAAATAATATCAGGGTTGCCGATTGGATCGCCGGTTTTGGAATCAATGGTGGCAATCACTACAATCATACCGTCCTCAGCCATTGTCTTGCGATCTCTGAGAACAATGTCGGAAACATCGCCAACACCCAAGCCGTCAACCATTACATAATCGGTGTTAACTTTCTCTTTGGTGAGTTGTCCGACAATCTCATGGCCTTGGCGCTGCAAAGTGACCACTTGGCCGTTGTCGGCGACGAAGATATTATTGGAAGGAATACCAACCTGTTGGGCTAGCTCAGCATGGGCTTGCAGCATATAATGGTTTCCTTCAATCGGCATGAAGTATTTTGGTTTAAGGAGCCGCATCATCAGCTTGAGGTCTTCTTGCTTGGCGTGGCCGCCGGCGTGAACATCCATCATTTCGTAGTGGATAACTTTACCGCCTTGGCGAACGATTTGGTCTTTAAGACTTTGAATACTGCGTTCATTGCCGGGGATAACTGATGACGAAAAGATGATGGTATCGCCGGGTTTGATTTTGACTACCCGATGCTCATTATTAACCACTTTCATTAGAAAGGCGCCGTTCTCGCCTTGGGCGCCGGTGCCTAAAATAATAACCTGATTATCGGGAATATGACGCAATTCACTATCATTAATAATGGTTTTAGCATCAAATTTCATATAGCCGATTTGTTTGGCAATCTCCACATTGTCGTTCATGCTGCGTCCCTGTAGATAAATTTTGCGACCAAATTTTTCTGCTAATGAGAATATTTTTTGAATACGATTAACTTGAGAAGCAAAGGTGCCAATAATAATTCGCCCATCAATTTTTTCAAATAAGCGGCCTATTTCATCGCCGATAGTTGACTCGGAAACTTGATAACCAGGATGAGTTGAATCAGTTGAGTCAGCCATTAATAACAATAAACCCTGACTACCGACTTGGGCGATTCTCTGTAAATCAGCCGGCTTGTCATTGACCGGTGAATAATCAATTTTAAAGTCGCCGGTATGCATTACCGAACCGATTGGGGTATGAACAATCGCTGCAAAGCAATCCGGGATCGAGTGATTAACTCGTAAAAACTCTAAACGAAAATTTTTGCCTAATTGAATTTTGGAGTCTTCTTCAATTCTAGTAATTTTAAGCCGGGGGCATTGCGGATGTTCTTTAACCTTTTTTTCAACCAGACCAGCAGTTAACTTGCCCATAAACATTGGCGGGTTTTTGAGCTTGCCCATTAAATGGGCAATGGCGCCGATGTGATCATAGTGGCCATGAGTAATAACTACTCCCTTAATCCAATCTTCTTTGCCGGTTAAATAGTCGGTATTGGGGATAATATAGTCAATCCCCAACATGTCTTCTTCAGGGAACTGGAGGCCCATATCAATAATAATAATTTCTCGTCCATATTCTAATATGGTCATGTTACGCCCGACTTCTTCTAGCCCGCCCAAGACGATGACTCGTAGCTTGTCCAAGCCTTGATTTTGACTGAGAGTGTTGGAACGATGATAGTTTGTCCGCTGGTTTGGGCGGCGAGACGCGCCATAAGATCCACTAGCCGCTTGACCAGCAGAGTCTTTAGTTCTGTACTTGGTAATCATAATAATTAATGCCAATAATTAAGCAATTGGCTTTTGAGTAATAAAAGAGTTAATCTTTAGTGCCCAAGAGAGGATTTGAACCTCCATGTTCTTGCGAACACAACGACCTGAACGTTGCGCGTCTACCAATTTCGCCACTTGGGCTTATTTAATTTTTGTTTTTCCATCGATAGCTAGTTTTTATATACCAGTGGTTGATTTCATTAAAGCGGTCAGCCGGTTCAACCAGAAAATCAGTATCAAAGCCGTTTATTTTTTTATGTTGGATATACAGATGACTGGCATTATATAAGAAAATTGCCGGCAAGTCATTAACTATTTGATTTTGTAGTTCTTTGGCGGCTTGTTGTCTAGCGGCTAGCTCTAAACTGGATCGCATAGTTTCTAGACTCTTGTCAACTTTTTCGTTGCGATAATTACTCAGATTGAATCCGTTAGCACCGCTTTGTCCAGAATGCCACAACGCGGTTAAATCATTTTCTGATCCGAGGTTTTGGCCGTAAAGCAGCAGGGAATAATTTTTTTGCCGGATAATTTGGCTGTTAATATTGTCAGTATCAACTATATTTAAGCTTATCTTAATCCCGATTTTTTGCCAAGTTAGAGCTAACTGGTTGGCAATCAGCAGATAATCCGGTTCATTAATGGTTGTTAAATTGATGGTCAGATACTGATTGTTTTTTTGTCGCCACTGACCAACCCCCAAGTCGGTGATTGTTTTTTGTTGGTCTTGATCGCCCTGATTGTCGGCTAGGCCTTTTTCAGCGGCGGCGACTTCGTCGGCAGTGATGGTTTTTATCTGCCAACCGTCGTCAGTCAGTAATTGATTAGCTTTGTTTACATCAAAATTAGGCCGAGCTAAATTCGCGTCGTAATATTGGCTTTGTTTTAGTATTGGGCCGTTTGCCAAATGGCTAACTAGAGTGTCATTCTCTAGTAAAATTTGATTTTTGTCAATAGCCAGTGCTAGCGCTTGGCGCAGAGCTTTATTTTTTAGGGCTTGATCATCTTGATTAATAAAAATAGCTACTAGCTGAGGTGTTCCCAAATATCTAAGATTATAGCGATTGGCAGCGAGTAATTTTTTAGCTGCTGTCTGTGGTAAATAATTAGCACCATTAATAGAGCCGTCATTCAACGCGGCGACTAATTCCTCGTAATTGTTATAAAATTTGAAAGTTAATTCCTTGATATATGGCTGATCTTTAAAATATTTATCATTAATCGTTAAAGTATATGTTTTAATCGTTCCCAGCTGATCTTTAGTCAGTGATTTAAATTGATAAGGACCGCTACCGATTGGTTTAAGATTGAGATCGGCCAAACTAGCGCTTTCAGCTGGTATTTGGCTCCAAATTTCGGCCGGCAAAATGCCGATAGTTAATAAATCTAAAAAGGCGATGTATGGTTGGCTCAGAGTGAAACGAATTGTTAGGTCATCAACTCTGGTTACATCTAAGCCGCCCAGACTATTTTTAATCGGGGAATTGTAATTGCTGTCCATGATGGCTTGATAGGTGAAGACGACATCGTCAGCCGTCAGGCGGCTGCCATTACTCCATTGAACATTGTCCCTGAGTTTAATTGTATAGATTAAACCGTCGGGGCTAATTTCATAATTTTCGGCCAAGTCATTAACTAATTTCCCCTGCTGATCTCTAGCTAGAAGGCTGGAATAAATCAAACGGCTTAGGTCGCGATCAGTTTGATTCATTGATGAGTATAGTGGATTAATATAACGAGGCGTGCCAATTAGACCCTCAACATAGTAGCCGCCTTTTTTAGGAATTACTTGCCGATGATGTCGATAGTAATGATTAGTAATAATAGTTAGGCTAGCCAGCAATGTGACTAAACAGGCGATAATAATTATTTTTTCTTTGTGCGAGAGAAAGCGGGGCAGGTAGCGCCATTGGCGCCAGCCCGGTAAACGCCCCTTGGATAGACGAAAAACTATTTGCTGATCTAAGATATGGTGAACAGGTTGGCGTTTAGTTACCGGACGCCACTTTTTAATCTTTCTAATTATTGAGCCGATCGACATGGGATTTTTTAGCGGGCGTATTCAATAATACGCAATTCGCGGATAACATTGATTTTTATTTCACCCGGATATTTTAACTCTTGTTCAATCTGTTTGGCTATCTTTACCGATAATTCGTGGGCGTCTAAATCAGTTATTTCTTCTGGGCGAACAAAAACGCGCACCTCACGACCAGCTTGAATGGCGTAAGTTTTATCAACGCCATCAAAACTATTAGCGATTTTTTCTAATTCTTCCAAGCGCTGGATATATTGGTCAAGGCTATCATTGCGGGCACCTGGCCGCGATGATGAGATGGCGTCAGCTACTTTAACAATAACCGAAATTAAACCCTTCGGATGGTCATCATGATGAGTTTCAATCGGGTCAATAATTTCTTGGGACAAGCTAAATTTACGAGCGATATTACCACCGATTTGTGGATGCGTACCTTTGACTTCGTGATCAACGGCCTTGCCGATATCGTGGAGTAAACCGGCTTTTTTGGCCAGAGTGGCATCAGCTCCCAATTCTTCGGCTAACAGGCCAGATAGATGAGCAACTTCCACACTGTGCCTAAGCGCGTTTTGTCCATAGCTGGTGCGATATTTTAATCGACCGATAATCTGGATCAACTTGCTGTCAAAGCCGGTAATGCCTAGTTCATAAAGAGCATCCTCGCCAGCCTTCTTAATATCTAGAGCTAAGTCTTGTTTAGCATGCTCAATGGCATCTTCAATTTTGGTCGGGTGGATGCGACCATCTTTAATTAAATAATCTAAAGCTCGCTTGGCAATCTGTCGCCGAATTCCCGAGAAACCGGAAATAGTAATCGCATTAGGGGTGTCATCAACAATTATTTCAACACCGGTTAATTGTTCAATAGTCTTAATATTACGGCCCTCGCGACCAATAATTCGTCCTTTCATCTCATCGTTGGGCAAATCTACTACGGTGGTAGTGACTTCGGCCGTAAAAGTAGAGGCTAATCGTTGCATAGCTGCCGCCATTAGCTCTCTAGATTTTTCTTCGATTTGTTCACTGTTTTCATTATTTAGTTTATCTAAGCGCGACATTAAGCTATCCGAGGCCTCGGTTTTAATTTTTTCTAATAATAATTCTTTTGCCTGTTCAATATTAAGCCCGGCTATCTCCTCTAATTTGGCAGTTTGTTCCGACTTAATTTGGTTGATTTCTTCTTTAGTGGTTTCGACTTGATTAATTTTATCATAAAGCTGTTGTTGTTTGTCTTGCAGCTCCATGATTTTTTGGGAAAAAGCAGTTTCCCGTTTCTCTAAGCGATTTTGCCAAGCAGTAATTTCTTTGCGATGGCTGTCATTTTCTTGCTTGGCTTCATCAATTAGCTTTAACGCTTTATCTTGGGCTTTTAAGAGGATTTCTTTTTCTTTAACTTTAGCCTCATCAATGATTTTTTCCGCTTTATTTTCGGCGCTAGTGGCTTTGTTGATAGCTACTTGGCGACGCAGCCAATAGCCAAAACTACCACCGATAGCTAACGCGATTAAACCAATAAAATAATTCATAATAATAGTGGCGGCTTTGGTTGGAGCCAGTAACGATTCAGCCGATGACAGCTAGACAGTATAGAAGATAAAATATTTTTAAGAGGGAGATGTGGATAGACAAGATATCAGCTAGAATACTACCGTTGCCGACAAAACCAAAACACGGGATTATATAAATAATATAAGATAAACTGGATTTATCCTAACACGGCGACCAAAAAAAGGCAAGCTCAATTAACGACTGATAATTTTGTCAATCAGGTGATAATTCTTAGCCTCGGTTGGGGTTAAATAATGATCGCGCTCAGTGTCTCGCTCAATAGTTTTGAGGTCTTGTTTAGTGTGTTGAGCTAAAATTTTGTTTAAACGATCTTTGATGTGCAGAATATGCTCGGAGCGGATTTTAATATCTGTAGCCTGTCCTTCAAAACCACCCATCACTTGATGGATCATAATTTCGCTATTGGGTAGCGATAGGCGTTTGCCTGGTGCTCCAGCAGCTAACAAAACCGCCCCCATTGAAGCAGCCATACCAACGCAGATTGTGCTGACATCGGCCTTAATAAATTGCATGGTATCATAAATTGCCAGGCCGGCCGTTACTGATCCGCCAGGAGTATTAATATAAAATTTAATATCCTTGCTGCTATTTTCGGCATCTAGAAATAATAACTGGGCAATAATTAGATTAGCGGTATGATCATCAATCGGTTCACCCAAAAAAATAATACGGTCTTTCAATAGGCGGGAATAAATATCATAGGCTCGCTCTATTTGGCCAGTAGTTTCAATGACGGTTGGAATTAAGGGCATATAAATATATTTTTATTTAGTTAGCTGGCTTATTATAACAATTTAAATGTAAAAGTCTAGATTAGTTTATGATTGGTGTAAATTTTTGCGACTTTTACCATGAAAATTTTGATAAACCTGGCGCAGCTGTTGGTCGGTGACATGAGTATAGACTTGAGTGGTGGTAATTGAAGCGTGACCTAGTAATTGTTGGACGCTGCGGATATCAGCGCCGCCCATCAATAAATCAGTTGCAAAACTATGGCGCAGGGTATGTGGAGTGACTTTTTTAGTAATGCCGGCCGCTAAGGCGTATTTTCCCACTAGCCGTTCAATTGATCGTGGTGTTAGACCGTAGATCGGATTAGTTTCTTGATTGATTTTGCCATGACTGATAAAAAGAAAGGGTTCAGTGTCTTGGCGAGCCTCTAAATAGGATTTGATGGCCGCTTTAGCGTCGTCGGATAAAAAGACCAATCGTAGTTTATTGCCTTTACCGCGGACGGTAAATTCTGCTTTCTTTAAATTGATGTCATTAATTTTTAATCGAGCTAATTCGCTGACCCGCAGGCCGGTTGAGAAAAGTAATTCTAAAATAGCTCGATCGCGTAAGCGGACTAACTTACTGGAATTTTTAATAGTTAGGGGGGCCTGTAAAAAGGCGGTCAAATCATATCCTTCTAAAAAACTAACTTGTCGCGGTTCCTGTTTAGCCAATTCAACTTTGTTGGAATCCAGGCTTTCAATATTGTGTTTACTAAAATATTTAAGCAGTTGCCGCAGAGCAATTAAGTGGTAGTTCTGAGTATTTTTTTTAAGATTATCATGCTCGCGATTAGCAAGTCGGTTGAGATGAAGGCGGTAACGATGGATCAATTCTTGGCTTATTTGATTGGGTTTATTGATGCCGCTGGCAGTGGCAAACGCCAAAAAGCGTTGCAAATAAAAGCGATAGCCGATCAAAGTGTTATTGGATAGGCCGCGTTCAACTTCTAAATATTCTAAAAAATGGTTGATATCATCTTTAAGCATTGATAATATTATACGACATCTTGATTTTATTTTCCAACAGTGTTATAACAGAAGAGCTTTATTTAGCCAATAATTATTATTTTACCCCTTCTTGGAGCGGCCTAAACAGTTGACTGTTTCTCGGTTGGGGGACAGAAAACTATGTTAGACAAACAATTCAAGCAAGAAATTATTGAAAAGTTTCGGCAGCATGATGGCGACACTGGTTCAACTCAGGTTCAGATTGCTATCTTGACCGAAGAGATTAAACAGCTGACCGATCATTTACAAAAACATCGCCACGATTTTTCTTCTCGTCGCGGTTTATTGCGTAAAGTTGGTGAACGTCGGCGCCTATTAAAGTATCTGCAAAAAGAAGATGATAAAGCCTTTATTGATTTGGCGGCTAAGCTTAATCTAAAGATTGCCAAAAAAATGGCCGCTGAAGAAGAAGAGCGCAAGCGTCTGGAGAATGAATTGTTAGCCAAAGAAGCCGATAATGTTGAAGAAGAAGATTTTTCTGACGATTTAGCTGAAGAAGTTTAAAATATTTTTCATGGTTAAACACCCGGAGCAGCGTGTTGGGGTTTTGGTTGATGTTGCTAACCTCTATCATTCCGCTCGCAATCTCTATAATAAGAAAGTTAATTTTCGCAAAGTTTTAGCGGCTGTTGTTGCTGACCGTAAATTGATTAGGGCGGCGGCCTATGTTGTCCGCAGTGATAATAATGACGATGAAACAGCCTTTTTTGAGGCTTTGAGCCAGCAGGGCTTCGAGGTTATTATGAAAGATCTGCAGGTTTTTGCTGGCGGAGCCAAAAAAGGTGATTGGGATGTCGGTATCAGCATTGATGCTATTAAATTATCTCACAAACTGGATGTTATTGTTTTAGCTAGCGGTGATGGCGACTACACTCCACTGGTTAATTATATTCAAAGCACTACTGGCTGTTTGGTAGAAATAGCTGGTTTTCGTCAAACTACCTCGGCTAAATTATTGGAGATTGCTGATGACTTTATTAATCTTAGTGATCGTCAATTTTTAATCAGTCGTTGATTTTATAATAAATTAATAAATAATTAGCTGATTTTTGGTCGACAAACAGTGAGCACTATGAAATAATCATAGTCCTTTAGTTTGTTGATCAGGACAGCTCTAAATTCTATGCAAAAGCAAGAAATTGTGGTTAGCCGCGATTGGCATGGCCGTCCGCTAACTATTAAAAATGGCCGCTTGGCTCATCAGGCTGATGCGGCAGTTACTGTCCAATATGGCGACACCGTAGTTATGGCTACCGTGGTGGAGGCCAAGGAGGCGCGTGAAGACGGTGATTTTTTTCCATTAATGGTTGATTTTGAGGAGCGTCTTTATGCTGCTGGCATTATTAAGGGTTCCCGCTGGGTCAAACGCGAGGGGCGACCAACTGATGAAGCTATTCTTAGCGGTCGAATGATTGATCGGTCAATTCGTCCGCTGTTTGATGAATCATCGCGGCGTGATGTGCAGGTAATTTTGACAGTTTTGTCGGTTGATCAAACCAATGATTATGATATCGTTGCTTTAGTAGCTGCTTCAGCGGCTTTGCGGATTTCGGGAATCAATTGGCGTGGACCGATAGGCGGTATTCGGGTCGGGCGGATTGATAATCAATTGGTTTTTAACCCGACTTATAAACAGCGCGAAATTAGTGATTTGGATTTAATTGTCGCTGGAACAGCTAGTAAAGTTATTATGATTGAAGCTGGCGCTCAAGAAATTCCCGAAGCCGCTATGTTTGAAGCTATTATGGCTGGGCAACAAGCCCTAGCCGGTTCAATTGAATTAATTGAAGAACTGTATCAAGCAATCGGACCAATTGAGCCGAAAAAGGCTAAAACAGTGCGTTTATCGGCCGATGAATTACAGGCTCAAGAGCGCAAGCAGCAAGCTCAGAAGATTGCCGAGCAATGGTTAGATGAGCATATTGAGCCAATTTTATTTGATAAAATTTATTATACCAAGGGGCAGCGTAAATTAGCTGTTGAAGCTATCAAAGATGGATTGGACGAATATTTGTTTAGTCAGAATTTTGATAGAAGCCTGCGTCAATGGGTTATCGGTCAAACCGTAGAAGTTGCGGTTGAGGCAGCTGTTACTAATAATATTTTACAATCAGACCGTCGGGTTGATGGTCGCGCTTTAGATGAGATTCGTCAATTGTCGGCTGATGTCAGTATTTTACCTCGTAATCATGGCGCTGGATTATTCTCTCGCGGCGAGACACAGGTAATGTCTATTGTCACCTTGGGTGCTCCTAGCGATGAGCAGTCTTTAGAGGGCTTGGAGGGTGTTTCGACCAAGAGCTATATGCATCATTATAATTTTGCGCCATATTGCACCGGTGAAGCTAAGCCGATTAGGACGGCGGGTCGCCGCGAGGTTGGTCATGGAGCCTTGGCGGAAAAGGCCCTAGTGCCGGTTTTACCAAGCAAAGCGGATTTTCCTTATACAATCAGGGTTGTCAGCGAAACACTCAGCTCTAATGGTTCATCGTCAATGGGTTCAACTTGTGCCTCATCACTGTCACTGATGGATGCCGGTGTGCCGATTAAACGACCGGTTGCCGGTCTAGCTATGGGGTTGGCCTCTAATCAAGATATGAGTCAATGGAAAGTTTTGACTGATATTCAAGACTTGGAAGATGGCCAAGGCGGTATGGATTTTAAGATTACCGGCACGACTGAAGGTATTACTGCCATCCAACTAGATACTAAAACCGACGGTTTGACTAAGGAGATTATTCAGACGACCATTGAGCAAAGCCGCCGTGGCCGTCTACAGATTTTAGAGGTTATGAATCAGGCCATCTCTGAACCGCGGGCCGAATTATCGCCATATGCTCCCAAGATTGTCAGCTTTTTTATTGATGTCGATAAAATTCGTGAAGTTATTGGCGCCGGCGGCAAAGTGATTAATGAAATTATCGCTGCTTGTGAAGTGACCATTGATATTGAACAAAATGGACAAGTTATGGTTTGCGGCTCTAATCAGGAAAAATTGAATCAAGCGGTTAAATGGGTGCAAGATATTGCTCGCAAACTAGAAGTCGGTGAAAAATTTACTGGCAAGGTTGTCCGTTTATTAGATTTTGGAGCTTTTGTAGAATTATTACCTAATCGTGATGGCATGGTTCATGCCAGCGAATTGGCGCCATTTTATGTTGGTAAGCCAGCGGATATGCTGCACGATGGTGATACTGTTACGGTCAAGATTAAAGCAATTGATGATCAAGGCCGAGTTAATTTAACGATGAAAGATTTGTCAGATAATCAGGCTATTTGGGAACGTTATAAAGCCAAAGGATTGCCCACCGAGCGTCCAACTGGCTTTCCGGGACCACGTCATTTTAGTTCACGATCTGGGGATAATTCAAGCCGTCCACACCTTGGCTAATTGCTAATATCCCGATTTTATAGTGTTAATATTTAGACAAGTCTCTAAGGTGGGGCTTGTCTTTTTTTGCTTAAGCAAAAATGTTATGATGGGACTTGGTCAAACTATTATTTTTAACTTAACTAACCTCCTCAATTTAGTTTTTAACTAGCCGTTATGTCTATCTGCCAGATTCCGGCCCAATTACCGGATGCGGCTAGCTGGCTAAAGTTTGACCTAGCTAAATTTAGTAATAGTGAGCTGCTAGCCTTTATTATTAGTCAGGGCCAAGATATTAAAGCATGTATTCCCCTGGCTAAAATTATTCTTAAGAGAATTCCAGCGCCATGCTTAGTGAGGGCTAGCTTTGAAGAATTGGTAACAGCTGGGCTGAATAGTCAACAAGCTAATTTGGTGTTAGCTAGTACTGGTATGACTCGTCGATTTTGTCGTCAACGAGTACAAAATATTTATTATAGCCAGGAAGTTATTTACCAAGAGTTTAAATATTTGCGTTCTTGCACGCAAGAAAGACTGGCGATTGGTTATTTGGATCGTCGTTGTCATGAATTGCGGCGCAAGAATTTTTTATTTGAACAATTAAAGCAACCGTATTTTCATCCGCAACAGATTTTTGAACCGATATTGCAATTGCCGGCTCAGCAATTGATTACCGCCAGTAATCATTTGGTTGGCGGTGCCGAGCCTAACGAATTAGATTTGTTGTTGTTCAATAAAATGATCATTATGTGTCAGGCGTTTGGTTTACAATTATTAGATAATGTTATTTTTAGCCGCCGTGGTTTTTATAGTTTTCGTCAGGCCGGCTTGCTTAAGCCATCAGCTAGTTGATGATAAGGAGGGGTTAAAGCCGCTGGCTGACGAGCTGGCGGTTTTAATTTTGGATAAGAAAAAGGCTGACACCGAAGTGTCAGCCAAAGCTTATTGGAACCAGCGTCGCTAGCGACGTTTTTTGGGTTCCTTCTTGTACTTTTTTTTCATTGGAGGCAGAACCTCCAATATAGCCGAGAAATTTAGATTTACGATATCTTCTCGACTTAATTGAATTTGTTTTTTTTGTAAAATGTCAGTAATAAACTGACATTCGGCGCAGCCAATTCGCTGCACCTGCAGTTTTGACTTTATAGACGCCTCAATGGCGTCTGCTTTTAACATAACTTTTTGTCCAGTGTTGTTCTGGACAATAAGATGAAGACATTTTGACCAGATGATGGCCTTTATAATCACTTTTTCTTCTTCGAAGCTCATTCTAAGCCTCCTCTTTTTTTATTTGTCCGTTAGGACTGTTGTTAGGTTAAAGTTTTTAACTAGTCTTGTCAAGGTTTTATTGCTTGATAATATTTTTACCCAATTGATTGCCAAAAATGAAGTCCAGTGATAGACTAAAAAGGCCTTAATGCCTTATTTTATCTTATGTCCGAAGTAACTTTAGAGTCTTTAGTCAGCTTCTGTAAACGTCGCGGTTTTGTTTATCCGTCATCGGAGATTTATGGCGGATTGGCCGCAGTTTATGATTACGGCCCCTATGGAGTTGAGCTTATCAACAACATTAAACAGATTTGGTGGCGGGAATTAGTTTATCGCTATGATAATATTAGCGGCCTAGATAGCGCTATCTTTATGAATCCGCGAGTATGGCAGGCCAGTGGCCATGTGGCCGGGTTTTCGGATCCATTAACCGAATGTCGTTATTGCCATACTCGGCTGCGTGTTGATCATCTTTTAGAAGGGGTTGGCGCCGAGGCCAGCGACACTATGTCAGAAACTGAGATTAATCAACTATTTGATGATTATCGTCATTTAGTCGTTTGTCCGGAATGCGGTCATCGCGATTTTACTCAGGTTCGTCACTTTAATTTATTAGTGCATTCTAATTTAGGCAATTTTACTGGCAATGACAGCAATCCAGTTTATTTGCGCGGCGAAACTTGTCAGGGTATTTATGTTAATTATAAAAATATTCTGGATAGCACTCGTTTAAGGCTGCCGTTTGGTATCGCTCAGATTGGCAAGGCTTTCCGTAATGAAATAACCGCCCGGCAATTTATTTTCCGCACCCGAGAGTTTGAACAGATGGAGTTGCAGTATTTTGTCCGACCGACTAATGACTTAGTTGACTTTAATCTTTGGAAGCAGCGTCGCTGGGATTATTATATTAATATTTTAGGGATTGATCCGGCTAATCTACGCTGGCATGAGCACGAGAAGTTAGCTTTCTATGCCAAAGCCGCTTGTGATATTGAATATAATTTCCCTTTTGGTTTTCAAGAGATTGAAGGCGTTCATGCTCGTGGCGACTATGATTTAACTCAGCATCAAAAATTTTCTGGTCAGGAGTTAGATTATTACGATCAAGCAGTTGACCAAAAATTTATTCCCCATATTATTGAATCATCGTCGGGAGTTGGTCGCGTTTTCTTGATGTTATTGAATGAGGCTTATCACGAGGAGAAGTTGGGGGAAAATGATAAACGAGTAGTTCTAAAATTGAAGCCAGCGCTGGCTCCAGTTAAAGTGGCAGTTTTTCCATTGCTGCGCAATAAGCCGGAACTAATCAAGGCAGCGCAAGAAGTTTTTGATCAGGTTAAAATGCGTTGGCGTTGCGAGTTTGATGACAATGGCAATGTTGGCAAACGCTATCGCCGCCAAGACGAGATTGGTACTCCATATTGCCTAACTGTTGATTTTGATACTCTGGAAAAAGGTACCGTTACGGTGCGCGACCGTGACACCATGAAGCAGACAACCGTTCAACTTAATGAGCTGGTTAGTTATTTATCTAGTAAGTTAGATTATTAAGTTTTATGTGGCAACGACAAATATCCAATGAACGGCCATTGATTTTAAAAATTCCTTTGGCCGGCTGTCCGACTTTCACCGCTTTAGTGGTTATTGCCGTCGGTTCTAAATATGAAACCGCTAATCAAAGCGGGTTGTCTCATTTTTTGGAACACATGTTTTTTAAGGGGACAAGTAAGCGTCCGTCCACCTTGGCAATTTCCAGTGAATTAGACGCTATTGGCGGCGAATATAATGCTTTTACCAGCAAAGAATATACCGGTTATTATGTAAAATGCGCGGCTGATCAAGCGGCTGTCGCTTTGGATGTTCTTAGTGACATGCTCTTAAATTCACAATTTTCCAGTGAGGAGATAGATCGTGAACGCGGAGTGATTATTGAAGAGATTAACATGTATCAGGACAATCCAATGCTGCACTTGGAAGATGTTTTTGAACAAACTCTTTACGGTGATACGCCGGCTGGTTGGGATACGGCTGGCCGCAAAGAAACAGTTAGCGCTTTCCAACGAGACGACTTTATTAATTATTGGCGGCAGAATTATGGCCAGCAGCGGACCATTATTTGTTTAGCTGGTCAGTTACCCGAGAATATTGATAGTTTAGTGAATAAATATTTTGCTCAATGGCCAGCAGCAATTAATTTTCAAGATAAGCTGCCAGTTGTTGAACAACAAAGTCAGCCCCAGTTGTTAGTTGCTGATAAAGATACTGATCAATTGCATTTAGCTTTAGGAGTTCGAGCTTTTCCTTATGGTCATCCACAAAGACTACCTAGTCGTTTGCTAGCTGCTATTCTCGGCGGATCGATGAGTTCCCGTTTGTTTTTACAAATTCGTGAGCGGCAAGGCTTAGCTTATTATGTTCGGACTAGTGTTGAAAATTATACCGATAGCGGTTATCTGGTAACTTCGGCCGGTATTAAGAAAGAGGCCGTTGCTCAAGCAGTGGCGACTATTATTGCCGAGTATAAAAAATTAACTACTGAATTAGTTGATGTGGTTGAATTGGAGCGAATCAAAAAATTCTTGTCTGGCCGTTTGATTCTTGGGTTAGAGGGGTCGGATGATTTGGCTCAGTGGTATGCTCGGCAGCAAGTTCTGTTTTTAGGCCAAGGTAATGTCCAGGAAAATTTGGATACACCGACTGAATATTTAGCCAAAATTCGGGCGGTGACTGCTGAACAAATTCAATCTGTGGCTCGACAAATTTTTGTTGATCAGGGGCTTAATTTGGCTATTATTGGGCGGGTAACCGAGCCGGATAAATTATTAGCACATTTGTCTTTTAATTAGTGAACAAAATTATGGCTCAACCCTTTGATTATCTGGCCGGTCTTAACCCAGCCCAAAGACAAGCAGTTGAGCATGGTTCCGGCCCATTATTAATTGTAGCGGGCGCCGGCACTGGCAAAACAACCGTCTTAATTAATCGCTTGCTTCATTTAATCATGTCTGGTCAGGCCAAGCCGGATCAAATTTTGCTAACTACCTTTACTGACAAGGCGGCTGGCGAAATGGAAGAGCGAGCTGATCGTTTATTGCCCTATGGTTATACTGACCTGTGGATTCAAACTTTTCATGGTTTAGGCGAAAGATTACTGCGTCAACATGGTTTAGATATTGGCCTCCCGACTAATTTTAAGTTGCTTAATGAAACCGGTCAATGGATATTATTGCGCAAAAATTTAGATCGGCTGCAGCTGGATTATTATCGTCCACTAGGCAATGAGACAAAGTTTTTGCGCGACCTGGTAAAATATTTTAGCCATCTCAAAGACGAGAATATCTTGCCAGCTGATTATTTGCAGTATGTTGATGGTCTTGATTTAAGCGATGCCGGTCAGCCAGAACAATTGGAGGTGGCCAGATTACAGGAGTTGGCTCGGGCCTATCAGACTTATAATCAATTATTGCTTGATAATTCCTGTTTAGACTTTGGCGATTTAATTAGCTATACTTTACGGTTATTCCAACAAAGGCCGAATATTTTACAGCAATATCGTCAGCAATTTAAATTTATTTTAGTTGACGAGTTTCAAGATACCAATTGGGCGCAATATGAGTTGATCAAACTTTTGGCCGCCCCTGACAATAATCTAACCGTCGTTGGTGATGATGATCAAAGTATTTATAAATTTCGTGGCGCCTCTTTAGCCAATATTTTACAATTTAAAGATGATTATCCAGCGGCTGTTAACATCGTGTTAACCGATAATTATCGTTCTGGTCAACCGATTTTGGATCAAGCCTATCAATCAATCCAAAAGAACAACCCTGATCGGCTAGAAGATCGTTTAAAAATTAATAAGCGGCTAGTTGCCGTCGGTCAACCTAATGGTTCAGTTGAGGTTTGGCCGCTAGCCAGCGAGTCTGAAGAAATAGTGGCTATTGTTGATTATATTAAAGAAGAGTATCGACAAGACCCGGCGGCTAAATGGTCGGATTTTGCCATTTTGATTCGTTCCAATCGCGATGCCGATAAATTTATTAATGAACTAGGTCGGCAAAAAATACCCTGCCAGTTCATGTCTTTGCGCGGGCTTTACTATAAGCCGATAGTTTTAGATTGTTTAGCTTATTTTAAGCTCTTAGACAATTATCATGAGTCAACCGCTTTATATCGAGTTTTAAATTCTCGGCCGTTTGCTTTATCGCCAGCCGATTTGGTTGAATTGTCAGCTTTAGCTCGGCGCAAAGCCTGGTCACTCTTTGAAGCCCTACAGAACAATGCCCTAGCCGTCAAGATTAGCCCAGACGGTCGTCGCGCTATAGATAAGTTGTTGAAGTTAGTCTCTGCCCAGTCATTGTCAGCTGTTCAGCAGTCGCCTAGCCGTTTGTTTGTTGATTTCGTTTATCAGTCGGGATTATTGGCTGGCTTAGACCAAGAGAAAGATAGCGCGATTTTCCATTATCTCAATCAGCTGTATAAGAAGATGAAAGAATTTGAAGACAGCGGTCCTGATTTACATCTTAAGGATTTTGTTGATTTAATGAACATGGAAATGGAGGCCGGAGAAACCGGTAGTCTAAGTTTGCCACTCGAAGATGATGATGTGGTTAAAATTATGACTATTCATTCGGCCAAAGGACTAGAGTTCCGCTATGTCTTTTTGCCCGATTTAGTTGATAAACGCTTTCCAACCACCAAACGTGGCGACAGTTTGCCGGTGCCTGATGGATTAATTGCTGAACCAGTTGGCTCCGGTGACGTTCATTTAGCTGAAGAGCGGCGGCTATTTTATGTAGCCGTCACCCGAGCTAAAGAAAAATTAATTTTGGCCTATGCCCGTGACTATGGCGGAGTTCGCGATAAGCGGCCGTCAATTTTTCTTAGCGAGATCGGGCTGACTGCTAATCAGACAGAGCGTCAGTTAGATGCAGATAGAGTTTTTGAGTTAGTGCGTGAAGTTGAGGCTTTAAAAAACTCCGACAATAATCAGATTTTGCCAGCGCCATTAGTGGCGGTCAAAAAGTTTTCTTTCAGTCAATTTGAGAGTTATAGTAATTGCCCATTACAATATAAGTTTGCTTTTGTCTTAAGAGTGCCAGTGCCCGATAAAGGTAATATAGTTTATGGTCGTCTGATGCACCGTTGTTTATATGAATTGTTTGCGCCTTGTTTATTAAACGAACAGCCAACTGATTTATTTGGTCAGTCAACAGTTCCAACTAAACCTGATTGGGCCGGATTAATGGCTATCTATAAGAAGAATTGGGTTGATGATGGTTATGATTCGGCTGAGGACCGAGAAAAATATCGTTTACTTGGCCAACAGAGCCTAAAATTAATTTGGCAGCAGATTGAGGCTGGTGGTTGGCCCAATGTTTTGGCTTTGGAGAAAAAATTTGTTTGGAAAACCGCCCAATTCACTCTTGGCGGCACGATTGATCGGGTTGATCAGTTAGCTGATGGCACGGTTGAAATTATTGATTATAAGACGGGTAAGCCCAAAGACAAGCTAGATTATCAGACAAAGCGTCAATTAATGATTTATCAGCTAGCGGTTGAATCAGTTTTTGGTTGGCGGGTTGGCAAACTGACTTTTTATTATTTAAATAGTGGACAAGCCTTAAGTTTTACGGCTAAGCCAGCTGATTTAGACAAAGTTCAGCAAGAAGTAGCCGCCCAGGTTGAGGCGATTCGCCAGGGCTTTTTCCCAGCTAAACCTAGTCAGCTTTGTGCTTACTGTGATTTTCGTTCTATCTGCCAATTTCGTCAGGTCTAAAATCCACTGATTAGGTCTTAAAATAAGCTTAATCGCTTTGACAGCTGGCGTGATTTTTGTTAAATTAAAGTCAGCCCGGTTAACGGGCTTCGTTATGTCTTTATATAAATTTTATGATTATTAGTTGGTTAGGACAATCATGTTTCAAGTTGCAAGACAAAATGAATGGTCGAGATATTACTGTAGTTCTTGATCCATTTAGTCCCAGCCATACCGGATTAAAATTGCCGGCCAATTTATCGGCCGATGTGGTTACCATCAGCCATCAGCACAAAGACCACAATTTTTTGTCTGGAGTTAGCGGTCAACCATTTGTTATAGATATGGCCGGAGAATATGAAATCGGTGGTTTATTTATTGATGGAGTGGACAGCGATCACGACCAGCAGGGCGGTGCAAAGCGTGGGCACAATTTAATATTCCGTTTGGGTTTTAGCGATTTAGTAGTTACTCATTTGGGAGATTTGGGCAGTACTTTGGAGGCTAAACAATTAGAACGTTTGGCTGGTACTGATATTCTATTGGTTCCAGTCGGTGGGTACTATACTTTAGATGCCAAACAGGCGATTGAGGTTATTAATCAAATAGAGCCCAAGATAGTTATACCAATGCACTATAAATTACCTGGTTTAAGTTTTAACCTTGCTGCTGTCGATGATTTTGTTAAAGCTATTGGCTTAGCTCCGATCTATGAAGATAAATTGAAGGTTGTTCGTCGCGATCTAGATAGTGAAAATTTGCAATTAATTATTCTATCAGTTACGGCTTAGATTTATGAAGCGTCAGCGGCTTATTAACAAGGCTTCCAGCCCGGCCGATTGGCCAATTGAGAAACGACGTTTGCTTGCTTGGGTTGGTATTACGGCTATCATGACTATATTATTGGTCTTTTGGTTTTATAGCTTACGGCTTTCTTTTATTAGCAAGCAAAAAAACCAGGAGCAGCCATTATTGGATATTAATCAAATTCGTCAGGATTTAGATGCCGGGCTAGAAGAAGTCAATAAAGGTAGTGAATTATTAGAAAAAATTGCCACAACTACCGATTCTTCCACCACTCCAGAGGCGCGATTACTGCAAGAGCAGAATCGTCTTCAGCTTGACAAATTACGCCAAAAATTAGAGAAATTACCTAATCAGTCAACCGATTAACCAAGTTTATGACCAAAAAAAAATCACCAGTTTCCCATATCAGCCCAGCTGATGATCACAACATTGAGGAATCAGCCCGACCAGCTGAAATAACCACTCCACATGGTTTGATTTTAGCTCAACCGATTATTGAGGAAATGCGGCAGTCCTATTTGGACTATGCCATGAGTGTTATTGTTTCTCGGGCACTGCCTGATGTTCGTGATGGTCTCAAGCCAGTGCATCGGCGGATTCTTTATGCTATGTGGTCACTGGGTTTGCGTTCTGGCGGCAAATTTCGTAAATCAGCCACTGTAGTCGGTGAAGTGCTTGGTAAATATCATCCGCATGGCGATAGCGCCGTTTACGACTCAATGGCGCGAATGGCTCAGGATTTTGCTATGCGTTATATGATGGTCCGCGGTCAAGGCAACTTCGGCTCAGTTGACGGTGATCGGCCGGCGGCCATGCGTTATACCGAGGCCAAATTATCGGCCATTGCTGAAGAGATGTTGTTTGATTTAGACAAAGACACGGTCAATATGGTTGCTAATTTTGACGGATCGCAAAATGAACCGCAAGTTTTACCAGCCAAGATTCCGCAGTTGTTGCTCAATGGATGCATGGGTATTGCTGTTGGTATGGCTACCAATATTCCGCCCCACAATTTGCGTGAGGTGGTCGGCGCTATTTTGCATTTAATTGACAACCCTGAAGCTACCGTTGAAGAATTAATGGAGTTTATTAAGGGCCCTGATTTCCCGACTGGCGGCTTAATTTATAACCGAGAAGATATTTTACGAGCCTATACCACTGGCAAAGGAGGGATTGTGATGCGTGGTCGGGCTGAAATTGTTGAACATGGTCACGATAATTTTCAGATTGTTATCAGCGAGATTCCTTATCAGGTTAATAAAGCAATTTTGGTGGAAAAGATTGCTGATTTAGTCAAAGACAAAAAAATTGAAGGCATCCGTGATTTGCGTGATGAATCGGACAAAGACGGTGTTAGAATCGTTATTGATCTTAAGAGAGATAGTTACCCGAAGAAGATTTTAAATGTTTTATATAAGCAAACCCAGCTGCAAGAAACTTTTCATGTTAACATGCTGGCCTTGGTGGATGGACTACAGCCTCGAGTTTTAAATCTTAAAACCATTTTAGAAGAATTTATTAAACATCGCCAAGAGGTGGTGCGCCGTCGGACTGCTTATGAGTTGGCCAAAGCTAAGGATCGGGCCCATATTTTGGAAGGCTTAATGATTGCTTTAGCCCATATTGATGAAGTTATTGCCACTATTAAGGCCTCTAAAGACAAAGATAAGGCCAAGGCTAATTTAATTAAGCAGTTTAAGCTATCTGAGCGGCAAGCTGTGGCCATTCTGGAAATGAAGCTACAGACATTAGCTAATCTCGAAACATTAAAGATTAAAACTGAACTCAAGGATAAATTAAAAACTATTGCCGAGTTAGAGAGTATTTTATCGTCCGATAGTTTGGTGTTAAAGATTATTAAGCAGGAATGCCAGGATATTGTTGAAAAGTTTGGCGATGATCGTCGTACCGGCGTTGTAGACCAAAGTGTTAAGAATTTTAAGGCTGAAGATTTGATTCCCAATGAAGAAGCGGTAGTGATTATGACTAGGGATGGCTATATCAAGCGTTTGCCTGGCGATACCTTTAAGGTTCAGGGCCGTGGCGGTAAAGGCGTAATTGGTTTAACCACTAAAGAAGAAGATTCAGTGCAATTTTTGTTTACTACCATGACTCATAGTAATTTGTTATTCTTTACCAGTCATGGTCGAGTTTTTGAATTAAAGGCTTATGAATTGCCTTTAGCCTCCAGAACATCCAAAGGGCAGGCGATCGTTAATTTTTTGCAATTAGCTAATGGCGAGCAAGTTACCGCTATTTTACCACTAGATAAGATGGCTAATAAGGAGTATCTGTTTTTTGCTACGCGGCGCGGCTTAGTTAAGAAAGTCCGCATCAATGCTTTTGATAATGTCCGGCGCAGTGGGTTAATTGCTATCAAACTTAAGGACAGCGATCAATTGATTTGGGTTAAGCCGACCACCGGTAATGATCAGATTCAAATGGTAACCGCTCATGGTCAAGCCATTCGTTTCCACGAAGGGGATGTTCGCGATATGGGGCGTGGCGCCAGTGGTGTAATTGGCATGCGGCTCAAGGCTAAAGATCGGATTATCGGTATGGGAGTTATTAGGGTTGATGGCGAAAAATTGAAAGATTATCAAGTTTTGTCAGTCATGGCTAATGGTTATGGCAAGCGGACCAGTCTGTCTCAGTATAAGGTTCAAAATCGTGGCGGATCGGGTATTAAGACAGCCAAAATTACCAATAAAACCGGTGAATTAGTCAATGCTTTCTTGGTTAATAAAAAAACCATGGAAGACAAAGACTTGATTATTATGTCTAAGCATGGTCAAGTCATCCGTCTGCCTTTTAAGACAGTTAATGAATCCGGTCGCGACACTCAAGGTGTTTGCTTGATGCGTTTTAAAGAAAATAATGACCAGGTAGTTGGGGTAACCTGGCTTTAGATATTAATTATTTAAGTTTTTATTTATGAAAAAATGGTTATTGCTGAGTTTGGCCGCCATTGTCATGCTGACTGGTTGCGCTAGTCGGCCCAAGAATTTAAAGCCCGATCAAGCCAAAGAACGAGCGGAAAAATTTATTAATACTGCTCTGATGCGGCCGGGTAGCCAGGCGACTATCAAAGAGATAGAGTTGATTGATGGTTTTTATAAATTAAAAGTGGATGTTGGTAGCGGCGACCCAGTTGATTCTTATTTGAGTCGTGATGGTAAATTATTTTTCCCGCAAGCTATGGATATTGACGAAATAACACAACAATTATCCGGCAGTTCCGAAGCTGAATCAGCGGCCGCTACTGTTGAGAAAAAAAGCGACAAACCGGTTGTGGAACTATTTGTTATGAGCTATTGTCCTTATGGTTTACAGATGGAACGAGGCATATTGCCGGTTGTTGAGAAATTGGGCGACAAAATTGATTTTAAAATTAAGTTCTGCGACTATGCTATGCATGATAAACCGGAAATTGACGAGAATTTGGCCCAATATTGTATTCAAAAAGAACAAAATGATAAGTTTACCGCTTATTTGAGTTGTTTTATTAACTCTGGGAAAGCCAGTGATTGCTATAAGGAGGCTAAGATTAATGAAACTTCTTTGCAATCTTGTATTAGCGCTGCTGATAAACAATTTAATATTACGGCTAGTTATAACAATAAAGATGCTTGGAATGGGCAATTCCCACCATTTGATGTCGATAAAACAGACAATACCAAATATAATGTCCAAGGGTCGCCGACTTTGATTATTAATGATCAAGAAATTAGCGTTAATCGTGATAGCGCCAGCTTGTTAAAGACTATTTGCTCAGCTTTTAATAATTCGCCCGAAGAATGTTCGGCTCAGTTATCTAGTGATAGTCCGGCTGCCGGGTTTACTTCAGAGAATAATGGAACAGCGGCTGGTAGTTGCGAATAGCGATAATAATATATAGTTGTCGTTTTAGAAAAAATCGGTCAGATTGGCCGATTTTTTCTTTTTAGGCTATAATGCAGTAGCTAATTCTTAATCTCAGGAGGGGATGAAGCGGCGGCTTGCCGGTTCATATTCACCTGTTCTTTTTAATTATGTCAGCCAAAGTTTTATCAGCTGGCCTTAGTGGCTTAGCGGCTGAGCTAGTGGAGGCCGAATCCGATATTGGGAGCGGCGATATCGGCTCTTTTATTATTGTTGGATTGCCTGATGCTTCAATTTCGGAGGCGAAAGAGCGGGTCCGTAGTGCGTTGCGTAATTCAGGTTTATCGTTGCCGAAGCTTAAAATTACGATTAATTTAGCTCCGGCTGATTTACGCAAACAGGGTCCGAATTATGATTTGCCAATTGCGCTTAGTATTTTATTGGCTAGCGGTCAGTTGCCCAGCGGTTGTTTGCGACAGGTTATGTGTTTGGGCGAATTGTCGCTTGACGGACAAACTCGTCCAGTGAGCGGTGTTTTGCCGGCCGCTTGTTTAGCCAAAGAGCTTGGACTGCGAGCTATTATTGTGCCGGCGGGCAACGCTGCGGAAGCGCAAATCGTCGATGGATTAACCGTTTGGCCAGCTACTGATTTAAAACAGATTATTGGGCAGTTACGAGGTTTAAGCCAGCCTCTAACTATTAAGAGATTGGATAATAATTCAATTGAACCAGCTGTTGTTGTTGATTTTAGCCATGTATGTGGTCAAGAGACCGCCAAGCGGGCGCTAGAGATTGCCGCTGCCGGTAACCATAATTTGTTAATGATCGGTCCGCCGGGATCAGGTAAGACTATGCTGGCTAAAGCTGTTCCAGGTATCTTGACTGGTCTGGCCGCTGATGAGGCGATTGAGGTGGCTAAGATTTATAGTATTGCCGGCTATCTCAAGGGAGCTAATCAGCCGCCCAGCATTCGGCCTTTTCGTAGTCCGCATCATAGCGCTTCAGCAGCTTCAATTATTGGCGGCGGTTCATGGCCTAGCCCGGGAGAGATTTCTTTGGCTCATCGCGGCGTGCTTTTTTTAGATGAACTGCCAGAATTTTCTCGCGCCGTCTTAGAGGGCTTAAGGCAGCCGCTCGAAGATGGTTTTGCCACCATTAATCGGACGATTGGCCAGTTGATTTTTCCAGCACAGTTTTTATTGATAGCTGCCATGAATCCTTGCCCTTGCGGGTTTTTTGGTGATAATCGGCAAGTTTGCCGCTGTAGCTCGCGGCAGATTGCTAATTATCGCCGTAAATTATCTGGACCATTGCTTGATCGTCTAGATTTACAGTTGACAATCCAACGAGTTCGTCCGGCTGATTTTTCTTATGGCGTTAAACTCGAAAGCTCGGCCGAAGTTAGACGAAGGGTTGAGTCGGCTCGTCAGCAACAAAAACAGCGTTTGGCCGGCACCAAATTTTTGACTAATGGCGATTTAACGCCACTAGCGATAAAACAATTTTGTTTGATTGATCGTTATGGCCAAGCCTTATTACGCCAGGCAGTCGATCAGTTAAACCTATCGGCGCGCGGCTATTTTCGAGTTTTACGTTTAGCCAGAACCATTGCCGATTTGGCTAATGAGCCAACAATTGCTAAAATACATTTAGCAGAGAGTCTACAATATCGTTTTGCTAATTATTAATTTATGTGGAAAAAAATCAGCTGCTTATCTTTATTGGCCATCGGTTTGATGACTAGCGGTTTTGGCTGTCGTCTTCAATCTAGTGCTGTCAAAGAAAGTATGCAGCCAATTACTCTCAACTATTGGCGAGCCTGGGATGAGCCGGATGATTTTGAAGAAATTTTAACTAAGTATAAGGCGTTGCATCCAAATATCACCATTAATTATCGCAAGCTGCGTTATGAGGAATATGAAAAGGAGATCATTAATGCTCTAGCTGAAGATCGCGGTCCAGATATTTTTTCTATTGAAAGTAGTTGGCTATCTCGTTACCAAGCCAAAATTTCACCGATGCCCGATACTATTACTATGGTTTATCCAATAGTTAAGGGGACGATTAAAAAGGAAACAATCTACGAATTAAGAAATAGTCGCAGCCTGACGATTAAGGATCTGCGAGCCAATTTTGTGGATGTAGTCGCTGATGATGTTATTATTGATAATAAGATTATGGGTTTGCCGTTATCGGTTGATACGCTAGCTATGTTTTATCGTAAAGATCTTTTTAATAATGAGGGTATTATTAATCCACCCGCCTATTGGGATAAGAATTTTCAGGATACAGTCAAGCGTTTAACCAAGCGCGATGCTCAGGGTCAAATTATTCAAGCTGGCGCGGCTATCGGCGGCGGCAGTAATGTGGAAAGATCGGCTGATATCGTGGCCGCTTTAATGCTGCAAAGTCGCGCCCCAGTTATTGAGAATGGCCGCGTAGTTTTTAATCGTCAATCGTCGGATGGTTCCAACTACTATCCTGGTATTGATGCTGTTCGTTTTTATAGCGATTTTGCTAATATTAACAAAGAAGTTTATTGTTGGGACAAGAGCCTAGGTAACTCTTTTGATTTATTTGTGCGTGGCCAAGCCGCGATTATGTTTGGCTATAGTTATCACATACCATTGATTATCGCTGCCCGTCGCACCGGTTTTACTGGCGGTGATGCCGGTCAATATCTTAAAGATTTAAATATTGGTATTAGTAAATTACCACAAATCGCCAGCACTAGTCAGCCAGTTAATATCGCTAACTATTGGGTGGAAACTGTTTCCAAAAAGAGCCAGCATAGCAATGAGGCTTGGGATTTTATTCAATTTATGACCAAGGCTGAAAATGTCGGCAGTTATTTGGATAAAACTCAGCGACCGACAGCTTTACGCAGCTTAATTGAAGAACAATTGTCTAAGGAGTATTTGGATGTTTTTGCTAGTCAGCTATTAACAGCGCGTAGTTGGTATCGTGGTTATGATTCTGCCATGGCACATAAGGTTATCGGCGAAATGATTGATGGCGTTTTAAACGCGCCCGATCAGCTTGAAGCGATTATTAATTTAGCCATTGGCAAATTACAGCAAACCATAGCGGCGCCCAGCCAATAAAAAAAATATATGAAAATTTATAAATTGTTCTGTTTGTTAGCTATTATCACGTTTTGTTTTTTACCTGTTACGGTTCTAGCTCAAGAGCGGCAAATAGTGCCGACTGAAGGTTATGAAGACGGCAACTATACTATAGCTTCTTTTGAGACTATGATTATTTTTGTTGGTAAAGCTATATTAGGGCTTTCTGGCACCTTTGCTTTGGTTATGTTTGTTTGGGGCGGAATCCAGATGATTACTGCTGCGGGTCGATCCAAGGCTTTTGAAAGTGGTCGTGATACGGTTGTTAATGCATTAATCGGTTTAGCGATTATTTTGTGCAGTTATCTGATTATCAATTTTGTTTTAAATATTGTTGGGGTTAAACAATCTTGGCCGAGAGACAAAATTGACCAGGTAATGGGGAATAAATAGCTGACGGCGATTATTAATATTTATGTCTAGTAGGACGACCAGTAATTTTGGTTCGGTTATCAAAGATCGGCGTCTCGCCAAGAATTGGTCAGTCCTATTTTGCGCTCGACGGCTTAAGATTAAGCCTGAACATATTCGAGCTATTGAAGATAATAATTTTGATCATTTGCCGGTCAGGGTTAATTTGGTTAAGGTTGTTGTTGATTATTTACAAATGCTTGGGTTCTCAGCCGAAGAAGCAGCCCCAATCATTGATTGTTGGCGGAGTAGTGATAACAGCCAACGGGATAATTTTTTTGGCCGCCGTTTAGTAAGAAAAAGAGATTTATGGTCATATCCGCAGATTGTTCGTAATAGTCTAGTCGCATTAGCGATCTTGGTGGCGGCTATTTATATTGTTTTATCTTTAAAAAATATTGTTGCCCCGCCTAAATTATTGGTTACTAGTCCGGCTGGCGATCTGGCCACCAATCAAAAACAATTATGGATTGTTGGTCAAACCGAGCCAGAAGTTCAATTGGAGATCAATGGTGAGACATTATTAAGCGATCGGGTCGGCAATTTTAGCCAACTGGTTAATCTGCGTTCCGGTATTAATAATTTGAGCATAACAGCCGTCAAAAAATATGGTGGCCGAACCACCATTGTCCGTCAAGTTATGGTGACGGATAATTGATTAATTTACATTGACAAAAGGGGGTGCCCCTGTTAAATTGGACATAGTTTGGCGCCCATAGTTCAATGGATAGAACACCAGCCTTCTAAGCTGGTTATGAGGGTTCGATTCCCCCTGGGCGTACGCTTTTATTAAAATAGTTATAATAGTATGATTTGGTTTTTACTACTGGGTTCAATTATTTTTTTAGCGGTTTTGATTTTTTTGGCTGAAGAATTTTTTAATCTTTTATTTCGGGGCTATGCACCGTTTATTAGCACTAAAAATAAAGTTTTGGACGAGGCGGTCAAACAATTCCACGAATTGAATTTACCAGCTGGCGCTAAAATTTATGAATTGGGCTGCGGCAAGGCTGGCTTCTTGCGTCGTTTAGAAAAATCTGCTAAAAGTAAATATACCCTTATTGGGGTGGAAATTTTAACGACCCTTTATCTGTTGGCCAAGATCCAACTGGCCGTGGTTGGCAGTAAAATCAAATTGCGCCGTAAGGATTTTTTAAAAATATCTTTGGCTAAGGGTGATTGCTTTTATTGTTATCTAGGACAATCATTAACGGCTAAGTTATCTTTAAAATTGCAAAAAGAAGCGCGTCCGGGATCCTATTTGATCAGTAATCAGTTTCATTTGCCCGGATATGAACCAATTAAGGAGGTGCAAGTCGATTTAACTAATTGGCTAAGGATTTATAAATTATAAGTTATGGTGGCTATAGTTTAGCGGTAGAACAGCGGGTTGTGGTCCCGTTAGTCTGGGTTCAACTCCCAGTAGCCACCCACATATTATTGTGAACTATAAACAAAATATCTCGGAAAGAGATATTTTGTTTTAAATTAAAGCTTTTTGACAGATAATGTTATAAAATGCCGGACAGAGAGTGGCAGCAAAAGCCATAATTTAGTTTCTAGAAAGCATAAACCGCTATTATTGCAACCGTGACCACAATCATGGCCGCATACCAATAACTGACTTGGGGATTTTTTTCTTTAGTCGACGGAAAAATAATCCCAAACAAAGAATAAAGAAAAATATATAAAATAATATCTCTTGATAAAATTTCAGCTGGGACATGTATAATATTTTTAAGCACGACCGTTAAGCTTAACAGACATGCGGCTGAGAGTAAAGATACTTTTGTTGTATTAGACAACTTCATATTTATATTATAATAATAATCGTGTTTTTTATCAAAAATTAGTATTTAATAATTTTAATACAAATGTTAATAAAGGGTAATAGCAGTATTATTATAGCATTGACTACGGTAATATTGATAGCGATAGTATAAAGTAAAATAATTATTGGCACCGTATTTATTTTATTCAATCAACTTAATTTGTTGAAAAATTTATTTTAGCCTATACTATAAATATAATAAATAAAATTATATTTAAAATATATTAATTGTGAGGTGTATTAAAAGTATAATGTTTTTTGCATCTCAAATAAATAAATTAGTATGAAAAAATTAGCCGTTGTTGCCTTTGGTGGTAATGCTTTATTAAGGGCCGGTGAAAAAGGCACGATCGAAGAACAAGAAACTAATGTTTACCAAACATGTGCAGGTTTGTTGGGACTGATAGAACAAGATTATAATATTGTTATTGGGCATGGTAATGGTCCGCAGGTTGGCAATATTCTTTTACAAGTTAATGCCGGAGAAAAATTATATGGTATTCCTGAAATGCCTATGGATATTTGCGGAGCCTATTCCCAGGGTTTTATAGGATATATTATTGAACAGCAGTTTAAAAATTTATTGAATCAACATAAATTGAATCGCCAGATTGTTTCAATTATCACACAAGTGATAGTTGATAAAAACGACTCAGCATTTCAAAACCCGACCAAGCCGGTTGGACCTTATTATTCAGAAGAAGAAATGCACATATTGCAAGGCAAGAATCCAACGCATGCTTTTGCTGAAGATCCCAAAGGCAAGGGCTGGAGAAGGGTGGTGGCTTCTCCACAACCACTGGTAATTAATAATACTAGCATTATAGAAGAATTGGCGAGAAAGGGTCATATAGTTATTACGGTTGGTGGCGGAGGAATTCCTGTTTTTTATGCGACTAACGATACTCTGCAAGGGATCGATGCTGTTATTGACAAAGATTTAGCCTCTTCTTTGTTGGCCGTCAAAATTAACGCCGACGAGTTTTATATTCTAACAGATGTTCCTAAGGTGTTTATTAATTTTCGTCAATCTAACGAACAAGCCTTGGATGTCATAACGGTAGCTGAAGCTAAGTCATATCTCCAGCAAGGCCAATTTACTGAAGGATCGATGGCGCCTAAGATTCGTGCTGCCATCAATTTTGTAGAAAATGGTGGTAAAGAATGTATTATTACCGAAGCCGGACAATTATCAAATCCTGATTGCGGCACACGCATTATAGCTTAATAAAAATATAATTAATAATTAAAAATAAATTTTATGGCTTTTAATTTGCGAAATAAAAATTTTTTCAAGCTATTAGATTTTAGTACCAAAGAAATACAATTCTTGTTGGATTTAGCGGCTGATTTAAAAAAAGCAAAGTATGCCGGTACAGAACAACCAAGATTAAAAGGAAAAAATATAGTATTGTTATTTGAAAAAGATTCTACACGCACTCGTTGCGCTTTTGAAGTAGCTGCCTTAGACCAAGGAGCTCATGTTACATATTTGGGTCCTTCGGGATCGCAGATGGGAAAAAAAGAATCAATGAAAGATACTGCTAGAGTATTAGGCCGATTATATGATGGCATAGAATATCGTGGCTATTCGCAAGCAATAGTTGAAACACTCGGAGCCTATGCTGGTGTGCCTGTCTGGAATGGATTGACCACCGAATTTCATCCCACTCAAATACTAGCTGATTTTTTGACAATGACAGAACATTGCGATAAACCTCTGCATAAAATTTCTTTCTGTTATTTGGGAGATGCCCGTAACAACATGGGTAATTCATTAATGGTTGGTGCTGCTAAAATGGGAATGGATTTTAGAGCTGCCGCTCCCAAAGCCTGTCAACCAAGTAAAGAATTGGTAGCTACTTGTAAGCAAATAGCTAAAGAAACCGGTGCTAAAATAACTATTACTGATAATGTGGCTGAGGCCGTTAAGGGTGTCGATTTTTTATATACAGATGTGTGGGTGTCAATGGGGGAACCGGCCGAAGTGTGGACAGAAAGAATTAAATTATTGAAACCCTATCAAGTAAATATGAATGTCGTTAAAAAAACAGGCAATCCCAATGTTAAGTTTTTACATTGCTTGCCGGCATTTCATAATCGGGAAACAACAATTGGAGAAGAAATTTTTCAAAAATATGGTTTAGAAGCGATGGAAGTGACTGAGGATGTTTTTGAATCACCCATGTCAGTTGTCTTTGATGAAGCCGAAAACCGTTTACATACCATTAAGGCAGTGATGGTAGCGACATTAGGCGAATAAACTATCTGTGTTTAGATAAAATCTGCTGTTATGATTACTCGTAACAGCAGATTTTTTATTTTACTTTTTATCAATCATAAACTTTATAAAGTTTATGTATTTTGCCCAACTTTATAAAGTTTGTTAAAATGATCATATCTATTGTAACATGATTTTATGACCACTCATCAAAAGCTGGAAATAATTCAAAAAACACTTGGATTAACTCAAACTAAATTAGCTGAAAAATTTGGTGTTTCTTTTGCGGCCTTTAATAATTGGTGGACTGGCAAGTCTTGTCCTCGACCCAAAATGCAAAGCGCTATTGATGAATTATTTTTAGAGATTACTGGACAAAAAATAATTCCAGCTAATCAATTAATTGCTAAAAAACAAATTATTGAGCAAAAATTGCAAAATTATCAAAGTGTTGTTAGTGAAATTTTGCATAACTCTGATATTCGCGATCAATTTATTTTACAACTAACTTATCATAGTAACAGTATCGAGGGTAGCACGCTTACTGAACCTGATACAGCCGCTATTCTTTTTGACAATACTGCCTTACCCAACAAGAGCTTAACTGAGCAATTAGAGGCCAAAAATCATCAGACAGCCTTAAATTATTTATTTGATTATATTACTAAACGAGGAAAGATTAATGAAAGATTAATACTCAAATTTCACAGCATTTTAATGAATGGTGTTCATCCTGATGCTGGTTTTTATCGTCGCCACGGTGTTAGGATTGTTGGTGTTAATTTACCGACAGCTAATTATATGAGCATTCCTAAATTAATGTCTTCTCTGATGGCTGACATAAATAAACCGACTCAAGATATTATTGCTTTAGCTACTAATATACATAGTCATTTTGAACAGATTCATCCGTTTAGTGATGGCAATGGTCGCGTTGGTCGATTATTGCTTAATGCTATGTTGTTAAAGGCTAATTTTGCCCCCGCTATTATTCGCCAAGAACAAAAACAACTATATTATACTTATCTTTATAAAGCTCAAACCAAAAATGACCACAGCCAATTAGAGGATTTTTTGTGCACTGCTATTCTGGATGGATTTAAGATTCTGGAGCGATCAGACATTCGCTAATAATTTTCTAATCACCATTCTTTAACTTGCTTTTTCCCTATATTTTGCTAAGATATTAGTTATAACAGCCCTATTTTGGTGCTGATTTTATCTTTTTTATTCATTCTAACCATTGGGTTATGGAAATTACTTCAATGCTGATTATTGGTAGCGCCTTACTAGCTATTCTCTATGGCGCTATTGCTATCAGGTCAATTTTGAAATTGCCCCGCGGTAATGAGCGCATGCAAGAAATTGCTCAAGCTATTCAAGCCGGCGCTAAGGCCTTTTTAAATCGTCAGTATCGGACGGTTTTTATGGTGGCGATTCCGTTGTTTATTATTATTGGCTTAGTGCCTCATTTGGGCTGGACAACGGCCGCAGCTTTTTTAGTTGGTGCTGTGTTATCAGCCTTGGCCGGTTATATTGGTATGAATATTTCGGTCCGAGCCAATGTTACCACCACTGAAGCGGCGAAGTCCGGAATAAAAAAAGCGTTAGCTGTGGCTGTTAAAGGTGGCAGTATTACTGGCATGTTGGTAGTTGGTCTAGCTTTACTGGGTACAGCTGGTTTTTATTTTTTAACTAAAGATATTCACGCTTTAATCGGTTTTGGTTTTGGTGGTTCGTTGATTTCTATTTTTGCTCGTTTAGGCGGCGGTATCTTTACCAAGGCGGCTGATGTTGGCGCTGATTTGGTTGGTAAAGTTGAGGCCGGTATTCCCGAAGATGATCCGCGTAATCCAGCGGTTATTGCTGATAATGTTGGTGATAATGTTGGCGATTGTGCTGGTATGGCTGCTGATTTATTTGAAACTTATACGGTTACCTCAATTGCTGCTATGATTTTGGGTGCTTTGATTTTTGGCCATGATAACCAAACATATATTATTTTTCCCTTAGTCCTGGGGGCTATCTCGATTCTTGCTTCAGTAGTTGGTATTGGTTTTATTCGTTTGGGTAAATCACAGAAAATTATGCCAGCTCTATATAAAGGCTTAATTGCTTCTGGCCTTATTGCAGCGATTGCTTTTTATCCAGTTATTAGTTGGTTAATGAAAGATAATGGTCAATTTAGTGCTCTGAATTTGTATTTAGCTTCATTGATTGGCCTAGTCGTTACGGCCGCTTTGGTTAGCATTACTGAATACTATACTGCAACTAAACATGCTCCAGTCAGACAAATTGCCTCAGCTTCCACGACTGGTCATGGTACTAATGTAATTGCTGGCTTAGCTGTGTCAATGAAATCAACTGCTTTACCAGTTGTTGTTATTGCTTTAGCTATTTTAGGTGCCTATTCTCTGGCTGGTTTATATGGTATTGCCATTGCTGCGGTTGCGATGCTATCTATGGCTGGCATTATTGTCACCATTGATGCTTATGGTCCAATTACCGACAACGCCGGCGGTATTGCCGAAATGGCTGAGCTCGGTGAGGATGTGCGTAATGTGACCGATCCATTAGATGCGGTTGGCAATACGACTAAAGCGGTTACCAAGGGCTATGCTATTGGTTCAGCTGCTTTAGCTTCCTTAGTTTTATTTGCTGATTTTGCCGCTAAAGCTCATGGCATTAAATTCCACATTGATAATCCCTACGTTTTAATTGGTTTATTTATTGGTGGTTTATTGCCTTATTATTTTGCGGCCCTATCAATGCAATCTGTTGGTAAAGCCGCTGGTGCTGTAGTTAAAGATGTGCGGGCACAATTTAAGGAAAAGCCAGGTATTATGGATAATACCGAAAAGCCAGATTATGGTCGCACTGTCGACATTGTAACTAAAGCAGCTATTAAGGAAATGATTGTCCCATCACTAATTCCTGTTTTAGCGCCTATTTTAGTTGGTTTTATTTTTGGTGTTCAAGCTCTCGGTGGCTTATTAATGGGTTCTATTATTACTGGTATTTTTGTAGCCATTTCTATGACCTCCGGTGGTGGCGCCTGGGATAATGCCAAAAAATATATTGAAGAAGGTCATTTTGGCGGTAAAGGTTCTGATGCTCATAAAGCAGCGGTGACCGGTGATACCGTTGGCGATCCGTATAAGGACACCGCCGGTCCGGCAATTAACCCAATGATTAAGATTGTTAATATCGTCGCCTTGTTGATAATTGGTTTATTGGTCTAATAGCTTTTATTACTCATACAGCAAAACACCAGGCTGTCAGGCTTGGTGTTTTTCTGTATTTCGCTCCATTGAATTATTTGTTATTATAATAATTAAGCTCAGATTTTAAATATTTATTTAACATTATGTGTGGAATTATCGGTTATCTTGGCCACCAGCTAGCTAAGGATATTTTGTTGGATGGGCTGAAAAAACTTGAATATCGCGGTTATGACAGCGCTGGCCTTTGTATTTTGAACGATGGCCAGTTTTTTATTGATAAGAAAGTTGGTCCAGTGGTTCAGTTAGAGCAGTCGGTAGCCAATCAAGAGATAATTAGCACCACCGGTATTGCTCACACCAGGTGGGCTACTCATGGCGCTCCCAGTGAAAATAATGCTCATCCTCATTTTGATTGCCATGGTCAAATCGCCGTTGTTCATAATGGTATTATTGAGAACTATCAAGCCTTGAAGGAAGTTTTGATCAGCGAAGGGCATCAATTTCAATCAGAAACTGATTCGGAAGTTTTGGCTCATCTGATTGAGAAATTTTATACTGATAACCTGGAAACAGCCGTCACTAAGGCGCTGGCTTTAGTTGAAGGCTCCTATGGTTTAGTTGTCTTAAGTATTAAGGAAAATAAGTTGGTGGCGGTGCGGCAAAGCTCGCCCCTAATTATTGGTGTCGGTGTTGGTGAAACCTTTGTCGCTTCCGATATCCCAGCTATTTTGAATTATACTAAACAGGTTATTTATCTTAATGATAATGATTTAGCTATTATTGATAGTCAGGGTTATCATTTACAGAATTTAGCCGGTCAAGTCGTTGATCGTCAAGTAGAAGAGGTCAAGCTTAATGTTGAGCAGATTGAAAAGAAAGGTTTTAAACATTTTATGTTGAAAGAGATTTTTGAACAGCCGCAAACCATAAGCAATGTCTTGGCGGGCCGAGTCAAGGATGGGCAAATTAAGTTGTCTATTGATTTAGATTTAAGCCGATTGAAGCGGATTATTATTGCTGCCTGTGGTACTAGCTGGCACTCAGCCTTGATCGGTAAGTATTTATTAGAAAATATTGCTAGAATTCCCGTCGAAGTTGATTATGCGTCTGAATTCCGCTATCGTCAGCCATTGGTTAGTGATACCGATTTATTTGTCGCCATTTCTCAATCCGGTGAGACCGCCGATACCTTAGCAGCCCTGCGTGAAGCTAAGCGACAAGGCGCTCAAACCATTGCTATTGTTAATGTTGTCGGCTCAACAGTAACCAGAGAAGTTGATTCCGGTATTTATTTGCACGCTGGACCCGAGATTGGTGTGGCTAGCACTAAGGCTTTTACGGCCCAGGTTACTGCTTTAATTCTTCTAGCTTTATATTTGCGGCAGCTAGTCGGCCAACCCTTAGACGATGGTTTATTAGCTGATCTGAATCAATTGCCAGAGATTGTGGCGACAACGCTCAGTTTAAATAATCAGCTGGCCGATTTAGCCGCTCAGTTTTATCACACCGACCATTTTCTTTATTTGGGACGGGGACTTAATTTTCCAGTAGCCTTAGAAGGCGCGCTCAAACTAAAGGAAATATCTTATATCCATGCTGAAGGCTATCCGGCTGCTGAGATTAAGCATGGTCCGATTGCCTTAGTTGATGAAAATATGCCGGTAGTTTTTCTGGCCACCAAGAATGATTTAAGCGATAAAATTATTAGTAATATTCAGGAAATCAAAGCGCGCGGCGGGCGGATTATTGCCGTAGTTGATCAAGATTATGACCATATTGCTGAATTAGCCGACCATTTAATTAGAGTACCAGTGGTTAATGTTTTATTATCGCCAATTGTTAATGCCATTCCGCTACAGCTATTAGCTTATCACATTGCTGATTACAAAGGTTTGGATGTGGATAAACCTAGAAATTTAGCCAAGTCGGTAACAGTGGAGTAGATTCTAATTGTTTAGTAAATATTCTGTCCAATTTTCAGCCGTCAGCTTATCCGGACTGACGGCTTTGGTGACTGAATAATTGCCGATAGTAGTCCGTCTCAATTCGGCCAGATAAGCGCCGCAACCAAGCTTTTCACCTAAATCGCGAGCGATAGAGCGGATATATGTGCCAGCCGAGCAGTGAATAGTTAATTTTAGTTGCGGCCAAGCGTAATCCAGCAAGTCAATCTTGTAGATAGTTATCAGATTGGGCTGTCTTTCAATAATCTGGCCCTTTCTGGCTAATTCATAAAGTTTTTTGCCGCCGATTTTTTTAGCGCTATGCATCGGGGGAATCTGTGCAGTTTGGCCGATAAAGCTATTTAGGGCCAGCTGGATTTCTTTAATGTCCGGTATTTGCTTAATAGTTCGCGGTTGAATTTGACCTAGCCTGTCTTCAGTATCGCTGGTTCCACCCAACTGAAAGACAGCCTCATAAACCTTATCTTGTTTAGCTAGACTAGCAATTTGCTTAGTGGCGGCTCGGCTAATGGCCATAATTAACAATCCGGAAGCTAGTGGGTCTAAGGTGCCGGCGTGGCCGATTTTCTTAATGCCCGTAATTCGGCGTAATCGGTAAACCATGTCATGGGAAGTTGGACCGCTGGGTTTATCCAGCAGCAAGAAGCCGCTGGTGTTAATTGTTGAATCGTAGTCAGTCATATAGTGATTATATCAGTCAGTCACAGATTAGCCAAAAAAAAACAACTTCCCCGGCAAGGGAAGCTTTTTAGTACGCCCAGCAGGGCTCGAACCTGCGACCGTTTGCTTAAGAGGCAACTGCTCTACCAACTGAGCTATGGGCGCATAATCATTATTTTTCTGGTGGCGGGGGTGGGAATTGAACCCACGACCTTGGCGTTATGAGTGCCACGCTCTAACCAACTGAGCTACCCAGCCCGGGCCATCAGCGCTCCCGTCAGGATTCGAACCCAAAATACTTGGTCCGAAGCCAAGCGTGATATCCATTTCACCACGGGAGCCAATTCGGATTTTAACCGATATTTTTTTAAAAAGCAATTCTTAGCGTTTATTTTTTAGAGCGTCTTTTAGAGCCTTACCGGTTTTGAATTTAGCCACCGTTACTTCTGGAATATTAATTCTTTCTTGTGGTTTTTGCGGATTGACGCCGCCGCGAGCGTGGCGTTTTTTGGGGATAAAACTACCGAAACCGACCAAAGTTACCGTGTTGCCGGATTGCAGTTCATTAATTGTTATCTCCAGTAATGAGTCAATGGTTTGCTCAATCTGTTTTTTGTTAACATTAATCTTTTCAGCAATTTTTTCAATCAAACGGACTTTGTTTATTTTGTCTTGGTTCATACTCTATTGATTAATCATCAAATTAGCTATTGACAGGCCGAAGAAAATTACTAACAGAACGATGGTCCCAATAAATAAAGTTTTTTCAATACCTCGTTTGGTGCGATAAATATCACCGCTGCCGCCAAATAAGCTGGACATGCTAGATCCGCGATTCTGCATTAAGATAACCAGAATAAGCAAGATAGAAACGATAATTTGTCCAATATTAAGCCATCTCATAATTTGGGTTTATGAACGCGCTTGTTCAATAATTTCCGCTAAAATTTCTGGGTGATTAGCCGCTAAATCAGCTAAACTCTTGCGATTTAACGCAATATTGGCTTTTTTCAATAAAGCCATCAGACGAGAATAAGATAAATTATGCTGCTTAGCAAAAGCGCCAATTTTAATTTGCCACAAAGCTCGAAAATCAGCTTTCTTTTTGCGGCGATCACAATAAGCATTGACGCCAGCCTTAGTCGCCGCCGCGCTGGCTAAGTTGATTAAATTCTTACGGCCCCAGCGAAAACCTTTCACTTTGGATAGTAGGCTAGCGCGACGTTTGGTATGAGAAGTTCCTCGTTTAACTCTAGTCATATTGGTAGTTTAAGAGAACCTGCCTAGCGATAGGGCAAAAGATTCTGAATATTTTTTTTATCAGCTGAGGCAATCGTCAGATCGCGCCGTTTGATACGGCCAGTCTTGCCGTCTTCGCGGGCATTAAAATGATCCTGCCCAGCTTTGCGGCGCATAAGTTTGCCGGTCTTGGTTAGGGATACCCGTTTAGCAGCGGCCTGGTAGGTCTTGAGTTTCGGCATATTTTAGAATAATAAAAATAGGTTTTTACACCTAATTTCAGTCAATAATTGAAATAATCGGCTATTTTTTATTTACCACTACCATACTAAATCTTCCATTCAGCTTTGTCAAGGGTTCCTCAATAGATAATGGGTTTTCCATCAATCCTTCAAGCTGTTTAAAATAGCGGTCTAATGTTTCTTCGGCCTTTTCCGGATGTTGTCTTTCTCGTCCTCTAATGGTGACGGTTATTTTTAATTTATTGCCTTTATTTAGAAATTTTTGGCCCTGGTCGACGCGAGTATTAAAATCATGGTCACCAATGCGGATTGATAAACGAACCTCTTTCATGTCAATTTTTTTCTGTTTGGCCTTCTGATGCTGCAGCTTTTTTTCCACATGATAGCGGAATTGGCCATAATCTAGAATTTTGGTAACCGGTGGGTTGTTATTAGGATTAACCTCAACTAAATCTAATTCCGCCGCCTCTGCTAGACGGATAGCTTCGCTAGTCGGGATAACTCCTAACGATTGGCCGTTTTCGTCAATAACAAAAACTTCCGGCAAAGTAATCTGGTAATTAGTGCGGAATTTTTTTTCTTCTTTTGGTTTTGGTTTGCGAAAAGTTCGCCGCATGGCTGGTAATTATAATTGATTAGAGTTGATAGTGTGAGCGGGTAACGGGAATCGAACCCGTATCTCTACCATGGCAAGGTAATGTAATAGCCATTATACGATACCCGCAATATTATTGTTGAAAAGCGTGCCGCGAGAGGGACTCGAACCCTCACGATGTTTTAAGATCGTCGGATTTTAAGTCCGATGCGTCTACCAGTTCCGCCATCGCGGCCAATCTGTTAATCAGTGATAATGTGGAGATGAGGGGAGTTGAACCCCTGTATCACAAGAGGTAACCGACTGTTCTACGAATAATAGTCTAATTTTTGTACACTTTGGAAATGAGAAATTAGACAAAAATTTCCAGAGCGACCCGATTAGATTCTTGTCTTGGTTTCAACCAGGCGGATTGATTCCAAGCCACAGCCTAATAAAATAACACCGACAACTAATTATTAGGCATCATTAGCGTCGATGGTTGCGGCTATTTAAGCGGCAACTGGTGCAAAAGACAACCGGAAGGCTGCTTTCGCCATGATGTTTTTGGCATCTATATTGTTGATTGTTTTAGGTGAAATCAGCACCTATTCGCCCAATCGGACACCGCGATCTCATGAGCGAAACCCAGCATCCCCAACTATATTGCTTGCTTTGTCAAAGTTCGGCGCTTTCTTTCCCAATCGCGCTCTTTAATGGCTTGGCGCTTGTCAAATTTTTTCTTTCCGCGGACTAAAGCAATAGCCAGTTTGAGCAAACTGTCCTTAGTATATAGTTTGAGCGGTACGACTGTCAAGCCCTCGGTTGAGGCTCGGCCGTATAAATGATTGAGTTGTTTTTTATTTAATAGCAGCCGACGATTACGGGTCGGATTATAGTCGCCAATAGCGCCAGCTAGACGATAAAGACTGATATGGGCATTTATTAAATAGGCTTGCGGTTGGCCATGTTGGCCGCTGCGGAAAAGGATATGGCTGCCCTTTAAACTAACCTGTCCAGCTTTGGCTGCCTTAACTTCGTAGCCGGTTAACACTAATCCTGCCTCGTAATTTTCCAGGATTTCATAATCATAGCTGGCTCGTTTATTAACGGCGACAACAGGCATAATTTATTTGGTCGGCTTTTTGGCGGTTGTAGTTCGGCGTTTGGCCACTGATTTTTTGGCAGTATTCTTGGTGGCGGTTACTGGTTTTTTTTCTTCAACTGGTGCTTCATTGATAATATTCCAGCCACGCAGCGCTCGAACCGTTTTGTTGCTGACTAGGGCGTTAGCTAAATATTCCTTGTAACCCGGAGTCGACAGCCGTTTAAGAATCTCTTGGTTGTCTTGGTAATGTTTTTTGAGTTGCTCCAATTCTTGATCAACTTCTTCAGCCGTTATGGTAATTTTTTCTAATCTAGCTACTTCGTTGACAATTAGAGCAGTTTTAACACGTTTGATTGCCTGAGGTAAGATTTCCAGAACAAATTGTTCCTTGGTTTTTTTAAGATTATTGAGATAATCTTTAAGATTGCCGCCGTTTTGGTTTAGGTTGTGCTGTAATTCATCCAGCATAACTTCGGTTTCACGATTGATTAAAGTTTCCGGTAATTCCTCAATAGTGGCTAGTTTAATCAATTTTTCAAACATTTCTGCTTCTGCCTGGTGGTCAAGCTGCTTTTTTTGTTCAGCCGCCAAGCTTTCAGCGATATTTTTTTTGAGATCGCTTAGTTTTTCAAAACCAAAACTCTTGGCCAACTGGTCGTCTAGCTCGGGCAAGCGGCGATGCATTACTTCAGTAATAACCACCTTGAAGTCAACTAGCTTGCCAGCCAGTGTTTTTTGGTAATGATTAGCTGGATAATTGATTTGAAATTTTAATTCTTGGCCGATATTGGCTCCGAGCAGCTGCCGATCAAAACCAGGCACTAGATAGTCTTTACCTAAAATAATATTAACGCCATGACCTTGACCGCCTTCAACCGGAACTTTATCTACTGAAATATGGATATCAGCAATTACCAAATCACCCATTTTGACCGGCTCCAAACTGGGGGTTTTTTGGACGTTAGCTTCCCGCAATTGGTCTAGTGTCCGGTTAATTTGCGTTTCGGGAATTTTTGGTGCCTTTTGTTTAATATTAAGCTCCTTATATTGGTTAATGACGGTTTTGGGCAGCAAGGTTAGCTTAATTTTATATTCTAGCGGATTACCCGGGGCTAGTTTAGTGATATCTACTTGCGGCTGACCGACGACCATTTTTTCGTCAGCGCCTTTTTTGATCGCCTCATCAATTGTTCGATTAATGGCGACTCGGGCCGCTTCTTCTAAAATGGTCATTTCGCCAACCTTAGCTTTAATTAAATTATATGGCGCTTTGCCGTTGCGGAAGCCGGGGATTTTAATTTCGCTGGCAATGCGGCGAGCGCCCTCTAAAATATAGGGCTGGAATTCTTCGGTCGACAACTCAACTGTTAATTTTAGTTGGGATTTTTTTTCTTGGACATTAACTTGCATATTGATAAATTATTTATATATTTATTTTTTTTTATAGCTAAAAACCAACCTAAGTCTTGGTGGTCAAGGTAGTGAAGTTAGTTTAACAAGCTTTTGCTAAGTTGGCAACTTAATTATAAAGATAAGTCTACATTAATCTTGACTTTTCTCGTTTTTTTTGCTATACTGCTGGCAGTTGCTGGTGAAAAAAAATAAACCAAGCCAACAAAAAACAAAAAAATATGTACAAATCAACTCCACTTCCACTCCTTCATGATTATTTTTTAAATTATCAATTAACTCACAAAAAAGCGATGGCCAGAAAGAAAACCAGCCTTGAGGCGGTTCTTAATTTGGCCATCGTTTTTTTAGTGGTTATTTTTTGCGCTCAGCTGTTAAGCGCTTGGCGTTTTGAGGCTGATGCCCATGATTTAGTCGGTCGGGCGCAGCAGTTATTGTCAGTGCCAGCCGCCTTAGCCGCCGAACCGGTTAATATTGCTGAAGTGACTCCTTATACAACTAACCTAATTCTAAAATCCGGGCAAGAGGCCACTATTAATTTAAGTTTTGTTAATCGCGGGCAGACTGTTTGGCCAGCCGGACAAACAACTTTAGAGACTGGACCATTTTTAAAAACTGCTTCCAAAGTCCAGCATGCTAGCTGGGTGTCTTTTTTTAAGGTTTTAAGCTTGTCTAAGAATGTTAAGCCGGGCGAAAAAATTGTAATTAGTTTTAAGATTGCCGGGCCAGAGGCTAAATATGTCGGTGTGGTGCAGGAGAATTTTCAATTAGTTTATAATCAGCAACCGATTAAGAATAGTTTGGCTCGTGTTTTTATTGATGCTAATCAGGTTAAACCAACTTTTGCCGTTAATTCTAGTAATAGCAGTTTGACCACTCCGGCAGTCAAGGCTGCCGTAACCAGCCCAGTTGTTAAGGTTCAGTATATTACCGGTTATGATAAGTTAGGACAAGTGGTTAAAGTGGCTAAAGGACAGTATGTGCCTGGTATTTCTTTAACTAAACCATCGGCGGCGGCGATTGCTGCTGAGAAGGCTCGTTTAGCCGCTGTTGCTAGCCAGCCCAAAACTGCGCCAGTTGTGCCAGCCACTCCGGTCGCTGACGATGTCTTTTGTATTGCTTTATCCGCGGCTGAGCGGGCAGTTTCGCCACGCTGTCAAACCAGTAACAACGAGAGCTCAGCGGTTAATGGTCTGGTTAATTATGCCAGAAAATTAAGTCAACAACCATTAATTAGAGTTGGTTTATTTAATAGTAATCAATCGCAGAGAATTACCAGTGAACAGTCTTTTGATATTTGGGCAGCTGACAATTTATTAGTCAGTGCTGTGCCGGCTAACACTATTGTCTCGGTTAATTATTCTCGAGATAATCGTCAATATAATATTTCTGTCGGCAACAATAATTATCAAACTGCTAATTATTTAAGGTTTGTTAGTCGGTCTGATAATGATGGCTTTTTTCAACTGATGGATTATCGTAATAATCCTAACTGGAGCGCTAGTTTTAATGACAATAAGTTTCGTCGCGTCTTAGAATATCGTTATACGCCCAAAACCGATAAGATTTGGCTGATTAATGAATTACCGATTGATAGCTATTTGAAAGGTTTGGCGGAAACTAGTAATGCTTCACCAGTGGAATTTCAGAAAGTTTTAGCTACTGCTGCTCGCACTTATGTCTTATATCACTATTATCGCGGCATTGATTTTAACCTCCCTGGCGCTTCCACCAAGCATGCTGATGAATATTTTCATGTTGATGCTACTTATGATCAGGTTTATCGCGGTTATAATTCAGAAATCCGTATGCCGCGCTTGGCTCAAGCGGTTGATGAAACAGCTGGCGCTATCGTGACTTATAATAATGAGTTGGCTATTACTCCATATTTTTCGCGCAGTGATGGTCGAACCCGCAGCTGGAATGAGGTTTGGGGCGGCGGCGAAAAAGCTTGGTTGCAATCAGTGGTTGTGCCAGAAGATAGTGGTAAAACGCTGTTTGGCCATGGTGTTGGCATGAGCGCTCAAGGCGCCTTATTAATGATTGTTGATAGCCACCAGACTTGGCAAGAGGTATTGGCTTATTTTTATCAAGGAACAAACCTACAACAAGCTTATTAATAATTAATCATAAACAACTAACCGGCTCCCAGGTATCAGGCAAAAAGACATTGATTCCCGGGGGTCGGTTTTTGTTTTGGTGCTTATTTGTGTTATTATAGTAATAATAATTTTTATTTTTAATATATGAGTAAGCGATCAGCAATTCGTCGCGATTATCTTTTAGCGCAAGAAGTAATTATTAGTCCAGGTCGGGCGGCGCGACCAAAAAATCATAAAGCCACCAAACCTAAAATTGATCAGCGCGTGGCCACTAGTTGTTTTTTTTGTCCGGAAAAGTTGGATTATAATAATGTTATTGAATTATTGCCGCCTAATTCAGCTAAGAAATGGCAGGTAGCGGCTATTAATAATATTTATCCGGCAGTGGAGATGGATAATCAGCAGGCTCTAGGTAAGCAAGAAGTTATAATTGATACGCCACGCCATGAACAATCATTGGCAGATGTGACTATTGACGAATTAGCTATGGTGTTAAAAATGTATGCTCAGCGGACCATTGCGCTGAGTAAACAGCCGCCATTAGATTATATTCTTTGTTTTAAGAATTATGGCCATGACGCTGGGGCTTCGCTGGAACACTCTCACTCACAAGTTTTTGCTACCAAGATATTGCCGCTGGCTATTCGCGCCGAATTATCAGCCGCCCGGCGCTATCGTCGGCGGACCGGTCATTGCCCGTATTGCGATATGATTGCCAAAGAAGTTATGGCAGCTGAACGCTTAATTTGGCAAGATCATAATGTGGCAGTCATTGCTCCGTATGCCAGTCGCTTTCCGTATGAGGCCTGGATATTCCCTAAGCGGCATCAAGACAATATCGGCCAAGCTAGCCAGGTGGAGCTTCGGTCTTTGGCCAGTGGTCTTAGTTTGATTCTAAAGCAGCTACAAACTTTAGGAATGGCTTATAATATTTGTTTGCACCAAGTAATCTCGGCCACTGATCAACATTTTGTTATTAAGGTTCAGCCGCGCGGTAATATTTGGGCTGGAGTTGAGATTGGTTCGGGATTAATAGTTAATTCAATGCCGCCAGAAGAGGCTACTGTTTTTTATCGGTCAAATTTGAGTAATATTTAGGCAGAGCAGCGAATAACCAGTATTTTAGGACTCTTGACAGTCATGGTAAAATCATTTATCATTACAGATACTTGTTTAACTATTGTTAGATAAGTATTTTTAATAATCCATTTTTTGGTTGAACATTAACAATAGCAGACGATTTTAGCGCTAACAGGCGCTAATTCAAAAACTATTCTTTATAAGAGAGCTAAACATTCTCTTCAATATTAATTGAGAGTTTGATCCTGGCTCAGGATGAACGCTGGCGGCGTGTCTAAGGCATGCAAGTCGAATGGTCTGGTTTCCAGGCCATGGCAAACGGGAGAGTAACACATTGGTAATTTACCCCAAAGACGAGAATAATCCAGAGAAATCTGGGATAATACTCGATATTATGCGCTATCGCCTGATAGCTCATCAAAGCTCCGGCGCTTTGGGAGAGGCCTATGGTCTATCAGCTAGTTGGTGAGGTAATGGCTCACCAAGGCAACGACGGATAGCGGGTGTGAGAGCATGACCCGTCTCACTGGGACTGAGACACTGCCCAGACTCCTACGGGAGGCTGCAGTCGAGAATATTCCTCAATGGCCGAAAGGCTGAAGGAGCGACGCCGCGTGTATGAAGAAGCCCTTCGGGGTGTAAAATACTTTTAACCGGGACGAAATACTGACGGTACCGGTTGAATAAGGGGCTGCTAACCTCGTGCCAGCAGCAGCGGTAATACGAGGGCCCCAAGCGTTATCCGGATTTATTGGGCGTAAAGAGTGTGTAGGCGGTTTATAACATCTCCTGTTAAATCTTAAGGCTCAACCTTGAGGCTGCGGGAGATATGGATAAACTAGAGTTCGGAAGAGGCAAGTGGAATTGCTGGTGTAGGGGTTAAATCCGTTAATATCAGCAGGAACACCAAAAGCGAAGGCAGCTTGCTGGGACGACACTGACGCTGAGACACGAAAGCGTGGGGAGCGAATGGGATTAGATACCCCAGTAGTCCACGCCGTAAACGATGGATGCTAAGCATTGGCAGTATCGACCCTGCCAGTGCTGTTTAAACAAGCTAACGCCTTAAGCATCCCGCCTGGGGAGTACGGCCGCAAGGCTAAAACTCAAAGGAATAGACGGGGACCCGCACAAGCGGTGGAGCATGTGGTTTAATTCGACGATAAGCGAGGAACCTCACCAAGGTTTGACATCTGGCTGCAGACTCCTGGAAACAGGAGAGCCTTCGAGGGTGCCAGACAGATGCTGCATGGTTGTCGTCAGCTCGTGTCGTGAGATGTACCGTTAAGTCGGAAAACGAGCGCAACCCTTATCCTATGTTTCATGTGTCATAGGGAACTGCCTGCGTTAAGCAGGAGGAAGGTGGGGATGACGTCAAATCAGCATGGTTCTTACACCTTGGGCGACACACGTGCTACAATGGGGAACACAAAGGGACGCCAAACCGTAAGGTGGAGCAAACCCCAAAAAATTCTCCTCAGTTCGGATTGAGGTCTGCAACTCGACCTCATGAAGTCGGAATCGCTAGTAAACGCGTATCAGCCACGGCGCGTTGAATACGTTCTCGGGTCTTGTACTCACCGCCCGTCACGTCAAGAGAGTCGGTAACACCCGAACAGCGCACCCGCGCTGGAAGGTGGGATCGATGATAGGGACGAAGTCGTAACAAGGCATCCGTAGCGGAAGCTGTGGATGGATCACCTCCTTTCTAGGGAGTATATTGCTAGCTGTAAAAGCGGCAATTTAGTCGGCCACTAGCAATAGTGGCGAGTCTACTGAGTAAATCGGTAGCTCAAAATTTGAACTAGCGCCTGTTAGCGCCGAAATCCGGCAAGTTTATGGGGCTTGTGACTATTCGGCAGAGAAAGATTGGTCCCATATTGTTTGGGCAATCTTTTTTTGTTATTATCAAAGACAAGGGCAACTAGCTCAGTTGGTTAGAGCGCGACACTGATAATGTCGAGGTCGGAGGTTCAACTCCTCCGTTGCCCACTCAAAATTATCGCGGGGTAGAGCAGTTGGCAGCTCGCCAGGCCCATAACCTGGAGGTCGTCGGTTCGAATCCGACCCCCGCAACTATACTTAGAGCCTCGGTAGCTCAGTGGTAGAGCAAAGGACTGAAAATCCTTGTGTCGTCAGTCCGATTCTGACCCGGGGCACAGTAACTAGTATCGTTATAGCTATTTTTATTTACGGGGTGTGGCCCAGCTGGTTTAAGGCGCCTGCTTTGGGAGCAGGAGATCCCGAGTTCAAATCTCGGCATCCCGACCATGGCTGAAATTACCGGAGCGTTGCCTGGCTGTTTTTTATTTTCGGCTTGGTTGAGACTACCGAATTTTGGCCACTTGCGGGTATAGTATAATGGCTTTTATGTCAGCCTTCCAAGCTGAAGATACGGGTTCGATTCCCGTTACCCGCTCTGCACAACCACTTACTGATAGTGGTTTTGTTTATTTATTAGCCAGTTTTGCTATACCCCCCATTTTCTTGACAAAAATTGCTAATTAAGGCTATAATCAAGCTACCGTTAATGCTCACTTATTTAGTTATTATCTAAACAGGCATTGTTTATGCTGAAAATCAAGCTTGCCCGTATTGGCAAAAAGAAAGCGCCATTCTATCGTTTTATTATTTCTGAGGTCGGCCGTGATCCCTATGGACGGATCCTGGAAAATCTCGGCTCCTATAATCCCAAGTCTAAAGAATTACAGGCCAAGGCTGAACGAATTAATTATTGGCTGAGCCAGGGAGCTCAGATGACCACTACTGTTAATAATTTACTAGTTAGCCATCAGATTATTAAAGGCGAAATTATTCGTGTTGTCAGTAAGCAGCCCGCTCCAGTTGTCGCTGAAACTGTTAAGCCAGACAAGACGCCAACTGCGGCTGCTGCTGAACCGGTCGCCGCAGAAGAGGTTGCTGCCGAGTCAACTGTTGAAGAGCCGGCTGCCGAGGTTGCTGCCGAGTCAACCGAAGAACCAGTTGAAGAGCCAGTCTCCACAGAGTCGGCTGAAGCGGTTAAAGCTAGCGACGAGGCCGGGACTGACGCCACGCCAAACGCCGAATAGAATTGATTATTGAAAAACAGAGCTAGGCGGCTCTGTTTTTTATTTTGGCTCTGCTCAATTTTGTTATATAATTATAAAATAATTAGTAATATTTAATGTTATGTCCGTAAGCCGCCGTTTATTTTGGTTAGTAATTATTGGTTGTCTATTGATTATTGTTATTGATGGTTGTCGTTTAACTCGGGCGGCTTGGTTAACCTATCAATCGGGTTTAGCCGGCAAACAATCATTAGAGCAGGGCTGGCAATTAGCTAAAGCTGGTGAATGGCTACCAGCGCAAACGGCTGTGCAACAAGCGCAACAATCTTTTTTAGCGGCGCGCGATCATAGTCAAATACTGGCCAAGCATTGGTTATTATCTAGAATCGGTTGGTATCATCAGCAGACCAATAGTGTTTATAATTTATTGAAATCAGCTGAATTAGCTTGTCAGACTGCTGTTGATGTGTTGGCTCAAGCCGAACAATGGCAATCCAATTGGCCGTCGGGTTTGACGGCGGCTTCATTGGAGAATTTAACACCTAGCAGTACAACTCAAATATTGTCGCAGATGCAGGGTATTCAGCCGCTGTTGTTAAAAACTTTAGCTAACCTGCATGAACTCGAGAGTAGCTTGAATCAAGTTAATTTTGCCGCTGGCTTGACTAAGCTTAATGCTCCAGTCGGTGAATTGCGCCAGGCACTGCAAGACGGCAAAGCCTTATTGGCCGAACATTTGCCATGGTTGCAGCTAGCGCCATACTTGGCTGGCCAAGTTAGCGATGGGCGTTTTCTATTAATTTTGCAGAATAATGATGAATTACGGCCAACCGGTGGTTTTATCGGTAATTATGGTTTATTAGAATTGCACAATGGCCAAGTCGTTAATTTAGAGGCTCATGATAGCTATCACCTAGATATGCCGGCGCAAGATTATTTTAAACCAGCGCCGCCAGCCGAATTGAATAAATATTTAGGCGTCAAACAATGGTTTCTGCGCGATGCCAATTGGTCGCCAGATTTTCCGACGACGGCTCGGCAAGTGCGTTATTTTTATCAAGAGCAAACCAAAGCGATTAATAAGACCGCCACGGCTGAACGCATTGATGGCGTGATTGCCATTACTCCGGCTATTGTTGAAGATTTATTAGGTCTGGTCGGGCCGATTACGGTTGAGGATCAGACCTATAATCAGCAGAATTTTGTGGAGTTATTACAATATCGGGTGGAAATGTCTTATGATAATTATGGTGTTACTTCTTGGAATCGTAAGGCAGTTATTAATGATGTAATTCGTGAATTGGAAAAGCGGTTATTGGCTTTGCCGGCCAGCCGCTGGACCGAAGTGGCGAGAATAGTCACTAAAAACTTAGAACGGAAGAATATTTTATTATACAGTGACAACCAAGCTGTCCAACAATGGTTAGTCCAACAAAATTGGGCTGGTCAAGCTCGGTCTGCTGATGGTGATTATTTATGGGTAATTGACGCTAATTTGGCGGCTTTTAAAACTGATGCCGTGGTTGATAAGCAGATTAATTACCGGCTTTACCAATCCGACGGCCAATGGTTGGCGGAATTGCGGCTGATTTATAAACATAATGGCGGTTTTGATTGGCGGACAACTCGCTATCAGACTTATACTCGGGTTTATGCGCCACTTGGCAGCCAGCTGATTAGTCAAGCTGGTTATAAAGATGCGGCTACCACTACTCAAGAATTGGGGAAGACAGTTTTTGGCGGCTTTATCGTCGTCGAGCCAAAAAAGACCAAGGAAATTAAGTTGGTTTATCGTTTGTCCGATTCAGTGGTTAAGCTTTTAGAGCAGAATCGCTATGAATTACTTTTACAAAAACAGCCAGGTCGTCAGCGGACATCGTTGTCGTTAGAATTAAACTTGCCCCGATCAGTTCAGCGGGCTTATTCTGAACAATTACCCTTGAATATAAAAAATAGCCAGGTCAGTGGTCAATCGGGCTGGTTGGAGGATAGCCAAGTGACAGTCAATTTTTAATTGGCCGGCGGGCGACTAGATAGAGATTAAGTCCATCCCGTTGACAATCAATAATATCAAGGCCGGTTGCCGCTATTAATTTTTTTAATTCGCCTTTGGTAAAGGCATGATAATAGCGTTGTCGTCCCGGTGATTTTTGTTGCCCCCAATTTAACAACAAGTCGCCGTAATCTAGCTGACCATTGAGAGATAACCATAAGCCAGCTAATAATTTTGGCCAATATTTAGGTTGGCGCCATAAATCCCAAACGCTGATTATTAAATAACCAGTTGGTTTGAGCCAGCGGCACAAGTTTTTGGCCGCCAGCTGGCGATTAGCGCGACCGGGTAAATGATGTAAAGCGGCAATACAACAGACAACATCAAATGGTTGTCCGGTCGGTGTGTCTAAGAGATCGCCCGGTTGCCAGCTAATAGAAAATGGCCAAGCGGTTGGCGGATAGCGTTGAGCAGCAATTTTTAACAATTCAGTAGAATTATCCAGGCCGACATAACAGTCAATCGGTCTTTTTTTTAATTCTTCTAACAAGCGTCCATTGCCGCAGCCAATATCAAGCAGTCGGCCGCTGATTGGCAATTGGCGAAGTATTTGTCGCAATCGCGGCCAAAGTGGTTTTTGACGGGTTGCCGAGAATTGTTCAGCAATTTCTTGGTAATTGTCAGCGACAATTTGCCTTAATTGTTCAATCCGCGCCGGCTTCATTGTTTGGTCAATTGATGTTTTAGAACAGCTAGTGCCATTTTTAGCTCCGGCCAATCAATATAACTGGGCAATTCTTTTTTAATGACACTTAAACGACTATTAATTAGTTGCGGCCGTTGTTTTAACAAATCGCTGATGATTGACAAGGTATTGTCATCAAGCAGCCGGCTAGTATCTTTTAGTAGGTTTTTTTCTAGTAAATAGCAGAAATGTTCCACGATTGTATCTAGCTGCAGATTGCGATTACTGGCGATTTGATTGATTTCTAATCCGGATTCATGGAGTTCTAGAGTGGTTAACTGGGTTAGCTTGGTTTCTAAATGGATATTTTTAGTTGCTGGTTGTTTGGCTATTCGTGATCGGCTGGACTGTTTGGTTATCGGTCGTTGATTAGTGGTGCGATGGCGGCACCAATCACAGTGACCGCAATCTTCAGCTGTTTTTTCGCCAAAATAATTGAGAATATATTTTTGTCGGCAACCGTTATGATAGACATAGTCCTCCATCTTATCTAGTTTGTTGCGGGCAAAAAGCAGTTTATCGCGCAAGGCTTGTCGATCCAGCTGGACTTCTTGGCGGGAACAGCGTTTTAATAGAGTTATCTCGGTTCCTTTAAACGGCGGCTCATAAATAATTATTTCTTTTTCTTGCAGTTTTTTTAACAGCCTAGTCAAAGAATCTTTAGAGCAGCGCAAATCACTGGCTAAGAATTCTAGATTAACCGAATAGCCGGCACGGAGTTTGCGAGAGTAATTATCATAGAGTTTACCCCAAATTTCTAAAGATTTTTTCGCCCGCTTACCTAAAGCTTCTTGTCCGGCGGTTAAATTGATGTCTGGACCAGCTAGTTTGAGAGTTGCTTGACTGGTTTTTTCATAGGTTTTGGCCAGATAACCCTCTTTTTCTAGAACTTTAAGAGCAGTACCAACCGCTAAATCCGGAATATCAAGACCAAGAGTGCTTTTTATAGAACCGTAGGTGATTAAAATATGATTGTCTGGAAAGGTAGTTAAAAAATCATAAATATCCAAAATTAAATCAACTGAAGGATTATCGCCCTCAATAAAAAATTCTTGCAGGTAGCGATCACGCGGACTATGGAGTAGCAGACAAAGACTGGATTGACCATCGCGGCCAGCTCGGCCAGCTTCTTGATAATAAGCCTCAATGGTGCCAGGCATATCATAATGGATGACAAAGCGCAGGTCGGCTTTATCAATGCCCATGCCGAAGGCGTTAGTGGCGACAATTACTTTAGCCCGGCCGGTCATAAATTCATTTTGCAATCGTTGCCGTTCATCAGCCGTTAAGCCGGCATGATACTCTACGGCTGAGATGTGATAATCAATTAAAAAATTAACTAATTCATCAGCGCGCTGGCGAGTACTGACATAAACAATACCGCTAGCTTCTGGCGCTTTTTGAATAGTCTCTAGAACCACGTCTTTTTTGTAACCATCAGCAGTGCTAATGATGCCAAAATGCAAGTTTGGCCGGCCAAAACCGGTAATTATTTCTTGCGGCTTGACCATATCCAGTTGCTGGACAATGTCTTGACGGACCTCAGGTGTAGCGGTAGCGGTTAGCGCTAGTATCGGCGGCCGCCCCAGGTTTTTAATGAATTGCTGTAACTGCAAATAGCTTGGCCGGAAATCATGGCCCCATTGGCTGATACAATGCGCTTCATCGACGGCGACCAGACTCACAGTTAATTGTCGGATAATTTTTTGAAATGATTGGCTATGAAAACGTTCTGGAGCGACATAAATTAGCCGATAAGCCCCTGTCAGAGCTTGTTGAAGACGGTTATTAGCTTCAGTTAGTGCAATAGAGCTATTAATGAAAGTAGCTGGTATGCCGATCGTATTTAACCGGTCAACCTGATCTTTCATCAAAGCGATTAATGGTGAAATAACCAGAGTGACACCGGGTAATAGTAGCGCTGGCAGCTGGAAGCAAAGTGATTTTCCACCGCCGGTTGGCATAATAACCAAGCAGTCGCCGCCCGACAATACTTGCTGAATAGCTTGTTCTTGACCGGGACGAAGTTGATTAAAACCAAAATGAAGTTGTAATAAAGTTGACCAAATATTACTATTCATGATGCTGCTGATAAAGTAAAAAAGTATTGTTGAGCGCCATCGCAATCGTCAGCGGTCCGACACCGCCTGGCACTGGCGTTGCCCAGCCATTGATTAGTGGGTTTATTGATTTTAAGTCCACATCACCGTAGACTTTACTTGCTTTTTTAGTGATGCCAATATCAATAATTAGATAATTTTCTTGGGGTTGTTTAATTTTAACGGCTAGCGGGCGGCCCAGGGCGCTGATAATTAGCTTAGCTTGGTTTAAACTGGCTTGAGCTTTTTTATCTAACCGGTGATATATTGCAACTTCGGCGCCCTGCTGTTTTATTAGCTGGGCCAAATGATCTCCAAAAATAGTTGAATTTCCCAAAATTACTGCTAATTGACCGGTTAAATCTAATTTCTGCTCGGCAATCAGCTTGAGAACTACGCCGAAAACCGGTGGAATAATGGCTTGTGGCTGATTATTTTGCAGACGGTTTAGATTTTCAGCGGTAAAGCCGTCAACATCTTTATCGGGATGGATAGCGTTGACTGCCTCGTCGGTATTTAAGTGCTGAGGCAGCGGTAATTGCAATAGAATGCCATCAATCAGCGGATCTTTATTTAAAAAGCGGATAATTTCCAATAATTCGGCTTGGCTAATATTAGCTGGACAGCTATAAAAATGAGTATCAATGCCGACTTTCTTCGCCTCTTGTTGTTTTAGCTTAACATAGAGCTGAGAATCAGGCCGTTGGCCAACTAAAATAATCGCCAGGTTTGGCCGAGGGCCGCCTAGGTTATAAATATTTTCAGCAATATTGTCTTTGATTTGTTCGGCCAGTTGACGGCCATTGATTAATTGTAACGGCATAATAATTTAGAGACTTGGCGGCGGCAGGCGTCGACCCAATTGAGTGACTTGCTGTTTGATATCGGCTAAATAATTATCATCGGCATGATTAACCAGGGCCTGATGAAGCCAATTGGCTGTCTGTTTAATTTCCGCCGAACCAAAACCACGGGTGGTTATAGCGGCTGTTCCTAGACGAATACCGGACGGATTGAGCGGCGGTCGCTGATCGCCAGGAACAGTGGAACGAGAAACGGATAAGCCGGCTTTTTGCAAAGCTTCTTCGGCTTGGCGACCGGCTAGTCCTTGCTTGGTTAGGTCAATGACTAATAAATGGTTGTCAGTGCCGCCGGAAACAATATCATAATTCTTGGCTTGCAGCTGTTCAGCTAACAGTTGGGCATTAGCGATAACTTGGCGAGCATAGTCTTGGAAGGCTGGCTGCAGAGCTTCGCCAAAGGCAATGGCTTTGGCAGCGGTGACATGGTCGTGCGGTCCACCTTGTAAACCAGGAAAGACAGCGCGGTCAATAGCTTTAGCCAGCTTGGTTGTGGACATGATTATTGCTCCGCGCGGACCGCGCAAGGTCTTATGGGTGGTTGTCGTAACGATATCAACAATATTGGTGGGATTACTTAATTGTCGGCCAGCAATTAAGCCGGCGGTGTGCGAAATATCGGCCATAGTCAACGCTCCAACTTCGTCAGCGATAGATTTGAAGCCAGCCCAATCAATTTCTCGACTATAAGCGCTGAAACCGGCGACGATTAATTTTGGTTTGGCTTGGTGAGCGACTTGACGGACTTGGTCCATATTTAACCGACCGGTGGTGGCGTCGACCTCGTATTGGACGAATTTAAATAAACGGCCGGAAATATTAATCGGATGTCCGTGAGATAAATGGCCGCCGTGATCTAGACGCAAGCCTAACACCGTGTCACCAGGCTCTAAAATAGCCAGATAAGCGGCCAGATTAGCTGGCGAGCCGGATAGTGGTTGAACATTAACATGCTCAGCGTTAAAAAGCTGTTTAGCTCGTTCAATGGCTAGGTTTTCTATGTCATCAATGATGTGGTTGCCGCCATAATAACGTTTACCACTGTAACCCTCGCTGTATTTATTAGCTAGCGGGGTGGCTAGCGCCGCTAGAACTGCCGGCGAAGCATAATTTTCTGAGGCGATTAATTCTAGTTCATCAATTTGGCGGCGGCTTTCTTGATTAATTAATTCCAGTATCGGCTGGTCCTTAATTTGCTCCAACATAGTTTTGAATAATTTTTTCCAGATTAGCGCTAACAGTATCATCGGTAAAAAATTGGCGGTTGGCTGGGTTTTGGCTGATTTGTTCAATTGTTGGTTGTCGTTCGTCAGCAATAGCGGTAAATTCGTCTAAAATTTGTTGATAGATATCGGCTATTTTTGCTTGGTTGGCTTTTTTGGCATAATCGCGATAAAGCTGGGCCTGTTGAATAATTTGGTTTAACAAAAGAACTTGAATAGGATGTTGAGCTAAGGCGCGTTGTTTATCGTTATACCAAAGTTTAGCTAGTTCTTCGGTATGCTTTAGATCGCAGCCGATAACAAATAAAGGCACATTGCTTTTTTCGCCGCGGATATTTAAAAATTCTGATTGGAAGTATTTAACTTTAGCTAGCTCACCGCGTTTAATTTTTTCCAGGATACGATCGACTTTTTTAGCCAGGCGTTCGGGGTGGCTAGCCGAGGTAACATCTAGCGCGACACCGGAGTAATTAGCTGATTTTTGATCGGGATTACGTATTTCTAAAATAGCATCAATATGATTATAGAAATCGTCATAGTTGCAAGTTTTAATGGTCCAAACATTTTCACCGAAATAATTATTCATTTCAATCTGTTGATGAAAAATAGCTTCCAGAATATCGGCAATTTTTTTATGCCAGATTTCACTGGGAGAATTTTTTTTCTGATGTTCAATTTTTTGTTGTTTAACCCAACTAATATCTTTTTTAACAGCTTCTTCGCCGTACAAATCAACGAAATCGCGGTATTGGATGCGGTCAATTTTATTGGCTGCATTAGCCATTGATAAGAGCTGATTTAAATAATCCTCATTATGAAAATTTTGTCGGCTCTCTTGCTTTTCAGCTTGCCGTTTTAAAAATTGTTCTGGATTGAACATAGTTTTACATTAATCATTAATGTTTATAATTACTATAGCACAGCTTTAATTAAATAAGTATGGCTGAGGCGATAGCCGAATTTGCGATAATAGCCGCGGACACCGATTCCAGAAATAACTGCCACTTTAGTCCAGCCGTGCCGACTAGCAATATTCTCAGCTTCCGCTAATAGGCGCTGACCAAGGCCGCGATGCTGGACTTGACCAACTGTGCCGGGTGGTTGTAATTGGCCATAAACATGGAGTTCGCGAATTAGAGCGCAACCGCGCAGGTGATTATTCGCTGCCGGTCGGTCTGGTAACCGTAATCGGCAAAAACCAAACAAAGTTTGCTGATCGCGACTTTCCCAGCTAATAAAATATTCTTGACCGCCCGCGGCTGGATATTGTTTAACCACCAGTTGTAGCTGGTCTAGTTCGGCTATCTTATGGCCAGCTTCACGACAGCGGATGCATTGGCAATTGACGCCCTGTTGTTGAATAATTTGGCGTAAATTAGTGATTTTATTGCCAGCTTCAATTGATTCCTCAGGGATATCACGGATTAAGCGAATAATACGGACATAGGTTGGCGTCGCTTCTTTGCAGGCACGAATGACTCGAGTTAACTCGGCATCGGTGTATGGCTGATAATAACCAGCTCGCCAGTCTTCATACAGCTGGCTACCCTTGATAACTACGGTTGGATAAAATTTGATTTGGTCGGGTTGAAAACGAGAATCGCTAAATAATTGCCGATACATGGCGATGTCGTGATCAGGGTTAGATCCAGGCAAGGCTGGCATAAAATGATAAGTAATTTTAAAACCCCAATCGCGTAATAATTTCGTAGCTTTAGTAATATCAGCCACCGTGACGGTTCGCCGATTTATTTGTAAAATGGCATCATCAATTATTTGGACGCCGATTTCTACTCTGGTACAGCCGAATTGGCGGTAGCGGTCAAGCTCAGTCGGTGTTATACAGTCTGGTCTAGTTTCTAGTGTCAAACCAATAATTCGGTATTCAGCGGTTTCGTTGATTTTTTGTTCAACCGCCAGAGCCTTTTTTAATTGAGCTAATGTTAAATTCTGTCGGTAGCCGCGTGGCTTTGTTTGACCATGGCTATTGGCGGCGGCAAAACAATTAGTAATATACCAATATTGATACTTAAGCGGCAGATAGGACCAAGTGCCGCCGATAATAATCAATTCAATTTTATTTGGCTGGTGACCATTAGCCAGCAGAGCGCGCAGGCGATAGTGGACTTGTTTGGCTGGATGATAGTGACAATGTTTGGCGCGCATTACCGCTGGTTCATTGGCTAGGTAGCTGGCCGGTACAGCTTCTTGCTGCGGGCAGTACCGACAATGGCCGGCACAGGGCCAGGGCTTGGTCAAGACAGCCACCGGCGCCACGCCGGACATAGTACGAACGGCACGGCGTTTTAATAAATTTAATAATAATCGGCTGGGTTCAAGCTGTTTTTTAGCTAATAATTGATTATAGATAGATAATAATTGGCTATTGCTAATAATTGGCTGGCCGGATAATTCCGCCAGTTGACGTTTTAAATTAGCTAAATCATTTTTGGTTTTGGCTTGTTTATTGGCTAAATCGAAAAAATTTTTAATCAGTTTGATATTCATTGTCACTGATGTTATAATTTAACTGATAGCTTTTTAATTTAATCACAATTATATGCTTGAGACAAGGCGGTTAGTAGCTTTATTTATTGGTGTAATTGGTTTAATTCTGCCTATAACTAGCCAGGCTTTTACCGCCCGCAGCGGTGATGATGTCAATTTTAAGTCTGGCGATCAATTGGGCGGCGTCACCTATGCTGCCGGTCGACAGATTACTGTTGACACGCCATTGCCGGGTGATTTGATTTGTGCCGGTAATAGCGTTTTTATTAATCAGCCGGTTCAGGGCGATGTTATCTGCGCGGCAGAAAATATCAGTATCAGGGCTAAGGTTGATGGAACAGTTCGCTTGATTGGCAGTCGTCTCGATCTGGATAATCATATCGGCGGTAATGCTATGCTGGTTGGTTCCGATTTAATTATTGGTCAGCAATCCGTTATTCAGGGCGAATCACTAATTGCAGCGCAGTTTTTGGATAGTCGCGGTCATTATTTACAGGATTTTCATGGTATCGCCAGTCAAATCAAACTTTATGGTCAATATGATGGACCAGTTAATTTAACTGTAGCTAACGGTGGGAATAGCCAGGTTTTACAGGTTAATCATGGGGCTAAGCTGGCTCAAGGTTTGACTTATCGTTCCAAGTCAGCGGCGCAAATTGATTCAGCGGCCGAAATCAAAGGCGAAATCGTGAAAAAGGATTGGTCGGAGCATGGCCGGATTAGTCAACAACAGATAATAATCGGTTGGTTGTGGTCTAAATTACTGCGCTTATTTATGCTACTTGCTACCGGTTTAGTAATCATTAGTTTATGGCCACGAGCTAGCCGGTCTATGGCTGAAGTAGCCAATCAGCGACCGGTTTTATTGTCGGCGCATGGTTTGTTGATATTAATCGCGATGCCGCTAATATCCGTTCTGGCCGCTATGACCATTATCGGTTTGCCGGTGGCGATTATATTATTATTGTTATGGGCTATTTTGCTATATGCCGCTAGATTGGTTGTCGGCTATTGGTTGGGTCGGCGTTTATGGCCGAAAGCGCAAAATAATCTCTGGCCATTTTTGGTTGGCGTCACCATCCTATTTATTGCCACCGTTGTGCCATTCATCGGCTGGTTAATTAGCGCCATTGCTACTTGGTGGGGTGTGGGAGCAATTTGGCAATGGGTCAGACCAGCCAATAAAGTTAATAAATAATTATGCAGACACAAGCTAATGTTTTTAAGGCCTATGATTTACGCGGCGTTTATGAACGCGATTTTGATGAAGAATTAGCTTATAAATTAGGATTAGCTTATTGCCTGTGGCGTGGGCAGGAATTGGCTGCTGCCCGTCAATTGACCGTTATTATTGGTCATGATATGCGTTTATCGTCGCCGGTTTTGAGTCAAGCCTTGGCTCAGGGTTTAGTTGCCGGCGGGGCTAAAGTTTTAGATATTGGTCTTTGTTCTACGCCGACCTTTTATTATGCCGTGGCTGAACAATCCGCCGATGGCGGTATTATGGTGAGCGCTTCGCATAACCCTAAAGAATATAATGGTTTCAAGATTGTTCGTGATCGAGCCAAACCAGTCAGTGAAACTAGCGGGTTATTGGAACTGCGCGACTTGGTATTGAATCAGTTGTTAACTCCAGTTAGCCAGCCAGGTAATTACCAGGAGCTAGCCGGTGTTTTGGATAGGCAAATTGATTATGACCTGTCATTAGCGGGTAATCAGCCTATTAAATCATTCAAGATTGTGATGGATCCAGCCAATGCCATGGGCGGTCCCTATTTTGAAAAATTATTAGCTAAATTACCGCAGATCTCATTAATTCACATGAATTGGCCGCTGGATGGATCGTTTCCTAACCATGAGGCCGATCCATTTAAACCGGATAATATCCAACCGCTCAGTCAAATGGTTGTCGGTCAGCAAGCCGATTTAGGTATCGCCACCGATGGCGATGCTGATCGGATATTTTTTGTTGACAACCTTGGCCAGCCGCTAGAACCCGGGGTGGTCCGAGCCATTATGGCTAAAATTTTTTTAGCTGAACGGCCAGGTTCCACTATTGCCTATGATATTCGGCCCGGTCGGATTACTTTGGATACGATTGTGGCTAACGGCGGTCAGCCGTTAGTGACTAGGGTCGGCCATTCATTGATAAAAGCAGCTATGCTGGAGAATAATGCTTATTTTGCTGGTGAATCATCGGGCCATTTTTTCTTAAATATGCAGCATGGTTGTTATGAAGTGCCAGGAATTGTAGCCTTAAAGCTGTTGCAGGCTTTGTCGGCCAGCGGTCAGACTGTGGCTGAATTTGTGAGTCCTTACAACAAATACGCTCATTCCGGCGAGATTAATCGTCGAGTTCCTGATCCAGCGGCCAAAATACAATTAATTGCCGACCATTATATTGACGGCCAGCCTGATTTTTTGGATGGCGTTACCATTACTTATCCAGATTTCTGGTTTAATGTTCGGGCGTCTAATACCGAACCTTTATTACGTCTTAATTTGGAAGCGGTTAATCCAGAAATTATGGCGGCTAAGCGCGACGAAGTTTTAGCGTTATTGGCTGACTAGCGGCGGAAGTGATTGATGATTTTTTTTAAATTATCATAATCGTTTTCACTGAGTCCATATTTAGATAAGTCGCTGTGAATTTCATACAGCTTGTCATCTATCTTATAGCCGGGAATGCCGCCGAAATTAACCAAATCGTCGCGGTATTTTTTTAATAAATCAATAACAAAATCGCGATTGTCTTGGTCAAGACTAGAGAATTCGTAATTGTTATAGAAGAATTCTTTACAGCGACGCTCAAAAGTGTATAAATCTTCATTTTTAAGGCTAGTTACCAATTCTTTGATGTCCATAGGCGTAGATTATTAATTAATTAGTGATCGATTTGGTTGAACTAAGACCGTGTCGGGGTTGGCTGTTAGGTTGGCCTGTAAATTAAGTAAACCGCTAGCGGCTATCATGGCGGCGTTATCGGTGGTATACATCATTTCCGGTAATAATAGTGCCACATTTGATGTTTTTTTAGCTAAGTTTGTTTTTAATATGGCGCGCAACTGTTGATTAGCGGCAACGCCGCCAGCCAGAAAAACAGTTTTAACTTGAAAATCAATCGCGGCTTTAATCGTTTTGCGAACGAGCGCTTCGGCCACCGCTTGCTCAAAAACATAGGCATATTCGCTGGTTTGTTTTGACCACTCGCGGTTATTTTTCAGGGCATAAAGTAGGGCGGTTTTGAGGCCGGAAAAAGAAAAATGATAATCAGACCGTCGCAGCATTGGTTGAGGCAGTTTAATGTTTGGTGATTTTTCTAATTTAGCAAATTCTTGAGCTAGCGCGCTTATTTTTGGACCGCCCGGATAACCCAACTGCAGCAAGCTGGCTGCTTTATCAAAAGCTTCACCAGCGGCATCGTCTAGAGTTTGGCCAATAATCTGATAATTAAGCGGATTTTTCATTAAAACTAGGGCTGTGTGGCCGCCGCTGACCGTTAAGGCCAGAGCTGGGAATTTAATTTTAGCCAGATGGCGATTGATGAAATTGGCGGCGACATGGCCGGCGATATGATGAACGGGTACTAGCGGCAGTCGCCAAGCCAAAGCCAATGCTTTGGCTGTTGCTACCCCAACTAACAGTGAAGTTGATAAACCCGGACCGTTAGTAATGGCAATAGCTGATAACTGGCGCGGCGCAGTTTGGCGATTCAATCCGGCCGTGATCAAGGCCTGATCAATAACTGGCAAAATTTGCCGAACATGTTCGCGGGCCGCCACCTCCGGAACTACTCCGCCGAAGGCTTGGTGGATATCAATCTGCGAGGCGACAATATTGCTGTCAATGACAATTAAATCATCATCCAGGTGACCGACAGCGGCTGCGGTTTCGTCGCAACTAGTTTCAATGGCTAAAATTTTCATAAGTTAAGCTTATTGTATCAGCGGTTTGGCGATTATTCAAGTCTGGCCACAGCTTGACAGCCCAGCAAGTTTAGTTATAATGACAAAGTTATACGGTCCCTTCGTCTAGTGGTTAGGACACCAGGTTTTCATCCTGATAACAGGGGTTCGATTCCCCTAGGGACTACATAAAGAACAGGCTAAATGGCCTGTTTTTTTGAATGAGTTTTATTAAGCATGTTTTTATAATCAAGATACATTTTAAAATAAATAGTAGCCGGTCAATTGATTTTTTGTTATAATTAAATAATTAAATATTTATTTTTTCTATGTTTAAACATAGCGCCGTTATTATAATAGTATTTGTTGGTTTATTTATTACTATTTTTGGTTGCCCGAAGGCTTCTGTGCAGGCTGATGCTTGTTTACAAGGAACAAAACGTTGTTGTACCTTGAACGCTGCAAGTTGTAGTGAAATTGGTTTAACTTCATATTCGGCCGGCGATTCATCTTGCCAGACACTATGGAACAACAATGCTGGCAAAGTTTGTTGCCAAGGCGCTAGGGTGAATACACCAATATATGGAAGGTGTAAGAATGACACAGATACCATTACGCAAACCACTGATGAAAAACCGCCAGCTCCGGAGAAAAAACTGCCAAAATTTTCCAGCCTGATTAAAGTCGGGCATGAAGAGTTTATTGGCAATATTATTAAAGGATTATTGGGCTTAACCGGGACTTTGACTGTTATTATGATGGTTTATGGCGGATTATTGTGGATGACAGCCGGCGGTAACGAAAAGGCGGTTGGTCAAGCTAAACAAATAATTTTGTGGACAGCTGTCGGTTTAGTTCTCATATTTTCTTCGTACACCATTCTGAAATTTTTATTTAATAGTTTGGCTAATTAATCGTCTATGGCAAAAATATTTTTTATCATTTTAGCTAGCCTACTGCCACTGTCAGTCTCGGCTGCTGCCACCGTTAAATTAGATAATCCTATAACCGGTATCAATAGTTTATTGGGTGGCGATGTCTATATAGGCGGAGTTATTAAGCGAATTTTGGCCGTGATCGGTTCGCTGGCTTTATTAATGCTGGTTTACGGCGGTCTGTCCATTATTTTGGCTGCCGGCAATGAAACTAAAATTAAACAAGGCAAAAGTGTTGTAGCCTATACAGCTATTGGTTTGGTGGTTATTTTTATGTCTTATACCGCGATTACCTTTTTCTTGAAGACATTGGGTGGCAATCTGCACGATGAATATGAGGATCTACCGATTGTACCGGAGACCTCTTTCAGTAGTGAAAATAGTGAAGAAGGAGGATTTATCGGTCCCCTTGAGGAACAATGTCCAGCTGGATGTATGCTTGATAAATCTTGTTTTGACTTGAACCAGCCAGTCGAATGTTGGGATACTCCTGGTTGTTGTCTACTTATTAATAATAATGAAGAAGAATCTATCAGTCCGCCTGAGACTGAACAATGTCCAGCCGGGTGTGTGTTAGACGAGCCTTGTTTCACTCAACCAACCGAATGCTTTGATGCCAATTGCTGTATTTAATTAAATTAAGATCCGATAGCGGCTGTTAATTGGGCGATGATAAAAACAGTGGCCGCGTAGGCAATTAGAATTATTATCAATCCGATAAAAGCATTCTTAATACGATTGACAGCGGCGTCAATCTTGGTTTTATTACCGGCGGCCGTCATATATTGTAATCCGGAAATTATCATTAAGATGACTAAGACAAAACCGATTAATTCTAGAATTACCTTGAGGCCATTGCCGATAATCAAGCGAATATCCTGGGGTTGCCCGGTTGTAGCATAAGCTGTTGCACCGATTTTATTTAATCCTCTTTGTTGGCTGGGATTAAATTGGGCCGCCGCCGGTGTTGGAAAAAACATTGATAAATTAAGAAGTACGATACTGGCCAAGCCGATTAGCCGGAGAGCCAGAGTTGATTGAGACATAGTTGGTTTTTTAAGATATTGTGATATAGTTATTATATCTGATGGTCACTTAAAAAACAACGGGGATGTCTTTAGCTAAGAAGTTTGCTTATAATAGTCTAATTCAATTAATCGGCAAGGGTCTGTCGGTTGTTTTTGGTTTGCTCGGAGTGGCTTTAATCACTCGTTATTTGGGAGTTATTGGTTTTGGCCGCTATGTTGCTATTAATAATTTTTTAGGTATTTTCGCTATTTTGGCTGATTTGGGCATGACTATGGTAACAGCTCAAATGATCAATGAACGACCAGCCGATCAGTCGAAAATTTTGAATAATCTGTGCGGCTTTCGATTGTTATCGGCTAGTTTAATTTTGGCTGTTGGCTTGCTGGCTGGTGGCCTAATACCGTACTATCGTCAATTGTGGCCGATTCTGGTTATTTTAGCGGCATCTTATTTTTTTATTGCTGTTAATCAGGTTTTTGTCGGTTTTTTTCAAAGCGAACTCAAGACCGATCATTTAATGCTGTCCGAAGTTGTCGGTCGGATTTTATGGTTGGCGGGCTTAATAATTACTCAGCAATACAATTGGGGATTGGGCGGGATAATTATGGCCACCGCTATCTCCAACTTGATTCAATTAATTATCGCTTGGCGTTTGGCAGCGCGGCGAATTGTTATCAAACCGGCCTATAATCAACAGTTGTGGCGGGAAATCGCCTCGCGTTCCTGGCCGCTAGCGATAACAATTACCTTAAATCTATTATATTTGCGGGCCGATATTCTTTTTTTGAACTGGTTTAAAGGCGAAGCGGCTGTCGGCCTGTATGGGGCGGCTTACAAGGTAATTGATGTTTTAACCAGTCTGCCTTTTTTGATTATTGGTTTATTATTGCCGCTTCTAGCCAGAAGTTGGGCAGCTGGCCAGCGCGCTAGGTTTGATTTTTTAGTCAGCGGCGCAATCAATGTTTTAATAGTTGTTGTTTGTCCTTTGATTATTGGCGGTCAACTTTTAGCTCGTCCGATAATCAGCTTGGTGGCCGGGTCAGATTTTACAGCGGCTGGGCCGATTTTGGCTTTATTATTAATGGCTATTGCTGGTATTTTTGTCAGCTGTCTTTTTAATCATATCTTAATTGCCATCAATCGTCAGCGAGTAATGATTAAGTCATATTTTATCGTGGCTATTACCGCGGTGCCGGCTTATATAGTCTTAATTAATTGGCTGTCATATTGGGGGGCAGCGATTGTGACGGTCTATAGTGAATTGTTGATTGCCGGTCTGTCGGCCTATTGGGCGCGTAAATTAGTTGGCTGGCGCTGGTTGTGGTCGGTAACTGGGAAAGTAGCGTTAGCTAATCTAATAATGGCGGCGATTGTTTGGCCGTTGCGTGATTGGGCTAATCGTGGAGCGAGCCAATTATTGTTAATAATTTTATTGGCCGCGCTTAGTTATGGTTTGAGCTTAACCGTCCTTAAGGTTATTGATTGGCGGCGTTGGCAACAGATTATTAAATCTGGTACTGTATGAAGCAACCGTTAATTGCTAGTTTAGTTCAGATCGATCAGACCTTAACGGTCGGTCTTTTTAGCCGTTGGTGTAACGGTCGGGCCGTTTTGTGGTCAACAGCCGGTCAATTAAGCGATTTATGGTTTCGGCAATCATGGCCGCAGATTAGTTTTCCAGCTAGAGCGATTATTGCTCGGTCATTTTTCAGGTTAGGGCTGTTTTTGTTTTTACCAGGGTTGTATTTATTATTTTGGCGTCGGCTAGCTACACTGGTAAAACAGCGGCAGATTGATGGTCTGATTTGCTTGTCTTGGCTGGATAAAATAGTGTTGACTCAGCCGGCTTTGTGGTTGAAATTGCCGGTGGTTTGGCTGCGGTTACCAGAGGAGTCGGAAGTAAAATTAATCGCTCCGCTCAACGCTGTTTATCGCCATCAAGCTGCGCGAGTCAAGCTTATTTCTTATATTCCTCAAGTTGATGACGGTCAGCAATTGACCGGCGGTATTAGTGAACAACGTTTGTTGCCAGCCCTGGATCAGGCTAGCGTTAGTCAGCAGGCCGACTTGTTTGACAGTCTAGCTGATGGACAGCGCGAACAAGTTGAATCTAAATATTTTGTTGTTGGCGCGGTCGTTGACTTGGATAATAATCAGGCGGTTGAGATATTATTGCGTTCACTGAAAATTGTCTTGTCGGTTATCCCCAGCGTGCAGTTAGTTATTATCGGTGATGGCCCCCAGCGTAAAGAATTGCAATGGCTGGCTAAACAACTAGATTTGGCTAATTTAGTCTGGTTTGTCGGCCGGCAAGAGCCGCTAGATAAATGGTTCCGCAGTCTTGATGCGCTGATTGAGTTGTCAACTACCACCTCCCGCGATTGGTATCGATTGCTGCAAGCCATGGCGGTTGGCTTACCAATTATTGCACCTAAAAACCGGTTAACGACTGATTTTTTATTACCAGGGCAAACAGCGATGATTGTGGAAAAACCGGAGCCAGAGATGATTGCTCAAGCGGTCATTCAGTTGCAACAAGATAAAATGTTGGCTGGTCGTTTGTCTTGGCATAGCCGTCAGTGGATTGCCGAGTTCGGCAACCTAGAGCGTCAATTGATTGAATTTACTAATTATCTAGCCTAACGGTATGCGTCTTTTAGTGATTGACGATAATTTAGCCGGTCAGCGCTTGGACAAGCTATTGGCTAATCGCTGGCCCGAACAATCTCGTTCCGAATGGCAAAAGCGGATTGAGGCCGGATCAGTTTTAGTTAATGGTCAAATTGTTAAGGCACACTATCAATTGATTATCGGTGATAAGCTAAAAATTGTCCCGTTATCGCGGTCAGCCACGCTTACTCGGGCTACTAAATTAGCCGCATCGACTGAAGCCGCGGCTAAGGCCAAGCTTAAGATTATTGCGACTGAACCGGATTTTTTAGTAGTTAATAAGCCGGCCGGCTTATTGGTTCATGATAATGTTTGGCCGCCACGCCGACCGACCGTCGCGGCAGCAATAGCTAAGAAATATCCGGCAATATTATCGCTGGGCGATAGTGCGGTTCGTCCCGGCATCGTTCATCGTTTAGATAAGGATGTTAGCGGGTTGATGGTTATTCCGCGCACGGTGGCGATGTTTGCTTATCTCAAGCGGCAATTTCAATACCGAACCGTTAAGAAATGTTATACTGCCTTAGTTTATGGTGTTTTATCTAAATCAGAGGGCGTAATTAATTTTAATTTGGGTCGTTCCAGCGACGGTCGTAAAATGGCGGCCCGACCAGCCAATCAAGAGGGTAAGGCAGCGCTGACTGAATATGAGGTCATCCGTCAGTGGCAGAACTACAGCTTATTAAAAGTTGTAATTAAAACCGGTCGCACTCATCAAATTCGCGCCCATTTGGCCGCGATTGATCATCCGTTAGTCGGCGACGATTGGTATGGTACTAATAAAACTAAACTAAAAAATAAAGAATTAAATTTGGGACGGGTTTTTTTAGTCGCTAGCGAATTGTCATTTTTGGATTTACAAAAGAAACGGCGAAAATTTACTATTCGCCTACCCAAACAGTTAAATGATTTATTAAAACAAATAAAATAAATTTTATGATTATTTCTTTTTCTGGCTGGCCGGGTGCCGGCAAATCGGCTGTTGCCAAAAAATTGGCGGCTGAATTAGGTTGGCCATATTATAGCATGGGCCAATTACGCCGTCAGGCAGCTAAACGGCGCGGTCTTACTTTAGAAGAATATAATCAATTAGCCTTGACTGATATTACCACTGATTTGGAGGTGGATGAATATCAAGCCCAACTTGGTCGCGAACAGGATAATTTTATTATTGACGGTCGAACATCATGGCATTTTATTCCCCATTCTTATAAGATTTTCTTAAATGTTGAGCCGTTGGTTGGCGCTCAGCGTATTTTTCAAGACTTACAACAATCAAATGAGCGTAATGAGGGCGATCATTTAGACAGTGTTGAAGCGGTTATGGCTAATAATTATCGGCGGGTAGCCAATGATCGTCAGCGTTATCAACAATATTTCCATATTGACGCTTATGACTTGGCCAATTATGATGAAGTGGTGGATACCACTAATTTGAATTTAGAACAAGTAGTGGCGGTCGTCAGTCAATTGGTTCACCACAAATTAAATCAAGAATAATAATTTTTTAATATACTAATATGCTAGATCGTAAATTGCGCGTGGCTATTAATGGTTTTGGCCGCATTGGCCGCAGCGTCTTTAAAGCTTTACTGGCTGACCAACGGGTTGAGGTGGTGGCCATTAATGATTTGACGGACAATAAAACTTTAGCCCATCTGTTGCAGTATGACAGCTGTTATGGTCGCTATGATAAAACAGTTAGTGTTAAAGACCAACATTTAATTGTTGATGGCCAGACTTATTTGGCCTTAGCGGAAAAAGATCCGACCCAGCTGCCCTGGTCTTCTTTGGGGGTTGATGTAGTTATTGAGTCAACTGGTCGTTTTACTAAGGCCGATGAAGCCAAGGCTCATATTATCGCCGGCGCTAAGAAGGTGATTATCAGCGCCCCAGCCAAAGATGAAACCACTAAGAATATTGTTTTAAGTGTTAATGAAAATGATTTATTAGCCAGTGATCAGATTATTTCTATGGCTTCCTGTACGACCAATTGCCTAGCGCCAGTGACTAAAGTTATTTCAGACAAAATTGGCATTGCTAAAGCCGTAATGAGCACCGTTCATGCCTATACTGCCGATCAAAATCTAGTGGATGGTCCGCATAAAGATTTGCGCCGCGCCCGCAGCGCCGCTATGAGTATCGTGCCGACTACGACCGGGGCAGCCGCAGCTGTAGCCAAAACTATTCCGGCCCTGAGCGGTTGCTTTGATGGCTCGGCTTTTCGCGTGCCGACACCGGTTGTCTCGCTCTGTGATGTTGTGTTTGTTACCAAGCGGCCAGTAACCGTTGAAGAAGTTAATCAATTATTAACCACAGCCGCGGAACAAGATAAATTCGGCGCTTTGACAGTTACCACCGAGCCGTTAGTTTCCATTGATTTTACTGGTAATCCAGCCAGCTCAATTGTTGATTTATCTTTGACCAAGGTGGTTGGCGGCGATCTGCTCAAAATAGTGGCTTGGTATGATAATGAATGGGGTTATAGCCATCGTTTAGCTAATCTCTGTGCCTATATTGCTGAGAATAATTTACTATAATAACGCTAGCGAGCAACCTAATAGCCGCTAATTTAAGACGCTTGACAAGCCGGGGCGGCTTGCTATAATATTTAGCAGTCAGGACACCTGACTGCTAAATTATTTATTTTTTAATTTATTTTTTATGAATCTAGCGCCGTTACATGATCAAGTGATCATCAAGCCGTTATCGGCTGAAGAAAAAACCCAATCCGGCATTATTTTGCCTGATACTGTTAGCAAGGAGCGTCCGGAGCAAGGCGAAGTTGTCGCCGTCGGTCCCGGCCGACTATTGGACAATGGTCAACGAAGTCCGCTGACCGTCCAAGTCGGTCAAAAGGTTATGTTCAAGAAATATTCCACTGAGGAATTAAAATATGATGGCCAAGAATATTTAGTTGTTGCCGAACGCGACATTTTGGCCATTATTAAATAATTAATTTTTAGTATAAATAATATGGCTAAACAGATTATTTTTGACAATCAGGCCAGAGCTGCTCTGAAAAACGGTGTTGATCAATTGGCTAATGCCGTTAAGGTGACGCTTGGTCCCAAGGGACGGAATGCCGTTATTGATCGCGGCTTTGGTAGTCCAGTTATTACCAAAGATGGCGTTACGGTCGCTAAAGAAATTGAGCTGGAGGATAAGTTTGAAAATATTGGAGCTTCACTGGTCAAAGAAGTTGCCTCCAAGACCAATGATTTGGCTGGTGATGGTACAACGACCGCGACGGTTCTAGCCCAAGCGATGATTAACGAAGGTTTAAAATTGGTCGCGGCCGGCATTAATCCGATTGAAATTCGTCAAGGTATTGAAAAAGAAGTAGCGGATGTTGTTAGTAAATTAAAGAAAATGAGCAAGGCGATCTCTACTAAAGAAGAAATCGCTCAAGTGGCCTCCATTAGCGCCAATGATCCGGAAATCGGTCAGATTATCGCTGAAGCCATGAGTTCGGTCGGTAATGACGGAGTAATTACCGTTGAAGAAGGCCAATCGTTTGGCGTGGAAAAAGAAGTGGTGGAAGGTATGCAATTTGACAAGGGCTATGTCTCGCACTATATGGTGACCAATACCGAGACTATGAAAGCTGAACTGGAGGATCCTTATATTTTAATTACTGATCGTAAAGTGTCGGCGGTTCAGGATGTCTTGCCATTATTAGAAAAAGTTTTACAAGCCGGTAAGAAGGAACTGGTTATTATTGCCGAAGATATTGATGGCGAAGCCTTGACCACTTTTGTGGTCAACAAGTTGCGCGGCGTTTTTAGCGTCGTCGGTATTAAGGCGCCTGGTTTTGGCGACCGTCGCAAAGCGATGTTGGATGATATCGCCGTTTTAACTGGCGGTCGGGTTATTTCTGAGGAGGTTGGCTTAAAATTGGAAAATGCCGATTTAGGTGATTTTGGCCAAGCCCGGCGGGTGATTGTTTCTAAAGAAACAACCACTATTGTTGATGGCAAGGGCGACCAAATTAAAATTAAAGCCAGAATTGAACAGATTAAGAGAGAACAAGAAGCCGCTGATTCCGATTTTGATAAAACAAAATTACAAGAACGCTTAGCTAAATTATCCGGCGGTGTCGCCGTTATTAAGGTTGGCGCGGCGACTGAAGTAGAAATGAAGGAAAAGAAAGACCGCATTGAAGATGCGCTTAATGCCACTCGGGCTGCCACTTTAGAGGGCGTTGTTCCTGGCGGCGGTTTAGCTTTGGCTTTAGCTAGCGATGCTTTTGAGTTAGATGAACATAGCGGCACTGGTCAACGGATTGTGGCCGGAGCTATTTTAGAACCGATTAAGCAGATTGCCGCTAACGCCGGCCAAGACGGTTCCTTTATTCTCTATAATATTATTGAAAAGAATAAGGGCAATAAGAATGCTATCGGCTATAATGCCGCCACTGGCAAGTTTGAAGATATGACGGCTGCCGGTATTATTGATCCGACCAAGGTGGTTCGTTGCGCTTTAGAGCACGCGGCTAGCGCGGCGATGATGTTTTTGACTACTGAGACAGTTATTACTGACAAAAAGGAAGACAAATGTTCTTATGGCGACCATTCGGCCAGCGGCATGAATCCGATGATGGGGATGTAAAGATTTATCAATTAAAAAACACCAGCCAGCTTTAGTTTGGCTGGTGTTTTTGTATTGCCTAAACTGCTTGCGTCGGTTGGGTCTTTTGTTGTATAATAAATTTATTATGGTTGACTAACCTTATTAAGTCTAATGACCGCCAATAAAAGTCAAGTTCGTTTTTTATTTACCCTCCTGGCTGTAGTGTGGGGTTTTTTGGTTGCCACCAATGCATTATTAGCTGCTTGGTCCAATCCAACGGCAACTCCGCCGGGCAGCAATCCGGAGCCATTCATCAGTACTAATAATACTAGTCAGACCAAGGCTGGCGTTTTAACAATTGCTAATAATTTTTATGTTAACGGTAGCGGTACGACTGGTAAGGTTGGTATTGGCACCACCACTACCGATGACTCAGCCAGATTAATGGTTGCACCCTATGCTAATGCGTCAATTGATGCTGGTAACGGTTTTATTAGAACTAATTATCACGCCGTTGATGGTACTGATGTAGTTAATAAAAACTATTTAGAGTCTACTTTGGGCGCCAGCTTAGATCCGGTAAAATATTGGATTTTATCCGGCACTAAATTATATGCCTCCAGCACTAGTTGGCAAGTTGGTATCGGGACGACGAATCCCTCATCTAAGCTGGAAATAGTCGCCGATAATACTTATGCACCAGTTAAAATTTCCAGAACAAACAATAGTAAACAAATAGGTATTTCTTATTATCCAGCTGGAGCCTTATCAAATACAAACAAGGCGTGGATAATGGGTGTAGAAGAAAATAGTAATAATTTTAGTTTTTATAATTGGAATGGTACAGCTATTAATGATGTTTTGTATCTTACAAATACAAATAATATTGGTATCGGCACCACTAGTCCGACATCTAAGTTAACGATAGCTGGTAGCGGTATTACTTCAACGACCTCAGCGTTAAATATTCAAAACAGCAGCGGCTCATCAATTTTATTTGTCAGAAATGACGGTTTTGTTGGTATCGGCACCACTAGTCCAACAGCACCGCTATATATTAATGGTAATGCTATTGCTGATACTCCAACAATGCCCAACCACTTAGCCACCAAGTCTTATGTTGATACTGCCGCTCAAAGTTTATGGATTAACAATGGTAATTATTTATATGCCTCTAGCACTAGTTGGCAAGTTGGTATCGGGACGACCAGTCCAATCGCGGCCTTGCACATTTATCCCAAGACAAACATTGAAGGCCTAAGAATTGTATCTAGTAATTATTCGCCATTGGTTATTAGGAATACGGCTGATACTGGTGATTTATTTAGAGTTACTCAAACTGGCGATGTTACCGCCGTTACTAGTTCAGCCACTAAAATGCGATCCGACCAGTATTGCGATGCTAGCGGTAATAATTGTTTTAATCCGAGCAGTGGATCGGGTAGCGTTAGTTATTTTGCTACTGTAACCAGCGCCACTTATAATGGTAGTAATAATGGAACTCCTGGCTATGCGTATGCTCACGGACGATGCCAGGCTCAATTAGCCGGTAGTCATGTTTGTTCAGCCGAAGAAATGTTAAATACTATCAGGGACAATCAACCCATGCCAACTGTTGATGTTTGGATACTTAATGGTCCACCGGGATATACGGCTATGGCTAATGATTGTGATGGTCGAAGAAGCGCTGTTGGGTCTGGCACTAATGTGGCTTATAGTGCCGGTTGGCAAATGTCTGATTCTAATTATTTGCCACATGGTAGAGGTCTGTTGTACACTTGCGAAAAGAGTATGAAATTTGCGTGTTGTAAATAAATTTTTTATGAAATTGGGCAAAAAATTATTGTTTATAAATTTTATATTAGCTGGAGTTTTTTTTGCTTCATCCGTTCTAGCCGAATCTTGCCCTAGCGCTTCGCCAGTGGGTGTGGGGTGTGCCAGTGGTCAATATTATTGTGGAGGACAGTGCCGAACTATGAGTTCTTGTCCAACTTGGAGCCCATCTCCTACCTGTGCTGCTGGTCTAAATTGTGCTAATTGTAGCCAAGCTGATAGTTGTGGTGTTTGTAGTCAATGTGCTAGTACTACTACCCATACTCTTTGTGGAACTTATCCAAATAAAGAATGTAAGGCCAATACAACACCACCAGATAATTGTCAAACATATAACCAATGCACTGAAAGATGTTCAGTTTGTAAGAATGGTTATTATTTAGTTGGTAACCAGTGTGTTCAGACTGTTTTAAAACTTGGTTCAGATTCAGCCAGCGGCACATCTACGGTTGTGCAAAGTACTAACAATACTTTAATGTATATTGGTAGTGGTGGTATTAGTATTGGCACTAGCACAATACCCGAAGCCATTACTTTAAATGTTTTTGGTTCTAGTAGCTTTTTTCATCCGTTAGTTGTTGGAGCACCAACAGCCGGTAATCATGCCGCTACCAAAGATTATGTTGATTCCGTTGTCACTGATGGCGACTCACCTGGCACGAGTTATTGGATAGCTTCTAGCACCAATATTTATAATAGTAATACCGGTAATGTTGGCATTGGTGATAGTGAGCCCTATAGTAAATTATCGGTTAGTGGTAGCATTGCCGGTTCTGGCTCGCTAGCTATTACTGGCACAGCCGCTAATAGTAATTATTTTATTAGTAACTTGGGTATCGGTGGTTTACCCAGCGGTTTTTGGAATAAATTTGTCGATCTTAGCGGTAGCGGTAATTCAGCCTATATTGCCAAAACCGGATCAATTAATGCCGTAGTGGCCGCCTCAGATAGTGGTACGCCAGCTAATACTGGTTATAATTTTACTTATTCTGGT
>Ga0208459_1000188_pt1 | contig 82009 bp, 60 predicted proteins | sample AD_UKC087_MetaG_FD_184433 | JGI IMG/M metagenome (GOLD analysis project Ga0208459, IMG submission 184433) | Active sludge microbial communities of municipal wastewater-treating anaerobic digesters from USA - AD_UKC087_MetaG (SPAdes) (version 2) | ecosystem: Engineered > Bioreactor > Anaerobic >... | reverse complement strand
TCTTCTACCGCGCGTTGGATATCATAGATACTGATATAATCTCCGAAAACCGCCCGAGTGTTTTTGTCAGTCAAATCAATTGGGGTTCCAGTGAAACCAATAAAAGAAGCGTTTGGCAGAGCATCTCGCATGTGTCGTGCAAAACCATCAATAAAATCATATTGGCTCCGATGGGCCTCATCTGCAATAACCACGATGTTTTGTCTGTCGGAAAGCTTTGGGAATGCATCACCTTTTTCTTCTGGGAAAAATTTCTGGATTGTTGTAAAAATAATACCGCCAGAAGCCACATTCAGCATTTCGCACAAGTGGGTACGGCTCTCTGCCTGGACCGGTTTTTGGCGCAAAAGCTCATGGCAGCGTGAAAATGTTCCAAACAACTGGTCATCCAGATCGTTGCGGTCCGTGATAACAACCAGTGTTGGATTTTCCATTTCTGGGCAAAGAACAATTCGTCCGGCGTAAAAAGCCATTGTCAGGCTTTTCCCGGACCCCTGGGTGTGCCAGACCACTCCGACACGGTGATTGCCAGGCTTGCTGTCTCCATGCTGGCTTGTGGCAATTTTGCAATTGCAGGCGCGGATTGTTTCCTGAACAGCTTCATTGACTGCATGGAATTGGTGGTATCCGGCGATTTTTTTAATGACCTTTCCGTTGCCTTCGTCCTCAAAAACAACAAAGTGCCGCAAAAAATTCAAAAAACGCTTTTTATCGAAAAGCCCTTTAAACAAAACCTCCAGCTGCGGCATTCTTGAAGATGCAGGCTCCTTGCCTTCAATGGTTTTCCAGGGCGAAAACCTCTCCCGGTCTGCTGTGAGCGATCCCACCCTTGCCGCTAGCCCGTCCGAGATGACCAGAAATTCGTTGAAAGTGAATAGTGACGGAATCTGGTTCTTGTAGGTCTGGAGCTGATTGAACGCACCCCAGATGGTTGCGTTCTTGTCTGCCGCGTTTTTGAGCTCCACAACGGCGACAGGCAAACCGTTCAGGAAAAGGACAATGTCAGCCCTCCGGTTGTGCTGGCCCTCGACAACTGTAAACTGGTTCACTGCCAGAAAATTATTGTTCTCCGGTTTTTCAAAATCGGCCACCCTCACCTTGTCGTGAACTGTTCGCCCTTTTGCCTGGTACTCGACATCAACCCCTTCCGTGAACATCCGGTGAAACATCCTGTTGCACTGGACAAGCGAGGGCGAGTCTGGCCTGGTGATCTTGCGGAAAGCGTCTTCTATTGCATCTGCTGGGACCTTTGGGTTGAGGGAGGCCAGGGAATCAAGCAAGCGCCTGGAAAGAACAACGTCGTTGTAAGTTTTCCTCTCGGCGCTTGCCCCGTCTGGCGCGATGTTCGGGCCCTTTGCTGTCAGCCAGCCAGTGGTCCAGAGATACTCCATTGCGACTTCTTCGACTTCAGATTCGGTGAGGGATTTAGTGTTTTTCATTTTCGTTCCTCATTGTCCAGCTTCATAAAAGATACATTTTGATTTTTCAAGATATCAAATGTGTTGTTTTTTCCATAAGGGTTATTAATTTCCTCCATCCTGAAAAGTTCGTAAAGTAAGAGCCAGTATCGGTCTAATTCATAAAGATCGCTATCTTTGTCGCTATTTTTGATAATGTCATTAGCAAAATTTATTACTTTTTCTTTTTTTGAGTTGAAGTATAAAATAAGCATTGGTATGCAATCTTTAGTTTCAATTATCTTTTTAACATTCGTATCTGAAACTGGTATTTTATATTTGTAATGGTAATAAAGTGTCCATGAAACAGCATCTGACCGGTGATGCTCAATATTTGTTGTTAATATTTTCCCAAATTTATTTTTGAAATTCAGGTTGCCTAGATGATCTTGAATGAGTGAATTAAAATGCTCATTGTTTAATAGAGGCAATAAAATTGGTTGATAAAAAGATAAGTTAAGGATGTTTTTAAAAATACACAAAACAGTTTCATCGCTTACGGCATGTTGTATTTTATTGGCGTTAAGTTTGTTTATTAAGCATTTTAGCCCAAATTTTAAAACGCTTCCATCAGGTGCCTTTTGTGACAAATTTATTAATAAACTGACGTAATTTGTTACATCTCTTACCGAAATTTTGTCATCTTTTATCTGGTTGGATAACAATTCAGTTACCCAGTCATCATTATATGGAGTTGGTAATGCCACTATTTTTGTTTTGTTGATATTTAGTGAAAGCCTGTATTTATTTAATTCTGCCGACAGATTTTTAATAAATTTTTGAGCATCTTCTTCAGTTTTACAATATGCAGTATAATCATCAATATAACGCTCGTAATTATATTTTTTGCACAAATCTTCATCAATTTTGGCTAATATTGCCTCTGACACTATGTTTGATGTTGCAGGTCCTATGGCAACACCATGGGTTTCGCATCTATTAAGCTCTTGTAAACTATCATCAATTTTTTGGAGAGGAGATTTTCTTTGTTTTGCAACAACAATTGGGCTATCAGTCCAACATAATGTGTGCGTGTACAAACTTGGAAAAAAGTTTGAAATATCGGTATACACCATAAACCGGCAACCAAAAGCCATGTCGAGCTTCTTTTTCGTCTTTTCTGTTTTATCTTCATAATTCATTATTATTATTCTATCGTCACCATTGTGTTTTTTTGGACGAATCAGGCTGTTCTTGTTTTCTATGATATAATTTAGTTTATCCCAATTTTCTGCTATACAAAAAACTAAATCGGAATATGGTTTCGGGTGAGGTATTGTACATATTCTTGATACACCATTAAATCTGGTTAATCTGTACTCAATGGAATCAAACCCCTTATTTCTTTTTCCACATGAACTACCTTTTATTTTACTAGCGACTTCTGGTTTGAAATCCACTGATGTGAAGATCGGTGGCATTTCCTCTTTTTCTTTCCTTTGCATTGGGAAATAGTTATACATAAGAAGGCTTTTTTTGACGTAATCCTTGTCGATATCGACCGTTTCTTTCTTGGTACCCATGTCTCCTCCCTTTTTATATTTTATTTTCTTACCCGCAATTCCCCGGAAATGAGCTTTGGCAACAGTGTGTCTCGAATAGTGGCGAGAGCATGAGATTCATACAAATTTTGAACTATTTGTTCATAAAGAGACCTTGATAATTGGTCGAATTTAAACATAGCGCTTTCTGGTGGTGCTTCAACAGGAATTGTACGAAAATTGGTTTTGTTGATTTCAAGAAAAGTCGAACCATTAGCGCGGCTTACGATTTTGTCATGTGCTGAATGTGCCCATAATAGAAGAAACAAATTGGAAATTCCAGGTTTAGGTTTCATTGCAATAAAACCTTGGTTGATAGCTGCAAAGATTTCTGTAACAGCTAGATACCCAATCGGTGCGCGCGATGATAGGAGAACTGTACCTGGAGGCAATAAACCTGAGCTTATTTGAGAAAGACCAGAATTGGTAATTCGATGTTTTGTGCTCAGTAATGCAGGTGCATTGAGATTAGATAAATCTTTTGGTGTTACCCAAAAGTGAATTCCATCTTCCCAGTAAATATTTTTAGTAGTATCAGGCGTACTACCGCCCACAATCTCGGCGAGTTCACCAATGGCCTTTACCTCCCAGCCTTCGGGGATCTCGCCGAGTTCGGAGTCCACAAGCCGGTCCGGGAAAAGATCAAAAAGATGGGCCGGAAGACCGGGGAGCGACTGGCCGCGGCGCCACCGCCCCTCCATCTTGGCGCGCACCGGCCCGAAGTCCACAAACCAGAACTTGAACAGCGCCTGTGCCATCGCCTCCAGCGTTTCGTTTGTCCGCCGGTTTAGCTCGATTTTGTCATCCAGCGTCCCCAGTATGTGCGCTATCGCCCTTTGCTCCTCCAGCGGAGGTAGTATAAGTATAATTTTGCATATGTCTCTAATTGGTAATTGTGGTTGAGCACTACCTGAAAATAGGCTTTCAATTTGACATTTGAAATAGCTTGATTTTAAGAATTGGTAGAGATATTTTGGGTTTAAAGTATTTTGATCAGGTCTAATAATTACCATGCCAGAGTTGATACGTATATTATCGATTGGGATTGTACTATCGAAATATGCTATATTACCAATAGTTCCACGTGTAGTCAGAATGAGATCATGACGTTGCAATCTCCCTTTTCGAAGCATTCTATCTTTCTCAATTGAAATAAAAGAACAATTTTGGAAGTTAAAACCATTATTTGTTACATTTCCAGTATTTAAAAATAAACAGTAGCCATTGCTTGAGAAATCGGATTGACTAGGATAATTAATACCTCGATCTCCATCGATAATTTCTATAGGTGCATTAGCAAAATCAACCTTTTGCCACTCCCCCACCGCCTCCTCCAGCTTTGCACTTTTATTTTGTCCTGCGCTCATTTTCCACCATCTTTTTTCTGTCTGGCCGATTTCCCAGGCTTGCGGGGTGGAGGTGACGATTTCTCCAGCTTTTTTGCTTCTTCAACCATCATGTCGAAATCGCTTTGCGGCGATTCTGCCTCCAGCCTGCGCTTTTCTGCATCGTATTTGTCAAATTCCGCCCTGGCGTGTTCTTCTGCCAGTTGGTGCGAGATGTTGCCGGCATTTTCCAAAATATTGCGCTCGTTGAATTCGAGAAAAGCGTCCAGCTTCTTTGTCCAGTCGGCCATGTGCATTGGTTTTTTGCGGCGCGCCTGGTCTTCTGCATAATCAAGGTACATTGAAACGATACGGTTGAGCTCCTGGAGCTCCTCTTGTGTCAGGTAGTTTTTTGCCACCACCACATCGGTTTTGCGGATGCGCCCTTCTGGTGCATTTTTCCAGGTGGTCAGGCCCATGTTTGGTTTGCTTGCGTTGGCACGCCGAAGGACAATTTCAGAGGCGGTGTGGCCGTGTATTGCCCAATGGAGCTTGTTTTGCACTGTGGCATAAAATGTTTTTGTTATCTCGGCTTTTGGGTCGTAGTCTATGCTTGTTGCGTAGATATCGGTTATTTTCTGGTAGAAGAGCCGCTCGGAGGAGCGGATGTCTCGGATGCGCTCGAGCAGTTCATCAAAATACTCGTCGCCAAGTGTGCGCCCGGCCTTGATGCGTTCATCATCAAGAGTGAACCCTTTGACCAGAAGCTCGGAGAGTCTTGCGGTGGCCCACTGACGAAATGCAGTACCGCGCGCAGAACGGACACGGTAGCCAACTGCGAGAATGGCATCGAGGTTATAATGCTCTACAATGCGTGATACCTGGCGTTCACCTTCAGTTTGAACTATTCGGAAATTCCGAATAGTTGCCTCAATGTTAAGCTCTGCTTCTTTATAAATATTTGCTAAATGCTCATTTATAGATACAACCGAGACTTGATATAACTCTGCCATGCCACGTTGTGTGAGCCACACGGTTTGACCGTCAATACGCACTTGGACATTGAGCGCGCCGTCATGATAGATAAGCAATTGACCTTCGGGTGGTGGCACCATCTTATTTGTCATATTCTGGCTCCTTCTGGTAAATATAGGCTTTTGGCTGACAATCTTCAATCATGGTATTGGCTGGCATTTTTGGAATATTCATCCAGCTTTATTACCGTGGATCTTTCCAAAAGCCCAGGTCGCGAAGGTTTGAGATGATGGCTTCATCAAGCTTGTGCGCCTCTTCTTGCTGTTTCTGTAACTGTTCCACAAGACCCTTCATCTTGTCCTCAAAAGGTTCGCCATCATCTTCTTGTGGAGCCGAGCCTACATAGCGGCCAGGGGTTAATACATAATCGTGGCTCTGGATTTCTTCCAACTCCACGCTCTTGCAAAATCCCGGAACATCCTCGTATTTTTTCTTGCAATCACTATCACCACGCCAGGCATGATAGGTATCAGTTATCATCTGGATGTCTTCATCGCTCAGCTCGCGATGGACACGATCTACCATTGTGCCAAGCTTTCGTGCATCAATGAACAGGACCTCTTTCTCTCTGTTCCGGTATCGGTTACCGCCTACACCCCTTCCTTGCTTGTCGCGTGCAATAAACCATAAACATACAGGTATCTGTGTTTGATAGAACAGTTGTCCTGGCATGGCCACCATGCAGTCCACAAGGTCTGCTTCAATAATATTCTTGCGTATTTCGCCTTCTCCGCTTGTGTTTGAGGACATGCTTCCGTTTGCAAGCAAAAAACCTGCGGTGCCGACCGGACTCAGATGATGAATAAAGTGTTGCACCCATGCAAAATTTGCGTTTCCCACTGGAGGAATGCCAAATTTCCACCGTTTGTCTTCACGGAGGCGCTCACCACCCCAATCACTCATGTTAAATGGTGGATTGGCCAGGATATAATCAGCTTTGAGATCTGGATGCAAATCATGATGAAAACTGTCAGCGTTCTCCGAACCAAGATTTGCATCTATCCCTCGAATTGCCAGATTCATTTTAGCAAGGCGCCATGTGGTATGGTTCGACTCTTGGCCATAGATGCTTATATCGCCAACTTTGCCGCCATGGTTTTCAATAAACTCTTCGCTTTGGACAAACATTCCACCAGAACCACAACATGGGTCGAACACACGCCCTTTGTATGGTGCCAGCATTGAAACTAAAACACGAACAACGCATCTTGGTGTGTAGAATTCACCGCCTCTTTTACCCTCTGCACTGGCAAACATGGAGAGAAAGTATTCATATACGCGCCCCAAAATATCTCTTGACCTGTTCTCTGGGCTACCGAGACCTATACCACTTATCAAGTCCACCAATTCTCCGAGGCGTTGTTTATCAAGTGCAGGTCTGCCATAGTCTTTTGGCAGAACACCTTTTAGAACCCTGTTGTCATGCTCGATAGCTATCATCGCTTCATCAACCATTTTGCCAATACCAGGTTGTTTTGCATTTGCCTGAAGATTTGACCATCTGGCTTCTTTTGGCACCCAAAAGACGTTTTTAGCACGGTATTCATCTGGGTCTTCAGGATCGGCACCATCTTCATTTATAAGTTGCAGATAGTGCTCTTCAAATGCATCGGAGATGTATTTTAAAAACATGAGACCAAGAACAACATGTTTATATTCGGCGGCATCCATATTATTGCGTAACTTATCAGCCGCCTGCCAGAGCTTTGTTTCAAAGCCAAGCGTTGCTCCATTGTTTCCATTTTCGATTTTTTTTGATTTATCCACTCAAAACCTCCAGATATTAGAACCACTTGGTAATTTCTCCAATTATAGCCTTCCACGCTTCTTTGTATAATCTTTTAGATGCTAAGATTTTCTTGAACAAGTTGCTGAAAATAGATTTTAGAGCAATCATCCCATACTTTTCTATAATTCTAATAAATGCCAATATCATTCCAAATGTAGGATTATATTATGAAAATCTATATCAAATAATATATTTTGCAAACTTTTGGCATAATAAATTCGTCAAAAAGAATTTTACCGTAAAATTATAATAAGTTTTGGGTTCAACGAAGTTCTTTTGCCAGCTCGAACAGCACTACCATGAGCGTTCTTGTCCTCACGTCATCCCGCGAGCCACCAAAGACCCTCTTTATGGTTTTACTCCCGCCTGGCCAGACAAAGCCCATCCAGACCAGGCCAACCGGTTTGTCAGGTGTCCCACCGCCCGGACCTGCGATGCCTGTGGTGGAGATTGCACAGTCTGTTCCAAATACCCTTGCGCACCCCTCTGCCATTTCGATTGCCGTTTGTTCGGAGACTGCGCCGTGGGCCTCGAGCGTTTCAGGTTTCACACCGAGGGCACTCACTTTTGCCTGGTTGGAATACGATACACAGCCGCCCATGAAATATCCGGATGATCCCGGAACATCCGTTATGGTTTTTGCGACAAGGCCACCCGTGCAAGATTCTGCGCATGAAATGGTCAGCTTTTTCCCCGCAAGTATCTTGCCAAGCTCCACCTCGATCGTGTCAGAAAAAAGGTGTGTTGAGAGCTTATTTTTCAGTTCTGCTTCAGTTTCCAGGAGGGCATTGCCGAACTCTTCTTCATTTTTGTATTCGCCCCACACCCTCAGCCTGATGTGGCCAAGGCTGGCGTATGGCGCCACGAGGGGCTTTTCCTTGCGTGCGAGCAGGCCTTCAATCCTTTCGGCCATCGCCGCTTCAGAGATGCCATACACATGAAAGTCCCTGCTGTATATTTTTTGGGTTGGGGAGGCGATCCTGGGCAGAATAGCATCAAGCATTGGCACCATCTCTCTTGGCGGCCCGGGGAGCAGGACTATTTTTTTGCCGGATTTTTCAAGGTACACGCCTGGCGCTGTTCCAAGGCTGTTCCAGACCGGTTCTGATCCATCAGGGAGCATTGCCTGGACATAGTTTATTTGCGGCATGGACATGCCTGTTTTTTGAAAATAGCCTTCAACCCACTGTCTTGCCTGGCTGTTTTCTGCAAGGCCGATGCAAAGCGATTTTGCAACAGCCTCCCTTGTGAGGTCATCTGGCGTTGGCCCGAGCCCGCCTGTTGTGAAAACTACATCGGAGTTTTCGACGCAGAAGGAGATTATTTTTGATACCTCATCAAGATCGTCTCCGACTACTGCCGAGAAAATAGTTTCAACCCCAAGTTCCCTGAGCTTTGAGGAAATGTGGTCAGTATTGGTGTTTTTGACTTCACCCATCAGGACTTCCCAGCCAACAGCAATAATCGATGCTTTCATGACACAGGAATGTAAGGCTTTGTTTGTTTTGCGTCAATAATACAGGATAGAGAAAGGATCATCATTGATTGGGTATAGGAATGGGCCGGTATTGCATATCATGTCGAGGAAGATTGGAAGAGGAAGTATTACATCGCCATTTTGCACCTGTGGCTTGATTCTGTATTGTGTTTCAAAACCATCCCTTGAAACAATTCCGGTTTGAAGATCGCATGTTGTAAACATGCCATGGCAGTCTGTTGTAAGCGTGTTTTTTGATTTATTGTAAATGGCTTTTATGCCGCATTCCCTAAAGATGTCCAGGGATGGTATCATAATGAGTTCTTCTGATTTTGTGACCTTTTGGGACAGAGGACATGGGAGTCTGTTTATGAAAGCTATGTTTGAATCAGGTGTTACTACTATCTCCACAACATCAAATGATTCCATGTGTGAAGCGTATAAGAGCCCATTCCTGCATTCGCAGGTGAGTCTGACTTTGTTGCCCGTGTGGATTGAAGAAAATGAGGTTGACATACCCTCCTCATCGAGGAACATGCTGCTCTCTTCAAGAAAGACAAAGTATTTGCCTTCGAGTATGAGATATTCTTTTTCTTTTATGGTCAATTTCCCATTTAGGTGATATGTTTTCCCTTCTTCAAAAAGCTTTTGGACCTTGTAGGGTGTGAAAATATTGTTTCTTTTTGTGTAGCCGATTATTTTGATTACCGATGATTCTTTGGGTGTAGCCGAACCATCAAGATGGACACCCTGGTCGAAAGAAACCCTCAGACCTGTTGAAAGAGAGCAAATGCCATTTTCATTTTTTTGCACATAGCAGGTCATCTGTTTTATCTGGGTTGATGGCACTATCTCAAGCAGGCCAGCTGTGAAACTCCCGTTTTGAACTGATCCTTTCGCCTCAATGAACTGCCCTTGGGCAAGGTCCACTATAGAGGCTTTTTGGCCATTTAGATAGAAAACCTGTGTACTTGGCAGTAGTCCGACATCCTTGCCATCGACCACAACCTTGAGGTTTGAAAGTTCTACCCCTTGGATATAACCCCTCAGTGGAACAGGTGTGGCAAAAGATGTTCCTAATCCGGATATAGGAAAAATAAGTAAAGCAATAATAAAAATGACTATAAACTTTTTCATCAAGTCGGTGTATAAAAATTTAGCGATATAAATCACAAAAACAAGCGTTGGGCATATAAGAATATAACTATATAATGTCTGGCTTAATCTGGTGATGTTTGGTTTATGCTGACACAAAGCAATTGGGGGTTTGATCGTGGTTTGGGCAATTTTGTTTTTATGTTTCGGTGCCATCAAATAGTTGCCACAACAAGGTTTTTATATCAACAGGTATTCCAGGTTTCCAGAGAATATTGTAAAAAATTAATATGACAAAATGGTCCAAAAAAATCCGAAAATATGCCGAAAAATTATTTTCCTATTTCTGTCTCGAGCTTGATGAAATTGGCAACCCACTTGCCTTCCTCAAAGATGAACTTCTCTCTCAGTGCTATCTGGCTCTGATTGCCTGTCATTGTCAGCGTCCCGATGGCAAATCCTTCGCCCTCTTCATTTGAATAGGCTTCTTTAACGGTAATTCCAAATCCCTCTTCTTTTGGTTTTTTGCCGGTTTGCGTTGTGACAGTCATAGACATAAAATCCTCAAAAGATATATCATTCTTGATTTTGGAGCTTGTATTATCCCAAAGATATCTTGCGTCGCCATCCAGGAGTTTATCAAAGTAATTTTTAGCATCATTGACGAGATTTAAGTTGAAATAGAAACCCTTTTCAGAGGCATTCTCAAGCTGTATTGAGGGATGATCAAGGAGCCATTTCCCATCTTCGAACACAAGTGGAAGAATGAAGGGAGTTCTCTTGCCGTTGAATTCAGACTCCCCATAAATGAAAGCCTTGTTTCCATCCACAACCTGGTTTTGGGCTTCAAGATTGAGACCGGATTCGCCAAGTGTTCTGCCTGTTGCGCGTTCTTTTGTTATGTTTTTGAAAGTGTCCAGAGATGTAAGCATCCTTTGTTTTTTCGATAGCAGCTTGTAGGCCTCATCTGTTTTGCCGTTTAGCGCTTCAGATATGAATTCTTTTGCCGTGTCAATTGGTTTTGGTCTGCCATCATCAACCTCACCACAACAGCATAGAAAAGGGGCAATAAGCACAAGAAGGGCAAACAATGCCAGGCTTTTTTTTCTCACGGGTGAAATTCTACCTGTGGATGGTAACAAGTTCAACACTACACGCCAGCGGATTTTTATGGTAGCATTGAGAAGTACAAAAAAGGAGGAAAAATGAATCTAGAATCGCTATACAAGCTAGGTGTTACAATCGGGATCGAAAACGACCCAAGAGGCAAGGAGGGTGTCCAGAGAGACCTGGAACTCTCGAAGAAGACCTATGAGGCTCTTAAAGACAGCGAGAAAGATTATTTTGATACCGTTTCCCTCTGGAATCCTTATCCAGACTCAAGATTGCAAGCTGTGAAAGACCAGGATGCCGACATAAGAGAGTTGATGGTTGGAATAGATATTGGCACCGCAGAGCTCCTGCTTGCTGACAAGCTCAAAGAAAAGGGAACCAAAATTGACGCCGTCCTTTCTCATCATCCAGGTGGAATGGGGACCGTTGGTTTGCCTAAAGTGATGGCCATGCAGGCGGATATTCTTGCTCTCCTTGGGGTGCCGATCAATATTGCGGAAGACATTGTTTCACCAAGGCAGAAGGAAGTTGACCAGGCAATTTTTGCGGCAAACCACTATGCAACAGCAGATGCCGCAAAACTTCTTGGAATCACACTTTTCTCGCTCCATACACCTGCTGATAACTGTGTAGTTACGTTCCTCGACAAAACATTCAAAGAAAAGAACCCAAAAACGATTGAGGATCTCCTCAAGGTAATTTCTGAAATACCGGAGTATGACGTCGCAAAAAGAAGGGGTCTGCCTTCGAAACTTGAGGCTGGTTCTCCATCAAAAAGATGTGGAAAGATAGCCATAGACATGACTGGCGGCACCACCGGGTCAAAGGATCAATATGAGGCGCTTGCCAATGCAGGTGTTGGCACAATGGTCGTAATGCATATCCCAAAGGACCATGTGGAGATTGCCCAGAAGTACCATCTCAATGTGATCAACGTGGGCCACATGGCCTCCGATTCCCTTGGGATGAACATAATTCTTGACAGATTTGAACAAAATGGCGTGAAGCTGACCATCATGTCCGGTTTAATAAGAATCAATAGAAACAGTGGGGATCCTTATGCTGATCTAAGATGTCCCATGCCCTCCTCGTATATCAAATAAGTTTTTGCAGTTTTCTTAATAAAGTAATATGCAACAGGCTCTGGGAAAAGTTTTCTGGGGTCTGTTTTGTTTTAGATTTGGTTTGTCTTAGAAATAAAAAAGCCGGGCGTGGGAGGGTCGCCCGGCTGGGAGCAATCCCCTTGGGAGGGGATATTGGGAGGGACGGGGTCTGGGGTAGACCCCTAGCAGGTCTGGGGTAACCTGCACTTGCCATTATAATGGAAAAATATTAAATATCTATTAAGTTTATTTTTTTAAAAACTGGACCATCTGCCCTGCAGAAAATGCAGATGCAATAAAGGACATGGTAACTTCGTATGGTAGTTTTGACGATATTTTGCATTCGATGATTCCACAATTGAGAGTATTGGAAAATCTTGTATCTTTAATCTCCAGGTTTTGACGCCATAATTGGACTTTTTGAATCTCGCTATTATCCCAAATATAGGCCAGATAAGGCATATCTTCCCTTGCCTGATTCTCATTCTCGTATTGGATTACAAAACGAAGGTTGTAGGGCTCGTTGTTAAGAAAATTAACCGCCACCATTCCCATTCCAGCCGGTCTTTCAAAACCTTTTATCGTTTCAAGTACTTTAGAATTATTGCCATTTTGTAAATATTGGTAGGTGGTTTTAGCTTCACTGGCTCTGACATTTGGAATTGCCAAAACCATTGATTCTGGGTCGCCGCAAAATGAAAAGAAACTTGAATTGTTCTGACCAGCCATTAATCCGCCTGTTTTCCCGAATATGTCCAGGGCGGTTTGGTCAGCATCAACGAGTGATTCCTCATGATCAAGAAAAACACCGAAATCTTTTGCCATGGGGACAATTATTTTGCTGTATCTTGGCGACAGGATGTTTTTAGGGGCAGTGTAGACGCTTAATCCAGATTTTCCCAATCTTGTTTTCTGATAGTTATCATTCCTGATTGCGGGGAGGAGTTTCTGGTCGAGTGAAAAATTGCCGGCAAGCCAGACCGTCTGGGCCTGGTCCTGCACACTCCAGTACCAGTTGTTGTAATCTTCCAGTGGGTATTCTGGCTGTTCAACATGAGATGTTAGGAAATATGGCGTCAAAAACAAAAGTTTTGTTTGAAAATCCTTGCCATAGGTTTTTTTTGAGAGGCCTATATTGTTGTAGAGAAGAGTTTTTGTATAACCAACCGGAACTTGTGCGGCAATACCTGGAATCAGTGCCATTGAAGTCATGAGCTGGCTTTGCTTCATGGGACCGACAAGGCTGATCTTTATTTTTGGCAAATCAATATTTTTTGGCCTGTCTACCGGTTTTTCTGCTGTGGCTGGAATATTTGTTTTTGTTTGCGGATCATTACTCTCCTCAGGCTGGTTTGTTTTGCTTCCCCCACATGAAGCGAGAAAAAAACAAAATACCAGTATTGCTGTGATTATGCTTTTTTTCATGGTTTTGACACCACCAGGTCTATGAAATCCGATATTATTCTGTCCATCGTTGTCTTGTTCAACTTTCCGCTTTCCTCAAGTCTGAAGTATTTTTGGTATTTTTTTACTTCAAGCTCCATTTTCTCGTCAAAAAAATCCGAATCCTCAAGAGGGTGGCCAAGTCTTGTCAGTATTGTCCGGAGGGAACGGATCTTGTACCCTTTGTCGCCTTTTTTGAGCTCCCCGCCCTGTTTCAGGTTTGTGCGGAGATATTTTGCCACCACATCCTCCATCTTTGTGTCATCAAAGACTTTTATCCTTGGTGATTTCTGGATGTTCATTTCTGTAAGCAGGCCGTGATTGGAGGTGACACATCCGTCAAAACCATATTTTTCGATGTCCTGGATAACAGAGGTATTGTAGGAACCGAGCGGAATTGAAAACGTGAGTGGTGTTTTTGGCCTCTGGTCCTGGATTTCCTTAAGTTGTTGTTCAATGTCCTTTCTGGATTGTTTTATTTCGTAATCGGCCCTTGATTCGGATGCAAGCGCAAGCGGAACGTGGTCGACTGTGTGGGCACCGATCTCAAAGCCCATTTTGAACAAGTCCCTTATCTCGTCCCAGGTCATGTAGAATATGCTCCTGTCGGGGAATTTCTTGCCAGGATATGCCGTTGGAATGAAGAAGGTTGCCGAAAACTTGAGACTTGATAAATACTGGCCCACCCAGTAATTGTCTGCGTAACCATCATCAAAGGTTAAAACTACGTTTGCAAGATTGACATGGCCAGCTTTCATCTGGTATATGCAGTCAATAAAAGAAGTACCGGTCATTCCGAGTTCCATAAGTATGTCCATCTGTTTTTTGAATGAATCCATTGAAACATAGAGGTCAGGGAATGGTGCGTTTTGTGGTGCCCTGGATATCGAATGGTATTCCAGGACCAGGATATTGGCTTCAGAGGTGGGAACAATTGGCCATAACGGGCGCCCGTTGAGATCAAATGTGGCAATTGAAGTTGGGATCGGGATGGCAGCACACACAATAAGCAAAACAATTACAAAGACCCTGAATTTCATGAGGAAACTTTACAGCATTGACACACCCTTTACAAGCCGATGGATTATTTAGCCATCGATAAGGCTGGCCATCATCACTACAAACTTTCCATCGTTAAAAACCCCAAAACATGATAACCTTTGCCCAAAAGAAATTTCGGATGGGGGAACTTCACCCTCGCCACCCCTTATGAACTTCGTCGCTCTATTCAGGTAGAGTTTTATTTTTTGCCCTGTGAGGCTCCGGTCATAGCCGCCATAGCAATCCAGGAGAATGCTGTCTCCCTCAGAGCCAAGGAACCTGCCTTCAAGCGGAAACCCAAGGATGCCAATTTGCGGGAGACCAAAGGCCACAATTTTGTCGCCTTCGAACCAGCATTCGACGGTGTTTCCATCTGTAAGTGGTGGCGTGCCGTAGAGGAATTTGGCCTGGTCTGAAAACACGAGCTTTCTGGTTTTGCCGAAGAAGTTGGTGGCGAAATCGCCCTTTGCAATGCCACAAAAATACTCACTGGGCTCAAGCGGATTGATTCGCACAAGCGAAGCTTTCACCGAAAACTGGTCCTGCTCGAAATTGCCGATCACTTCAACCGGAAACGGTTTTGCGGCCACGAGCCCAAAGAGTTTTTCCTGGGTGATGGAACTGCCGTTCTCAAGGATTTTTGTCAGTGTGCCAATTTTTGCATTTAGCGTTGCCTGAATGCCGCCCTGGAAGATGGTTTTTATCTTGATGGAGCCATCACCAGCACTGACAGCAAGCCCCAAAATCCTTCCACCTGATGTGTTTGCCAGCAGATCGGACTGAATGGCCATCGCCTCATTTTCGCCGGCAGGGTTTTTTCTCAAGAGTAGCGCAGAGAATCTTCCTTTTGATAATCCCCTCATGTTTTCGACAGGTGCATTCCCCCTCAGCAAAATGCACCCTTTGGATGGTTTTGCCACAATCCTGGTCAGCTCTTTTTGTTTGCCCCAGTTTTTTGTGGCCTCAAAAACAACCTCTTCATCGTCAATCTCTTTTATGATGCCGGAAAAACTCTGGATTGTGTTGTCTGCATCCAGCACAAGGAAAACCCTGAATGTTTCGCCGGAATATTCGCCAAAACATTCCAGATCAAGGTCTTTCAGGTCGGCCATTTTTGCCGGTTCGCCATTCTTGAGGAAAATACTTTTTGAAAAATCGGCCTTTACCAGTCGACCCGAGGAATTTATATGACCCTCTTCCATCTTCCCGGAAATTTTTTCCAGATCCGGGCCAACAAGTTGTGTTGGTTCGAAGCATGAATAGGTGGAATCAAGCCTGCCAAGTGCGAGAATGGTTTTTCCGCTTGGCACCAGCCATGGTTTGATGGTTATTTCTAATCCAGGACGGTCCATGATTTCAGACGAAAATGGGAGGAAATTCTTTGAATAAATTGTGTCTGCTGCGACAAAGGCTCTTGCGCCAACCGAAAATGCCTGGCCAAAAACAACCGATATTTTGGAACCGGTTTTTGCTGTGGTGAGTGTTTGAGGAAAGCACAGCAACAATGATGCCAGAACGGCTATTGCTGTTTTGCCCGGCCTCATCGGAACGCCATGCCGGCGTATGTCACAACATTGGAGAAATCATGACTCATGACCCCGCTATTGCTGTATGCCAGCAGTTTGCCAGACGTTGCACCCCTGCGTTTTGCCAGCTCGGTTGCCACAGCTATCGGACCGGCGCCACACATTGTTATCTCTTTTTCGGCGACCACGCGGAGCATTGCCATCCAGTCGAGCTTTTTTATCTCGTCGATGGCCATTCTGTCCCTGGCCTTGGCGGTATATTCCGGTTCGTAATGGGAGAAATCGGAGGAAGCAACGAAGAGTACTTCTTTTCCAGAAGTTGCCTTGTCGAGTGCGTTTGCGAGGTCTTCTATTGCCTCGATGCTGTAGTCGCCCATGGCAATTGGCACTATCTTGAAACCTTTTTTGCAATACTGGAGAAATGGGATCTGAACTTCGATGCTGTGCTCGTTGAGATGGGCCTGGGTGTCTGGTTTTGCATGTCTGGAATTGTTTAGCAGTGCCATAATCGTTCCATTATCAACTGGCACATTGCCAAGCGGTGTTTCCCAGCTTCCATCAGGCCAAATCGAAATGGGTGCCCCAAGACCGGTGTGATTTGGGCCGATTATGACAACGATTTCAGGAACAGCTATTTTTGAATAGACTGCGCCTGCCACTTTTCCGGAATACATATATCCGGCGTGCGGGACGATAATTGATGGCACTGCCGCTTTTGTGTCTGCGACCTCAAAAAAGGATTCAAGCATTGATCCCAGTTTTTGTGGATCATCAGGGTAAAATCTTCCTGCAACATAAGGTTTTCTGTCCATAACCATATTACAAGATAATCTTATCATTTGTTACTGTCAATTGCTGGGAAATTTGTTTAGCATTGCATTATGAAGTTGTTTCTGGATTGCGACCAGACTCTTTATAGGAATAACAGTCTGGAAGAGAACATTAGGTCACGCATGGTGCTTTTCATGAAGGAGCATTTTGGGGAAGAGGCTGAGGTTGTAAACAAGATAAGGGCCGATTATCTGAGAAGATATGGGTCTACGCTTGCAGGATTGATGATCCATGAAAAAATTGATCCTAGAAAGTTCGTTGATTATGTTCACGATGTTGACCTCACATTATATCTTTCCCCAAACCCCGTATTAAGAGATGTCTTGGAATCCCTGACGTGTCCGATATATATTGCCTCAAATGCGCCAAGATTCCATGTGGAGAGCATTCTCAAGGTATTGGGTGTTGACCACATTCCACTTAAAGTATTCTCCATAGAGAGCTTTGGCTATGAAGGAAAACCAAATCACAGCAGTTACAGGCATCTTCTTGAGCAGACATCAACAATGCCGGGTGAAGCAATGCTGGTAGATGATTACACATTAAATCTCAGAGGTGCCAGAGAAGTGGGTTTTGCTACCTGCCTGATTGGCAATGAGGAGTGGGAACCAAGGCTTGAGAGGCTTGAACTGATTTCCAGTCTGCCTGGTATAACGCATTAAAAGGGGAACAAATATGAAAAAAACAATATCCACCATCATTATATCAATACTTGTCATGTCTCTCCCTGTTTCAAAACCAACCAGTATTTCAGCAAAAGATGGGATATCGATAAAGCCGACCAGCAGTGCCATAGAGCTTTCCTGGGACGCTGTTTCGGGGGCATCATTCTACCAGATCACGAGGGTTTCCCCAAAGAAGGACCTTTTTCCAAAACCTGTTGCCCAAAACCGCTGGGTGGATGAATCACCTTCGGCTGACACGCCAAATACTTACGAGGTAAAGGCCCTTTCAAGCTCCGGGCAGGTTGTCTCCACGCTTCCGGAAGTGACTGCATCTGTTGATCCAAATACTCCAACACTTTCCAAGCCATGCCATGTTGTGCTCAGTTTTGCCATTGGCAGCAAGTCTTACACTGAAAATGGCGCCATAAAAACTATGGCCGTAGCGCCACTCTCCAGGGATGGCAGGACATATATCGTAATCAAACATGTTGTAGAACCGCTTTTTGGAGCAATTGGCTGGGAAGCCAAAACAAAGAAAGTAACAATAGAGGCCCTTGGTAAAAAAATCGAGATGTGGGTCGGGAAACCCGTTGCAAAAGTTGATGGCAAAGACACGCCGATTGACCCCAAAAATTCCAAGGTTGCCCCGTTCATTGAAGGTGGAAGGACTTATGTTCCTCTCCGTTTTCCGGTCGAATCGCTTGGAAGGGGCAAGATAGACTGGTACCAGAAGACCAGGACTGCTGTCCTGGCTTTTCCTGTCGGTTCCGGCAAATGGGCAGAGGGCACTGTAAAAAACGGCTCGGTTTCGTTTGACAAAACCACCCTCAAGGTTGAAGGCATAAAAGATGGTTCCTGTGTTGGCATTCAGTACGAAAACCTCCCGGGTTCAAAGGTGGTTGTTGGAAGGTATGCCCAGGTTTCATGCGCAACAAGTAGTTGTAAAGGCAACGAAATCTCCGGAACAGTCGACAAGATTGATGGTTCAAATATCGTGGTTTCTGGCCAGTCGCTCCGTTTGTCACCGGGTCTTTCCATACCTTCTGCCAGTTCCTGCATCAGAGCTTGTGTTGTGCAAGGTGTGATTGTTTCCTACAAACTGTCCGTTTGCCCTGGCAAGGGCTACGAAGGCCAGATCCAGCTGGTCAGGTGCCAGGACGGCCTCATTTCAGTCAATGCTCTTGGCACAACCATAACAGTCAGGTTGCCGCAGGGTTTTGATTGCGCTTCGCTTTCTGCCGGCCAGTGCATCAGGTTCGACGGAAAACCCGATCCTTCAAACCAGACCCAGATAAACGCAACAGTCGTTGAAGTCGTCCAGTGCAGGGTTGGTCAGGAGATGGTACTTTTCACACAAGGCACCTGCTCCGGAGGCCAGATTGAAGTGCAGGACATCTCCGGCAACAGTTTCACACTCAAGGTGCCGGAGGATGTTCCCTGTGGAGACATCCAGCCAGGCGAGTGCCTCAAGGTTTTTGCAAAAAAAGAGGGCAACGTGCTTGTGGCTTCGGAAGCCAACATTGTCCAGCCACCAAAGGACGAAAAATTTTACAGGCTTGCTTTTGTCACTTCAGTGAGCCCGCTCAAGGTTACTGTTCCCGGTGGAAACACATTTACACTTGTGCTTCCAAAATACTTCAAGACCCAGCTGAAGCTTTCTGACGGGCTTGATATCTGGGGAGCAGTTTCGGGTTCGACAATAAAAAGCCCGAGGGTCGTTTCTGCACCAAATGCCGGAAAATACCTCAAGGGCGAGGTCGTTGGTGTTGTCTGCGATAAAAGATCTGTGCTCGTAAACGAGATTTCAAGCAAGACCACGGTCGTGCTTTCGGACCTCGCAAATTGTGAGAGCATCCAGTTTGGCGAGTGCTATTCTTTCTTTGGAGTGCAGACAGAAAAAGAGTTTCTTGCCTGCACGCTTGAAAAAACCGAATGCCCGAAGGGTTGTCAGGGAGAGACTTACGAGGGCACCATTGTCGAAAAAGATTGTCAGGCCGGTACCGCAAAAATAAGGACTCTTGCGGGAGACTATCTATCAGTCAAACTGCCACAGGGATTTGACTGTTCATCGCTTAAAAAGGGCCTTTGCCTCGAGATTTGTGGAAATCTTGAAGGTGATGTTATAACTGCCCAGAAAGTGTCTTTTAAGGATTGCAGGGAGCCGGTTTGCACCGGCAGGCTTGTCGAGGGACTCATCGTTTCCACAAACTGCAAGGACGGCACATTCAGGTTTGCCATCAAGGATGGAGAGCTCCAGCTCCAGATGCCGGAGACCCAGGAGTGCGAGGACGTTCCCGTTGGCTCGTGTGCGCAGGTTTGCATTGTTGGCGAATCAAAAACGTATTACATAAAAACCATACCCTGCTCCAAGTTTGGATCTGTCCTTGAAGGGACAATCATACAGTCTGTAAAAGACTCGTACACGGTCCAGACCAAGGAGGGGAATGAAATCCAGCTCCTCTGGAAGGAAGGTTTTTCCCTTGGAGACTGCATTATTGCGCTTGGCAACTACCTTCCGGACAGTACAACACAATTCAGGGCAGACATCGTTGCAAAAACCACCTGTGGTGGCGTTGAGAACATCAGTGGATCTGTAGCTCTCGTTGATTGCGCCAAAAAAACCATTGAGGTTGCAACAGAATCTGGCACCCAGGAGATAAATCTGCCAGAAGATGCCGACTGCAAGACATTTTTGCCCGGAGATTGCGTTTTTGTGAGGCACAAGGACGGCAAGACCCTCATCAACAAAGTTGATTGCCCGCAGACCAAAAGGGCTCATTTTGCAATGTTTGTTATTGGCAATGATAAAGAAACAGTCTATGGGACCGATCTTGCCACACTTGACCGTTTTGAGTGCGTTGGGCAGAAACCACCTGTTGCCGGTTCGGTTGTGATTGTCCAGGGACATCAGGTGTCATCCAGAAAGGTCCTCCAGGCCACCTTTACCCCGTATGACATAGGCTGTGTCCAGACAAAACCAGTTTCAGGAAGGCTCATAAGCTACAGAGAAGAAACAAGGGCAGGAACGATTGAGGATGTTTTTGGCAACAGTTATGTAATGATTTTTCCTGGCGACAGGACTTTTGCTGTTGGCGACTACCTCTCGCTGAAAGTCCAGGTCTATGACACCGGTCTTGGCACAAGGTGCATGATAGCCACAGAACTTTACAAATCGTCTGAAGGTGGCATTGCACAGGCCAACGTGACAGGTGTCATATTCGCAATCGACCCGGTTGAGGGTGCTGCGCTGCTTCATGTTTCAAGTGGAGAGAACATTGCAGTCATGCCTTCTGACCCGGAAACCCTGAAAATCGTCAGGGTGGGCGACTGTGCAAACGCAGTTGGCCGCTACAAAAAGGGTGCAATGATTGTCGAGAAAGCCACACTCACGGTTTCGGACTGTTTTGGTGGAACACTTGGCAGAAATTTCACTGGCGTCATTGTTGGCGTCAATTCGACCGAAAAAACCATAGATGTTTACTCCGACAAGGGTGGCGTCTATGAGGTGACCGTGGAATCTGTCTCGATGCTCACGGGCCTCTCGCTTGGCAACTGCGTTGCCGTTTCGGGCATCCTTATGGATGAAACAGAAACCAGACTCCTTGGCAAGACAATTGCCAGGATTGACTGCAAGCAGGGTGGTTTTGAGCCAATCTCCATAGAGGGCAGGATCGTCCTTCTAGATACGTCTTCCAAACAGGCGCAAATCGAGTCGATTGACGGCATGAAATGGACTGCTTATCTTGAACGCCCCGATCTTTGCACTGGTATTAAGGTTGGCACGACTGTGAGGTGCTGCGGAAAACTCCAGGCAAAACAGGGCATCATTGCCAAAGCATACCTCAAGAAGGCAATTCTTCCGACCTCTAGGTGGTCGGTCATCGGCAAAGTCGCAGAATCCGGCAATGGTGCATTCAAGTTGGAAGATTCAACCGGAAGGACATGGGAAGTAAAACCGGACAATGGTTTGCCTGCCACTGGCCAGAGGGTACTCTGCGTTGGCAATGTTCCGCCTGACGGGCTCTCTGCAATAGACCATGCTACATGGATAGACATTGGTAGCTGGCAGGAACCAAAAACTTCCATCATTGGCACTGTTTTTGGCGTTTCTTGCGGCATGGACAAACTTTTGATCAGGGACGACCTTCTTATGATGCACTCTTTGAGGCTACCGCACGCAGGTTTCTGTGGCTCATTCACCATTGGTGAGTGCGTCTCTGTTTTGGGCAGGGTGCTTGCCAACATACCCAACCTCACCAAGGTTGCCGAGGTCAAACCATCGACTGGAAAATGCAATATACAGACGGTCACTGGCTGGGCAATAGCAAGGTCCACCAAAGAAAGATATGGAATCATACAAGGTTTTGACGGATTAACATACAGGCTCGGGTTTGATACTGAATTGATGACCGGAAAATTCTCGATTGGCAGTCTCTACAAGGCAAAGGGAAGGTTCCTTTCCACATCGCCTGATACACTAAAAGTCGAGCAGATCGATTCGGTTTCACAGCCGGTCTATCAGACGGTTGGCAGGATTGTTTACATTGATGGCAGTGATTTCTACCTTCAGGAATCATCGGGAAGGATTTTGAAGGTCAAAGCTCCAGGAGGTGTTTCTCCCTGGACAGCCTGGCTCTCCCAGAGCTTCTCGGTGGCTGGCAAATTTGAAGAGGGCGGTGCGTTCCTTGCTGAATCAGTCAACCCGATTGATACCGAGAGGTTTGCCGTTGAGCTTGAGGGCGAAGTAGTCACGGCATCAGACACTGAAGTGATAGTGAAGTCAAAGCAGGGCGGAATATGGAGGGTAGAGGGCTCGTTTGATACAAAAGCAGGCGACAGTGTTTATGTTGTTGGAACTGCTGATTCAAACAGGTGGTGGACAATCGCCTCTGCGAGGCTGACTGTGGTCAGGGGTGATGCCCCAACCAGCCAGATAATGTCCTGGGGCATTGTTGATTCAACCGAGTGCGAAAACAACAGGCTCAAAATAAAACTTGATGATGGAACAATTTATGAGGTTTACCCCGAAGACCTTGGTGTCTGCGAAGGCTTTACCCAGGGCGAGAGGGTGCAATTCTCTGGAGTGATTTCACACGATAGGGGCAGGACTGTGCAGGGCGGAAAACTTGCCAGGTCCGGCCTGTCAGGCGCAACAAAGACAATTGTGGGCATAATAACCGAGGTCTCTTGCACCTCCAGGGTCATAAAAATTAGAGAGGAATTTGCTCAGGGTGGTGGGCAGGGGCCGATATGGACGATAGGCCTCGCAAAGGACGCAGAGTGCGAGAAGCTCAAGGCTGGAGACAGGATCAGTGTAACTGGCGACCCGGTGCCTTCACAGCAATACCAGCTTGAAGACTGCAAGGTCGTGGTGATAGGCGAGGAGATAAAGGAGCTGAAGATAACAGGAAAGCTCCACACCCTCAATTGTGCCTCAAATGTCATGATAATTGAATCTGATGGCAAGCTGTACAGAGTGTTTCCATCCCAGGAATCAAGATGTTCCGATCTCTTCTCAGGTGACACGATCGAAGTGACCGCAAAGGTTTCGATCTTCAGAAAATATGTTCTCAATGATGCAACATGGAAGAAGATCTACGACAAGGACGCATTCAAGATCTTGCAGGGGAAAGTTGACACTGCAACCTGCCCTGGCATCAGGTTCATGGATTCGACAGGTGAATACTGGAAGGTCAACATCAGGGAAGACCAGCCTTGCGACCTTCTCGATAATGGCATGGAGATAACATTAAAGGGTGTGCTCGATCTCTCCCAGGACCACCTTATGCACAAGGCCGAGATACTGGATCTGATGAGGCCAAAAGTGATTTATGGAACAATCGACGACATTTCCTGCTCTGAGGGAAAGCTTGTTGTTGTGGACAAGGCAAATGCCTATTGGGAAGTTGTAATGGAAACATCCTTTGGTGATTGCATTGCAAACAAATTCTCCAAAGGCGACATGGTGCAGGTCAGTGGTTTCCAGAACATGCTTTACAAGGACTCCCCGATATATTTTGGGAAGGTGGAAGGGTTCGGCAATGAAACCGGAATGATACCAATGGATTTCATTGGCGAGGTCCTGAATACTGATTGTGGCAAAGGCAACATCCAGGTCCGCTCCGGGCACACCACCTGGATAGTGACCATTCCGGATGGTTTTGATTGCAACAGTCTAAAGCCTGGCGACTGGGTCAGGGTCGAAGGTGGCAGAGAAGACTGGTCAAAGAAAATCTGTTTTGGGAACAAAATTGAAGTGACTGTTGCCACAATGATCGGATTTATTTCCGAGGCCAACTATGCAAAAAATGAGCTCACAATTGTCGAGATAAAAAAGCCCGAAATGAAGTGGACCATTTCGCTTGCCGATACGAGCAAGCTTACATCATACAAAAAAGGAATGTTTGTAAAGATCTCAGGAACAGTCAACCCGCCAAACACAAGACGCATTACCGGCGCAAGTGTTGTGGCCACATTCACCCAGATAAAGGGAAAGATCACGATGGTTGACCACAATAAACAACTGGTCAAGGTGACCGGCACTGATCTCAAGGAATATACCTGCTACGTTAAGACCGACTGGGTCAACCTGGAAGACTACAAGCTTGACCAGAACATCATCGTGACAGGCGATATAACGCAAAGCAAAGACAAAACAGCAGAAATGAAAGAGTGTTTGCTTGAAGACAACAATCCGTTTTTCAGTATGAGGAGAGTATTGAGAAAACTTGTAACACGGTAGAAGTTGGGGTGGATGCCCCAGAAACGAGGCCAACACATCCACCACCAGATGCAGTTTTTATCTGGGCAAGCACTTCGTCATCAAGCTCTTCGGGGCCCTCAATCCAAAAGGTCTGGGCCCCTTTTTGTTTTGAAAGCTGGTAGAGCCTCTTTGTGTTGGCTGAAACTTTGCCACCAACCACAACAACGGCCTTGCATCTGCTGGCAAGTTCCAGGAGCTGGGCCTGCCTCTCTCTGGTTGAGGTACAGATGGTGTTTTCAAAAAGTAAAAGATCGGTGTGTCCGGTCAGCTCGCAAGCGACATCCCTGAGCAGCGAGGTGTCTTGTGTGGTCTGGGAGAGTACGGCTATTTTTTTGAAAAAGCCAATTTCCATGACCTGGCCTATGTTTCCTACGACAATAGGATCAACTGCAAAGCTGGAAACTGAGACGACCTCCGGATGGTGAGAGTCACCGACGATGATTACCTTGTAGCCCTCGTCGGAGAGCTCTGCCACTCTTTTCTGCAGCCTTTTGACAAATGGGCATGTGCAGTCAATTATCCTGATGTTTGGAAACCCGTTGTACACATCTTTTGGGGCGCCATGTGCGGTTATGGCAATTATGCCTGAAGTTGACTGATTTGGGGATTCAATGGTATGGACGCCGTCACGTTCCAGATTTGCAACCACCTGGGGATTATGGACAAGGTGCCCAAGGACCTGGACCTCGCCAGTCTTCGAGAAGGACGTAACTTCGTCAATGGCCCTCTTTACACCGAAACAGAAACCCTGGCAGGCTTCGGGCAGGACGACCTTCATGATTCCCTGTAGACCAGCCCCTCTATGAGTTCGCCAAGGGATTTTTTCAGCTTCTCGTCGGTTGGTATTGAAGCCAGCAAAGACAGTGCCTTGGAGGTGTATTCCCTCACCTGTGACATTGCATATTCCTTGGCACCAACCACCTCAAGGCAAGAAAGGAGCGATTCTGCGTCTTTTTGGGATATTTCTTTTGAGTAGGCTTCCTGAATGAGTTTTTTGGTGGAGTTGCTTCCGTTTTCCATTGCGTATGAGATCGGGAGCGTTTTTTTGTGACGCACAAGATCAGAACCCACCGACTTGCCTGTCTTTTTTGGATCACCCCAGAGACCAAGGATATCGTCCTGGATCTGGAAAGCCATGCCGGCCGATTCGCCGACCTGCTTCATCTGCGGTGCAAGATTCCTCAATTCTTCCTTTGCCTGCAATGCGAAACCACAGGAGAAGCTTGTGCTCAGGAGGCAGGCGGTTTTTGCTCTTGCCATCTGGAGGTATTGTGCTGTGTAGACCACTTCCTGTTTTTCATACAAGATATCAAGGTGCTGGCCTTCAAAGACCCTCTGGGTCATCTCCTGGAACGATTCATACCATTTCATGGCTGTTCTTGGGGAGAGGTGTACACAAGCATTTCTTGCGCACTCAAACGAGAGCGCCTCAGCAATGAGCGCCGCGTTGAGCGCCTGTGGTATGCCAATGATTTTCCAGAGTGTTGATCTTCCCCTTCTAGTTGCGTCGTTGTCCTGTATGTCATCTATGATCAGGGTGAAGTTGTGAAACAGTTCAAGTGCCATCGCGATGCTGGAAGAGAATTCTCCGTCGCCAATGTATTTTGCCGTCATCAAAGGGATTGAGGCCCTGAGCCTTTTCCCACCCTTCGGTTCTTTTAATGGTTCGAACTTGTCGTTTACAAGACCTAGCTGGTAAGCTACGTATTGGAAAAGTTTTTCAGGTTTCTTTGAAGATAGGAGCTGTGCAAGGTCTTCGTTTGTCTTTTTGATGTATGGCCTAAGTATGGTGCTCAGGCTTGTGGGCATTACTGCTGTTCCCTTCCGGTTGCTTTTGCCATATTCATATCACTTTCTGGCAGTAAAGCAACACCCTCACAATACCATATTTCATCCCAAACTTCAGTGTCAACTATCAGGGAGCAGTCCTTCAGCATCACCTCGGTTGCTTCAAAATCCGGAAGCTCCCTGTTTGGATGGAACTGGAGTTCTCCTCTGACCTCGATAATATCGCCATTGGAATAGGGTATTACGGGTTTTCCGCATGGGAGTTTTATTACAGCGTTGACTGGAAAACCACAATCTATGGTGGTGATGAAAAGCTCGTCCAGAAGAACTGATTTTTCAATCTTGCCAGTCACCGTGGTTTTATAGGGATTGGTTTTTTTGTGTGCCGGATCTGCTTCCTGGAGGAGTCGCCCTGTGCCCTCCGAAAGATTGCTGTCAGAGAGCTTGCACAACAATACCAGGCTGCCCTTCATGGTATCCACAGGGGAGTTGAATGTGGCGCCCAGGAATCTTTGCCACGATGAAATCACGAAACAAAACATAAGCCAGAGTGTATAGAAAATTAATGCCTTGAAAAGGGAATTTTGGGGCATTAGCCTTTAGGTGTGAATGTGCATGTTATGGTCGAGGGGCTTGAGCTGACCTATTCAGTCCCGGAGTCTCTTTCAGGCAGAGTGTTACCAGGTTGCCTTGTTCTTGTCCCGTTAAGGAACAGGACGGCAAAGGGCGTAGTGGTGGGTATTGACGATGGAGAGGCCGGGATCGAGCTCAAAGAGATGGTCTCGCTTGTTTACGACACGCCTGTTATTGATGAGGAAGGCATAGAGGCGACCATTATTGCAGACTCACTTGCATTTTCGAAAGCTGGTACGACCCTCTCCGATAATCTTTGGATGCCACCATCGCCAAGGATTGAGACAAAAATTGAAATTTTGGGTGAATGCGAATTTTCACCATCAGAAAAGGCCCTGTTTGAAAAGATTGTCCAGCTGGGGGAAGACTCGACGCTTGGCAGGCTCAATCACGCTTTGGGCAAATCAAGGGTCACATACGCCCTCAGGGGGCTTGTCAAAAAGGGTGCAATACGGCTTGTGGAGGTGGTTTCTGCACCATCGTTGCCAAAACCGAAGCTCCAGTACGAAGCCGACCCGGACGTTGACTCATCAGTCAATGAAAAAGCGCCCTTCTGTTCTTCCATGTCTTCACTCTCGAAAGCAAGCGGAGTGTCGCTCTCCAAGATAAAAAAACTTGTGCTCTCCGGAAAGCTCAGGCTTGTGGAAGGAGCAAAACCGGGGCCTGTCCCAAAACAGGGAAAATCAGGGTTTGATATCGAATATTTTGAGGGTTTTGTGCTTGAAAAAAGAGTTGCCCTTTACGCTGGTTGGGCCAGAGAGCACATGAACTCTGGCCAGAGCATGGCAATAATCGCCCCGGACGCGTCGCTTTGCAGGGCGATACACAAGGAAATAAGCAAATTTGTTGATGATGGGGTTTACCTTGCAACAGGCGATGGCTCGATGGCCAATGACAGCAGGCTCTGGGACGCACTCAGGTCTTCCCTGTCATGTGTGGCGATTGGCATGGGACAGGCGCTGTTTCTGCCCTTTGCAAACCTTTCAAGAATTGTCGTTGACGAGCCGGCATCTCCCCATTACGAGCAGGACCAGCCTGGCAAATTGAGGCTCGGTGCCCTTGCAAGGGTGAGGGCAAAAATTGGCAAATGCAGCCTCAGCCTGGTTGGTGCTCCGTCTACACTGGAGGCCCTGAAAGAGGGTACCTCCCCTGTATCGCTTCCCAACCGCGTCGAGGTCGTCAACATGTTGTTTCAGGCAGGGGCCAAGAACCAGCCGCTGGTCTCGGAAGGCATGGTCTCGGCGATTAAAAAGGAGCTTGAAGCTGGAAGGCCCTCTGTGGTTCTGATCGCCAGAAAAGGCTATTCAAACTTTGTCTATTGTGATGAATGCAACGAGGTCATTTCTTGCCCGACATGCAAGGTGCCGCTCACATACAGCATGACCACGGGAAAGGTCTCATGCAGGTTCTGCGGCTATGAGGCCAAGGCGCCAAGTACCTGCCCGAGCTGTGGCGGGGTGTCTGTCTTGTTCAAGGCAGGTGGGACCGAGAGGCTCCACCTCGAGCTCGAGGAGAGATTGCCACAGTGCAGAATACTGCGGGCTGACGCAAACACAAAAAATGCCTTTGCAAACATAAGGAGTTTTGGCCAGCCAGGGGACATTCTTGTTGGCACAACCATGATTCTGGACAGGGCCGATTTTTCAAATGTCAGGCTTGCCTGCATAGCGAGCCTTGATGGTGTGATGTCGATGCCCGTTTTTTCGGCGTCCCACAAGGCCTATTCGCTTGTGGCCATACTTGCCGGCAAGCTTTCATCCGGCAGGGTCCTGCTCCAGACATACATGCCACACCACCCGCTCATCAAATCGCTTGTTGCCTCTGATGTTGGCACTTTCCTCATGCAAGAGCTTGAGGACAGGAAAGAATCATTTTACCCTCCCTTCTCCCGGGTGCTCTGGTGGATTGTCACTTCCAAAGACCAGGGCGAGGCGGAAAGGTGGGCAGGGTTTTGCCATGAGATCCTGCAAGAACTTGTGAAAGATGCCACCATTCTGCCCCCAAACGCAACCTATTATCACCGCTTGAAGGGGGAGTACAGATGGGATATACTTTTAAAGATAAAAGACCTTGAAGGCGCAGTTCCGTACCTCTGGGAGGCGATGAAGCTGTGCAGAATGAAAGGAATAAAGCTGGAAGTGGTGAACCCCAACCAATGAGAAAAGTTCTTGACTGTGACAGCCCGATATTGAGGAAAAAGTCGAAGCCGATTACAAAAATTGATGACGACCTGATTGACCTGATCAAGGAAATGTTTGTGATAATGAAAACGACTGCCCCAAAAGGCATTGGTTTTGCCGCGCCACAAATTGGCGAACTGATAAGGCTTGTTGTGATCGATTATGGTGAGGGCGAAATGGTCTTCATCAATCCTGAGATACTCTCCAGGGAAGGTGAATGCATATACAAAGAGGGTTGCCTTTCAATCCCCGGCCTGTGGGCAGATGTAAAGAGGGCTGAAAAGATTAGATTTGCATGCACAAACCTGAGAGGAAAGCGCGTCGAAGGCGAAGCAACCGGCATCCTTGCAAGGGTGCTCCAGCACGAGATTGACCATCTGGATGGAAAACTTTTCACAGACTACATCGAGCCGGGCCAGGAGATTGAGCTGGATGAGGGCGTGACGCTTCCAAAGCGTTTTCAGGAAAAACTTATGAAAGGCGACAAAAAATGATAGCAATCGTAGACTTTGGTTCGCAGTATACCCAGCTTATCGCAAGAAGGGTCAGAGAGGCCCATGTCTATTGCGAGGTGGTGCCATACTGGACAAAGCCTGACGAGCTATCAAAATACAAAGGCATCATTCTGTCCGGTTCCCCAAGGTCGGTCCTTGCGGAGAACTCCCCAATGCCGGACAGCTCGATATATTATCTGGGCAAGCCGGTACTTGGCCTGTGCTACGGAATGCAGGCAATGGCCCATCAGCTTGGCGGTGCAGTGGAGAAGGGCAAATCCGGCGAGTATGGAAGGGCCGAGGCAAAGCTTGACCGCAACTCCCTGTTGTTCCAGGGCACAAAAGAAGTCGGCACCGTCTGGATGTCCCATGGCGACCATGTCATCAAGGCCCCAAAAGAATTTGAAGTCATAGCCTCCTCCAAAAGCTGTGCCGTGGCGGCAATGTCAAACGTCTCCAAAAACTTCTATGGCCTCCAGTTCCACCCAGAGGTGAAGCACACCGAGGATGGCGCCCTGATAATCGAGAATTTCCTTTTCAAGATATGCGGCGAGGAGCCTTCTTGGAAGATGAGCTCTTTCGCAGAGGAGCAGATAGAGGCGATCAAAAAGACCGTTGGGGACGACCACGTCATAGCCGGTGTATCCGGTGGCGTCGATTCTGTTGTCACGGCCGTCCTGCTCCACAAGGCCATTGGCAAACAGCTCCATGTTATTTTTGTGGACCACGGCCTGCTTCGGGAAGGCGAGAGGGAAGAGGTTATCTTCACTCTCACAAACCTCGGCCTTGACCCGATGCTTGTTGGTTGTGAGGACATTTTTCTTGAAGCCCTCAATGGCATCACCGAGCCGGAACAGAAAAGAACAATTATCGGCAGGCTCTTCATCGAGGAGTTTGAAAAAGCCTGCAAGACAATCCCAGGCGTAAAATGGCTGGCGCAGGGAACGCTCTATCCGGACGTGATCGAGTCGTCAGGCGGCGTCTCTGGCCTGGCCGACAAGATAAAGAGCCACCACAATGTCGGTGGCCTCCCCGAAAGAATGAACCTGAAGCTCGTCGAGCCGATGAGGATGCTCTTCAAGGACGAGGTGCGCCACCTTGGCAGGGAGCTTGGCGTCCCCAAGCACCTGACCGACAGACAGCCGTTCCCGGGCCCGGGCCTTGCAATCAGGCTCGTTGGCGAGGTGACAAAACAGCGTCTTGATATTCTGAGAAAAGCCGACGAAATAGTGAGGGAAGAAATAGCAGGCGACGCGGACCAGTATTTTGCAGTCCTCCTGCCCGTCTCCTCCGTTGGCGTCCAGGGCGACGAGCGGTCATACAATTGCGTTTGCGCCGTCAGAGCAGTCTCCACAACAGATTTTATGACGGCCTCATGGACAAAACTGCCCTATGAAGTGCTGGACAGGATTGCAACCCGCATCACAGGAGAGGTGAAGCAGATCGGCAGGGTGGTTTTTGACATCACAAACAAGCCACCAGCCACGATCGAGTGGGAGTAAGTAGTATCAGTGATTATTTCTGAACACTGATTTTTGGGGCAAATTTGCATAATTGGGTGTTTATAATTAGAATGATGGAGGGAAAATGAACAATTGCAAAACAAAATTGAAATATAGTCACAGTTACTTTTGCGTGGGGTGCCCATGAAGAATTTAAAAATATTTCTTGTAATTCTGGTGTTGATAGGGTTGGTTGGTCTTGTTGTATACTTCTTTCTGATTCCCAAGAAAAATAGCGATTCAGAGATATTCTTTAATGGCACAGTCAAGGCAGAATGGGTACCATATAACAAGAAACCAGATATCACCATATCAAAAGATACATTCCTTATTGGGCATTACTGGACAGATGGTCTGGATATGCCGTTAATTGTTGACAACACAAATTATTCTCTCAATCTATTTTTTGATCCCACACTTGAAAAAATCATAAAACGTATTCCATTGCCTGGCCCTGTTCTATCATGGCGCAGGAATAGTTTTTATGTCAAAATTAAAAACCCCAATAATCCCAACAATGATTACAATGATTTACATGACCTTTATGCCATTGTCTGCAAAACGGGAAACACAAACAAACTTGTTACAATAGATTGTAAAGTTGGAGATACACTGGATGCTAAAACCTGGAGTGTAATTGATATTACTGATGTAAAAATCTATAGCTCTTTTGATATAGGTCCAGCAAACCGCATCGTAGACGTCATTATTCCGGATCCTGAGGGGAGAAGTTACCATGCAATTGATACTTATGTCCCCATAGAAAAACTGGTAATAATTTGCCAATCCCCTGACATGCAAACACTTTCTTATTATTCAACAAATGGACACCTGTTAAACAAGCAGGTTTTGGACAGAAAAATGAAATTCAACATTAATAGCTATGGTTACAACAGCAAAAAAGCCTATGACGGTTCATCCATTTTGAATTGCATATTTAAAGGCACACAACTTGAAATTACCAGCAAGGCCCCTCTTGGTTCCACAAAGGATATTTTAAGTGGTACATTCTGTGCTGAAGTAAAGGAGAATGAAATTATTAATATTCTGCCAAGCCCTATTGCATTATATGATGGTGAGACACTTTATGTCTTATCTGAAAATGTTACACTATTACGCTATGAGCAAAGGGGACTGAGTGAATCAACTGATGGCTCATTTTTTGCCCTTGAAGACAAGGTTCTGTTTTTTCCTCAAAACCCTAAATACAATGAGGTTCCCAAACCAATGACAGTTGATTCTGGTTTGTCCCACCATGAACCTCTCTTTTCCAATACCGATATTTACCATGATGTTGAAACTATTACAGCATTCATTGAAACAGGGACATCAGGTCAAAGAATTGATGCATATATAACAAATCTTGAAAGGCACGAGAAATTTATCAAAATCAAGAGTGATTGGGTGCCGTGGTTTGATTTTGCAATCAATCTACCTATGCACAGGATTTATCTATATTCGGACAAGGGCTACTACAAAATTAATATCCCGACGAATGTTTTTAATACGTACATTTACACCGAAAATCAGAGCGATAAATGATTTTTGATCTTTTGTATATTAATACAGTCGTAACGATCATCCTTTGCCAATAAAATGTAATTTAATTCCTATCAAAAACGCCCGACATGCAAATGTCGGGCGCTAGGCGTTATATCGAAAACCCAGCATTCTTATGGGCCTGTTTATTCAGACAGATCCCATCTGGAGATGCTATTGTTCATCAATCCTCGTCTGGATCGCTCTTTTTAATGACCCAGTAGGAGGAGCAGTCCTGCTTGCGGCCGAGAAAACCGTGGTCGATTAGCAGCCTCCGGACCAGGAAATGGTCTTCAAAAGTGTGCCATTCGTCTATTATCCCGTTGACCTCTTTTTCGGTGTAGTTGCGATCGCAATCAAACTTGCCTGCAATGTATGACAGCACCGGTATTTTTGTGCGGTTTGGGGAGGGAATTGCTTTTATCCTCCCCTTGTCGTCGAGGAATGGGGTGATGCTGTTTGATTTTTTCATTTTCAATAGCCCATTTCTTCCAGCAAGGATGAGAGGACCCCGAGGCGCTCTCCGATGATTTCGCTGTCTTTTTCAAGAGCCTCCCTGAAAAGCAGAATGTCCTCGTCGATCAGCTCGTTTTCGGTGCACACTTTGACCGTCATTGCGTCACCCTGGAGCCCGATCCTGTCGATTATCGGGTTGTTTCGGTCAAACAGTCCATCGATTCTGTATGCATCCCTGAAATACGCAAGGGTCCTGCATATAAAAATGGCCAGATCCAGCACCCTGTGGAGGGGCAGTTCCTCTGACTGGCGGGACCATTTGTCACCGGTGTATCTCCACACCTTTGCGGATATGTCCACTTTTCCGCGGTCATTCCACTGGGCGAGGCCGGCCGACAGGCATTTGGCGTCCGTCTTGTAAGCTGTTCGTCCGTCTATGTTTTCGTAGTCTTCGGCAACAATCACCGGCTTGTGTTTCAGATTGGTCGGTATTTTCATATTTTCTCTCCTGTTTACTAGATTACTAATTTAGTAAATTACTAACATGAAATTACTATAGCAAACAGGGCCATAATATGCAAGATATTTTTTGTAAGAGCCTGCTCTGACCAGTTTTTTATTGGGGTATTTTTTATGGTGAAATGACGACAACTGAAGTGTTGGGTTTTTGGTTACCTCCCCCACACAGTCACAACAATAGCCTTCTGCTGATCAAGAGCAACAGGAGTACCATCAAAAAGAGGCCTAGGATCTTTATCATACTCAGACAAAACAGACTTATCTCTATCCATCAATCCATTAGACTCCACAACAAGAGCAAAATACTTCCCTTCACCTTTCTGATTGTTCTCAAGTAAAGGTGGTTCAGGAAGCCTGAATGTAATTTCTTGTAACATCCCAGGAAGCAGAGGTCCCAACTTATGCCTTGGTTCATTCAGCTTGGCAAACAGAGGTGCCTTCCCATCATCCCCCCAAGAAACTAGATACACCTCCCCCTTCAATACAAGATCTCTTCCATCCTCCCTTGTGTTCTTGAACTCAAAGCTTACCTCACCTGCTCCATCCTTGCCATTCCCTCCACCCTTCCCTGTTCTTTTGACCGAGAATGAGGGGCATGGGGAGAGCTTTGTTAATACTCCATTGCATCTTTTTCCATCAAGAGAGAAATTTATCCCTTGGAGAAGAATTTTATCATCATCATTATCTTGAAGGTTTAGCCATTCACCAAGATTCTGTTGGATATGTTGATAGGAATTAAGGGAATAAAAACCTTTGTTTGAGTAATAAATATCATTTATATAAAAAATGGGCGACGGTGGAAGATTCTCAGACTGAATTTCTTTTTCTACCCCATTTTTTATATTATGGGAAACAAGGAAATATTTTTCTACCCCATTTAAATACACAATTTTCGTCATATAGACAATGTTCTTGTAATATGCGAAAACATTGTCGAATTTTAAGGGTTCTCCAGCAAAGCGTAAAACATTATATTGGTTTTTTTCACCAGAAACCCATATAGCTTCATTGTCAACAGCCATTATTTTTGTGTTTTTATCTTCAAACTCCATATCAAAAAGCATTTTCCGGGATTCAAGATCAAAGCAGTACAGATGATTCCGCTTGTCATTTGTGTATTGATTTGATCTTGTCTGAACCACGAGAAAATGACTTTCGAGATGGATTTCTGGAACCATATCCCCTTGTTCTGGCTCTGGAAATTTTAGAAAATAATCAGGACTGCCATCGTCAATATTGTAGGCGGTTATTCCATAATTGCCGTATGCTAGAAAATAATTCCCGATGAAAGCGTCTTCCTTGACATCCTCTGAATTGATGTTTTCCAATACAATCTTTTTGAAAGGTACCAGTGATCCAAATTCTGAATGGCTGATAGTTGTCCTCTTGCAATTGTTTATATTGTTGGATTCCACGCAGGGAGATGAACTGACAGAAATAATTTTGTTTTCATGGAGAAAACAGAAATCCAGATCAAAAGGGAGAACTGTTTTTGTGTAAAGTATGGGTTGAAGGTTTGCATCAAGCATGTAGGCGATTTTTAATGAGCGATTGCCATCAAAACCACTGGAAACGAGAACTTTGTTATTCCCACTGGACAAGATTTGTGGATATTTTGAAAAATCTATATAGCGTGTTGTTTTGAATGTTTTAAGGTCTATCAATTTTGTTCCATGGATAGTTTCCATAAGCAGGTTTGATTTGTAAAAATAACAGTAGTCCTCAGAGTCCCTTTTGAAATCGGTTTCCCATAAAATCTCTCCGTTCCTGGTTTCAAAAACCCTGTAGGTTCTGGAGTATGGTCTTAAGATGAGCCCAAGGGCAAGGTTTTCATGTAAATCAACAAGCTGGAAAGATTCTTTCTCCTTTACAACCCCAGGCAAGTGAACCTCCTCTTTGCCCAAGAACTGGCCAACTCTTGAAAACCTTGTCACAATGTTAAGATAAGGATTTTTCTGGTCATATTTCGAATTGAACCAGATTTGAGACCCGCCAAACCTTGGTTTAGTTTCAAGATTGTATTCTGAGATATCTGCAATTACATCCAATGTATTGATATCTAAAATGATAGAGTTTGTGACAAAAATATCACTATCAAAGTTGAATGGCCCGGAGAATTCCACAATTTTTGTCCATGTGCCGGTTTTGTAAAGTTTGTTGCTAATGCCATCTTTTATGAGAATTAATTGTCTTGAAACAGAAATAATATCTACTGGGAGCTTAACATTGTCAATTTTGAAAACAGTCCTATCTTCATCAGTGTTATAAAACACAAGACTGGAACTGGTGTTTATTTTGTCATCATTTTTGCGATAAAATATCAGGTTGTTTAATGGCAAAAAACCGGCCTCGTCAGAAAGAAGGACAACAGGTTTTATAGCAGATGCCAACTGCTCAAGCAAAAAAGAATTCTTATTCTCATTCTCGAAGTTTTTCTCATCAAACGGTAATGTCAGGTATAGTTTCCCATTGCAGTATCTCGTATCAAGTTGTCCATACGCATTTCCAATAATTTGCTGGATATTCTCGTCGAAGATGATTCCCTGCCTGATTTTTGGATCAAACCCGGCGATATTTATTTCCCCTCCAAGAACAACGGCATCTTCGGGTAAAACTGGAAACTGCAATTCTGTTTGTCCTCTTGTCCCCAAGGCCATCTGTGAGCACACAACCAGCACAAGTGTGGCAAAGACAACGAACTTTTTGAATCTCATATCGCCTCCTCAACCAAACCAGTAACCAAAGCCAATTGTTCAATTGGCTCATAAATATTGCTTCCGTTTCTAATACTCTTCGGGTTTTTTTATGGTTTAACAGGGTTTCAAAACCACCTCACCCCAACCCCTCTCCTGGAAGGAGAGGGGATATCGACCGCTTATGGTTCTACCCCCCCATGCTCCAACTCCCTGCCCTCTCCTGAAAGGAGAGGGAGAAAAAACAAACTATGCAATCATCCCTCATCTTGAGAGGAGAGAGAAATGCTAAGATTTGATTTTTCGCAGATAAAAATTGTCTAGTCATACTTATGATTTGAAGATAGCTGTCAGGGAATATTATTTGTATGATTCTATTGAAAAATTTTGCTGTGTGAAAAATAAATTGGTTTTGTGAATCCCAAAACTTTCAGAGAAGGGCTATTTGCCCTTCCCTGAAGCTGGAGTTTCTGTGAGTGTCTCGCCGTCGGTGCGCAAGACCATGCCGGGGGCAAACAATGTTCCCTGGGTCGCAGGTTTTGCGTCCTTACCTGCAACAATAAACACTTTTTCCGGAGACAGGGCCTGCATGAAGCCCTCGGTCATGCTTCCCTCCGGTGCGCCATTGGTTGCGATGACTGCCGAGACTTTTTTGAGTTTTCCTCTTTGGATGAGCTTGTTTTCTGCCGTGCCGTCAATCTGGCCGGTCAGAAGGAATGAGACCTTGCCTTTTGTGACAAGTACTACCGATGTCCTGTCCTGCACCCTTCCGCTTGCAAAGTCGTTTTGCATTGGGTAGAGGACATCAAAAGAAACGCCATTTGCGTACCAGATTGATCCTGCGGCCAGGAGCTCAACCATGGACTTGCCCATGACGGCCCTTTCGAGCCGGACAAAATTTTCATCGGCCACCATCCGCTCCAGGTTGCCGATCTGTATTTCGCCGACGAGGCCCATTGCGCCCATGTAGCTTGCCGGATCGGAAGATGGCTGGATGAGGTAATCGATGTATTTGACGCCTTTACTCTTGAGGACCTTTTCGAGGTTTTTACCCTCCTGCTCCGGCCCTGCTCCGTACAACACGACAAACGTATCATCCTTTATCAGGACTGGGTCCCCCTTTACAGGGAGGACCTCTATCGTCAGCTCTGACTGGATCTCTGGCATGCCCTTTCCAGGGGCAAACCTGTCGTCCCTTGTCGCTGGCGAAGTGTCGGTGACAGGTTTCTCGGCTGGTTTTGACCATTCACCTTTCCCGGGTGTGGCACTTCCGCACCCGGCCAGGACGATGGCAACAGAAACAAGCAAAAGGGCAAGTGTTTTTTTCATTTTGCTACAGCAACTTTTCTGCAAGCTTTGGCGCCAGCTCGTTTGTGTTCTCCCAGGTGATTTCCGGGAGCTCTTTGCCGAAATGGCCGTAGTTTGTTGTGAGCCTGTAGATCGGGCGCCTCAGATTGAGTCTCTCGATGATGGCTTTCGGGCGAAGGTCGACAAGATCGGTCACAGCCTTGGCTATTGTTTCGTCGCTTATTTTGCCGGTGCCGAAGGTACGGATTGCAAAGTGGGTTGGCTCTGCCTTGCCGATGACGTATGAGATCTCGGCTTGACAAATATCGGCCAGTCCTGCGGCAACGATGTTTTTCGCAACAAAACGAACCATATACGAAGCGGAGCGGTCAACTTTTGTTGGGTCTTTGCCTGAGAAGGCACCGCCACCGTGCGGACAGGCACCACCGTATGTGTCCACTATTATCTTGCGGCCGGTTATGCCGGTGTCGGAAACTGGGCCACCGACTACAAATTTTCCTGTCTGGTTAATATAGAACTTCGTTTTCTCGTCAATTAGCCTGGAAGGTACGGTTGGAACGACAACAGTTTCGATTATTTGCTTGCGTGCAGCTTCGGTTATCGTGCTTGGGTCGGCAGCATCAAGAATTTCTGTCGAGTGCTGTGCACCGACAACGATGGAATCGATCCTTTTTGCAACGCCATCGATGTATTCCACAACGACCTGCGTTTTGCCATCCGGACCAAGCCAGGGGAGCACCTTTTCCTTGCGCACCTGGGCGAGGCGCCTGGCGAGCAGGTGGGCATAGTGGATTGGCATTGGCATCAATTCAGGCGTTTCGTTGCAGGCATATCCGTACATCATGCCCTGGTCGCCGGCCCCGCCGGTGTCAACACCCTGCGCTATGTCGGGGGACTGCTTTCCGATTGCGTTGAGGACGCCAACCGTGTTGTATGTGAACCCCGTCCAGTCTTCGGTGTAGCCAATATCTTTTACAACGTCCCTGACCAGGTGTGAAAGGTCAACGTAGGTTTTTGTTGTGATTTCGCCGCCGACAATGACCATCCCCAGTGTAACGAAGGTCTCGCAGGCAACGCGACCCATTGGATCATCTCTGAGGATTGAATCCAGAACAGCGTCGCTGATCTGGTCGGCGACCTTGTCCGGGTGCCCCTCACAAACAGATTCTGATGCAACAAATCTTCTTTCCATCTCATCCCCCTTTATTACAAATTGACTGCAATTTATATCATAAACGGTCAGGGTGTCAATCTAGTTAAGAACAGCCTGCCAAGGAAAAGATTGCGGTCCTGGGGTGGCTTGTAATAATCATTTTCAAAAACAAGCGCCACCTCGCAGTCGCCAGAGGGTGCGACCATTTCCAGCCTGTAAAGTTGTTCTGTAGTGGATTTCACCTCTATTGACCCAATTTTAACCCCAGAAAGTAAAATCGAAAGTTTTGCGTTTTCGTTGCCAGCTTTTTGCTGGTAAAGCGCAAGGTTGAGCTGGAATTTTACCCCAGGTTCCAGTTTTGCCTGGAATTTTGCCTTGCCATTGCTTAGGAAGGCAATTTTTTCCTGGCCATACCTGGCGCCACCCTCAAGCTTTAATGATGACAGTGGTATTTCGACACGATCGGCATTGAAGGTTTTTTTACATCCAAGATTTTGGAGCAGGAGTGACAGCGGCATGTTGGAGGGGCCTTTGTCCCAGTCAGTCATATTGATGAAGACTGTTTGTGGGTAGAGGTCTTCCACCTTGCAGAAATAGCCCTTTACACCCCATGTCAGCTTTGCGTTTTTTGGGAGTGCGAGTTTTTCTATTACGGTTTTACCGAGTGGTGCAAAGTTTTTCCTCCATTTGTCGTAAACAAAACCTGTTGCTTCGATAAATGAAAACCTTGTCACTCCGTCAAGCTCCTTCATGCCCTGAAGGTCGACTGCAGGCTCCGGTTTTGCCTGGGCCGTTTTTATTTCCACTCCATCCTGCTTTGGCAGGGACGCAAACCCTTTTCTGTCAAATAGGATAGCTTTAATGGTGCCGAGTTTCTCAATGTTTTTCAGTGTGATGGTGTCGGCCTCGCCAACGTACAGGACACCGTTTGTAGCGCTATTTTTTGTGGTTGTGAAACCAAGCGAGGACAGATACGAAGATGATTTGTCCGAAAGGGCGACAAGCTGGGCCTGCAGGGACTGCCTATCTTCTGATAGGTAGCCGAGCATCGAGCAGAGAATTTCGTGACATCTCGGTTCAGTCGATATCTTTGATGCCAGTTCGATGCATGTTACAAAACCCTTCTGCTCCACTTCAAACCCGACACATACAAGGCCGTTTCCCGTCCCTGCGCTGGCAAACGGAACGCATGGCGCATCGCTGTATGGCTTTAATACACCTGATGCGATTATGTTGTCGCCTGCAAAACATTTTATTAGCGAATCCTTTTTGAAAGGCCCCATGTCTTTTGAGAACGATATATGCGTAAACCTGAAAGACTGGGTTTTGCCTTTTTCGATTTCACGCTCTGCAGGGACAATTGAACAATAGGGGATGGAGCCCTCTGGCTGTGGGCCAAGGACAATATATTTGATGCCCTTTTTCTCGAGGGCTTGGAATGTGTTGTTGCTCCCGTCAAGTGTTTGCTGTTTCAGGAAATTTGGGGCAATGATGGCGATGCCGTCTGTGATCTCGTCCACTTTTTGCGCCCTGTTGTGGAAAAGCCTGGAATTTGAAAGGTCCTTCGAGAGCTGGTCACTCCCGCCTAAAAGAGCAAATTTTGCTGGCTGTTTTGATGGCATCGAATATGAGTGTATCTGGTGTTCTTCCTCATGCACAGGGATGTTTCCGTCGGAAAGCGCCATTTTTAAGGGAATGTCCCCCCATGAACCCTGTTTGCCAAAAACCAGCCCGTCTGGCAGTTCGAGTGTTATTGTAATTGTTTTTGTTTCGTCAGGGTCAAGCCTGAATGAGAGTTCACCCGATTTTGAGGAGTCAACCCCCTTCCCGAAACTCCATGCCAGCTTGAGGTTTTTTGGCTGCTCTGACCAGTTCTGGATGGTCACTGTCCTGAAGACTTTTGATCCTGCGTAGTGCCAGTCATCCTTTTGCCTTATAAAAAACCTCACTGGTTTATAATAGTTGCTGACAACACTTTGCAGTTCTGTCAGCTGGCTTGCAGAAATTGTTTTTTCATTCTCGTCCTCAAAAGGGTTCCAGGGACAGAATGCTGATACCTCCAGCTCCCTGAATGCCTGGATGTAGTCAGCAAACAATTCTTTTTTTGATTCATAATAACCCTTTTTCAGGTCCTGGTATGTGTAGTCACCGCCTGTCACTGCATACTCATGAAATGGGCCGGGCATCCACAAGCACTCCCCGATGTACATGGGTTTTGATCTATCCCATTTGATTTCCTTGGCCGGATAGATGTCAGTGGAGAATGACCCGTCCAGAAAATAGGCATCGTTTGGATAGGTGAAATGCGAGGATGGTTCCCATGGGTAATGGAGGTTGATTACGTCTGCACTGCCATTCGGGTCATAATCCCCCTCGAACATGACCGGTCTGCCGGAGGATTCCCTGATGTATTTGCCAAGTTTTTGCAGGTTTTCCTGTATGTTTTTCCTTTTTACGCCACCTGTCAGCATCAATTCATTTTCTGCAGAGGCAAGCACAAATGAAGGATGGTTATAGTCTCTTTTGATGTGGTCGTCCCACTGCCTGTAGAGGGTTTTCCAGAATAACTCGTTTTCAAGCGCATAGGCGCTTCCAAAGGTCCATGCGGCCGATTCGTCAACTATCATGATTCCTTGAGTATCAGCCTCTTCAAGGAATGCCTCCGGGTAAGGATTGGCGTGCAGCCTCAAAATGTTGGAATTGAAAGCCTTGGCTTTTGAAATAACCTGTTTTGCCGTCTCTTCCATATCAATATCGGCCCAGCGCTGGCTGAACAGATGCCTTGAGGTTGCTCTCAGATGGATTTTCTTCCCGTTCAGGAAGAAGTTTCCGCCCTGCACCCAGAATTCCCTGAAACCAAAGCGCGTTTTGTCCCTGTGGATTTCCTTGCCGTTTTGAGAAAGGACAGAGACGAGAAAATACAGATTTGGATTTTCAGGGCTCCACAGTTTCGGATTGTTCCAGCTTGCTTTGAATTCTTGAAGGGGAATTTCTTTGCCAGCATCAACATTTTTGTTGCCAAGGGCAAATAATTTTGCACCCTGCATGTCTTCCACCCACAATGAGAGGGAGAGGCCCTTTTTGCCTTCTACTATGCCACCAAGCCTGACCCTGGCCTTCAGGGTTTTTTGTCTCACGGATGTGTCAATCAATACTTTTTCGACAAAGACAGGAGGCAGTTTTTTGATTGAGGAAGGAAGCCACATTCCTCCAATCATGAAAGCCGACCCAATTGGAAGTGTTACTGAATTTTCTTTCATTGCTCTTGGATCTTTGGCGCCAATCTCTGACACAATGCCAAGAATCCCCTGTGCTCCAAGCACAAGCTCGTTTTTTCCTTTTTTCAGGAAACTCGTGATGTCAAACTCAAATGGCAGATATCCACCAAGGTGCGATCCTGCCTCTTTGGAGTTCACCCACAACTTGCAGAAGAAATTGACTGCGCCAAATTTTATTCTGATTGTCCCTGTGCCGTCCCAATCGAATTTTCCCCTGTAGTAGGATGCTATGGCAGTGTTCGTTGTGTGTGGGAAGAAAAATGGTTTGAATCCTGCTTTGGGAAGGTTTTTTAGCGACAGCTCTTTCTGGGTTGATGTGACCCACTCGTAGAAAACCGGGTCTCTTTTAGGTTCGGCATTTCTGGCCGTGCCCTGCGAAAACTGGAGCACCATTGCAAAACACAAAATAAGGGTCACAAATTTGTTCATTGAAGCGCCCCTTTCATTTGGTTATTTAGGATATAATACGTCATCTGAAAGGGATTGGTCGCACCCTAGAAAGATTCCAGGAATGTTTTTACAATCTCTGGATCAAAAGCCCTCCCTGCCTGGCGTGAGAGCCACACTCTTTCACTTTCTATGAGAACAAAATCTTTCAGGTCCATTGAATGCTGGGCAATCCTCGAAGAGAGAGCTTGTACAAAGACAAGTATCCTTGAAAGTTTCGGTATCTCCTCACCTTTTAACCCCATGGGGTAGCCATAGCCATCCCATCTCTCGTGGTGGGTGCGAATGACAGGAACACATTCCGAGAGTGATTTTACCGATTGCACAAGCTCTGCTGATTTGATTGGGTGTTCCATTATCACTTTCATTGTTTGGGGCCCGGAAACAGTCGTTCCTTTAACGAGATATTCTTCAAGCGCTCCATGGTCCATGTAGATAAGCGAAACATCAACAAGCATCAAAGATTTCTCAAGGATCTTTTTTTCATGTTCATCAAGGCACAATGCCCCTGAAAGTATGGAAATGATTTTTTCGGCATTCTCAAGTGTGGAGTGTGCCTGTGGGTTTGATGATTTTATCATTGTGGACATGGAGAATAAAGTCGAAGCGTATGCTTCTTGCATGCAGGCTCCCAAAAAGTCTTTTCTGAGTGCTTCTTTTGTAGCGAGCTCAGCGATTTTATGCAATTTTTCAGTTTTCTGTGGTGATGGTGCAGTGGTCTCAACCACTGTTGCAAATGCCATCCCCCTGTCATCTTTGTGGTGTCTTATCGAAAGTACCTTTCCACCTGCAGAAGAAAAATCTTTGTCTATGAGGGGTTCCAATTTGGCGAGGATCTCTTTTGATGGAACATCGTTGGATCTTCCACCATCTTCTTGTTTTGATGAGAAAAATACTCTGTTCATGCAAATACCGAGGAGTTTTGTATCTTCTGGCAGGAACATATTGCAAATGGCAGTATCCAGAGAGCCAACTTTCTCTGCCTCAAGGAATATCTCTTTGTAGTTTTCGAGATTTTTGATGACGAGAATACCCAGTTCATTGTTTTTTTCCTGGAATCTCGATGAGAGGTTTGCGTAATCAATCAAAAGTGACATTTCATAGGTAGCATTCGAGAGCAAGATTGATTCGGCCCTATTGTATTGTAGGTCTGGCCTTATGAAAACAAACGCACCCTTGAGCTTCTTTTCTTTTCTCCATGGGATGGCAAGCATATGGTGTTCAGTTCCAAGAAGCATAAATTTATCGGCAGCTCTTTGGCCACGTGCCAGTTTTTCTTCAATGTCTGGTAGTGAATTTTTGAAATGCTCCAAAAAGGGGTTGATGTTTTCAAAGTTGGGTGAATACGATGCGATAATTATTGTTCCTCTTCCCCTTCCAAGTTTTACCGCTATTCCGCATGATGAGCCGGTTGATCTTGTCAATCTTGCAAGGATTCTCTGGAACTGTTTTTCACCACATGTGGCATCTTCAATCTGGCTGTTCCAGTCATAAAATATTGAAAGTTGTTCCCAGGCCGAGGCGAGCTCCCGGATGATGTTTTCTTCGTCGTTCATTGGATACTGCTTGAGAGGATGCTTTTAAGCATTGCCACAAGCCCTGTTGGGGAAAATGGTTTTGTAACATATTCTATTGCGCCTAGTCTGAAGGCCCTGTCTTTGTCTTCGTCCTGGCCCCTGCAAGTGAGCACTATAACAGGAAGCTTGCTCAGACAAGGTTCACCCTTCAATTTGGAGAGCAACTCAAAACCAGATATTGTTGGCAGCATGAGATCCAGCAATACCAGATCTGGAGGGTTTTCTCTTATTTTCTCAAGCGCCTCTCCACCATCAAAAATTGCCCTAACGTGGAAACCAGCGCTTTCGAGCACATAGGTAATCAGTTTTGAGATTGCGATTTCATCTTCAACAACAGCAATGCTCTTTTTTGGCTCCATCTGCCTAGATGATAGTTTTTTGCTGTCTGTAAGTCAAATCATTTGATGTATGCAAAACACTTTATTTGTTATTTGAAACAATAGATATGCTCTAGGATAATCTTTGTTTGGTGCTTAATTGACGAGGATCTGTTGATAATGAGTTTACAAAAAATCCCCACAGCCATTCTTTGTTTGCTGAAACAGCTGCGGGGATAATTACTAGCAGCTACTTTCTATTCCAGGGCCTCAATGGGTGTCTGGCAAGCACATAGGAGGCAAGCGGAATGGTTTTTCCAGTTTTCTCGTCAAAAAGTGGTGTTGCTCCCATGTACATCATGTCCCCAGGGTCACCATACTGGTTTAGCCCCTGCTCTTGCGCCCACTGCCTGAAGAGTGTTTCCTCGCCAGGAGCAAACTCTGTGAGCCATGCCGGATCGATATCGTTCCACGGCCTGTCGCGATGGTTCGAGCGGATGTACTCGTACCTTTCTCTTGCCTCGCCATTTGTCTCGTCAAACAGAGGAGAACCGCCAGGATAAACCATGTCCTTTGAATCTCCAACGTAATTGAGCCCCTTGTGTGCAATCCAGGCCTCAATCCTTGGCTTCTCTTCCTCAAGCGTTGGCCCTACTGGTTTGTCTCCAAAAATCCATACTGCCACCAGGATGCCTGCAATCAGCATTATAGCGGCCACCACAATGGCGACCGGAACTGGCCTTCTTGTCATTTGTGCCTCCTTGAAAACCAAACAGTCCAAACATCCCTGTTGTTCAACATGATATTTAATCCCCTTTGCCTTATTTGGCAATTCTGTTATAAGGAAAGTGTGAAGAAAGTTGCTTTAATATTTGGCCCGACTGCGAGCGGGAAGACGGACCTTGCCGTTAAACTGGCAAAAGAGTTTGGAGGAGAGGTTATTTCCTGTGATTCCCAGCAGATATACCGCGAGCTTTTTATTGGCACTGCCAGGCCGACAGAAAAGGAGATGAATGGGATTCCGCACCATCTTCTCGGACATGTCAGCATAAGGGAAAAGTACAATGTAGCCAGGTATCTTGATGATGTAGGCATTGCTATAGATGGAGTTCTCTCAAGTGGAAAATTGCCAATAGTTTGCGGTGGCTCTTATATGTGGCTAATGATGATGATTGACGGCATCTCGAAAACCCCAGAGGGTGACTCTGAACTGCGCATAAAACTTGAAAATGAGGCCAGAGAAAAGGGTCTGGAGGCACTCTACGCCAGACTCCAGGCGGTTGATCCGGTCTCGGCATCGAAGATAAAACCGACTGATTTGAAAAGGATTGTAAGGGCGCTAGAGATTTACGAGCTTTCCGGCAAGACCCAGTCGGAGCTTTTTTCAGAGAGGGAGCCACTGCCTTATGATTTTATCAAGATTGCCATCACAAGGCCAAGGGAAGAGCTTTACGAGAGGATAAACAGGCGCACCGATGAAATGGTCAGCGCCGGCCTGCTTGATGAGATAAAGGCAGCAATTGAGAGTGGCCTTGAAGCTGATGTCCTCAGGGTGATGTCCCACGGATACCCTTTCCTGATCGACTACTTTCATGGCAGGACAACGCTTGAAAAAGCACTCTCGGACATGAAGCTCGTGACCAGGCACTATGCAAAGAGGCAGATGACTTTCATCAGGTCAAGGCAGGATTTCACCGTGTTTGATGCAAGAAATTTTGATGGGATTTGTTCTTTTATCCATACAAAACTTCTTGACAAATGACAGCGACCAGAGACATTTAACAGGGCAAAAAGGAGGACACAAAATGGACCCTACAAGGAATGAACGCCACCAGGCAATAGAAAGGATCGAAGCCGAGAGAAATTCGAAAGTCATATCCTACATTCTCCATCCGGAGGGTGCCTCGATTGCTGATGATGTCGTCCCTCCACTCTACCACCAGCTCATGGCAATGGGCAGGACAGACAGGCTGGATGTAATACTCGCATCCAGAGGTGGTTCGCCAGAGAGCGCCTGGAGAATTTTGACCCTTTTGAGAGAGTTTACAGACCACCTGTCAGTTATTGTTGGCTTCAAGGCTTTCAGCGCGGCGGCATTCATTGCTCTTGGTGCCGATGAAATTGTCATGTCGCCACTCTCCGAGCTAGGCCCGGTGCACATCCAGACCGCAAGCCCGCTTGCACCGATTGGCGCTGACGGGAACCCGGCATGGGTCAGCCCTTATGACATCATGACTTATGTCGAGTATGCAAAAACAAATGGCGCCAACCCGGAGATGATATTTGGCGATATCGACCTCCATCCGCTTGTGCTTGGCTCTGCAATGAGGGCGTACAATCTCGCCAAAATGGTTGCCACGAAGTGCCTTGGCCTTTCCGGCAAAACCATGGTACAGAGCGAGCTGGACAGAATAGTCGATGCATTTATTGGTGGTACGCACTCCAGCAGCATGCCGTTCACGAGGTATGATTGCCTTGAGGAACTGAAACTGCCTGTGATCTATGCTTCGCCACAACTTGAGGCCAGCATCGGCATGCTGGTTTCAGTTTATAACCAGAACGTGTCATACAGCTCGGAACCGGAGACTGACCCGATTTCGAAGAGGGAGTACAGGACAATAACCCCGGCAATCCTGGAGAGCCTTGGTCTGACCCAGGTCTATAAGAGAAGGATCGAAAGGATCGTCACACCTGAAGGCAACGTCACCGAGGTGCCTGGCTGGGGTGGATGGATGAATGAAACCGTCCAGGAGGCGATGTAAAAAAAGTTCATTTCTGATAAATAAAAAAGCCCGGGGAAACCCGGGCTTTTTTATATGGAGAGAGCGTATTGTTATTTATATTTTACAGTAAACTTAGCCACCTTTGTCGTGCCACAATCTGCTTTTATTACTATCTCAAATGTTTTTCCCTTCTCGTTGTTCTGTTTTCCAGGCATTGTTATTGTGACTTTCATCTTCTTCTCATGGCCATTCGGGACTTCCAGCCTGTCCGGGCTGAATTTTATTGCAGTTGAACCTGAAGAAGCAGAGAACTTCATGTTCTTGCCCGTTTTGTTCTTGATGAGCAGATTGAATGATTCTCTCTGTCCGGCCTTCAGTGGCGTATTCGCCGGGTTCTTTTCCCATCTTACCTCAAATTCACAGTTGTTTGCCGGTGGTGTTTTGTAGAAAACCCTGAAGGAAATCTGGACTTTCTGGCCGCATGAAGCAACAAGCACAAACGAGAACTTTGTGGCGGGTTCTTTGCCTACTGGCGGCTGTTTTACTGTTACCTTCAGAACAAACTTTGCGCCTGGCTCCAGCTCAAACTCTCTTGCTGAAAACTTGAGAAATTCACCGGAATATTCAACTTTGATTGTGGTTTTTTGTGTTCCCTTGTTTGTGACCTCAAGCGGGAACTCGGCCTCCTGGCCGGGGTCAAGCTTTACGGATTCCGGGGACTTTTGCCATCTGAGAGTAAATTTGCATGATGGTTGTTCAGTTGCCTTGAAAAACACCCTGAATATGATTTCTTTTTGCCCGCCGCAGTCAGTGGCAATCACAAAGGCCCATTTTGAGAAAATCTCCTGGCCTTTTGCAGTCTGTTTCACTATTACTTTCAGGACAAACTTTTGCCTGGCCTCGACAGAGAATTCATTTACCGAGAAGCGGAGTCCTTCGGTTTTCGAGGTCACCTTGAAGTTTATCTTGGTGGATCCAATATTTGTGACCACGAGGCCATATTCGCCCTCTTGTCCTGGATCGAGTTTGCCCGATGTTGGGTCCTTCTCCCACTTTACTGTGTATCTGCATTCCTGGGTGATCTTGTATCTTGTTATGAACTTGAATTCCAGCTGTTTTCCATATTGCGAAACGAGCTTTATCATCCAGTGGACTTCGTTTGAAGTTCCAGATTTCGGCGGTTGCTTGATTTTGACTGTCAGTTTGAAGGTGCCCTTTGGTGCGACCTCAAATTCAGCATTGCCAAGTTCCAGCCCGGCGTTCTCCGAAGAAGCCTTTATCTTGAGCTGCTCCATGCCGCAATTGTTTGTGACCAGCAAAATAAAAGTCTCTTCCTGGCCAGCCTCCATTCCGATCGTTGCGGGCTCTTTCTCAAACCTTGCCGTAAAGTTGCATTTTTCTTCTTTGCCACCATTGCCGCCACCTTTGTTGCCATCTTTCGCAAACAAAACGGGTGAGAAAGCAAACAACGGGACTGCCATGAGGATGGTCAATAAAACCGCCAGCAGTTTCTTCATTTGAAACCTCCTTGGTCTTTTCTGAAATCTAATACGGTGCATATATTTAAAAAGTTTACACTTTAAGAAAAGCCTCTCTTGAAAACAGAAAACTGGATACTATATTGGAATCCGATAATGGAAAACGATATATGTTTTGAGGAAAACTTCACCAAAGAATTTTTTCTTGGGTTTATCAAATTACATATATTGCATCACTCGGCGAAAGGGCCGGTATATGGGCTATGGTTTATCGAGGAGCTGTCACACCATGGCTACAAGATAAGCCCCGGTACACTCTACCCCATTCTTCACCAGCTTGAAAAAGGTGGCTATCTTGAATCATTCAGGGAAAGGGTCGCCGGAAGGCTGAGGGTCTATTACAGGGCCACGCAAAACGGCAGAAAAGCCCTGGGTGAGGCAAGGGAAAAGATAAGGCATCTTATAAAGGAGGTTCTCTATGACGAGGAATGATCTTGGATTGACTTCTGCAAAAGCAAAGGAGCTTCTTTCAAAATTTGGACCGAACAGGATTTTTAAGCCCTATACGGTGAATTTTATCGGTATCTTCATCGAAGAAGTCACGGAGCCAATGATTCTCCTGCTCATTGTTGTTGGCATCGTATACAGCTTTCTGGGAGAGCTTGGTGATTCCATAACGATTTTTTCAATCATAATCCTCCTCACGCTTGCCGAGGTATTCAACGAATACAGGGCCAAAAAAGCTGTTGCAAGCCTTGGCGAGATTGCCACCCCAAAAAGCAGGGTCATAAGGGATGGCAATGTAACAGAAGTAGACTCACTTGAGGTTGTGCCTGGCGATGTTCTTGCCCTTTCCCAGGGAACAAAGGTCGCTGCCGATGCAAAAATAATCAGGTCGGTGGGGCTCCAGCTGGACGAATCGGCACTCACTGGCGAGTCGTTCCCGCAAGACAGGGACGCTGGTGAAGCCATATTTGCCGGGACCGCCGTTGTTTTTGGCGAGGGCGAAGCAGTGGTTGAAAAAACCGGGGCAAACACAAGGCTTGGCGAGGTAGCGGCAAAAACAAAGGCTGTAAAACCGCCAAAGACCGCTCTCCAGCGTGCGATGAAATCGCTCTCCGGCCAGCTTGTGTGGGTGGCCCTTTTCTTCTCGATAACGATACCACTTGTCGGGTTCCTCAGGGGTGGGGACTGGAAGGCCATGATATTGACGGGCCTGACGCTCTCCTTCGCCACAATACCAGAGGAACTGCCAATCATCATCACAATGGTGCTCGGGATTGGCTCCTACAGGCTGTCTAAAAAGAACTTCCTGATAAAAAAGCTCAAGGCGGCTGAGACACTTGGCAACACCACGGTCATTGTCACCGACAAAACCGGGACAATCACGCAGGCAAAGATGTCTGTTGCCGCCACTTTCCCAAAGGACGCAAAAGAATCTCTTTCCTTTGCGCTCCTTTCAACCACCGATTATTCAGGCAATCCACTGGAAATCTCGATAAAACAGAAAGCGCTCGAACTCGGAGCGTCGCCTGTGTTGCCGGAAATTTTCAGACAGAGATCGGTTGGCGATGGCAAAAAGTCCAAATCTGTGATCAGAAAAAATGACTCGATTTATACCCTCTACAAGAGTGGTGCGCCGGAGGAAGTTCTTGCAAGCTGCGCCAGTGTTCCCAAAGAAGTCTCCGAGGAGCTTGAAAAGCAGGCAGAGAATGGCAGAAGGGTTATTGCTGTCGCCACAAAAAACCTCACCCAGGGCGAGGCAAAAGAAGACTTTGACAAGCTGGAAAAGCAGATGGTGTTTGAATCACTGATTGCCTTTGAAGACCCGCCAAGGGATGGCGTCAGGGAAACGATAATCAAGGCAAAGGGCGCCGGCATCAGGACCATAATGGTCACAGGAGACCACCCGAAGACGGCCGCTTTCATAGCAAACCAGGTTGGAATCGACACTGCAAACGTTGTGACAGGCGACAAGCTCGACCTGATAAGCGATTCAGAACTGAAAGAGACTGTCAGGACCACGTCCGTTTTTGCCAGGACAGTCCCGGAGCACAAATACAGGATTGTAAAGGCGCTCCAGGAAAACAACGAGGTCGTGGCCGTGACCGGCGACGGAATCAACGATGTTCTGGCGCTCAAGGGTGCGGACATCGGCATCGCAATGGGCAAAAGGGGGACCGATGTGGCCAGGGACGCGGCCGAGGTCGTGCTCTCCGATGACAATTACAATACAATCGCAAGCGGGATCTTTGAGGGCAGGGCGTTCTTTGACAACCTGCAAAAGGGCCTCAAATACTACCTTTCGGTCAAAATAGCCCTCGTGCTGACATTCCTCCTGCCGGTCATCCTTGGCGTGCCGATGCCGTTTGCCCCAATCCAGATAATCGCCCTCGAGCTGTTCATGGACCTTGCCGCCTCCGCCGCTTTTGTCGCAGAGCCGAAGGAAAGCTCCATCTACACAAGAAAGCCCAGAAACCCGAAAGAGAACGTCCTTGGGCCAAAGGTGTTTGCGGACATTGCCATCAAGGGTTTTGCCCTGTTTGCAACCGTCTGGATCACATATGGCCTTGCTCTCTGGCTGAGCATTGGCGATGCAGGCATCGCAAAAACGCTGGCCTTTGCGGCGTGGATGTTCGGTCATGTGGCCCTGGCCTTTGCCTCCAGGTCGGACAGAAAACTGCTTGTCCAGATGAACCCGTTTGGCAACGTGGTCATGGACCTGTGGGGGCTTGGTGCCATCGCATTTTTGCTGCTTGGCGCCTATGTGCCGTACCTCAACGAGAGGCTCCAGCTGTTCCCGGTTTCACCATCGCTCCTGCTCTGGCCGCTTGGGATTGCGGTTGTGGTCATGCTCCTTCTTGAGGTGAGGAAGCTGTTTGGGGGGAGAGGAAGGTAGATAAAGATATGGTTTTTATTTTAACTGTTGCTTGAGTTGGCATTATATGCTTTACAAACCGAGGCGAAAATGAAAGTTAGGGGGCAATGCAAAGCCGTCTGCAGATATTATTGAAGTATAAATTTCGCCTATTTGATTAAAACCATTTCTGGATATCCCTCAATCAATCTTCTAAAGATTTTTTGGAAACAATGGTGTTCTATGGTGTTTACAATTGTGACATAATATATTAATAAGTAAGATTTATACATGTTAATGTAAGACTTGTTATCCTTGTTAGGACTATTTATTAATATTATATAATATAAACTATTAATTATAAATTAGAATGAGCCAATATTAAGTCCGTATTTATAATAAAATTACCAAAAATTGTATTGGTTATTGACATTAGAAAAACATATAAATAGTATTCGCTCTATGAAATCACAAAAATATTTGGTGTCACTTATATCACTGGTCATATTTATATTTTTAGGTTGCAATATTGGTATCTCGGATATTCCTAAAAAATCATTAGTTAAATCAAATTTATTAAGCAAATTTATAAATACACAATCTTACACAATAAATTGTCCTGAAGATTTCACATATGTAGATAAATGTGGTGAATATCTTATGGGACCATTTAATATATCGATCTCTTCTGCTATAATGAAAGAATCAAAACAAAATGACCTAGATTCAATTTCCCCTTTGCTTAAAGGTCTTGAAAGAAAATATACAAAAGATGGTTATGATTGTTTATGGGGGAGGATACCCGAAAATATCAATCTTACTGGTTTCTGGATGAAAAATATTAACGACAGAAAAGTTCACTACTTATATATAATACCTTCCAATGGTAGATATTATTCTTTGATGGCCGAGGTTGATAATAATGATGATCTAATTTTAGCAGATGAGATTATGTCCACATTTATTATAAAAGATGAGGATTGGATTGATCCAACTTTGACAGCTGATTCAGAAATGGCCAAAACTCCTTTGACTCCATTAAATTATTTTTTGGCAGTTAATGATGTTTATCTGCAAGATGATTACAAGTCTTTTCTTCTGCCTAAGGGATTTAAAATGATGCCAGGTACTGGCACACTTCACATTGAAAGTGGCAAATATAATATCAATATTACTAGGATCCAATTTAAAAAAGCGACATACCAACAATATCTTGACAAACTTACAAAGTTCTATAAAGGAGAAAAATCATTCTCACGTATGTATGAGATAAGATTTGGAGAAAATACATTTGAAGCATTGGAGATTAATAAAAGTATGGAATTCACCAAAGAGAAGGGATTTTACTATTCCAATGTTCCAAGTTCACAGCTATTCAAAAAAATTGATGAAAAAACATTTATCTCTATTGGAGAAATTAAAAATGAGTTTTTGAAAGACGAAACGTTTAAACGTTTTTTATCAAATATGAAATTTTTAATGTAAAAAAAGGAGATAAAAGGAGAATAGATATGAAAATACTAAAAATGGGAGGCGTTGCTTTTTTGATTCCCATTTCTGCTGCATAAATCTCCTCCACCAAAACAATCGATCATCTGTTTGGATTATACCCTTTGTGTCAATTCAAAACCACCTCACCCCTGCCCTCTCCTGGGAGGAGAGGGATTGAAAAGCGGCCTGAGTCGGTTGAGCCACCAACCTACTCTTCTAAGAGGAGAGGGAAAAACCGCTCATGGTTTTTATCCGGTCATGCTCTGTGAAGGGGTAGATCTTTTGTTCACGCCACTCCTGAAAGGGAAGACGCGGTAAATTGTGTATTTTGCTTAAAAACATTATTTTTGCACATCTTTTTTCTTTTAAATGCAGATTGTAAATTTGCACTTACGGTGGGTGCAAATTATTTTCCTCTCCCTCCGGTGGAGGATGACACCATATTTACTGTGGCCGGAGGTTTTCACATATTTTCCCTCTCCCTTTGGGAGAGGATGCCCGGGAGGGCAAGTGAGGGGGTTTAAGACGTACTTTTTTAGAATTCAAAACCACCTCACCCCTGCCCCTCTCCTTTTAGGAGAGGAGAAAAAACAAACTATACAATCATCTCTCATCTTGAGAGGAGAAAAAACAAAACATTCACCGAGAGATGGAAAAATAAATTTTGGGTTGCAAACCACCACCTGCCGTTGCTTGTTGCTTTCAGAGAACATTTGCCATAATCCAGATCATTCATTTGCATAAATCTCAGACAAAAATCACCGGCAATTATTATCGTCTTTATTTGTGCCAGAATTTCCCATGCTGACCCAATTGTTGCCAAAAAGTAAGATAACAGGGGGGTTGGCAGAACAGGGGATGTTGGCTATAATACATTTGCTTTTAAAAGCATATTAATCACAAAAAAGGAGGATTTTAATTATGTATCCAGTGAAACTTGATGTTGATTATCCAGAAAAACTGTCCAGGGGCATTCTGCTTCTCAGGACATTCTTTGGCGTTTTTTATGTCATGATTCCTCACGGCTTCTGCCTTATGTTCTACGGAATTGCCGCAATGGTTGTCCAGTTCATCGCATGGTGGGCAATCCTTTTCACCGGCAGATATCCAAAGGGTATGTTTGATTTTGTTGTTGGCTACTACAGGTGGTCAATGAGGGTCAACGGCTACATGGGATACATGACCGACGAGTATCCGCCATTCAACGGAAGACCGTAAGAGATTATTCTACCAGATTGAAATGCCCCGCCGTTTTGACGGGGCATTTTTTATTTCTGTCGCTGGCTGGTGGCTGTCAGGCCGGCCACCATTTGATGTCCACCCTTCTTTCCTTGGCGTTCCATTCCACACCGGCGCCAAGGACTTCGGAGACAAACCGCAGAGGCACCATTGTTGTTCCGTTTATGATGGCTGGCGCAACGGGGAGCTCGAATGTCTGGAACGCCGGGAGCATCGAACCGAAATCGGATGTTGCCTCCTTTTTGCCGACCCAGAGCGTCACTTTTTTGGTGTAGCTCCCGTCAGGCTTCAGGCCAAATGTGAGGGTTATCTCCTTTGTCTTCTGGTCATAGCCCACCTTGGCCCCGAACGTCTCGGAAATGAACCTCACTGGCACCACCGTGTAACCCTGTATGATTGTGGGTGGTTCTGCAAGCTGTTTTTTCTGCCCGCCCACCTGTGCCTCTTTTTTGCCTATCCACAGTGAAATCTCCACTGGCATGATGTTTGAGACCTCAATCTGGAGGAGGGCCTCGGCGTTGCCCTGGCCTGTTGTTGCAGAAATTGCGACAGTGTATTGCTGGCCGGCGCTTGCAACCAGCGTGGAGACTGTTAGAGTCGCCTGCTGGCCTGATTTCACTTTTTCCGGGCTGATTGTTGTCCCGAGGGTTTTTGTGCTTGGAGCGGAGAGGATTGCCTCACCCTCAAATCCTGTCACGGTTATTGTTGCCGTGTCTTTTTGCCCTGGGTTGACCATCATGATTGCCGGGTCAATTTTTATCTCGATTTTGGGCGCCACTGCATTTGAAGGCCTGATTATGAATGGTTCAAGCCTGTCCACCGGTATCTTGAACTCGCCGTCCTGCCTGAAGATGGTGACTTTTTTGAACGTGGGTTTACCGCCAGTCTCTTTTCCGCTTTTCTGGTCCGGCACCAGGTATTCGAGCTCGAGCGCTTGCGTGGCCGGAAAATCAAAGTCCACATAGGAGAAAGTCGGCGGTTTTGAGCCGTTTACCCAGGCGATGACAAATGGGTCATTTATGCCAAACCTCATCCCCCAGAGGCTGTTGTATTCCGGTGCAATCCATCTCCCGGTGGTTGTCTTGCCGCCAGGGAGATCGTATGAGAGAACCTGGACTTTTGAGGTTTCAAGCAATAATTTCTGCATTGAATGGTAGGAGAGCCTGGGGTTTCCGTTCAGATCGAGCAGTCCGCATGAGCCAAAAATGTTGCCTGAAACGTCCTTTTCCATGCCCCAGCAGGCAGTCTGGCACCCGTTCCCAATCATGGTCATGATGCGCTTCACCAGCTCGTTTGCCTGGTCCCTTTCGGTCTGTTCCGGATAGTCTTTTGCCACACCAACATAGTTCATGGCAGACAGGCATGTTATCGGTATTCTCTGGAGACCGTTTTCATCCAGCAATTTTCTGGTGTTCCTCGAGATGCGGTTTATGAAATTGTAGTTCTCGGAATCGGCCCTTGAGGAGCCAAAGTTGTTTGAAATGGCCACAATGTCGAAAAATGGATAGCCAGCCTCGGCCTCAAATTTCCGCAGTTCGTTGAAGATTGCTGGCCAGATGCGAGCTTTGTTGTCACTGAATCCACCCACAATCAGTTTTGCGCTTGTGTTCGCCGAGGAAACAGCCCTTCCTGACGCTTTTATCATCTGTGCATAACACTTGGAAGATTCTGAGATATATGAAGTGTCACTAATTCTTGCATCAAGATGGAACTTTGTGCAAAGGGTATCGGGTGCGTCCAGTATGCCGTCCCCGTCGTATCTTTCTACTACCCCTTCAATGAATTTGGAAAATTTGGCAAACTCGATTGGCTTCGAGAAGCATTCAGCCTCGACATTTATTGCGAGTATTACAGATTTGCCAGCTTTCACCAATTTTGTAATCGCCAGATCAATTTTTGAAAAGTCCGGCTTTCCCCCGTCAACCCATTTTATGGCATTTTCTTTTGTCAGATACACTTCACCCACTGGAAGATCAATGTTTGTTGATGTCGAAAGTTTTGCAATGCCAATCTTTTCGGAGAGCATTCTGGGTGGGAGAGGCTCCACTGCGATTGGCCCGCGGGCAAGCATGGCATAAATGCTGTTCAAATCGATTGGGTCGACGATTTTTGTTTCTATGGCGTCCTCAAGCCTGTCGTACTCGTCACCACTTTCACCAACCGGCACAAGCGAGGTCACCCTCATTTTGTCGGTAACTGGAAGTGGTACTTTCCTTGCTGTTCCCTGTTCTTCAAGGAAAACAAAATAAACGGGCTGGAGGCCTGGTCTGTTGAATCTGAAGGCCCTTATGCCGACACCAAGTGTCACCTCCAGCACATCATCAAAAGTGGCTTGTGAAAGATAGAGCGAAAGGAGCTTGTAGGTCCAGAAAACCTTTCTTTTGTGCCATGGGCCATTGCCAAATTTTGTAATGCCGTTATGGATCAGTCCCATCTGGCTGAAATATCCATCTACCTTGTCATCCATCACGCCATCAACACAGCTTATGTAGCATGCGCCCTTTATTCCGTTTGCGAGGGCAAGTATTGTCCTCTCGGCAAACGTTTTTGCTTGTATGGTTTCGCTTGAGTCATCCATTTTCGGCATTTTACCGCAGTAGGTGCCGTATTCGGTCATAAACATTGGTGTGTTCGGATCATATCCTGCATCAAGAAGGCGCTCCCTGAAGCTTTTTGCGCACCTTTCCACCATGAGCGAGTCTGTTGCCTGCCCGTAAACGTGTATGTCGACTGAATCAAATGCAGGCTGGCCACCCAGCTCACGCAAAATATCAGCATACACCTCATTTTTTACATCCGAGGCTTCACCAGCCATCACAACAACACACGAAGGATCGGAGTTCTTTGCCTCGTTGTAACAGCCAAGAAGATGCTTGGCATATTCTGACGGGGTTCCCTTCCAGAAAATGTCCTTCATGTTGATTTCATTCTCAATCTGCCAGATTTTTACAACGGCGCCAAAGGGATTGTCGTCTTTTCCGTCCCCATCATAGTATTCGACAATGTCTCCGACAGTTCTGGCGCTGTTTGGCAAAAAACTCCTGAAGTTCAAGGTAATTATATGCTCGATACCTTTTGAGCTCTCGAGTGCAATTTTTTTTGCGGCATCCTTCCACTCAAAACCGGGCGCCCACATGAAAAAGTCTTGCCTGTAGAAGGTTGGAGCAAGCTCATCAAGGCGCTTGGTGAGCTCGTCCTTGTATTCATCATAATCTTTAACTCCAAGAGAATCAAAGAGCAATTTTGTAAGTTTCGGGGAGAATTTAGGGTATCCGTAGGGATCAAGAAAACCCAGTCTTGTCCTGCCAAGGAGCTCGTTGCCCAAAACTTGCCCTTCGCCATGTATTGGGCCAGCCATTTGGTTTTTTGCGTGTGACACTTCCAATACTGAAAAAACCTGGATCAACAAGAACAGGCAGACCGCAAAAATGATAATTTTCTTCATCCTGACCTCCATGTTCTACATTATAAGCATAGTATTCTTGACTTTACAGCGCTGTCCAAACATAATCCTAAATTAAATGGGCCAGTCAATTTCAGGACAACTCCAGTATTTAAGCCTGCCCGATGTCGTTAGCCTCATAAACCAGAGCTCGATGAACGGGAGCCTTCAGGTAACCACTGAAGACGGCGTAAAGGGCACCCTCATTTTTGTGGGGGGCAAGCTTGTGCATGCCGTTTATGGCAACATCTTTGGCGATGAGGCGGCAAACCACATCATGACGTGGACAAATGGCACTTTCAGCTTCACACCTGGCGACTGGGATGGCGATCCGACAATTACTCTCAGCGTCGAGAAATTCATTCTTGATCACACACTGAGGCAGGACGAGGACATTGCAGAAATTGGACAATCCATTTCCGGTACCCACCAGATAAGGCTTGCCAGGGACACTTCCCAGCCAGATGGCATAGTCCTGGAGCCGGTTGAATGGTCTTTCCTTTCCTGCATCCAGGACGGCGTGTCCATTGCCCAGATTACAAGCGAGCTTGAAATAACCACTGATGAAGCGCGCAGGATAGTGGCGAAGCTCACAAAACTCGGTTTTGTAAAAATAGTGACTGAATAGGTTTTTAAGGCCTCTTCGGATAATAGATTACGGCCGTCTTTTTCTGCTCGACCCACTCGACATCGCAGCCAAGCGCCTCGGCAACAAACCTTACTGGAACATAAGTTGATCCACTTGCGAGTATTACTGCTGGCGGGTCGATATTTACCTGATTGCCATTCACCTTTGCCTGTGGCTTGTTTATCCAGATTTCGACAGTTCCGCCATCAAGAGAGTATGTGACTTTTCTTTCGCTGGCGTTCCAGTTTACTTCGGCCCCCAGCGCTTCACCAAGCGCCCTGAGAGGAACTAGGGTTCTGCCCTTTATGATTACCCCTGCCCTTCCCGCATCGTACTTTTCTTCGTCACCATCGGTTTGTATCAGGAATGATGTTGAAAGGAGCGATATTGATATCTTCTTGCCGGTTATCTGCACTGACACTGGCACATTGGCCGATCCGCCATTTGTCTGGATCTTTACTTCACCCTTGAATGTCTCCCAGGCATCGTCCCTTCCTGGATCAACGGTCACTTTTATCGCCTTTGTTTCTGGGTCAATTTTTTCCGGGGAAACCACAAACATTTTGGAGGTGCTTGTTATGTTACCCTCAAGTTCTTCATCACCGAGGTTTGAGATTGCGATTTCCAGTGTTTTGGCCGATTTTTCGTAATACATCTTGCCGAAGTCAAGCGAAGCCTTGTCAACAGACAGCTTTGCCGGCTTTTTTTCCGGTGGCGGGGGTTCGGCTTCCTTGAACGAAACATTCAGCGCCCTTGAATTGCCAACATCGAGCACGGTCAGGGTTCCATCCTGATTTGATCTTATTCTTGAGGGATATGCCAGTGCATCTGGTTCTTTTTTGTAGTCCTGGACAGTCTCGGTTTGTGCGAGCCACCCTTTTCGGCCGTATGCTGCAATATTTTTTCCATTCTCTGAAAACTCGATGATTTGCCCTATCGCGGGGTCGGTGATGATTATTTCTCCGGATGGCCTTGTGCAGATTGAGGAAGGCATCTCAACCCCCTCGAGTGCAAACTCAAATTTCTTTGTGCCGGTCTCGGAGAATGCTTTTATCTTCTTTTCCTCCGGGAAGAGCAGAAGAATGTTGCCGTCCCTGTCAAAAGTCACGTCAATGGGATTACCTTCCACCTTGAATGTTGATGGCAATCCGCCCGTCATGAATATCACCTGGCCCTGCCTGTCAAGCGCCACTATCTTGTTTCCGGATGATGCAAGCGCCATTATGATGTCGGGTATATCGACATTTTTCTGGAGATCATAGGAACCTTTGAATTCAAACGTTAGATTGTCGTACCTTCGGATTTCCCATCCAGAGGCAACCAGAAGCTCATTTTGGGTCATTGCCATGTCCGAAAGAACACCAAGTGAGTCTCCAGCTGGCCCCTCAGATTTTGGGCCAGAAAGAGCAACTGTTTTTTGCGGGGTGCCATCGGAACCAAAAATATGCAGCTTTCTGTCGAGTCCCTCGAGAATGGCTGTTTTCCCCTGTGGCAATTTCATTGCGGAAACGGGATTTTTTAGTGTGTCTTCAAGGATCTTTCCCAGTCCCTGTGCGACACCATTTGCGTCTAACACTGCTTTTGAAAGGAATGGCATTGCAAGGGCTATTTTGCCGCCATCGTCTACAAAGAATGATGAAATGTAATTGCTTACTAAATCACCAGACTGCTTAAGTTCTATCTTTTCTTCAAAATCCCCGTTTGTTTTGTATTTTTTTATCACCCATGCCGGCTTCCCTGAAAAGCCGACATCAAGAACAAAGATTTCCTGGCCCTTCCCAAAACCTGCAAAGCCAACCTGTATCTGGCTGTCATCGCCACCCATCAACCCAAGCTGGCCAAATTCCCTGATGAATTTCCCCTCTCCTGAAAAAATCATTATTCCTTTTTCATCGGACGAGATTTGCTCTGAAGTCTCCTCGTTCCAGGTGTCAAGCAATGCAATGCTTCCATCTTCAAGAGCCATTACGGCGTATGGATTGAGCGCTTTCCCTTTACCTTTTCCCAGCTCGCCGATTTTTGCGACTTCTTTTCCGTCACTGCCATATTTTGTGATACACCTTTCATGGTCAAGCGTGAAAATGTTGCCTTGCCCGTCTACCGCAATCGAAACAGGAAGTAGTTGTTTTTCAAGCTCGATTCTTTTGGAGGTCTCACCAGTCTGGATGTTTATTTGATAGACGCCATCTTTGCCAATGTAATAAAGACTGCTTTTCCTATCCGAGGTCAATTTGATTTGTGCAAACGAGAACGGTATGGAATCTGACATGTCAGGAGGCAATGCTGGAATCGTTTCCCTGTCTATTGGGTAGTAGTTTTTCATAACGCCATCCGGACCAAAAAAATTGATCCGGGATGTTCTGCCGTCGAGGACTGCCACATCTCCGCCAGAGAGTGGAAGGATCGCAACCGGGACAGCAATCTCCCCTGTGGTTGGCCCGTTGCCAACCGGTTCGATTACGACCTGCTCTACGGCAGTGGATACAAATGGAAAACAGATTACAAGGACCAAAAAAATCGCGGCAAAGCGTTTCATTAATTACCTCCTGCACAAATTCTATTTCTGGCGTGTTACACGTCAATGCCCGGAAAAGTTCACAGTCTCACCAGAAAATAATTGTGAGTATACTATAAATATAAGCAAAAATCATATTAGCCAGCTATACTCTAAAATGTCGGTATTTGACAACCAGAGCATCTGAGATTACAATTCACTATCGTTGGGAACCCACGGGAGGGAGGGGTAATTGGGAGTGCCACAAACCCTTTCTGAAAAAGCATTTGATGTATGTAAGAAATTGCAATTCGATCTTCCTGCTCACCAAAAAAAATGGATAAAGTGTTTTGATGAGCCATGGAGCAGAAGGGTCCAGCTTGCACCACGTTGTCATGGTAAATCTACTATATGGACAGTGATATTTTCACAAACTTTCCTCTTGTTAAATCCTGGGGCAAGAATACTGGTTGTTTCAAAGACCGAGCAGCTTGCATCAAGGCTTTTGAGACAGGTTGAATCAGTCTGCATCAGGCTCTGGCAAGCGGGTTGTGCACCAAAATTGTCCAGCGCAACGGCAACCGAAATGAGACTGGAGGGCTGCGACTCAAAGGAACCAAACGTTTCCTGTTCGGGGGTTCTTGGGTCGCTCACCGGTGGCCACTATGACCTGATCATCTGTGACGATGTGCTTGATGATCGCAACACACAGACTCCACAGGCAAGAGAGGAAGTCGAGGAGTGGTTTTACGGGTCGTTGCTCCAGCTCTGTTTGCCGGAGACAAGACTCCTTGTTGTTGGAACAAGGAAACATCCGGAGGACCTGTATGGGAAACTGGGGAAAAATCCTGCCTGGGAATTTATTTCAGAGAAGGCAATCATCAGATGGCCATCAAATTTCACCGAAGCGCTGGAAAAGGGGATGCCAATATCTGGATTTTTTAGTTTTGGCGACAAGGGCCAATTGCTTGGTGTAAAAAAAGAGGGGAAATGGCAGGTATTGTGGCCGAAGATGTGGGGGGTAGACAGGCTGCTTCTGGACAGGTTGATGACCGGCCAGGCGATGTTTGACAGGGAAAAGCAGAACGATGTGAGCTTCTATCTTGGCAGAACTTTCAGGAGGGAATGGCTCCTGTTCTATGACCTGCTTCCTGAGAGGCCATCGTTGTCGGTTTATACGGCCTGCGACCTGGCCATATCCGAGAGGGAGGGCTCGGATTGGTTTGCGATGGTCACGATTGGCGTTGATTCCGCTGGCACCATATATCTTCTCGATTGCATCAGGGGACATTTCGGTTTCTCAAGACAGGCAGAGGCCGTGAGGGACTCCTGTGAGCTCCACAGGCCGCTTCTTTTGGGGATAGAGGACGTAGCATACCAGAGGGCGCTCATAGAGCACCTTTCAGGCAATCTGGCAGTTCCTGTCAAGCCAATTACCCCGCTTGCGCCGAAGCAGTCGAGAATAAGAGCACTCCAGCCATTATTTGAGTCTGGGAAGGTCCGCGTTGCGCCCTGTCATGAGCTTTTTATCAGGGAATTGCTTGAGTTTCCGGGAGGGGAGCATGACGACATGATAGATGCTTTTGAAATGGCAGTTTCACTTGCAAGGCAGGGAACATCGCCGAGGGTCGACATTCTGGAGGTTTTATGAAGCAGGCAAAGCTTGATTTTCTTTCGTGTGAGACAAGACAGGTCAGGGAAAAACCACTGGGTGTATCTGGGGTAGTGGAACCACCCCCGTACCTGGATTTTGAGAAGCTGCTCGAGCTTTACCAGAGCAATGAGATCTACTACAGGGCAGTGCAGGTAAAAGCTCAATTCACAGTTGGACAGGGCTGGAGGCTTGTGGATGAGGGTGGTGGAGAAGAGTCCAGAAATAAGCTGTTGCAGTTTCTTGAGGAGTGTAATCCGGGCCAGACTTTTGACGAACTGCTGTTCCAGGTGATGGTTGACCTGGAATGCCTTGGGAATGGTTACCTTGAGGCCACAAGAGACCAGTTTGGGAGGGTCGGGAGGCTGTACCATGTTTCTGCCAGGAACATAAAATTGCTTAGGGACGGCGGTTTTGTGCAAACGATAGGCACCCAGAAGAGGAAATTTGCCAGCCTTGGTGGTGGCGAGATTTTTGAGGACGATGCCGGCAGATCTTCAGAGATCGTGCATTTCAGGAAATACAATCCTTCCTCGCAATTCTATGGTCTTCCCGATTCGGTGGCCGCGATAGGCTCCACGATGGGCGATATTCTGGCCAGAGATTACAACATCCAGTTCTTTGAGAACAATGCCACACCAAGGTTTTGCCTTGTCATATCCGGCGGCTCGCTTTCCCCAAAGGACAAGGAGGAGCTCCAGAATTACATGTCAAATCTCAAGGGCAATCCGCACAAGACGATGGTCTTGCAGTTCCCCCAGGGTGTCACTGGAGAGATAAAACCGATCCAGACAACACCGCAGGAGGCCTCTTTTGCCGACTACAGGAAGATGAACCGCGATCTGATGGTTGTTGCGCATGGTGTTCCGCCGCACCTGCTTGGCATAATCGAGAGCGGCAATCTTGGCGGGGGCACTGGCCAGTCGCAGTTGCAAAACTTCAAAAATCTTGTCATTGCACCCAGGCAGAGGTTTCTGGAAGAAAGAATCAACAGGGCAATCATCAGGGAAGGATTGAGGATTTCTGGGTGGAGGTTCCGCTTCAATGAAATGGACGCCGAAGACGAACTTTGCAGGGCGCAGACAGATAAAATACTCATCGATTCAGGGATGATTTCAGCCGATGAGGCCAGGGCGAGAATGGGCCTTCCAGCCAGGGAAGTTGAAGGGGCTGGCAAAAACCAGTAACATGTGCTCATGTCACTGAGATTCTCAAAAACTGACAGAAAATTCTACTTCGACTCAAAGCTGGACGCCATCTGGGCAGTGCCGGTGGGTCTCCTGCTTTGTGCCGGGTGGTTTTATGGCCTTGGCTATGTTGTTTCATGGCTCTGGAACATAACCATATACAGGTTTTTTGTACCGGCACCACCACTGGACGTCTACACGGCGTGGGGAGCAATGATTGTGGTGTGGCTTATATTCAATGCGCCTTTTGCACCACTCAGGCTGGTCAGGTTCTTCAAAAAGAAGTCAGACTAACACCACTTGGCATAGACAAAAAATACTGGGCCCTCTTTTGCTGGAGGGCCTTTTCATTTGGAGGGGACAATGGCAGGCAAAAACGGGGATGCTTTGGGGACCGTATGGGGCTGGGCCTCCACAGAAGCGCTGGATTCACAGGGGGACATTATAAGCACGGGGGCGGTAAAGGAAGCCCTTGGCGCCTATTCAAGATGGAGAAATGTCAGGGAAATGCATGAGCCAAGGGCAATTGGTGTCGCATCGCACCTCTCGCTCATGCCAAAAGGCCTCCTGGTTGGTGCCGACATCTACGACAAAAAGTGCTGGGACAAGATAAAAAGGGGCATCTACAAGGGGTTTTCTGTTGGGGGTGTGGTCACATCGAAAAGGCCAAAGAATTTTGAGGGGAAAACTGTTGATGTCATTACCGGGATGACAATTGCCGAGATTTCTGTTGTTGACCAGCCGGCAAACCCGGAAGCCGGGTTCATTCTTGTTTGTGAAAGAAAGGAGTAAGTGATGCTGGGAAGGTTTTTTAAAAAAGGGGAAGAAAAAAGGGACGATTTTGAATGCATGCCGGAGCAGCTCCTTGAAAGCCTGTCTGCAAGGATAAAGGAGATGGAGGAGAGGATGGATTCGATGTCCGAAACCTTGTCATCGCTCGAGGAGAAATTTGATGACGCCATTCTCAGGCTTGGGGCGATGGAGAAAGGTCTTCTCAAAACAAAGACAATTATGGCCGACGACAAGGCCGAACCAAAAATGTGGGCGTCCGTTGTGGCGCTCCTTTCATGACTGGAGGGAACATGATAGGGAATGAAAAATTGCTTTCAAAAGCCGCGATAACTTCCGGGTCCTTTGCCCAGAGGGTTGGCCTTGCAACAGAGGACGCAAACCGTTTTATTGACTACATTGTTGACGCCTCGTTCCTCAAGAACAACGCCAGGGTCGAGAGGATGAGGGGGAGCACAAAAAAGCTCGTGAGGCTGGGGATTGGTGAGGAAGTTCTCAGACCTGGAAATTACGGTTCTTCAGGGGATGGTTTCTCCGACGTCTCCACATCGGCTGTAACGCTTACCTCGAAAGCGATGAAGGCCGTTGTGCCGATTGCGGATGATGCGCTCATGGACAACATTGAAGGCGAATCGTTTGCTGACCACCTTATGAGGGTAGTGGCAAATCAGATAGGCAACCAGCTTGAATATGCTTATCTCATGGGGCAAGACATCGGCGCATTGGCAAAAAACCACATCTGGGAGATGGTTGAAGGGTGGTACCCGAGGGCCGTTTCCGAGGGTCATGTCATTGATGCCAAATCAGTTTTTGCTGACAGGGACATTAATGCAGAAAAACTCTCGAGGACACTGAAAACTTTGTCGAGCAAATACAGAGGGAAGAGGGAAAATCTCAGGTTCATAATGAGTGACGACCTGTACCAAGATTATGTTGATGCGCTTGGAAGCAGGACAACCCCTCTTGGAGACGATGCTATAACCGGAGACTCGCTCATGAGTTTTGGCAAGGTGCCGATCTCGTCATGTGCTCTTGTTCCCACAAACCTCCCGGTCCCTGTTTCTGGTGGAGGGAACACCACCCTGTCGTCGGCCTCTGTTGCCGGAGACACAATAATAGAAGTCACATCCGCAACAAACATCCAGCAGGGTGACATGCTGGCCATTGGCGAAGGGGCGACCTGCGAAATCAGGAAAGTTGCCTCCATTGTGGCAACCGATGTCACAATGGATAGTGCTCTGATGTTCCCGCACCAGTCAGGCGAGAAGGTCGTCGAGTGCACACTGGACGGGACTTTTGTCATGCTTTGCGACACAAGCAATCTTGTGCTGGGCATCCAGCAGGATGTGACCATCGAGACAGAGCGCAGGGCAACAGAAGGTGTGACTTATTTTGTCGTAACGATAAGGTGCGATTGCGCTCTTGAGAATCCTGATGCTGTAGTGGTTTTGAGTAACTTGAAGGTGAAATAGATGTACGCTGGCATTCAGGATGTAAGGAAGGCACTCAGGGGAATTGGCGAAGAAGTCATTCCAGACACCTCCGAGAACAGGTTTTCCATCGAGCAGGCGATCTTGAAGGCCAGCAGGATGGTTGACCTTGTCATCTCATGCAACTTTCAGGTGCCGGACCTGGTGCCTCTGCCAATCAGGGAGATAACAGTTGATCTGGCCTGCTCGTTTTGCCTTGAGTACGTTTTTCAGGAACAGGGAGACTCATGGTGCCAGCAAGCACAGAACCTTTACAAGAGGTCGCTGGACATGCTCCGCGAGATAAGGGACGGCAGGGTCTCGGCAGATCTCCTGCCACGGTCCGGCGTTCCGTCGGGGCTCTGGGTGTCCTCGTGATCCAGATAAAGCACGATCTGGGGAAAGCGGTTTTTGCAGACAAAGTAAGCGATATTGCAAAAAGCATCAGGAAAAAGCTTGAATCTTTGGCCAGCCATGGGGATGGCAAAAAGACACCGGGAGGGCAAAAATGACGCCATACAGAGAGATTCTGTTGCAGGCAAAAGACGCCCTGGAGACAAAGTTTCCGGGTGTTGAGGTAGTTCTGGGGCCAAGACAGCTGGCAAGACAGTTTCCATGCCTTGCCCTGTCGATTGCGCCTTCGGAGGGAAGGGCAACAACAATAGGCGGTGGCAGGGAATCCATCATTGGCCTCACAATCAGCGTGCTCTCAAGGGATTATCAGGGCAGGGAACAGGGATACCTTGCGCTTGCCGATATCATATCGAGGATCGAGGAAGAGGCAACCGAGCCAACATTCCTGCCATCATATCTTGTCAGGCATGTCGAAACAAATTTTTCACTGGAGCCATTTTACCATGAAAACCAGTTTGTCCTTCAGGGCGCTGTTGGCCTCCAGGTAGAGGTTGAAAATTAGGGAGGGAAAATGCCAAAAGGCGAATCCAGCTATTTCGGTTTTGGGAGGGAGACGCAGTTTGCAGAGCCTGTGGCACCGGACAATTTCTGGAAGGTGCTATCCTGCAATGTCAGCTGGGGCAGGGACATGTCAAAAAGGTTCCTGATAGGTAATTCTGCCCAGCAATCGGAGATGGTCCAGAAGGGCTGGACACAAAAAGGCGACATAACGCTTGACGCAAACCCTGTTGCCACCGGCCAAATCCTCTACTGGCTCTTTGGTCGGGACAGCGTGGCGGCTGTACCGGAGGCAAAATCTGGAGGGGCATCAACAACGCTGTCCTCGCAGGCACCGGCTGGTGCTGCAACGATAGAGGTTGCTTCATCAGATGGCCTGGCAGTAAACGACTGGGTGGCCGTAGGCGCCGGTCAGGTTTGCGAGTTTGCAAAGATTGTTTCTGTGAACGGGGCAATGCTTGGCATCGAGGCAAAAGGGATCTCTGGCGGGCTGGTTTTTGCCCATGACCTCGGGTCACCGGTCGTGGAGAACGTTCCGGACATTGCCTACAAGCACACTTTCAGCCAGTCAGGAACTGTTCCAAGCCAGACATGGGAGCTTGACCTTGGTGCCCCTGACGGTCATTCTGCCGCCAGGTTCTCTGGCATGATGACAGAAAGTTGCTCAATCTCGATGTTGCCTGCGGAACCAGTCTCTGTTTCCGCTTCATTTGTTGGCTCAAAAATGTCTGCACACAACACGAGGGCGACACCGGTTTATCAGGAATGCGAATCTTTCAAGCCTGCCGGCTCATCAATCACGATTGAGGGCACACCCAAAACATCTCTGGTAAAAAGCTTGAAACTTTCAGTTTCAAACGGGCTGGAGGCATCGGAGAGGACGCTTTCCAGCGGAGCATTTATCTCAAAAGGCAGCGCAGGGACAATATCGGCAGAACTGGATGCCGAAGCGCTCTTTGAGGACGATGCCGAACTGCAGAGGTTTCTGGGCGGAGACGGGGCGGATTATGTGGCAAAGAGTGAAACAAAGCCTTTTGCCTGTGTGGTTGAGATGCAAGGCGCGCTGGTTGGCCCGTCATCTGCAATTTCAGGCTCGTTGAAGGTAACATTGCCAAAGTGCTATATGACTGCATGCTCCGTGCCTGTCCAGGTCGGCAGAAAAACTGCCCAGAGCTGGAAAACCAGCGCTACATTCAGCCAGAGCGACGGTTTTGCCGTGAAAGCGGAGCTTGTTTGCGGAAAGTACAGCTTTCTGTGAGCTACCTCAGGGAAGAGTCGTTTGGTTTTGCTGATTTTGATGCAAGGGCAGGAAAGGACGACAGGGCTAAGATTCATGGGGTCTCTGTCGGTGAATTTCTGGAGGTCCAGAGATTGCTTGCTGCGACCGAAGGGAGCAGATCGGAAAATGCTTTCAGGGCAAACCTCAAGCTCGTTGCCTTTTCGTGCCACGAACTGCAAATAGATGGCAAGACATTGAAGCCTGTCGAGGATGATATAGAAGCACTCGATGCACTCTATTACCAGGTTCTGCTTTCAAGGGTACTGTCGTTCCACGATTTTTCGGAGCAGGCAAAAAACTGACCGAGGAGGCGCTCTTTGGGATTGACACTGGGGTGCCTCCCCACATAAGACAGGTTTTGCCTTTATTGTCGAGAACGCTTGGTCTTGGCTTGTGGCCATCATCCGGGGGGATGCTTGAACAGGACTGGATTTTTGTGGAGCTGGCCTGCCTGATTGGGGAAATCAGGAACAAGGGAGCCAGGCTTTCTGAAAGAAGCACGAGAGTGGAGGAGCAAGGGGGACATGCAGGAAAAGGCAACCATAACAATTGAGGCAAAAGACCTCGCCACCAGCGAGATCGAAAAGGCAAAAAAATCCCTGGACCTGCTTGCCTCCTCGGCCGAGGAGGCAAGCGAAAAAGCCCGGGAGGCGCAAAAAGCCTGGGAGGAAGCAGGGGAATCACTGGACAAGCTTTCCGAGACATTCGGGGAGCTTGATGAAAACCTGAAAAGACAGGGCGACAGGCTCCTTGGGACAGCGCAGGAGATCGGGTCAAATTTTGGAAGAAACCTTTGTAATTCTGTGGCCCTGTCCACTTCGCCCATTCCAGCAATGATGGCGGGGCTTGGGGTAAACTCTGCAAAGATGTTTGCGCAGGGGCTCCTTTCCGGGTTATCAGAGGTCGAGAGTGCCGCAAGCTCCATAGCTTCGGTAATCTCCGATTTTCTCGAACTGCATTCCCCCGCCAGGCTGGGGCCGCTTTCAAAAGAGGACCCGTCCAACTGGACAAGGCGTCTTGCAAAGATGCTGGAACAGGGCCTTTTGAGCGGGGAAGACTTCCTTCGCGGGTCATCAGAGAGGGTTGCGCAAGCACTTTGTGACGGGTTTTCTTCTCTTCCGTCAAAGTTTGGCAGTATTGCAGAGGGAATCACCAGCTCATTTTCCGTTTTGAGGTACGCACCGCAGGGCGAAAAATTTGGCAGCCTCTTTCCGGAAGGACTGAACACATCCATCGACGATATTAAAGAAAACCTTTCCAGGGCGATGTCGTCATACAGAAACGCCAGTGAATTTGATGCCATGTTCTCGGTGCTGACAACATCTCTGGGCGGAGGAGGCAAGCAGAGCGCTTTCCCTGCCTGGGCGACCAGATACCTTTCAAGATCAGGACAGGTCACCGATGCCGAGATTTCCGAGCTTGGTTCAAAATGGCGCGATTATGGCTGGTTTGGTGAGGGAACGGTCCTTCCAGAAACAAGGGAAGAATGGGAGAGGGTGAGGCAAAAAGAGGGCCTTCAAGGACCTCCGCTTGATCCGTTTGGCGCCGGTGAGCTTGGGGCAAAAAACATGCTTGACTGGCTCTGGGAGGGCAAAAGTGGCCAAAGAAACTGGGACCTTTCACTCAAAAAGCCGTGGTTTGCAATGCTCAACTACATCAAGTATCTGTCAGGCTTCAAGGAGAGCGATTCATACCAGGTCCCTGATGATCTGAAAAGTACCAGCCTTGGCAAACTGCTCGAGGGTTCTTCTGCCGATGTTTCCGGCCTTCCATCAAACATAGTTGAAAACGGTCTTTTCAAAGCCCTGGCGCCAAAGATGACGCTTGCCGATCTGGAGAAACTTTACTGGGGCTCACCAATCGGGCTTGGGTTGACGAAGGGCCCGGTGGAACAAGCTGACAAGCTCCTCCCGATAAGAGAGTTCCTTGAGAAATACAAAGGAAAAATCAATACTTCGGCACTAGACAGGGCACAAAAAGAGCTTGGGATAGGGTTTGACTACAACCTTGGGTTTTTGAAGGAAATCTTTTTTGACCAGAACAGCTCGCCAAACACCGCCATTGATCCGGTCTCTGAAGGGTCATCGAGACTGAAATCTGCCTATGAGATAAGTCAGAGGCTGTATGGCATGCTCTCCAATGCCGAAGGAAGCGCATGGCAGTATGATGTTTCTGGGAAGAACACCTACTTGAAAGAGCTGTTTGGTTCACTTGGTATAAAAAAAGATGGAAAAACCTGGTCACAGATGGCACCAAGGGAAGGTGAGGGGCTCTGGGGTGGGGCCAGTCTTGAACAGGTGAATCTCGTCAATTCCCTTGTCAGTTCAGGGTCATCATTCGAGGATGCCGTTTCAGAGGCCGCAAATGAATTGCTCAGGCAGGCTGTGTCAGCCAGGCAGGAGGAGCTTGGCAAGGGTAAGGCCAACCCTTCGCTTTATGGCGGATGGGCAGGTACCGACTACTGGAAACTGGTTGATCCGGCATGGATTGCGACACATGGCCCCGAGGCTTCGACACTTACAACAAAATACCTTGATGATGTCGTATTGCCAAAGCTCTTTTATCAGACGGGGAATATTGACCTGACAAGTACTCTGGGCGAGGGGAAACCATGGCAATCAGACAGTGTTTATGGGGTGGGCATGCAAACTGGCGCCGGGAAGATTGAAATCAACCAGACATTCAATCTCGATCTCGGTGGCTACGAAGGAGACATATCCTCGCTTGCCAGGGAGATTGCCCAGCAAACGGTGATTGAGGCCCAGAAAGCCCTTCTGGAACTCGTGAATTTCAGGGGGTAGGCGATGTTCTGCGGCATATCAAGGGTTGAAACAGGCAATCAGGACATAACAGACCTTGTTGCCTCGATAAAAATAACCGAGGCTTGCGGTGAACCATCATCCTGCACGATCGAAACTGTCCTGCTTCAGACGGATCAGGTCCCGCAATATCAGCCTTTTTGCCAGATAGATGTTTTTGGTGAGAGCGGAGAGGTGGTTTTTGGCGGGAGGTGCGACGGGGTGCCCAAAAAAGAGGAGACACCTCTTGGCACGAGGCTGGTTTTTGAGGCAAGGGACTGGTCTGCCGAGTGCAAACACCGGATGGTAAACGAGCACTATATGGAGTGGAGGGCATCTGACATCTACAAGTCTCTTGTGGCCAAATACCTTCCCGGACATACGACTGATCTGGTCAGGGACTGTGATGATATTGTTTCGGTGAAATTTGGCGGGCAGAGTGTGGAACAGTGTCTCAAAACACTTTGCGATTTTACAGGGTGGGTATTTCGCGTTTCACCACAGAAAGTCCACTATTTTGGCCCGGCATTTCTGGAGCACCTCCAGGTCACAATAAGAGACCTGCACTGCGACATGTCAAAAGGACAGACAACGCCTTTTGAGCCTGATTATTCGACACTTGCAAACAGGGTCTGGGTCGAGGGCGGGGAAGGGGATGCGGAGAATTTCACAAAACAGTACATCCTTTCATCAGAGTTGCAGGAGACACCTGATCCAAACATCTGCACGCTTTATCCGTTTGCTTTTCCGGTGTGGTACAAGTGCTCCAGTCTTTCAGTCTATGCCGTTTTTGATTCGGGCGATGGCTTGCTTGAGAAGGGCAGCCTTGTCCTGCTTGATTGCGATACAGACGGTCTTTCTGTGAAGAATTCTGTTGTAAAGACCAACGAGCCACTGGACATAAAACCGGCCCTGTCATCTCTTGTTTTGCATGATGAGGCCGACACCAATCTTCCCGGGACATTCTCCTCGGACCACAAGATTACAGTCAGTTTTGATGCTCTGTATTGTCCAGATGCGACAACAGAGGCCCAGGGCGGGTGGATATATCTGAGCAGGAGTGTCAAGGAGGCCAAGGGACTCCTTGGCTTCATGGTCAAATACAAAAGAAAGCTCAAGATAAGCTATGTTTCCGAAGCAGATGAGGAGTCTGTCGGAAAGTATGGCGTCCAGATAGACCTGCCAAAGATCACCAAGCCTGCAATAAAAGACTGGGCGATACTTTACAAATATGCCGACTACCTTCTTTCATCCCACAAGGACCCGCCAAGGAAGGGCAAGGCCACCGTTTACCGGTACAAGGGCGGGCAAATAGTCTATCCGGTGCCTGTAAGGGCAGGTGTTATTGCCGATTTTGAGTTTGAGAGGTTTGGGGCATGTGAAGGGGCCAGGATTTCGAGGGTCACACATGAGATCACGCCGATGCAATGGAGGATGGTTTGTGAATCCAGCCTCGACCCCAATCTCTATGCCAGCCTGCTTGCCGATGTCATCAAGAGGCTTGCCCAGCTTGAGCAGGAAGCATCTGAAGGGGACATCATCAATGCGGCATCGGGGCTTTCTTCCGGGGTTGGGGTGGTAGATTTTGTGCCATCAATAAAGAGTTTTCTGCCCCAAAACGACTACGGATTTGGCGAGTCGCTTTTTGGGGCATGCGAATGGGAGGGACAATGAAAGAATGGCTGGACAATATCAAGCAGGCCATTGGGGAGTTCTCCGGCGAGGCAAGTGCATATTTTGCGTTGAAGGGGAGGCTTCGCGGGAGAGTAACAATTGGCGACCAGACAAGGGAAAATACTGTGACTGATACTGGAATAAAGGCCATTGCGAGGGCACTTTGCTCTCCGGTCAGGCAATCGGGCAGGACGCTCTCGCCTGTTTTCAGGATCGAATGGTTTGCGGCCTCGACTTCCGCAACAACGCCAACGCCAAAGGACACAACGCTTGGCGGCAGTGTTTCGTTGAGGAGCGTGGAGCAGGTTGACGCATTGGGAAAAAAGCTCGTGGTTACGAATTTTGTTGGCCAGCCAGAGTTCAATTTCACGTGGCGCAAGGCCGGACTGCTCCTTGGCGACGGCACTGTGTTTGCGCTCTGCGGCGTTTATGAGCCAAAGACTGACCAGGTGAGCAAGACTGTTGTCTGGGAAATAGAGTTTTTATGAGGGAGGGAAAATGTTGCCTTCAAGACCAAAAATACAGCCGGTAAAGGGTGGGGCAAACAGGGATCCGGTGAGTGCAGGATGGGGGAATGGCATTCTTTCAGAGCTCCACCTGCCACAGGAGAGGGTTTATTTTGATTACCAGGAGATTGGGCCCATTGAGGTGGATGGCAGAAAAGTGACTTTTGAGAGCGTTTTTGCGAAATCATATTCCGATTTTGGCTCAAACTCGTTTCATGCGTCAGGGTCGGTCATGGAACAGGGGCAGGCCTCAGAGCTGCTACTCTCGTGTGACTCCTTCTATTCCTATCTGGTAAACGAGGAACAGCTTTCAACAGAGGACTGGACGATTTTCAGGTCAGTGCATGGCGACTGGCTCCGGGAGCCAGTGCCTGTTGTGACAGTCAATGGCGCCATCATCAGTGAAGCGGGGTACTCGGTTGATTTTGGCAATGGCTCGATTGTTTTTCCGCAAAAGATCAGGGGAAATGCGCATCTGGTTTCACAGGCACAGGCCGGTGCGATGTCAATTGTTGTCGATGATGTTGCCGGGTTCTCCCCTGGGGACATGGCTGTCCTCAAGGGCGAGACGGTCCCACAGGATGAAGTGGTCATTGTCCAGTCAGTTGTTTTGCCAAACACAATTGCGCTTTCTGAAGCCTTGTCGTTTTCCCATGCCACAGGCAAACAGGTTGAGGAAATGGCGCCGGTTGTCAGGGCGACATACCGCTACATCGAGCAGCACCTCTCACTCTATGAGTTCAATCCACCAAATCCGGCTGGGCCGCAGGCCATGATGCCTGCAATGTCTCATGAATTCTGCGAAACAGGCGACACCGGTTTTGGAATCCTGCGTCTCAAAAATCCGATCTTTAACTCCTGGACTGGAAGCATGCCGGACGGATGGGCAACTGGTGGTCTTGGTGCATTGCAGACAGCAAAGGGACAGGGAATCCTGGGTGATTTTTCCTTGAGGCTGACAGCAACCCCAAACACTGGCTGGAGCTATTGCCACCAGACACATACAGGCACGCATTCTGGAAACATCACATTTTCTTGCTGGGTGCGCACCGACCAGACGGCAAAAATCGAAATAGTGCCATCTGGAGAACCCGCAATTTCAACGTGCCTTGACTGCAGGGCAGGACAGATTGCTGAGGCATTCAAAGACAAATGGGTCAGGCTTTCGGTTTCTGTCCAGGGGCAAGGCCCCTTTGAAGTCAGGCTGTATGCCCAGCTGTCAGAGAATGATGGTGGAACGGCAAGCTTCGATGGTTGTTGCCTGCTTGTCAAATAGGGAGGGAAAATGAACCTGTTTTATATCACAGTATTTCTGTCAGCCATTTTCTGTCTGTCAGGGATTTTCATCATGCCAGGGGGCGTCTGATGGCGCTGCCGCCTGCTATATGCCAGATAATTTCCGAGGCGCAGAGATTGTACAACAATGCCTTTTCCCAGATGGACGAGACGGATGATGGCAGCCTTGCACTCGACCTCGAAAAGAAGTTTGACGATTTTACACTCTCACTTGACGCTCTCCTTGCCGATCTCTCCCAGACACTCCAGACTACATCAAGAGAAATCAGCGATCTGGTAAATCCAAACCAGTTGCCGATGTACCTGCACCTTGATGCGCATCTTCCGGCAAAATCGGCTGGCTATCCGGAACAGGCGTTGCCTGATTCTGGCCCTATTGCCAGTTTCTACAAGGGAAAAGGCAAAATCCATTGTCTGGGGCTTGCCGGGTCGTATGTCCCTCAATCAGTGAAGCTCATCATGAGGCAGTACGATGAGGAGATGAACCAGACGAGAGAAAAAACCATCTGTCAGGTGCCAATCTGTCACAATGATTCACCACCGCCTGCCTCTTTGCACGTTATTCCTTCTCCATTCTGGGCCTCATATTGCTGGATGAACACCCCGGAATTCCCGCACATGGTCTCGCACGCCTCGTGCGCACTGCCATATTTTGAACTGTTTGGCTACGCCAGCCCGACCACATACACTCATTTTCTGGTCGAGGCAACACCGGCAAACGTCTTCTGGTCGGCAGGGATCGCATTCGAGTCCCAGTACCAGCACGACAGCGTATACTTTGGGGAGGGCCTGTGAGGGGATACGAAATAGTGGCATGGGCGCAGTGCAGAAGGGCAAATGGTGCCATCAGCAACCTGGTTGGCTACACAAAAGATAAGGTTGGTGAAACACTCCTCGAAGCCGGCGCAAAGGCAGTCTTGTGGTCATACAGCCTGAAGGAGCTTTTTGGTTCTGCAAAATCTGACATCACTTCGTCGATGCTGCTGCTCTCGGGCTCTGGCGACCAGAACGGCGAATACATACCACTGCCAAACCTTGAGGGCTACCTCACCCAGAGCATGCAGTGGCAAAAAATTATCACGCTGACAGGTTTTGCAAATGTCTATGGCATCAGCATCTCGGCGGCACCTGACTGGATCATTCCGCCGTCTCAGCCATATTCCAGCGAGGTTCTGCAAGGATCGGTGGCGATTCTCACGGCAACCCAAAACCCTGGCACCGGGCTTGTGAACCTGACAGACATCAAAAAACCGAGGTTTGATTTTCCAAAAGTTGTCAGCCAGGGCTGGAGCGACAAGCCGGTCCCGCCGATGGCGGTGCCCTGGGACATCAACCCGGACACGTATTGCACGCCACCCCAGCTTGAGGCCGCAAACTACAACATCAACATCCCGATAGCCAAGCACAGGGTACCCTCCTCAGGGCTGGCAGTCTGGGCGTACTGGGCAACAGCATCCAATCCAAGGCTGAGGGTGACGCTGGTGACAGCGCCGGAGAGGTGAGAGCAGTGGAATACATCCTTGATGACCCGAAATATCTTGTGCTCCACCATTTTGTAAATGGAAAAATTGGTGCGACAAAAGAAAAGGCCCTTGTTGTGGCAACAAAAAAGCTTAATCCCAGGGAGTACCATTATGTGGTTTACTCTGACGGCTCGTGGGAGGGCTGGCAAAAGGAGGGGCTGGTTGCGGCGCACTGCGGTGCCGACAATCAGTCCCAGAGCAGGTGCGGGGCACACAATTTCAATTCGATCGGTGTCTGCTGCATGGGCAATTTTGAAAAAGGCCCGATGGAAGAAAAACAGCTCTCAGGCCTCCTTGCCCTTGTCAGGGATATTGTCACACGGCATGGCATTGTACCAGAGAACATTTTGCCGCACAGCGCGATTGCACCAACGGCTTGTCCGGGAAAATATTTCCCACTTTTGGAGGCAAGACAGGCGGCGGACGTTCCGCTTGTGAGGGTGGCGATAAACTCTGACCAGGCGCTTGTCATGGGCAGGCCGGACAAAATGCCGTTGAAGCTGGTGCTGGACAGGGGGCATGCAGTTGCCCCCCTGCGCTGGCTTTGCGAGGCGCTTGGATTCAGGATTGTTTTTCTAAGGGATGGCGGGGTTGTGGAGGTGAGGAAGAAGTTTTCGTAGGTTCTGAGCTGTAATTTCAGTGATCAGCTGGCCTGGGTATCTTAGAGACACCCAGGCCAGTTTTTTGTTTCTACCGTTTGACAAAACATGTTGATTTGGATATCAATTTTATAAAGCCTTTGTTGGGGGTAATATGAAAATTAAAAAGATATCCATAAAAAATTTTAGAGGCATCAAATCACTCGAAAATCTGGAACTAAGCGATTTTACAACAATTGTTGGAAAGAATGACGCAGGAAAATCAACTATAATATATGCCATTAATGCATTCTTCGAAGAAAAAGTAATTCCTGATGATTTTAATTATGATATGGGCAGTAATGAAAAAATTGAAATAAAGATTTCCTTTGCTCTTGATGAACTTGATTTGAAAAGTAGCGCAATTTTGGATAAGGATGGCTATTTTTCCTTAAAGAAGGTTTTCTCAAAAGACACATGCAAATTAACATCGATGTTTTATTTTGTTTATGAGACTAGCCAAACAGAATTTCAGAATCTTTGGGCCAAAGATGATAATAAAGGCGAGTTGGACAATTTGATAAAAAATTTAAGCCTAGAATCGAGGCCAAAGAATAGTGGTTACAAAAAAGCAGATAGGATAAAATCAATTTATTCTTCTTTTGAGAGTGCCAATGGTGGCACCTTTATTGAAAACGAGTACCCAATCAATAGTTCTGATCTGAAGAGCATTACAAGTTCACTTGAAATAGATTTGCCAACCATATTTTATGTTTCTGCTGATCAAGGCTTGGATAGTAATGATAAGAATTACTCACCACATTATAAGACATTATTCAAGTTATTTACAAAAGGCATTGAGAATGAGTTGAATAAAATTCAGAAACATTTTGATGATAGCATAGAAGATTTTTCTGAGAAAATAAAAAATAATCTTGTAGCAAAACTGAATAAGAATGTAGAAATCAACTCTCGTATAATTTTTGATATTAATAAAGCGTACTCGGAATCAATTTTTGAAATAAAGGACGAGCAAGAAAACAAATTTATCCCGATTGGAATGAAAGGCGCTGGAATTAAAAGATTATTTGTGATTTCTTTGTTGGAGGCCATAAATGAAACCGGTAACAATGAAAATATCGTATATCTGATAGAAGAACCTGAGACTTACTTGCACCCGTCTGCCCAAGAGGAGCTTTTCAATGTTTTAAAAGAGTTGTCTGTAAAATCGCAAGTGTTTGTTACCACTCATTCACCCTTTATCGCTGGCAAAACTTCAATGCAATCCATAGTTTTAGCCAGGAAAGACAATTTGAACCCAAAATATATTACCAAAAAAGATATGGAATATGAATTATATAATGAAATTGCTGATGATTTAGGGATCAAACCTTATATATTGGATAAAAATGCTGATTACATAATATTTGTTGAAGGTTCGAGCGATAAAGTATTTATAGAAAGTTCATTTGAAAAATTAACAGGCCAAAAATTATCAAATATGAGTATATTTGTCATTTTTGGAGGGGGAGATTCAATTGCTAGTTTCATTACGTTAGAATATTTCAAAAAAACAAACAGCTCTCATTTTGATTTCTCCGTAGTTCTTGATGGTGATAAAATAATTGTTGATAACAAATCAAATAGAAAAATATTTGAAGCTGTGAATAAATTTTGTCAAGATTATAGCGGTCATTTAGAAATACTTGAAAAATATAATATTGAGAATTATTGTCATCCAAAAATAATTTGTGAGATATCATCAAAATTACCTTTCTCAAAAGATGATTTGAATAAATTCGATCACAAAAAATCAATGGCATCACAAATAGTAAATTTATTAGAAAAAAAATCTATTGATCAAGAGATAATAAAAAACGTGAAAAATGTTGTAAAAAATAATAATATAGCAATATTTGAAAAAATGACAGAACAAGAGTGGTCAGAGATGGATAAGAATGGAAAACTCAAGGAATTTTATACAGGAATAATTGATATAATAAAATCTCATAGAAGTACTCAGTAAGCCTACTTTTAGTAAGCCAATCATCATAGAAATAACAAAAAAGATAATATATCAATTATTAATTATAGAAAATTATATCTAACCGTGAATATTTATGAAAGTATGTTTTTAATAACTATTATTTATAAAAATATATAGACAAAGATATTGTATTTATGAGATGTCTCAGTCATTTATTAAGTAATAATTACTTTTAGCATATTGACAAAGACATGCACATAAATTAACCCTAATCTGATATTGTGATTATAAAAGTTAAAAAAAGAGGTGGGTAGTTATGCTCATGAAAACAATAGTGGGCCTTCTTTTGGCAATTGGGTTGGTTCTTTATCCTGTTGCTCCGTCAACATTTGTCCAGGGGAGTGACAACAGGAAAATTATAGAAGATGTTCCCATCATCACCCCACAGACTGTTGTCACCTATCCTGACTGGGTTTTTCCTGCCGCATCGTTCACGACATATCATTATAATGATGTGTATAATCTGATCCAGAGCGACGTTGTTCTGAAATATACGCTTGATACCGCCAGTCTGTCCCTTCCTTCAAGCTCATGGAGCTATTGGCAGCAAATCGGCATTCATGCGTTAGGCGCGGGATCTGATTTTAACCCGCCTATTGGTTCGGGGTGCTGGATGTCGTACGGTGCAAAAGACACTGTGCCTACCCCAGGAGTCCAAAATTCCCAAGACAAATTCAATCTCCAGTACCAGGGTGGCCGTGATGAGAGATACTACGATTCGTACAGCCCGATCACAGTAAATTCACCGGTGGGTACGCCAACGGCCTGGAACAATTATGGATTGTGGTTTGATCGTGACACGGTTGATCCATGGCAAGATGACATGTGGGGCAATCTTGATGGATGGACATACAATACTGGCGGCATTTACAACGTCGAGATTGCATATCACGCAATCAGCCCAACACAGGGTACTGCTTTTGCGACAGTCAACGGCGTGCCGGTTGGTTTTTATACGGCCTGGTCGGCAAACGGCCCCAATCATTCCTACAATATCGGCATGAGCTTCACCGGGGATATGACCCAAATGCAGATTTTTGGTGGATGCTGGTCAGGGACTGGTTCGGGCCAGAGTACTGCAAGAAACATCCAGGTCATAACAGACCAGTCTGTGTGCGGCCCGGGCACGCAATCTGCAGGGAACCGCTACTATTATTATGACCAGGGAGGTGACAGGGGCACAATAAACATGTCAGACGGCCAGATTTATGTGGCAACACTGAGGGATATAGACATGTCCATGTCTGGCAATGCAATGCCCCCGCAAACATCAGTAAAGAAATTCAGGATGCTGGTTGAAGACTGGGGACTGGGTTCTGGAAACGAGCAGATTCCACTTCAGATGTACTGGAACATAAACCATCCCAACCCGCCAAATATTTTCTGGGGTCCTGGAATGAGCGCGCCAAGGCTTGAAAGTATCGATGAAACAAACGCTGTTCAAAGAACTATGGATTTTGCACCGGGCGTAAGGGGGTCTGGCACAACCTCTGCCAACACTCCTTCCCAAGTCCCGGGGACTTTTGATGTCAGGCTGGTGATGGGTCAAATCGAGTCCGGGCCAGATATTGGCAGGTGGAATGTGATTCCTTACTATAGGTTGCCTGCCGGGGGCTGGACATCCTTTCCCGGTGGCGCGTGGATGACACCAACGGCATTTGACCTTACACAGGCACGCTTGACTTTGCAGATAAACAGTGATTCGGATGGGTGGACAATCTTCACACCGCCTACGATCAATGCAATAGATCCTTTTGAATCCTATGTTGATGATGACTGGATTGGTCTGCCGTACATGGCAGAGGTCAATTTCCCATGCGATCCAGGCAACATACATTACATTGGTGTGGATGCCTTCCCGTCCATAAACCAGGCATACTCGGCCGCCATTCCTGGCGCAAACATAAATGTTGCACCTGGTGACTACCAGGAGACAGTTGTGATCAACCAGGCAAAAGATGACATAACCATCAAAGGTGTGTGCTGGACAGATCCGGGGCTTCTCCCAATAAGTGTTACAAGGCCACACATCTCTGGCCCTAACGGAAGTTTGGTTTTTGCCAACAGTACACAAATAAACAACAACAGATTCGAGGACTTGATTATCACAAATGGCGTTCAATTCGTAAATTATGCCCCAATAAATGGCCTGTTCTTTGACTTTGTTTATTTCATGGGAACGTTCCCCGGGCAAGTTCCGATATTTGCCATGAACCAGCCTCCAACAGGAATCGTGAGTAATTTCTACATGGAGAACTGTGTCATTGATGGTGAAAACAATATCAACAGGGCGGGCATCGGTGGCAACCGCTTTGCGGGTGATTTTACAATCCTGTCAACAGAATTTACCAGGATTCTGAATTGGGGAGCCGTGATGGACATTGACATTGCATCCGATTACTCGCCATATGGTGGCAACGGGTTCCAGCTGGATGTTGTCACCTTCTCTGACAATTACATTCATCATTGCAACGGGTCCGTCTCTTTGAGGGGTCATTATATTCAAAAAACAACACAGGTCTTTGCCTCAAATAACCGATGGGAAACCATTGGTGGCAACCAGGGCCTGCAGGGTGAGCAGTGGGCGGCCCTAGAGGTCAACCATGCAAGCTATGCCAGGATTGACAACAATTTTGTGAATGGTGTTGCCTTGGGCATGTGGGGAGAGGGCCAGGCATTCCAGTTCTGGGACATTGCCATTCTGGATTGTTTTAGAAACACAATCATAAACAACTATCAGGGGATCTGGATATTTGGAGGCGAAGCCCAGGGAAGCTATGGTGGGCCGTGGCCAATCCCTGGAGGGTCAATCCACCACAATATCATCTGCGGCAACCAGGAGTATGGTCTGTCTGTTGATCCAAATTGCACAGGAGCAAATCCATTGCTGGCAGAAAACAACTGGTGGGGTGCAAATGATGGCCCTGAAAAAGATGGCCATGGCGATGAAGTGATCGGGCAGGCTGATTTCAATCCATGGCTTGTACTCAAAACGTTTGCCCTGCCAGCCAGAATCTTGATTGGTGGATCTGCATCGACCATTACCGGTGACATGAGGATCAATAGTGATGATGTGGACACCTCGGCCCAGGGGCTCTTGCCAGACAACCAGATACTGGTGAATTTCAAGACAAATTTCGGCAGTCTGAATGGAAGTGGCGTTGATGCCTCGGCGTATGTCATAGGTGGTGTTGCAACTGTCACCCTCAGGTCTTCAAATACTGAGCAGATAGCAACTGTTTGCGCCAGTGCCGAGTGCAAGTCTGAATATTCCGAGGCTTGTGTCAAAGTGGAGTTTTATGGCAGGGTGGAATTCAAGATAACAAAGAATGCCGGAAAATCTGTCTATGGTGAGAAAGACAAATTCACATATACCATCTTTGTCCACAATGTTGGCAGTGGAGATGCCGTGGATGTCACCCTCACTGATGTATTCCCGAGGGAGCTTGAGTTTGTTTCCTCCAGGCCCTCTGCAACATCTTCCAACACTTCTGTAAGGTTCTCCGTTGGTTCTTTGAGGGTTGGGGAGGCATTTACGGCCACGCTCACATTCAAACTCTCCGAGAAAATAGAGATCCCGGAAAATGGCCTAACACTCACAAATCTTGCGACTGTTCAGGGCAAGCACCACACATCCGGACAACAGGATTCAAAAACAGACTATGCCTCCATATTCATTCCAAGACAACAATCTGTGGAAGTCCTCCAGTTCGAGGTCAACTGGAAGGGGATTGACCTGAAGACAGGCAATGCAAAACTTGGCAATGAAGTGGAATTGCGGGCCAGGGCAAAAGGTGGCTCCTCGCCTTACAGATTGACATGCTCGTTTGGCGACAACAGTGCTGACCAGAGCGCCGATC